>Ga0315284_10008937_pt1 | contig 14304 bp, 16 predicted proteins | sample YL17G09_16_MG_FD_203696 | JGI IMG/M metagenome (GOLD analysis project Ga0315284, IMG submission 203696) | Sediment microbial communities from Yellowstone Lake, YNP, Wyoming, USA - YL17G09_16 | ecosystem: Environmental > Aquatic > Freshwater > Lake > Sediment | place: USA: Wyoming | collected... | reverse complement strand
CCAGGGGATACGACGTCCAGATACGCCCCAGGTCCGGCCTGTCATCCAAGGGCGTTGGTGTTACCCTTGGAACGATAGATAGCGACTACCGGGGCGAGATATTAATTACAATGTATCTCTTCGACCCAAGTGCTAACTTTGAGATAAAGCACGGCGACAGGATAGCCCAGATGGTCGTCGGCAAAGTAGCAGACCTGCCCCTGGTCGAGGTCGAGAAACTCTCCTCAACGGAGCGCGGCGCTGGAGGACATGGCTCGACGGGGAAGTAAAGAGGTGATTTCGTGACAATCGCCGTAGGTGCTAAATACCCTTGGGGGCATTTGGCTAAACTGATCCCAGCAGGTTACGGTATACCTGAGGCCGTTATTCTAGCCTCGGATAGCAGATTTAGCGTGAGAAGCTCTGGTGGCTTCACCACCGCTTCAGATATAGGGACGAAGCTCTTTAAACTAACGAAAGATGCTGCTGCTGTATATGCAGGTATATCAAGAGTTGGGGAAACGTGTTTGAATAGTCTCAGATGGGAATTACGTAGGCAAAACAACTCAAGTTCTGCCCGCAGTAGAAAAATAGCCCAGAAAACCTTTCGATCTGTGTATAGGCAGCAAATAGCTTCGATGAAATTAAGGGCTGAAGATGCGCCGCTTTACGTATTGGTAGGAGCTTGTGGCAAACATGGCCAAGCTGAACTATATCTGTTTAGCTATGCTAACAACTTTGAACCAGAGTCCCTGACTGGACTAAAAACCCTTGCTTGGCCAGAGACAGCTAAGGTATTTAAGAGCTTATTGGATAATGAACTGGATAGGGCCGTTGAGAACATACAGAACCAGCGATCCAACTCTCGACAGATACCCATGGTATTATTGGATCCTATGCCAATAGTAGCTGACCATGTAGCAATTTTCATAAGTGCATCATTGAATAGGATCATACAGTCTGGTTCCGACAGAACAATTAGTGGCTTAATCCAATGTGCCCTTATAACTGCTAGAGGTGTCTCAACCCCTCAGATTGCTTATACAACTGACCCGTCAAATGAAGGCCCTGGGTGGATCAAGGTTACAGCGAAACCAAGTGAACTCAAAACCGTGACTGGGGTTTCAGGAATATTTGGGCTCTACAATTTAAGTGATTGAGATAAAATCGTTTGAGCTGAATTTGTAAGTAGGGGCACGGTGCACCGTGCCCCTACCCTAACCGCACACTCTTGAATTCCTCGACTATCCCCGTTACTGCCTTCTCCACGGGGATTCTCTCTATGCTGGATGCCCCCACAAAGCCTACTGCGTCCGTATGCTCATAGATGTACCTGGTATCTTCGGGAAATACGATGGGGCCTCCGTGAGCCAGACAGATGATGTCCGGGTTCACTTTCTGGGTTGCCTTTATAATCTTCTGCACCAGGGCTGCTGCCGCTTTCATGGGTGCCGCTATGGAATCGAATCCGACCAGCCCTCCGGCAGTTCCACCCACATGGGCAACCATGCAGTCAACGCCCATTTGTGCCATCACCCTGGCATCTGCAGGGTAAAAAACGTAGGCCATGGTGAATACACCCATATCATGGGCTACGCGGATAAGTTCAATCTCCCTTGAGAACCCTATGCCCTGGGCCTCTCTTTCCTTGCGCCAGTTCTTGTCATCGAAGAAGCCGAAGGTGGGGAAGTTTATTATCCCTGAGAACCCTGTATCTATGAACCTTTTCACCATTTTCGCTAAATCGCTGCCCGGAGACTCGGTCGCGTGTATGCCGCCGATGATCGGGGTATCCTGCACCACATTCTGTATTTCCTGGAACATCTTCAGGGTTTCCTCATTGGAGTTCTCCACGATGTTGGTCTGAAGCCCTCTCAGCCTTTCTCTCCCTGAGCTATAGACCATTATCAAATCGGCCCCTCCAAGCTCAGCGCATTTGGCTATGATGCCTGCGCTGCTTCCCGCGGCTACGATTGGCCTGCCCTCCCGGATAGTTTTGTTGAGCCTTTTAAGAATTTCCTTCCTGGCGAATCTCTTAACCATGCTGGGCGCCTCTCTTTTTGAGCAGCTTATCAAAGGTATCAACTACTTTTTGGGCAAACCTAACGTCATTGATATGTGCATTTACCTCTATTATGTCAACTTTATTTTTTGCACTATCCTTAACCACTCGGGCAAATGCTGCGTCAGCCTGCGGGTCATAAAAATGCTGGCCTTCTGCGTCCACAGACGAGAAACCGCCCAACGGAATCACTATGGCAACCGGCCCGACTGCCCTGTTCGCCCTCTCAGCTATGAGCTTGGCTGCTTTCGCTACTTCCTCAGCCGTAGTTCTCACCAACACCCTATCAGGGCCGTGAGCGTGTAGTGGCCGTTCACTGTATTCGGGGGGAACAGTCTCCTTTGTCCCCGTGAAGACAAACATATCCAGGCCGCCGGGGACGATAACCTGGGGCAGACCCTTTTCCCCCGCGAGACTGAGCCTGCCTGCTACCAATTCCTCGGGCAGGTGAAAAGATATCGGTATCATTATTTCAAAGGTCGTCAGGTCTATGATCCCGCTGATTCTATCCTCTGCCACCAGCTCATCCAATATCTGTGTTTTTGAGTGGAACACAATAGGTTCATACCCCCTTGCTTCGAGAAGCGGCTTGAGATTCATGACAGCGGGTGTGGTGACACCCAGAGCAGTTATCCCTATCAAAGGTTTGGCTTTCTCTCGAACCTTTGCCTCCGCCATGCCTACGATGGCCCCGGCTGCGCTGGCCAGCGCCTTTCTCATAATTGAGTTGAGTCCTAATATATCCGCCGGGGTCTGCAGAATAGCTATGTCCTTGGCGCCCACGAATTGGGTCTCGAAACCTGTGCTCACCATGAGCTTGGGCACGCCGATGGGCAGCACGCTCATGGCAGCAGTTCCGAGGGCAGAACCAGTTGACCCGCCCAGAGATATTATGCCGTCCAGCTTTCCCTCGGAGTGAAGCTTTTTAACTATCGTCTTTAAACCTTCAATCATTACATCGGTTGCCTCTGTTCTATCGGCGCCCTTCTTAGCTGCCTCCACCAACTCTCGAAGGCTCTTGCCGCCAGCGCGGGCAACCTTTTCCCGGGAGATATCGGCTTTAAAAAGTGGTTTCCCCAAAACGCCTACATCTATGACAATCGTCTTATGCCCTTTTCTCTCTATCTGCCCCTTGAGGTATTCAGTCTCCTCTCCCTTGGTGTCCAGGGTCACCGGGATAACAATTGTTTTAGGCATGTTATTACCCTCTTTTAAATCTGGCGGGCAATGCGCGAGCCACTGTCAATTGCTCCCCATATCTTACCTGGCTTCACACAGTCCCCGATGGTGTATACCTCTGGGATTGCACCTTTCAGTTTCTCTTCGAGCTTATTATTGGGCCTGAAGCCAGTGGCAAGGATCACGGTATCGGCCTCTATAACTTGTCTGTTTCCTTCAATATCGACGGCGACCACGCCTTTATCTGTGATCTCCTGGGCTGTGGTATTTGTAAGCATCTCCACGCCGAGCTCAGCCAGCTTATCCATGAGATAGAAGAGACTGAACATGTTCATATCCATCGCCACGCCGCCCAGCATCTCGACAATGGTCACCTTCTTCCCCTTCTCGGCCAAAAACCAGGCAAGCTCGCTTCCCACCTCGCCGCCGCCAATGATGACCACCTTCTTACCTGCTCTTTTTCTCCCCAGCAAGATGTCGGTAGCTGTGGCGACTTTATTTGTCCGCGCCCCGGGAATCTTGGGAGTAGTAGGAATTGCGCCGGTTGCCAGAATCACCACGTCTGGCTTCAGTCTCTTAATCAACGCCGGGGTAGCTTCTGTCCCAAGTTTGACCTTCACCCCCAGCTTCTCGACTTGATTTTCCAGATATTCCGCCAGGTCTCCAATTGGCTCCTTAAATTGTGGTGCCGAAGCTGCTATCAGTTGCCCACCCAGGGTTTTCTCTTTCTCATATAGCGTCACCTTATGGCCTCTGAGCGAGGCAACCCTTGCCGCCTCCATGCCCGCCGGGCCACCGCCCACGACGAGCACCCTCTTTTCCCTCTTAGCTGGCTCAATCGCATATTCCCTTTCCCTCCCCAGAGCTGGATTAACTACACAGCTTATGCGCCACATACGGGAGATATTGCCGATACAGGCCTCATTGCAGTAGATACAGGGACGGATATCCTCCAATCTCCCTTCGTACGCCTTCCGGGGCAACTCAGGGTCAGCAAGCAGAGCCCTGCCCATGGCAATAAGATCCGCTTTCCTTTCTCTAAGAACCTTCTCAGCAAGCACCGGGTCGCCGAGCTTGCCAGCTACGATGATGGGTATTTTAACAGCCTTCTTGATTTCCTGCGCCAGAGGCACATTGCATCCCATAGGCATATCCGCTGTGGGGAAGATCCTGCTATACCAGGGAGTCGATTCGTAGATACCCGAGGATACGCTAAGGGCATCCACCCCGGCGGCCTCTAATCTCTGGGCGATAAGCTTGTTATCCTCCAGGGTGAGCCCTCCTTCCACATATTCGTCGGCGCTGAGCCTGAAGATGATAGGGAAATCGGGACCCACAACCATGCGTATCCCTTCTATGATACTGATGGGGAATCTCATCCTGCCCTCGAAATCTCTGCCGTACTCGTCTTCGCGCTTGTTGCTGTATGGAGACATAAACTGAGTGATTAGATACCCGTGACCACCTTGAATCTCTACGGCATCGAAACCAGCCGCTTTGGTGATTGTGGCACCCATGATGTATTTGCCTATCAGCACCTCGATCTCCTCTACTGTTAGAGCATGAGGCATCTCCGCCCCTGTGGGCAGGCAGGGAATCTCTGAGGGAGCCACTAACTGTTGCCCTTCCGCGCTGGTCAACGATGACCCCTGCCTCCCGGGATGTTGTAGTTGAGTGGCGATCTTGGCGCCATATAGATGTACCGCTTCCGCCAGATCATGCAAACCCTGGATAAACTTCCACTCGTCGGCCCTGATAGGATTGGTGCCTGCCTTCCCCGCCGGCCAGTCTATACAGGTATTCTCGATTACTATCAGCCCTACTCCGCCTTTGGCCCTTTCCACGAAATAGTCTATCAGTCGGTCGTTAACTGCACCCCATTCGGTGCCGAACTTTGTGTTCAGGGCTGGCATTACAATTCTGTTCTTGAGTTCCAGCTTCCCTATCTTAATTGGGTCGAAAAGCTTCGTAAGTTTAGCCATCGCTATACCTCCTGTGCTAATCCACCATTATTTGCCCGCCATTCACGTGAATGGTCTGGCCGGTTATATAACGGGCGGCATCGGTGACCAGGAATAGCACCACATCAGCTATATCTTCCGGCTCCGCCATCCTACCCAAAGGCACGCTGTTCTCGTAATACAGTTTCGCCCCCTCCCACAAGCCCACGTGCATCGGTGTGTTAGTGATGCCCGGGGCAACGGCGTTGACGTTTATGCCGCAGGGGGCCAACTCCATAGCCAGCGTCCTGGTAAAAGCCTGCACTGCCGCCTTCGATGCGCAATAGTCAGCGCCTCCTCCTGACAGGTTACATACCGAACCCCTAGAAGACATGGAAGATCCCAAATTCACAATCTTTCCGCTTTTCTGCTCAATCATGTGCTTGGCTACAGCCTGAGAACATAAAAAAACACCTTTAAGATTTATCTCAAGCGTACGCTCCAGGTCCTCCCCCCTCATATCCATTAACGTGCATCTGCCCATGATTCCAGCATTATTTACCAGGATATCTATCTTGCCGTACTTCTGGATAGCTTGCTGCGCCATCTTATTCACTTGTTCTGCATTGCTAACATCGGTCTTTATGGCGATAGCTTTGCCGCCTGCGGATTCGATTTCCCGAACCACCTTTTGGGCATTCTTCAAATCCATGTCTGCGATGACCACACTCGCCCCAAACCCGGCCAGATCTGAAGCTATAGCCCGGCCTATTCCGCTGGCTGCCCCGGTTACTACAGCCACCTTGCCCTTTATATCGAATATTTTGGACAACTTCCTCGTTTTCATCCAACCCTCCTTAGAGTTTATTTGAATACCGCCTGCGGCAGCTTGGAATCAGCAAACGGGTAAGAGAGCTACATCGAGCGTCTTTCCCCTAAGATAACGCAGCAATATAGAACGCTTCAATGAAGGTTGCCCGGACTACGGGGTGTCGGCTAATTTCTTACACGGTTTACCAGGATTTGTCAAATGACTTTAACAGGCCTCGCCGATAGGGGTCCTGCATGTGTCAGTCAAGACCACTTGCTCCCGGCCCTTAAGTGTGTTAGTATTGGCGCACTCCTCGCAGAAGACTTCCTCTGGAATCGGGTAAGGGGCGTGGGGCCTTAAATTCTAACATAGGGGAGGTGTAGTATGGGACTATACGTCATGCTGACAACACTAACCGACGAGGGGCGGAAGACTATCAAGGAGCACCCGGGGCGCATCAAGGAGGTAAACAAAGAGGTGGAGGCGATGGGTGTGAAAATTCTCGCCCAGTATGCCCTCCTGGGGCGCTACGACTTCGTGAATATCCTGGAGGCCCCCAGCAATGAAACAATATCCAAGGTAGCGGTGGAGTTGGGCTCGCGGGGCACCCTCCAGACCATGACCATGGTTGCCATGAAGGTGGACGATTTCATTAAGAGCATTAAGTAACGAAGACCTGGATATACCCCACGCCCTAGCCCTTTATGACATGAACTCCGGTGGCTTTGAACGAAGCATAGATGCGGTCCCCGGTTTGCAGATTCATCTCCTCGGCAGACCTCTTGGTGATCAGGGCTACCAGCAAGAAGCCGCAGTCTAACTCAATGCGGGCCAGCGGACCGAATAGAACAATGCGGGTTATTTCCCCGGAGAAGGAATTCCTGGCGCTGGTTGATTCCTTCGTCCGCGCCAGGGTTATTTCCTCAGGGCGAACGCAGGCGTAAACCCGTTCGCCAACGCCAAGGTTGGAGATTGCTTCCACGACTGCACCATGAAGCTTTATGTCAACTATGCCCTCTGTGTTGGAGGCTATCACTCCGCCCAGCATATTCTCCACGCCCACGAACTCAGCGATCTTCCTGCTTTGAGGCAGACTGAATATCTCTCTGGGGTCTCCGGTCTGCAATATCTCACCGCCGATGAGCACTCCCATCCTGTGGGCAAGGCGCTGGCCCTGGAACATATCGTGCGTGGACATCATCACCGTCATATCCGATTTCTTAATGACATCAGTGACAAGCTTCTCAATATGCGATGTGGATACCGGGTCGAGGTTTGCCGTAGGCTCATCGAGCAGCAATAGCTCTGGCTCGATAACTATCGCCCTGGCCAGGGCTACCCTCTGCGTCTCCCCTCCCGAAAGCGTCCGCGCATCCCTTCTCTCATACCCCGATAGCCCCACGGTCTCCAGCGCATTCATCACCTTATGGCGCAGGCTGGCGCCATTTTCCTTCCTGATTTTCAGTCCGTAGGCAACATTGTCGAATACGCTGGCATTAAATACGGCGGGCTTCTGCGAAACCATCGCCATCCTTCTGCGTATCTCCAGCCTCTGTCTTTCAGAATTGTTGACCTGATGCCCGTCGAAGTAGATATAACCTGAAGTAGGCCTTTCCATGAGGCCTACCAAACGCAGTAGCGTCGTCTTACCCGAGCCGGTGGGGCCTATGGTGACGAACACCTCGCCCCGCTCGACGCCGAGGTCGATATTCTTAAGTATCTCGGCCTTGCCGTAGCTATGATGTAGGCGCTCGACTTTGAGCAACATCTGCCTCTTTCACCCTCAAAAACCTGTTCGCCAGGACGGTTACAATAAGCGCCAGGGCCACGAGGATAAATCCCAGCGCTAAGGATAGTGCCACCTCGCCCTTACCTGTTTCTAATGAAATCGCAGTAGTGAGCACTCTGGTATAACCTCTTATATTCCCGCCGACCATGAGGGCTAGGCCAACCTCGGAGATGGCGCGCCCGAAGCCGACCATGACAGCAGTTAATACAGCGAATCTGGCTTCCTTCAGTACTGCCCACACCGATTGCAGCCTGCTGGCGCCCAGAGAGATAGCAGTCTCCCTGATTGCAGGGCTCACCCCGCTCACGGCTGAGATGGTAAGACCTATTACTATTGGACCTATCAATATAACCTGCCCTATCACCATCACCTGAGGGGTGAACATTATGCCGAAGATGCCCAGAGGCCCTGCCCTGGAGAACACCAGAAACACCAACAGTCCCACGAAAACCGTGGGCAGGCTGTAGCAGGTCTGGATAATGCTTATCAGTAGCCTTTTACCCCGAAAATTGTTGAAATATATCAGGCAGCCCAGAGGCACAAATAGCAGAGCGCCGATGAGTGTGGAGCTAATCGAGATCTCCAGGGTCCTGGCTGTGATGCCATAGACTTCTGGATCTCCGGTGAAGATCATCTTCACGGCAAGGACAAAGGCATCAGCTATCGCATGCATACAGTTTCTTGCCTCCTTTTGCGGGCATTTATATTCTGAATTTGATTAGGATTCCGAATATAAATTTTATAGGCCCCTCTGAGGGGAAGCTTTGGCTCCCCCTCAGGAATATATAGTGTACTTTTTTTCAAGCGTTTTCTACAAGTTCTGACCGGCACACGGAGTGAATAGTTGCGTGCCGTATTCCGCCACACCGTACTTGCCCATCAAGTCCTGAATCTCCGGCGAGGTGAGGAAAGTCACCAGATTGTCAGCCATAGTCTTGTTCTTTGTGCTATTGACAACCATCACACAATACACGTTGCGCAGAATATCAATTTTCTGGTTCACCAACGCCGTCAAATTCAGCTTAGTCTTGTATGAAATGAACGTCCCCATGTCGCTCAGGGTATAGGCCTGCTTATCATTCGCCATGACAAGGGTCGGCCCCATGCCGGCACCACCCTCGATATACCAGGAACCGGACTTTTGGATATCCGTGTACTGATAGCCCGCGGCGGCCCAGAGTCGCTGCTCCGCAGCGTGCGTGCCCGAACCATCCCCCCTGGAGACAAACTTGACCTGGCTTCCAGTCACATTGCCCCCTGCCATCAACTTCTTGAATGCATCGACCGGGCCCATGTCTTTAATGCCTGCCGGGTCGGATGGCGGGCCCACAATGACAAAATAGTTATAGGCAAAAGGCACCCTCGCCGAACTATAGTTACCAGCCAGAAAATCCTGCTCGGCTTTTGGTTCATGGACAGTGAGAACATCCACATCGCCGCTCTTCCCCAATTGAAACGCTTTGCCGCTGCCGACGGATATTATGTTCAGTTTCACGTTGTACTTTTGCTCAAACATAGGCTCCAGATATCCCCAGAGCCCTGTATCATAGAGGCTTGTAGTCGTTGCTACCGTAAGCCTCGCCTCAGGCTTTAATGCAGCAACTCTATCACCGCATGCCGAGAGCACGCTGCCCAGAGCTAGCAGCATAGCTACTGCCATTAGCAGTATCAAAATCTTTCTCACTGTGTCTAAACCTCCAAATTTTTGTAGTTTCATTTGCGGTACCATCCCTAGTCAGGTGGGGAGCGCCCGAGCATAATTCGGAGCTTGTTTCCCATCGCTCTCTCCTTTCCAAACATGGGAGGCTCAGGTGTTTCCACCAGAACCCTCGGGACCATTTAGAAGTCCACCGACTGAGTCACCATACCATTAGAGGCTCAGGCTGACTCAGCTCGAAGAGCAGAATTACAGTCTAATTTGAAGTAGACATATTCCTGCGACTATTTATCCTTGCATGCAAGTTTATACTTATCAGTACAAACTATTTTGCTACCACAATTTGGACAGAATTTCCAATCAGAGCGAATTTCGGCGTTACATTTCTTACACTTCACTATCTTGGCTATTACTGGCATCTGGCACCCCCTTTCCAAAAATGTTTTTCTATACAGTCTGTTTCCCAGGTATTACCGAGATTACCCTGCTGTTAAATCCCATCCTCTAAAGATTAAAGTAATAAAAGAAAAAGCGCCTCGGAAGGAGGCGCTATGCGACACAGATGCCAGCATCAGCAAGCTCTCCTTTCCAAAAGGGAGGCACCGCCGTTTCCTGCGATACCCTATCGCCTACCTGCCCTGCCCCGAATTATCGGGGGTTAGGCACAGTAGATCGGAGAGTGTATTAAGTTCTGACCAAGTATATCACAACCTAAGGTTTAGGTGCAAGTTGGCTGCGTTTACGGAATCGCTCAGTCTACTGCAATCATCACATTGGAGGCCTTGATAACGGCGTAAACCGCCTTGCCCTTGGCTAGTTTCAAGTTTTCGGCAGACTCTTTGGTGATCACCGATACGATTTCAGCCCCACCCGGCAGCTCTACAATCACTTCCGTATTGACCGCACCGGCCTTGACCTGCTTGACCTTGCCTTTCAAGACATTGCGAGCACTTATCTTCATGACTACCTCCTCCCATTACATACACTGAAATAGCCCCGACTGCTCTGCTACTGTGGCAACGTTATATAGCTAAGTGAAGAACTTGTCAACCCCCAAACCCCTGGCATCCGCCTATGGCGGATTGCCCTTCTGCACTCCCCATCTCTAAACGGGCTAATTCCTTTCGAATTCCAGGCAGAGTACACGCCTGGTCGAGGGTGTGACCCTGGCGCGGTGGTCGATGCGCCAGCCCACTACCCAAATAATATGTTGCGGTGAACAGACCAGCGGCACGTGGTCACGCCGGGAACGAGTAATTTTGGCATCCACCATGAAGTCCTGAAGCTTCTTAGGCGATTCCATCCCCAGAGGCTGAAACCTGTCACCACGCCTGCGTCCCCGAACTGTGAGCTCCTTACCCACAACATCGAGGTCAAAGCAGGCCTTCAATTCTTTTTCACTGCCTCTTTTCGGCCTGCGGTTGAGAATGCTGCTTCTCACCATCCAGCCGCAAAGCTCGGTTTCACCGGGTATCTTGAGGCGATGCTCACCTTCAAGAGCAGGAAACGAGCAGGGTATAGTTTTGTTGGTTGTTATGAGGCCATAGCTATAATCGCCGTGGAAAGCCAGCCCTCTAGCTAGAGAAAGCTTCTTGCCCACTGGCTTGGCTAGGGCATCGAGCAGGCTCTCGATGTGGACTGACTCGATATCCTGCAGGTCTCCGAGTAAATGCTGCAAGATAGAGCGTATAAGATGTCGCTGCAGGGCAGGGTGAAGCTTGGCAAACCCCACCCTATCAATCGCTATCCCGTCAGGCTGCTCTCTAGCCACCTTGCCCCAAACACGCGAGGCCTCTTTTTCGATGTATGCCAGGTCAGAATCGGCAGCGCTGGCCATACGTAGCAATGCCTTATCGATGTCAGGATTATACTCTCTAAGTAGTGGGATAAGCTGAGAGCGAATCTTGTTGCGCAATTGGTTGGGCAAGAGATTGGAGGAATCGCTCCGCGGCGATAACCCCTGGGCAGCGCAATATGCCTCGGTCTCCGTTCTGCTCACTTCCAACAGGGGCCTTACTATCTTAAGCTCAACGCCGCCAGAAGAACGCATGGTGCTGAGCGGTTGCATGCCGCGCAGCCCGGCAAGCCCTGTCCCGCGCACCAGATGCATCAGGATGGTCTCAATCTGGTCGTCGGCAGTATGCCCCACCGCTACAGTATCAACGCCCAGAGAACAGGCTACCTCTGAGAAGAAGGCATACCTTACCTCTCGCGCCGCTTCCTCCAAGGACAGACGATATTCCTTTTGATAGGCCTTCACCTCTCGCCTCTCTATGGTCGCCGGGATACCCAGTTCATGTGCCAGCGAGGAAACGTACTCAGCATCGGCATCGGATTCAGCGCCGCGCAGCAGGTGGTTGAGGTGAGCAATATGGAGCTTTATTCCCAGAGTTTCACTGAGGCTAGCCAGTATGTGAATCAGGCATACCGAGTCCGGCCCGCCGGAGACACCTACTAACAGAGACTCGTTTCCCCTGACCAGATTGTGTTCCCGGATAAACCGTAAGACCCTTCGTGACAACGGCTGTTGGCGACCCATCAGATTCCTTACCTCAAATGGCAGGTATCGTTAAAGGAGACGAGCACCGCTCTCTCCGGGTTGAATTCGAGAGTGCACATGGAGGCCACATCCAACCTCAACCTTCTACAATATGAAAGGTCCAGCCCCAGTGTGTTGCAAACAATGCAAAGGATGGGAAAGAAGTGAGTGACCGCAACCACCACCTTGTCCTCGTCACCACACTTCTCCCCTGTTCCCGGCTGTTGCTTTTTCACGATATCTTGAATAGCAGCACAACATTGGTCACGAAGCTCCGGCACAGTTCCGCCGCCGGGCAACCTCACCGAAGTGAAGTCCGCCATCCATTTGGTAAAAAACTCGCTGTGACGAATCCTCATCTCCTCATAGGTAAGGCCATCGACCTCGCCGACATCCAACTCCTTCAGGCCATCGAGTGCCACCACCTCAACCTGATGGAAGCGGCTTATGGCGCGGGCTGTCTCCTGTGCTCGCCTCAAGGGGCTGGTATAGATAACATCCACCTTAACGTCCTTGAGAGACTGAGCCAGAGCCTCCGCCTGCTTTCTCCCGGTTTCATTCAGTCCCAGGTTGCTCAGACCCTGTACCCGGCGCTGCTGGTTCCAGTCAGTCGCTCCATGTCTGACTAAGATAAGCCTCATCGCTTACCCTCTTTTCGATAACGGTTTGCCAATTCCAAGCGCTTGGAATAAGGGGGATGGTCATAAAATAAAAACCCCGCCCATCTGCTGGGCTCTGACTCGGACAGATTTTGATCGGTGAGCTTGGTGAGCATAGTCGCAAACGCCTCAGGGTTAGCAGTGGCCACCAAAGCGTATTGGTCTGCGGATGTCTCCAGGCGTCTACTATAGGCATTGGCTAACGGCATGAGCACGAGGGCGAAAGCGGCGCCGACCAGCGCCAGCAGGGGGAGCGCAGCTACATCGGAGACACCCTCGAGGTTCAATCCTGGCACAGCCCAATTCAGCGCCAAATTCATCAAATAGAACCCCAAAAGCATCAGCGCTGACTGTACTACGATGAGCCTGACGATATCGCCGTGACGGTGATGGCCGAGCTCGTGAGCCATGACGACCTCGATCTCCTCTGGTGCATAGCGCTGCAGCATAGTATCGCTAATAACAATGCGTCTGGTATTACCCCAACCCATCAGCATAGCGTTTCCAGCGGTGGTCTTGCTGCTGAAGTTGATCTGGAAAATGTCCCTGATCTTAGTTTGGGAACGCTCAGCTAAGCTGAGCAGCCTCCTGCGGAGCTCTGGGTCGTCAAGAGGCTTGGTCTTAAAGAAAATGGGCAGTATCAGCACCGGCGCCAAGTTGGTCAGGATCACGCTGACCAATACTACAAAGGCGAAGGCCAGCAGCCACCATGTCTGGGGGAATTCCTGAAGACATAGATAGATGACTACCACCAATACCGTGCCCAGCGCCAAAGCCAGAATCCCGCCCTTCGCCTCATCGGCCAACCACGACCTCAAGCTCTGGCAAGATAGGCCATAGCGATGGGGCAGGACGAAGCCACTATAGAAACCTAGCGGGGTTGAGATGATACCGTAGCTCACCATCACGATCAAAAAGTATAGCGCAACTCTCGCCGACTGGGGGAAGTCCAATAGATTCCTCAGCCCGCTGGAGAGTCCGCTGAACAATAATACGAGCAGGAAAACAGCTCCCAGCGCCAGGCCAACGAAGAAAAGCCGACGCGTTATCCCGGCATATTCTCGCGCCTTTTCCTGTCTCTGAGAATCCAGCGCTTGCTCTGACATATCCTCAACTACCGGTAGGTAACAGGTTTAGCCTGCTTCTCTAAAAGCAGCTTGTTACGGTGCATCGATTTAGGGTGAGCTGTAAAACCAAGGGCTGAAAGCACCTGCTCGGGCCTGCCTGTGCCTGAGCTGTCGCAGCGCAGCTTCATCCCTATAGTGAACTCGGGAGGATGGTATTCGATCAACCAGAGATCATCGACCAGAGTCCGCAGGTCATATTTGCGAACCTCCTTATCACGGGCATGCTGCCAAGGCAATCTATCGCTGGCTAGCAAAGAGCGAATAGCGGCCTCCACCTCCCTCAGCTCCCTGTCAGTCCCGACAATAACCCTATATTCCGCAGAAAGCACCTGTGATTGTAAAGAGGGCAATCCCAGCCCCACCTCCACCACCTCGGATATATCAATGCCGCGAGGTAACTGCTCACTAACAACTTTGATAAAAAAGTGCGGTGAAACCCGCCGCTCCAGGAAAATATCTATAAGCTCCCCACCACTGGTCACTCCCACAGCCAGGGGTGCTGCCAGTGATAGCCGCGGATGTGGGCTGAACCCCTGGGAGTAAACGAGAGGAATATCAGCTC
>Ga0315284_10008936_pt1 | contig 14305 bp, 24 predicted proteins | sample YL17G09_16_MG_FD_203696 | JGI IMG/M metagenome (GOLD analysis project Ga0315284, IMG submission 203696) | Sediment microbial communities from Yellowstone Lake, YNP, Wyoming, USA - YL17G09_16 | ecosystem: Environmental > Aquatic > Freshwater > Lake > Sediment | place: USA: Wyoming | collected... | reverse complement strand
TCCCATTAACAGGAAGTAGCAGCGCTTATAGAAACATTATTGCCACAGGAACAGAATCTGTTATTATAACCGCATATATGAATGGAAAAGACAGAGATGATGGAGATTCAGGAGATCTTATGCTTTATTTGGATGGTACTCTACTTGATACGATTACGGTAGAGGATACGATTAAAACTCAGATATCTTTGATAGGGCGGGTAACTTTGAGTCCTGGGGCTCATACTGTTCAAGTTGTTACAAATGGAAGTTTAACGTTGTGGAGAGATGGAAAGATTACAGTATATGCTGCACAGACTATAACTTAAACTATATAGTTTCTAAGTTTAAGAAGATTAGTGAAGAATTTAGTCATCCCCTTTGAAGTAACTTTGCTTTTTCTAGTCTCACGTCTATAAAAATCTACCATCCTCGAATTAATTTCTAAGACTTCATCGACTTCTCCGTTTTTAATTGTGATGGATTTTGGCATAAAAAAAATTCCTGATCGATCATATATATAATCGATCAGGAAGAAACAATTTAATTTCGTTAAACATTTTCAACTTTCTTCACTTCCAAGAAATGTTTCCAGTCAGCATGTTTTGCTTCTGTAATCAGCTCACAGATTGGAGTGGCTTTCGGAGCTTTTGGCTCTCGGATCAACTTCAAACCAGCTTCAGAGTTTAACAAGTTTCCTTTTTTGGTGTTAATTGCTTTAGAACTAACAACCATGTTTGTCCAACTGTCTTTTCCACCTTTACTTCTTGGTAGAACGTGGTCAATGTTAGCCTCTTCCCTAGTGACTTCCACTCCGGAATATTGACAAATACCTTTATCGCGTTTCCAAAGAGCGTCTCGGGTAGGCTTTCCTTTGAACATTCTAACCGGCATCTTTGAATAGTTCATAGTAACAACTACAGTAGGAACTCTGATTGATGAATTAGACGTATTTATAGATAAATCCCATGACCGAACAGGCAATTTTATCCATTCCGTCCAAGAAACAGGATTAATTGTTTTTGGGGAGGTAAAAATTGGCTCTCCGTCTTGGTCAAGTTCATAATCAATATCCAAAGCTAATGAAGTAGGTTCTCCACCTTGAGGACCACCACATAATTGAATAATTGTATCCTTAACCGTCTTATAACCAATAACTTTCCAATTACGGTTAAGACTTAAACAGATTAATTTTTGTGCTACGTTACTCATAAGATATAACTATATCGTAGTTTTAGAGAATGTCAATGACTTTTTATAAACTAATTTAAGCTCTACTTCCTCTCAATGGAAATCCGATGGAGTCTTCGGTTGAAATCCACGTAACATCTGCTGATACTTCCGTTGTAGAGGTGGCGGTTTCACGGATAGGATTAGAATCCGTCAAATCTGTTAATTTAGGCAACATACTGTCTTTTATAGATTTCCAAATTTGTCCAGCAGCGTCAATTTTCATTATTTTATATATCCTCTTATTTAAACTAAAATTATTTTATCAAACCTTTCTTCTCTAGATGGTCTAGTATATTTAGAAAACATTTTATCTATCACCCATTCCGGCACTTCCCTTCCTCCGGAAGACTTCCTTTTCTGTTGATTTTTCATTATTGTATCTTTATCCCTCTCAAATACATACGCTACCATCTCAGCGTTGTGTTTTTCTCCAATTACAACATAATCTTTACGTTCTTTACGATTGAGACTGGTAGCATCAATCATCACAGATTTACCTTGGAATAGATCACGGTCCAGGTTGTATTTTATAGTTGAAAATACCTGTCCAGATACACTTTGATCCTCTTCCGAGGTTCCAAGTATGGCTCTAAGTTTATCGCTGCTGTATACGACTACGTTTGGATTCTTTTTAAGAAAAGAATCGATGAATGTGCTTTTTCCAGCGCCGCTGACTCCTACCAACACATATACCTTGAGAGTTTCTGATTTTTCCATATTTTCAATGATACTACAGATAAATTATAACGTCAAGGAGAAACGTAGGTGGTCAATGAGTTTGTAAATAATTTTCCTGATGACGACCATACCGTATCAGATTTTACCATTTTTACAGGAGGATTGATTGAAATAGTAATAATGGTCAAATAATTTGTCATATTTAAACCCATGTCAATCGGTGGAAAATTTGAGGGGATTAATTCGTCCATCGGAGGGAGAGATAATGTAGACCATCTTCCCCCTCTAAACTGTTCCAGTCGATTCCTAGAAAAATTATGAGCCGTAGATGATTGTATAGACCATTCGGCGCGGTGGGACACTACTATATATCCAGTTATCATTGATCCAATATACATGGCAAGAATTAAAACTGAAATCATTACTTCTATTAAGGTGAATCCAGAAACAGATTTAAGGTTTATTTTCAAAACGATCTGGATTTTCTGTAACTCTCTATGTAACTGATCATATTTTGTCCTCCAATTGGATTCATAGTGTGGATAGTATATGATGGAAAATCTAAGTTTTTATCCATACAATATTCCACTAACCATTTTACACATTCTAATCCAGTTTTTTCTTTGAATGATCCAGCGGTATATAGTTTATTATAATCATTTGGGTTGTCACTATACATCGTAGGATTATAATGTTCCGCTGCCAGGTCGTGATCAAACGTGACGTTATCAGGTAAACCATTTTCTGTTATGATTTTGACAAATTCGAGATAGTTTCGAACTATTGTCCAATTGACAAGGGGCAGATTAACCCATGTCACATTTTTAGGGAGACGTACATCATCCAAGAACAGATTATATTTATTATTCATGTTTTAGTTTAAATTCCGTATTTTTTACTTTAAATGAACAGTATCGTTGTTTCATGGAATTGCTCAAAAATCCAATTTGAGGGCGAACGACAATTCCCTCAGCGATATGTCCATTCGGATATTTTAGATCATCCGCTAATTTTTGTAATTCGTTTTTGGTTTTATTGAAAAATTGTCCTATTTCAACTATATCCACCATTGGTATAGAAGTCATGTTACAAAACTTCACTATATCATCATAGTTGATGTAACTTCGGTTGTCAATATCCCATATGTTAAATAGTGAAAATGATAATTCTTTAACACCGAGTAGATTACCTTGAATTCCTGGACCATATACTTCTCCTTGAATAGCTATATTTTTTCCATTAAAAAACTCTTTTAATTTGTTTTCTATGTCGTATTTTTTTGCTATTTTCCAGAACCCATTATTTTCTTCTTCTTTCAATTCTAGGTTTCTGCTACATACTCCAAATTTTCCATCTTTTAAGAAGAAAGTACCAGATGAACCATCTACTTTAACAGTTATATAATATGGTTTCCCGTTGAGTTCAGTTAGGACATCCACGACATTTTCGACATTTTCCTCGTCTGTTTTTCGTATAAACGATGGAAGGTATCCCGCAACTTTTCCTGATAAATTGGAAGGCATAGGTTTTTCATAATGTGTTGCTCCTATTAATTCCGATACGTCAGTCCCCGATATACCTTCATCCAATATTACATTTCCTGCTCCCATTTCTTTTAGGATGCTGGTTGGAAATAGGATTCCTTCGCTTAGAATTCCCCTTAATTTAATCGGTTTAATTCTAAAATTCTTGTTTCTTAAAAATTCAAACTGAGGACAGTCTTTTAGGATGGAATCGGTTTGAACATAGATACAAACATCTCCGGGTTTATATTCTCCCTTTTTAATACAAACTTGCCACCCCAGAACTTTTGCAAGTTCCATTTTATCCGCATTTGGGTGCGTATTGACTTCTGAAACATATTCTAATGTTGCTACTTTCATTGTAAAAAGTATAACCTAAATATGTAAAATGTCAACTATTTATAACCCGTAAAAATAACATGAGGAACGTTCTTTCACGGTTAAATCTACAAACTTCATTAATTGAGGATCATAGAACAATAACTCTTTATCTCTATTACTATTCAATACTATCACAAAATTAACCGCGTGGTTTTTGTTTTTTTCGGTGATATAGTAGAACTCTCCGACAGCAATGCTACATCTTATATTTCGGTTAGACAATCGATATTCTCTTTTACAAAAAAAAGTAAAGGCTCGTGCAAAATCATCACAGTCATTAATTTCCAATTTATATCTTAACATTCCACTGTAATTTAAAAAATCATAAAACTTTTCACTCTCAACATCTCTTAACCATTTCATAGACGATAGGTTATAACACTTGTCTGCTGTCAAAGAGACGAATACGCTAACCATGTTATCCTCCATAAAACCTTTTAATTCTTCGGATGATATTTCAACCTTTGAAGACTCTGATAAATTGGGGGATTTAATATTTCGAATTATTGAACATGAGGTGAATAAAACTAATATGGATATAATAATCGGAACGATATATCTTTTAATGATCATTAATTATAAATAGTGAATATCAGTTGATAAACACCATTTCGTTACTTAACATCAATATTTGTGCATACCTTTCCCAACAATCCAACTCTTTATCTCCTTTTTTTGGAGGGGCTTTAAAATCTAAGATTGAATTCCAGGATATCGGAGTTAAAGAATGTTCATCTTTTAATTCGTTTATCTTGATAGTAATGTTATATTCCCTCTGAGATTTAGAGTTGTTCACAAGATAGAAATCAATCTTATCTTTAACATCTAGAGACTTTAAATCGAATTTAATAATATGATCTGAATAGTTAGTCACCGTTGATGATTTGATCATCTTGTCGTTTTTATAAATTATCAATTTTATAGAAGTTTGATCTGACGCTGGTTTTATTTTAAAATTAACATTTACGTTGAAATCGCCGTCCCTAGAGGAAATCCATCGTCGAGTGGAGAATAGGTTTGGATTATTTACTATTATTCCCCCCAGTTTTGATATTGATATATTTTGAATCACTTCTCCGATTCTATTTGTGGATTTATAACTGTCGTTATTGAAACTGTTAAAGTTTATGAATTCTGACATGGATTTTCCATCATACAGTCGATAACCATATTTCCAGTTATGTTCCTTTTTAACATCTGATATATCCTCGTTCATAGCATCTTCCATATATTCCATACCTATCTTAGTTTCAATGGATGATGGTTCTCTCTGAAAACATATTCGGTATAACGATTTTATTTTTTCCTTTTCGTTTGTAATCTTGACAAATTCATCTCTAGTGATCATGTTTCTCACTTGTTCTATGACCATCGAATTATTCATCAAAAATAAAGATTGTTTTGGAACTACCGTTTGAAACCTCCGGCCAGTAGTCATTTCAGGAGTAGCAAAATCGAACGTAGTGAACACTTCTGGTAAGTTCCCCCGATCAATGAACCCATAAATGGTTCTTCGGGTAGAATACCCCATCTGATCTGGGGTTACAAGGTTAACAGGTTGACCGCCCATAGTGAAATCTAGTTTTCCTCCAACATATAAAATGGTATCTCTTAAAGTTTCAAAATCTATTTTTAACATGTTCATTCTCCAATAGAATTTGTTGCTTGGGTCAATGTAAGCTTTTTTGGAATCCGACATGGTGGATTGTTTATATGTCGATGACATTAACATTAGTTTGTGAATTTTTTTAACCGACCATCCTTCTTCCATGAAATAATATGCGAGGTAGTTTAATAGATCAATTTGAGCCGGAGTTTCTGTCTGAAAACCAAAATCATCGGGAGTTTTTACCAATCCTTCACCGAAATGATATTGCCATATTCGATTCACCATGACTCTAGAAGTGAGAGGGTTTAGGGGATTTACTATGGATTGGGCTAACTCCAACCGGCCGCTCCCATTGGTAAAGTTGGATGGATTTAAATAACTAAACGTTTCTAAAAACCTATGAGGAACAATCGGTCCAGTAGTTCCAGCATTGCCTTTTATAAATACAGGAGAGTTTACAATAGATCCTTTATCCACCATCACCATAGCTCTCGGAGGAGCTGCAACGTGGGTTATTTCTAAAGTGTTGAGTCTTCTCCTTTGTTCTCTCAATTCATTGTCATACGTCATTGTTTTTCCACCGTCACCGTAAAACCCTTGGAAGTTTAATCTATTAATATCCATAGGACCAGAATTTTTAAATATTGAATCTCTAAACTCTATCGCTCCTGGGACGTTTGTGCTTGTATTTGAAAAAGAATCTAAAACTGCGCTTTGATATGCAACCGCTAAGTCTTTCATTGAATTGATGGGAGATCTTTTTATACGATGTAGAAGAAATGGATTTATATCTTCTGAATAATCCAATATTAGAGTCGCAAATTCATCTTTAAACTTATCATCTGTAACCTTAAACATTCTAGAAAATGGTAAAAATGAAGGGTGGTTTAAATTGTCTTCCTTTGGTTTGTTATTACTTCTTAAACTTCCACGCTTCGGAACAGCTAGTTTAACGTTTATCGCCAACGCCCATTTTTGGATCATTGCAGTATTAAGCTTGTTGGTTCTGATGAAATCGGATTTATTGGCATCAACCATAGTGTTGAGGATATATCCACCATATATGTGTTTAAAAGTATTGGTTCTGTAGTCACTCATAGCTGACTCAAACCTCACATCTATGAATTTTTCTATTTCTTTTTCTATGATCCCTTGTTTTTTCACGTAATCCAAATATTCTTCGGTTTGTGGAGCATCATATAAAAGAGGTTTGGTTTTATCATCCGGAACCATAGAACTATTTAAAATTCCATGCATCGAATAGTAATCCTTCGTGCTGATTGGGTCAAACTTGTGATCGTGACATCTAGCACATACTAAGGTAGTAGCCATAAACCCTTTAAAAATAACATCAATTTGGTCGTCTATAACATCATTTATATTTCCTGAATTTTTCCCTAATGTAATGAACCCCAACGCTGCCAAAGTTTCTTTATTTCCTTTCATTTTATCAGCAGCTATTTGTTCCATCACGAATAAATCGAATGGCTTATCTTTATTAAAGGAATTGATTAGATAATCTCTATAAGTATAAGAATAGGTATATCTCGTATCTGTGCCGACGTTTACGGTTCCTGTGGTATCACTATATCTGGAGGTATCCATCCAATGCCTAGCCCAACGTTCTCCATAATGGGGGGAGTTGAGTAATCCGTCTATTAATTGTTCATAAGCGATTAAGGAAGTATCGGATACGAAATCTGACACTTCTTTCTCCGTCGGCGGTAATCCTATTAAATCGTAAAAAACTCTCCTGATCAAAACTTTTCTGTCAACTTCGGACGAAGGGGAGAGTTTGTTTTCTTTCAATTTAGAGAGAATGAAGTTGTCAATCGGATTAGAAATCCACTTGTTGTTAATATCTGGAATTTTCGGAGGGTTTATGGGTTTATATGCCCAATGGTCTTGGGGGTCTTTTATTCTGACATACTTTGGGGTTTCCAAACGTGGGTCAGGTGCTCCCATTTTAACCCAAGTTTCAAAGTTTTTAATTATCTGTTCCGATAACTTTGCGTTCGGAGGCATCTGTAGATCCTTATTAGAATATCTAATTGCTTTTATTAGAAGACTTTTATCTAAATTTCCAGGAACAACTGCGGGACCAGTTTCTCCACCTTTTAGGGTTAGGGATTTTGTGTCTAATAAAAGTTTGCCTTTTACTTTTAAAGAAGTAGAACTATGACACTTATAACAACTTTCTACGAGAACGGGTCTTATTTTGGTTTCAAAAAAATCCGTCTCTGATTTTGTTAAAGCGTTAGCCTTTAGTAATGTCAATAGTAGACATAATAGTATATAATGTATTTTCATGAATCATAATTAGGCAACGATGGATTCGGCTACTTGTCCAGTGACATCCGTAAGCCTAAAATCACGGCCATTATAACGATAGGTGAGCTTCTCATGATTGAATCCTATCAATCTTAAAATAGTAGCATGTAAATCTTGTATGTTCATTGGTTTGTCTACAACGTTTGCTCCGAAGTCATCCGTAGCACCATATATAGTTCCGCCTTTTACTCCGCCTCCTACCAATACGCAGCTCATTGCTTTATTCCAATGACTTCTTCCGAATCCATTTGGGCCACCAACACCATCTCTTGTTGGAGTTCTTCCAAACTCTCCGGTCATAACAATTAATGTAGAATCCAATAGACCTTTCTGTTTTAGATCAGAAATTAAAGCAGCAATTGGTCCGTCTACTTGATCAGCAGCACTTTTCACAGATGCTCTTCCTGCATCATGTGTATCCCATCCATCAGTCCATACTTGAACAAACCTTACTCCCTTTTCTACAAGTCTCCGAGCAATCAACATCTGCTTTCCTTGTCTACCAGTTCCATATGCAGCCCTTGTTTTCTCCGATTCTTTACTAACATCAAACGCATCAGTTGCTTCAGTTTGCATTCTAAATGCTAGTTCAAAACTTTGTATTCTAGATTCCAGTATTTCATCTTTTTTAAGGTTTTGACGATGAATTTCGTTGAGTTTCATTAAGGTATCCAACTGTCTTCTCTGTTCAGAAAGAGAAGTGTATTGACTTTTGATATTTTGAATCATTTTATCAACTGATCCTAATGATGTATCAACTCCGGTTCCCTGGTAAGTTCCTGGAAGAAATGAACTTCCGTAGTTTTGAACTCCTCCAAGTGGAAGGCCACCGGCTCTCAAACTAATGAATGCTGGAAGGTTTTCATTTTCAACTCCAAGGCCATAGACTGCCCAAGAACCCAAACTTGGACGAACTGATCGTAGGTTTCCAGTGTTCATGAAAACAGTTGCAACTTCGTGGGCAGGAGTTTCGGTTGATAATCCTCTTAAAATACAAGCATCATCAATATATGCTGCAGTTTTACTGAAAACTTCACTGACTTCGATGCCGGATTTTCCATATCTGTTAAAATTAAATGGTGAACCACATGCTAATCCGCCGAGTTCTGGTATCATTTTACCGTCTAAAATTCCCAATTTTGGTTTTGGGTCCCAAGTATCAATATGAGATTGTCCCCCACCGAAGAAAATATGAATGATATGTTTTGCTTTAGCTGGATAGTTTAGTGTAGGAGTTTCCCCAGCAGTTGCATACTGTTGAAGGAGAGGAGCCATCCCCAACATCCCCATGCCCATTCCGAACCTCGATAAGAAGTTTCGTTTGGTCATTAAAAAATCGGTTTGTTTTACTGAATTTTGATTACAATATTGTTTCATAGTATTTTCTCCTTTTTGGTATGCTATATAAATATTTAACCAATGTTAATTACACCAATCTAATTTTCAGTTAAATCGGATCGTGGATTTGTTGTGCTGATGCAAAATTTGTTTTCCTAATCAATGTCAATCCATCAACATAAAGATATTCAGACAATGGATCATTCAGATCATCACGTATTTTTTTGATTCTATCATTCCCATTTTTTAATTCTTCTAAAACTCCATCTTTAGTTTCACATGTTTTTGTGGTAGTGATCTGATGTATATCTCCATTTTCAAAAAATCGTAATATTAATGATACTTTATATTTTTTAGGTTCATATGCTACAGATTTAGGTTTTTTAAAAAAGTTTAAGTTCATATGTTTTTTTCTTTATAATAATTGTTTATTTCTTCGGTTGCTAACATTATACACTCTCTTTCGGATAACCCTCCACACTCAGGCCAAGGTTTATAATCCTCCCAAACTTTCCTAAAAAGATATTCATGTTTAAACCAATAGGATTCATTTTCGCATATGTCTATAGAAACCCGAGATCCCCTTGCCCTAAAATAGTAAAATTCACCTGTTTTTAATATTCCCTCAGATTGTCTCGGACAATATCCCTGAATATCTATTTTATATGGATTTTTAAAATTTCTCCAATACCAATCAGAAATGGTTTCTCTAGGAGATACCACCAATAAAGAAAAACCACGATATAGTCTTTTAATTTTTCGGATAAATTTCTCTATTCTTTTTATCATATATGTTTTCAGGTAAATTTTCAAATGTCTCGCTCCACGTCCCACGTTCTTTAAGTTTGGTTATAATTCTCTCTCTTGGCTGTTCGTTTTGTTTGACACATAACCACAGTAAACATCCATCATCACCCATTTTTTCATATTTTTCAAATAGATCGGGCAACTCACTCAATGTCAAACTAATCGCATCAGCGGCTGGAACGAATACATCATTACAATTATAAAACACTACTATCGTTTCTTCTTTCGGAGTTTTATCATCTAGATCAAGATATGTCCTACTGTTACAGAACAGTGGTCCTTCATCTAGAAGTTTGGCTAACATAGATTCTTCATTGGGAATTTTTTTCCCATCTATATCGAACCAATATTTTCTATCGGATACATCTATCATAAAAATTTAATAACTTTGGAACATTTTTCTTACATTCTTTCGAATTTCTTCATCCAGTTCATATTTTTCACCAACTGGTTCGGTCTGATAAACTTTCAATCTAAGATCGTTTGGCCAGATCAAATTCACAATATCACCCAATGTCATTGCTTTCAATAAATCGGTGGACATCTTACAACCACCTTTAATGATTATGTAAGCCATTAGTTCGTCGTAAAACCTCTCTTTTTCTGATAGTTCATTGTTCATATTATTTATTTTTGTATACTAAATCTGATAAGTTTTGTTGAATGTTTCTTAGAGCGTCTCCCTTACCCATTTGTCTCCCCTCATCATATCCTCTTTGATAGGCCATATTAAGTAACCCATCCAATGTTGTAACTGTATAGTGCATCGGTATATAAACATTCATTCCTCCGGGCATCATCCAGACAGAACACTCTGATATGTTACGTGTAAGAATTGCTCCAATACTTTCCATGAAGTTATTGGTCTCCCGATCTTTATGTGGTTTACATGCAAAATATGCCATATGATTTAATATCCCATTTTACGGAGAAGTTTCAAAATTGTGACACAATTTTTTTTACATTGTTTACGTTTTAACATTCGTTTTTCTAAAGATTTTTTAGAATAGTGTGCATCCCCTGCCCAATTTGAGATTTTGACAATTGTCCACAGTTTTAATTCGTTTTTCAAATCATCTATTACGATTTTACGAATTTCATCGTAAGATTTGTTTATATTCGACTGATTCATACTCTATAACTTTCTCCACCATTTACAGTTCTACATTTACAATGTGGACAGTTCAATGATTCATTTACATTACGGGGAGAATCATAGTAATAATCGCACTGAGGACATATCCAATGGATTTGAAAATCATGTTCTCTTTCCCAATTATCCAATTCTTCTCCACGAATTTCGTAACTCATAAGATGTTAATCACATGGATGGCCGGTGACAACTGACGGGTCAAACTTCATGGGCTTGGTTTCTTCTGAATCATCTGGATGAGTTCTGACAGTTTCAACTGATTCTATCTTTTTATCTTTTTCTTCCATACAATCCATTTTTACATAAGATTTATCATTTGTCAACGATTTTAAATTTAGAATAAAAGTCAAAACTTCTTCTGTGACCATTACTAGGTGGATATAACTCAATTTGTCATCCATTAACATGCCCGCGATCAGAGTTCCGTTAATGTTTTTCCATACATACGGAGCGTTCCTAAAATGTTTAATATGTTCTTCGGTTAACTCTGAAATTTTAGTAAATGTTCCATCGATTTTAGAAGGCTTATTTTCTTCCTTCCATTTTTTGGTCATTTCTTCAAACTCTTTACCTAATTCTTCTATAGTTTTCATCTAAATCCTTCATCCCAATCATCTATCAATTGGAGTTTTTGTTTTCTACTCATTTTTTTAATTACATGTTCACGTTTCAAAGCTTGTGATTTTGTAAAGAATGATTCCCAGTGTATCATTTCAACAGGAAGTCTTGTCTTCGTGTATTTTGCACCTTTTCCAGAATTGTGCACATCTACTCTCTTTTTTAAGTCATTCGTGTAACCACAATATAACGTCCCATCGCTACATTCCAAAATATAACAAAAATATTTACCTTCATCGTTCATCTTGTTCCACGTATCAATAGTAGACTCCTTGGTTTCTGTTCCAACAGCATGACCGTAATCTTTACACTTTACAAACCAACCACCAAAGTTGTTTTGATGAAGTTCAGCTATAGATTTACAGTGAATGCACCGTCTTAGGTTATATTTCATAATTTAACTTACAAATTTTTTCATTTCAATTTACTATACTTCATTATTTTATGTCCGTCAAATTCTTTTATAAGTTCCGGCGGTTGAAATAAGTGTTCAAATGGTGGCATGAAAGTATCTCCTTCATATTCTCCTTTAACATGAGTAACATAAAATTCATTTATTAACGGAAGAAACAGTTCATATATTTTTTTACCACCACATACCCACATTTCATCCAAATCAATTTGGTCATAATCTACGATCATTTCATAGTTAAACTTTCTTCCTCTACATCCGTTATTCCCCTCGACATTCTGAATCATCATTTTATTCCATATGTCATTAGTTAATACATTAACGGTTCTATTTTTTAATAGAGGTAAAGAGTCAAATGTTACACGCCCCACTATAATGATACATCCATCCGTTTTTTCCTTGAACCACTTGAAGTCCTGTTTAATAGAAGTCCAGGGGAGCCCTCCTTTGTTTCCAATCACCCCATTTTCTCCCATGGCAGCTATAGCTTTCATTTTTATTGATCGTGTGGGATTATTTTTCCGTTGACACATCTAACATTCCATTCACAAACCGCTTGCAATTGGTATTTAGAAAAAGACAATTTTCTCGCCGAGCACCGTATACATCTGATCATAAACCCTTTTTTATCATAGGGAGGAAATACCTGCGGCAAAAGTTCCGACTCTCCTCCACAAAATGGACACGATTTTAACTTTTTGTTTGCCCATTTATAGTTCATTCTTCTAATACCTTTAATGCTTCTGCTCTTTTTGTAAAAAATTCTACTCGTTCTTTGCATGCTTCACACCCACCATGATCATATGAGTGAAAACATAGTTTTTTAAAAGGAACAAGTTTTTCTAAATATTCTAAGGTAGAAGTAGTTTGATCCGGATATGCGTATGTAAAACCACTATCGGTCAAACACCCATGTAAAAATGATATGGTATGATGACATTCTTCTATAGCAGATTCTAATATGAAAATTTTGGCTTCTTCCTTTGTCATATGGTTTAATCCCACAATCCTAGAAAATGTTTTCCAAATAATTCATATCCTTCTTGAACACGTCTTTCATGTTCCCACACCGGTTCCCAATCAGATTTTCGATCATCCATAGGTTCAAATTTAACTCCTCGATCCGTTATTTCTATTACACGTTGTCGGAGATCATAATTCGGCGGATAGATTGGTTCAACGTCGTCATCTTCATGTTCCATTGACCAGATGATTTTGTCCAAAATTTCCTCCCATTTTTCATGAGCAGTTTTGTTCACTGGGACATTTTCAACAAATCCAAAAAATAATTGGCGAGTTGCCATTTGGTCATCCATTTCACTCATCATGTTACACGGATGGCCATGTAAATTTTTTCGTAGATATTTCAGTCTTGGGAGTGACCACTTGGAACAGAATCCATGAAAATTCCACGATTCCCTCAGTGGGAATCCATATTTAATTCTTTCAAACTCTCCACGAATCCAATAAGAGAAATCGTTCCAATACCATCTAGGTGAATAAATGATTTTTTCCCACCATTTTAAAGGTTCAAAATTGAATCCATAATGTTTTACAATGTCACCGACTTTATAATTTTTATAAGATATACTCATATTATTTTCCAATCCAAGGGTTAGGTTGAGGCAATGTCCACGATCTAATTCTATCTTGTTTTTGTTCTTCTGTCAATGGAATAGGATTATTTACATGTTCTATGATACATGCACATCCGTTACAAATCAAAAAAATTGACAGTATTAACGTGTTTCGTAGAAATCTCATATTACTTTTGTTTATCTGACCAATAACTTCTAAAACATTTTCTCAAAAAGGATTCCAATTTTTTAGGTTTACTTAGATCATAACCAAGTTCTTCTCTGGCGAATTCTCTAACATCAAAGCCCACTTCTACCAGAAACTTATTCTGACCATAGGTGAAATTGTTGACGGTAAACAGTTTTGATTTATGATTTAGTTTTTTAAATTTTGGGGTTTTCATAATATGTCATTCAAGACTTTCAATTACAACTTTTCCGTTCAAATCCACCAAACAGTTTAAAGTTACTTCATAGAATGGACGGTTTAATTTCTTCCAGACCGATTCCGGTAAATCTACTCCTTGATTTTTCATGTTCACGATCATTTCTTCTCGGGTGGAGTCATCATGTAAATAATATTTGAATTTTTGAACCATAAATTATGAACATTCTTCTGTTATATTTCTAAACAGAGTATATCCGGCTTCTTTTAAAATGTCAAGA
>Ga0315284_10008934_pt1 | contig 14306 bp, 21 predicted proteins | sample YL17G09_16_MG_FD_203696 | JGI IMG/M metagenome (GOLD analysis project Ga0315284, IMG submission 203696) | Sediment microbial communities from Yellowstone Lake, YNP, Wyoming, USA - YL17G09_16 | ecosystem: Environmental > Aquatic > Freshwater > Lake > Sediment | place: USA: Wyoming | collected... | reverse complement strand
CGCTTGTACTTGTCGAGCTTGAGCGCCGACAGCGCGACCGGCCCGTAGATTTCCTCCGGGGTGGAGTAGCGTGTCAGCAGCCACTGGAAATACTCGGCACCCTTCAACGCGCCGCACAGAGCGTTCCCGAGTGCGCTTTTCGCGGTGCCAGGAACGCCGAGCAGCAGGACGTGCTGACGAGCGACCAGCGCCATCAGCAAACCGTTGATCACCGCGCCGCGCTCCAAAAACTGAGCGTTCAAACCGCCCTTCAGCGCCAAAAACTTCGACCGAACCTCGATCTGACTCGTCATCTGCAGTTCTCCTTACCGTCGGCACAACGCCGACATCCCACCGTCCGACACCAATTTGTCGGATTCAAGCGACTCCGGGCCGAAATATCGAGCATCGGGAAAAATAACTTGGCGGGATTCCGGTCGGAAAACCCGCCTCCAGGCGAAAACAGCCTACCGGGGCACCCGAGCGCCAGCCCTGGCTCGGACCCGACCAGCGGTCCACGCCCGCGACTTGTGCGCCTCGCCAGCGCCAGCCTGCAGCGGGGTCGACCAGTACGACCGATCCACGCCGAGCGCCGCTTCTATACGCCCGAGGACAGCCTCGGTGAGTTGGTCGCTCAGAAGCCAGCGATGGACGATTCGCCGCGCAATGCCGAGGTCACGCGCCAGCCCGCCGACTGAGCTACGACGCCGCGCAAGCGCCTGCCATACGCGAGCCCGGAAGTGACCGATGACGACCACCTCGATGCGCTCGGTTCGATACACGAGCACGACTTCCGGGGTCGACTTCTTTGCCGGAGCCACAGCACGAGCCGCGACGCGACGGCTCATTGCGGCTCGCACGCTTCCCATGCAAGCCGGTTGCCGTACTTAACCTGATCGCCTTCGACGATGAACACGATCGGGTCGGCGTCCTCGTCGTGGTCCGGGTCTGGGTCGCGACCGTGGTCGCCGCCGCAAGCTGCGATGGCATCCGACGTGGCGATGCCGTGGACATCGCACTCGAAAGGCCAACTCCGCTGCGTCATCATACGAACCTCGCAGTCGCCGCCATTCGCCTCGCGCAACTCGGTCAGCACGCGAATCATGTCGTCCAGCTTCACTTCGTCCTCCGATACCACTTGGCCCAAAGCATCTCGGCGTTGCCGCGACAGTCGTTGTCGGTCGCAAACTTCAGAATCACCGGCCACGACGCCGTCGGAAGGAACCGAAGGAAAAACGTGTCGCGATATCCGAGCGCCTGAAACGCCGCGAGCGTTGCGGGAACGATCGGTTTCATCCCGCGCTTCGCGGCCCTGCTTTCCGACCGCGCCGACCGCGCCAGCTTCCGTTCTTGAGCCAGTGCTCCGATCGCCCCGCGACGTTCCGCCGCTCGTTCGTTGTATTGCTTCTTCATTTCGTTTTCGCTTTTCTCCGGTTCAGACCGGCCAGAACCGCCGGAGCTACAGCCCCGGAAGCTCTGGCCGATCGCCCGCCAGCAGGCGAGCGACCAGCCGTAGCAGCGACTACAGGCCGAGCGCCGCGACCACGTCGGCCTTCGCCGCCTCGATCGACGCGACCAGTTCAGCGCGAACGTCGCCGAGCACTTCGGACCACATCGACACGCGCTGGTCCAAGCTGTTCAAGCGACCGAGCCGCACGTCCACGTTGCGATCGGTGACGTCCTTGGTCGCCTCCTTGGCCTCCGCTTGGAACGCTGCAAGCTCCTCGCGAAGCACGTTCAACTGAGCCGTGAAGCTGGCCTTGGCCGACTGAGCAGCCGTCGCCAGGTTCTCGTCGTCGGCATACAGCGTCAGCACATCGACTCGCGAGCCGCCCGCGAGCGCGTTGACCGCAGCCGCCAGCGCCTTCGCCTGCACGACCGAACCAGGCGGCAGCAGGTAGAGGCCACCAGTTCGGTCGCGCAGCGAGATCGCGCCGAGCATCGGTCGAACCGTGGAGCCGTGCATCGCCGTCGTCAGCATCGTGCTCAGGTCGGTCGTCAGGACGTTCTGAGCGATGTTTTCGCAAGCTGCGACCATCTTCGCCGCGACTCGTTGAGCCTGGTCGCCAGCGACCGGAGCACCAGCGACCGCGAACACCAGCACGCGCTGGCCGACCGGAACTGCGCTCGGCTGAACGGTGAGGGTCAGAACGTGCGAGTGACTGAGGACGTTGTCGGATTCGCCGCGAACCTCCTCGATGATGCCCCACGAGTAGCGGTCCACGCGCCGCAGAAGGATGCCGTCGGCACCGGATCGCGCCAGGTGGGCCGCGTCGCTCAACATCGCCTCGGCTCGCGGCTCGCGACCGACAGCGCGTCCGAGGCCGATGGACTCCATCGTGTCGCGCCACAACTGGCGATTCACTTCGACGTTGCTCAACGACCAGTAGCAGAACGCCCCGACCACCTTGCGACCGCCAGCCGCGAACACCGCTTCAAGATTCTGAACTATGGTTTCCATTTTCGTTTCTCCCGAGAGCACAGCGCCCTCAACGACTCAGCCCCGCCGAGCTTGCGCAGGGCGGGGCGATATGTTGGGCGGCGACGCTTACCGGCGACGGCTCCGGCGTTTTCCGTCCTCCTCAGCGACGTGATGCACGATCGCTTGAAGCTCGTCGAACACGCCGCGAATCGTGTCGATGCGACGCATGTGATCAGCGTATGCCCCGTCGTAGGTGCCCGCCTCCGGGTAGTCGCGACCGTTCGGGCTAGGCAGCACCGCCATCAACTTCTTCGCAGCGTTCAACGCGGCGAGATAGTCGTTCAGCAGCGACTCCACGTCGGTTCCGCCCATGTGGACCGTCGGCATCGTGACCGACTTCTCGGCGCTCACGACTTCACCGTCTTGGACTTGGGAACCAGCTTGCCGATCAGCTTGACGGCTGCGCGGTAGACCGCCGCCATCTCCTTGTCGTTGTCGGCGAGGTGAGCGGCGATGTTGGTATGACCGACCGACAGCGCGATTCGCTTGTCGCCGCGAGCGACCGTCATCAGCGAGTTCACCGTGAAGCGAATCGCGAACTCGCCGCGCACCTTTTCGATGTTGCGCTTGCTCTTGCGCGCAGCGGTCAGCGCATCGTGATACTCGCTCACCAGCCGGGTCGTTTCCGCCTCATCCTGCGGGCGAGGTTCCGACCACGGGATCGTTCGTGACGTTCGTGACTTGCTTGCCATCTCAAATCTCCTTCACCGCCAGCAACGTGCTGGCCCGACAACTATCGGATGGGTTTTCTTCGAGTTCAAGGAAAACGGGTCCAGAAAAGCGCCAGCCCTGGAAAAACAGCATCAGGGTCGGTTTGCCGCTGGCAAGGCGGGAATCGGCCCGAAAACCGCTCATCCGGGCGAACCACCGCCCTTTCCCCCTGAGTTGTTCCTCGGGGTAGCTGCTCGGAATCTTTGCGGAATTCGGATGCTAGGTACAGCCCGCCGGGATGTTCAGATCCGACGCAGCGGCACCCTCTGGCCGATTCCTAAGTACGATCCATCGCGCCCGCTACGACAGCGGTGTGGCCCAAGCTCGGGTCGAGCATGGGAATCGCGGAGCCTGTATCTCCTGCGCAAGCGTGTGAATCGCCCGTACTTATCCTGCAGCGGTGACGCAGCAGGCTCGGTGACTTGCCGATGTGGCCGGGATGCCATCGGTCGGGATGTTCGACACGGCCTCGGCAGCTTTACAAGCGAAAACCCGCGCAGCCCGTATTCGGGTCACGCGGGTTTCCTGAGCTAGAGCTTCCCGGCCACTTCGCTCGACGCAACTTAATCACGTCGCGTCGGGCGCGTCAACGATGCCCTTCTTCGCCGTGGATCGCGGGATCGGGTGCCGCTCAAACGAGTCGAGCAGGACTTCGAACGCGGCTTCGTCGCTGTCCAGCTTGCGCGCAGCTTTGATTCGCCGGAACACGTCCATCGCTCGCTCGTGCGCCTGCTCGGTCAGCGACAGGATCAGCCGCTTGAACAGAGCGCCGTCGGTCGGAGGCGGGTTCTTCTTTCCGAGCGCGTCCCAATCGACGTTCGCTATTTCCAGCAGCGAGGAAAGCTCGGCCTCGGAATACGGGAGCAGCGCGGCGAGGTGTTCATCGACCGCGAGTGCTTCGGTGATCATGTCGGCCCATCGACCGGGGTCGACCTTGCCGCGAATCGAGTTGAGTAGGTCGGTCAAAACTCGAGCGCGTGCGTCGGTGAGATTGCCGAGGTTCAGCACTTGAACCGCAGGCATCTTCTCGGCCAGTGCAGCGCGCCAGCGATGCTCGCCGTCCACGATCTGCAATGAGCCGTCGTCCAGCGTGCGAACGGTGATCGGATCGAGGAACCCGAACTCGCGAATCGAGCCGCGCTCTTTCTCAAACATGAAGTCGCTTTGTTTATTCGGGTTCCACGGATTCGGAGTGATCGAGTCCGTTGGCACCTCGAGGATTTCGCCAGCTATCTTTGGAGCCTTCGTCGTCATGCTTGAGCCTCGATTCCTCTCGGCGTGATCGCCGTGTAGTTCTGATCCAGCCAGGTCTGATAAAGCGCATACGCATGCGCGCACGCAAGGCACGCCAGGATGTAGTCGTCGGGTCCGATGCCGAGGCCGGAGCCGCTGTCGAAGCTCCTTGCCAGCTTGAGGATGTCGGGGTTCGCAGCGTGCGCCATGTCGCGGAACTTGATAAAGCGCGGCGACCGGATGCCGACCGTTTGCAGCCCGCGCTCGGCGGTCCACATGCATGCGTTCCCGAACCGGACGCCCGACAGCCACGATGTCGAGTCACACGACCAGGCCAGCCGGGTCTCCATCATCTGCTGCACCGTGCAGCCGAGCAGATGCACTCGCGGCGGCTTCGGGCTGGCGCGATGGATGCGCGCAAGTAGGTCGCTCACCATGCGAGTCACCTTGCCGCTCTGCGTCAACGATCCGTTGGCCGATGCGATCATTCGCATCTCGGGAACGGAGATGCAGACGTAGTCGCGTTCCTGCGCGAGCTTGTGCAGCCCGTCCAGCCCTTCCGGCTCGTGCCAAACGTACATGCAACGCGACCCGAGCGAAGCGAACTCCTCGCGCAGTCGGTATGTGCTGTCCATGCCGAGCAGCCGGTGAGTGTCCGACTCGACCAGTTGGCAGGTCGAGTTCCACTCGGCCATATCGTCCAGGTACTTGCGAGTGTAGTCCCGATACGCCTCAAGCGTGGTCGGCAGCGTGCCTTGCTCGGAACCGAACATCAGGCTGAACAGCCCGGAGTCGACGATGATGCTGGCACCACCGCTGGTCAGTAGATCGAGCGCGCCTTTGGGATCTTTGAGCTTGCGCAAGTACCAGTACGAGACAAGTCGATAAGGGTGCCCCGCCATCAGGCTGATGATGAACCGCCCCATTCCGTTGTCGGCGAGATGAACCTTCATAGATAGCGCCTTCGCAACGAAGTCCATCACAGCACCTTTGCCTGCGAGGTGTACTTGCATTGATTGTGATTTCCGAATCGCGGCCATCGCCGCGTCCTCTCCGGCGAGATGAATCCTCACCCCGCGCTCCACAGATCATTGAAAACCTCGGCTCCGTTTTCGCCGTCTTCGCTGACCTCGCACGCGACTGGTCTCTGACCGTAGGTCGCAGACGCCCACCTCACGAACGACTTTGCCAGTTGCTCGCACGACGACGAGTCGACCGACCTCAGCCGCGCTTCGAACCACCCTTGGGCCGCACGCTTGACGAGGATGAACTCAAGCTCGCGATCGTCGTGCGCGACACCGATGCGCAGTTTCACATGAAACACATGCCGGTGATTCACCCGGAGGAAAGCGATCTGCGAAGGCGCGTCGGGCCAGCAATGAAACCCTTCGGCCTGCAGCCGAACAACGATGAACGATTTCACCGATCAGTCCTTCGCATGAGGTCAAGCGCCTCGGCGCGAGATATGTGGTCGGTCTTGAACAGACCGCGAACGACCGACGTGACCATCTGGCCTTGCGAGCGGACGCCGCGACAGCGCATACACGAGTGCGTGCTCCTAATGACGACCATCACGCCACGCGGGTTCAGTGCGTCGGAAAACGTGCCCGCGATCTGCGTCGTCAGTCGCTCCTGAACCTGCAGGCGCGCCGCAAGGATGCCGATCATCCTCGGTATCTTGGACAGGCCGACCACCTTGCCTCGAGGGATGTAGGCGAAGTCGACCGTTCCGCCGAACCCGAGCAGGTGGTGCTCGCATAGGCTGTCGAAGTTGATGCCCGACACGCACACGACCTCGTCGTGATCCTCGGAAAACGTCCTCGCCAGCGGCGCCGCAGCGTCCATGTGCATCCCGCGAGTCATCTCCTTCATCGCGCCGAGATACCGACGCGGAGTGTCGCGCAGACCTTCGCGAGTCGGGTCTTCTCCGATCGCCTGCAACTGCCGGATCACCGTGTCCTCGATGTCGGCACTCACGTCGCGGTGTTCCCACGGGAACACGATCCACCGCCCAGAGAACGTATCCGCGCCGAGCTTGTCGACCAGCGCCAGGAATGGTCGCCCCTTCGCAAGCCGCTTCATCGTTGCACCGCTGTCGATGATGTCGTCCACGATGACGTCGGCGCTTTGTTCGTCGGCGGCGATCGATACGCCATGACCGATCGCCAGCATACCGGCGACGATAGCTCCACCTCTGGGAACGCCGAACACGCTGGCACCCTTCGGAATCTTGACAGCGAGGTCTGCCAGCAGCAGGCGAATCTCGTCCCAACTGAACTCGACCTTGCTCATCGCAGGCCGATCAGCTTGTGAGTCTGTAGTGACAGACGCCAGTCGGGGAACCGCTGAACGAAGTTCACCGCCCACGAGCCTGCATTGACCGCGCTCGGCGAATCCATCGGCTGAATGTATTTCGCGCCCCAACTTCCAGACGCAGCCAATTCCAGCAGACCGCCAACGGTCCAGCCCTCGCTTGAAACGATGTGACCAGGAACGACGACCTTTAACTCGTGGGCCGCACGCCGCACGAGGACCGACCCGATCTTTGGCGACACGCAGAGCCACGACACGCGATCGAGCAGCTTGCCGCCGTCGGGATCGTTGGTTCCGTTCGTTTCGAGAGCGACCTTCCAGCCGCCAGCGAACAGCGTTTCCAGCAGGCCATCGTCCAGTTGGAGCGTCGGCTCGCCGCCGGTTATGACGACCCATCGTTCCTGATCGATGCCGCCAACTCCGGCCCACATCGCGTTGGCGTGAACCACGATGTCAGCAGCCGACAGCTTTTCCCCGTGTAGGAAATCGGTGTCGCACCACCTGGCGCAAGCGCCTTTGCCGCTGGATCTGCCGTCCTCGCGCCCGTTCCACAGGTTGCATCCGGTGAACCGAAGGAACACCGCAGCCGTGCCCGCTCGGCTTCCTTCGCCTTGCAGCGTCAGAAACATTTCCTTCACGGAGTACATGCGCTGCACTCCGCGTAGCAGTTGGGCGTTTCGTAAACACGCACGAGCACGACGCGAATGCCGTCGCCTAGCAATGACTGAGCGACTTCGAACAGAAGCCGCGACAGGTTCTCTGCCGTTGGTTCGCAGTCCATCACGAACGGAGTTCGCTTTCCAAGCTGCACGCATTCCCGAACGCAGAACGACCGAAGCTCCACGTCCTCGCTATTGAGGATCGTCGTGTGGTCCAGGTTGTCGTCGATCCAAGCTCCGACGACCTCCTTGACGCGCCCGAAGTCGATCACGCGCCCGACGCTATCGAGTTCGGGAGCGGTGACGGTGATGCACGCCGCGTATCGATGCCCGTGCAGCGTGCTGCACTTGCTTTCGTGTCTCAGAACACGATGGGCAGCATCCCATTCCAAACGTCGCGTTGCCGTGATCACGTTCACTGTTTCGCCTTCCCACGCGACCTCACGAGCCGCGTAGTTCGGACGCTATCACCACGGCAGCGCGACCGCTATGTCAATCGGCGGCTGGCTTCTTCCCGAGGTCTGCGTCGGTGATCGGCTGCACCACCGGAGCCGGTCGCTTTCGCTTCTTCGGCACTTGCTGCAGCAGCTTGTCGGCCACCTTGATTCCAAGCTCCACGAGATCGGCGAGCAGGCTCACGGAATCACCTTGATCAGTTCGATGTAGGCCGATTGTAACGTGTTGAAATCGACCTGCATCTGGTCGCAGGTCGGTCTGGGAAGCGCCGGAGGCTCTTTGCAAAGCGCGATGATGGTCGCTCGGTGCGCCTGTAGCGCAAGCCCGACGCGGTCGCCTGCGTCGCGAGCGTCCTCAATGAGCTTGTCGGTGCCTGCGCATCCCGCAAGAATGATCAGCAACGCGCCGACGAACCTCATCGCCTGCTCCCGTCGAATCGTTCTAGCACTGTCGTCACGCGCTCCAACGTAAGCGCCTGAACCTGTTGGGCATGCTGCAGCGCGACCATCCCCGCCTCGACAGCGGTGATCCTCGGGTACACGACGCCTACCGAGAACCCGACGCCGCCAGCCGCGATGAGCAACGCGAATAACTGCGTCACCGACGTGCGTATGCCGGTCTCGGGACGCAGGTCGCGTGAGAGCGATTGTTTCGGTTCGCCTGTCATGCCTCGCCTTCCGATTCTGGCTTGGGTGGACGCTCGCTCGCCTGTTTAGCCCTGCGCGCACGCACCGCACGCTCGATGCGCGCACCAGCCTCCTTTGCGTTCATCGGTCGTAGAGGCATCGGCACCGTTTTCATGGACTCAAGCGCCGCCGCGAGCTTTTCCTCGTTGGTCGCCTCCGGCTTGGCGTCCTGTTCCGCGACCGTGGATTCTGCGCGCTGATCTAGGAACTTGTGGCGCAGCCAAAGCGCGACCGCAGCCGTGAAGATCGGCCCGAGCACCAGCATGGCGCTGGTGGCCTGCGACCAGAACGCATCCATGAACGCCGTCACGCCGCACCTCGGTACGCCAGGAGCCGCTTCTTCGGGTACGGCTTCTCGCACACCTCGTTATGCTGATTGCCGCCGAGCACGATGATGTCGTCGCCTTTGGTGCCGACGTAGAACCCGACGTGACCGTGCACGCCGTCGGGTGCGCCCGCAACGTGGCGCGAGAACACCACGACGCAGCCGAGCACCGGCTCGTCCAGCGCAACGCCCCAACGGAGCCAGGACAACGCGCTGGCGCTCATCGTGCGCGCCTGACCGGCCTGCTTCATGCACCAGTTCACGAATGACGAACACCAGGCCGTCTCGTCCTGCACCGCCGACTCGGGTAGGCGCGTGGATCGGTGGTACTCCAGCACGCGAGGATTATCCTCGCTGCCAGCCGTTTCCTTGACGCCGATTTCCTTGCGAGCGATGCGGTAGGCCAGCGGGACCACGCTCACCTGCGCCGGTGGTCGCTCCGGCAACGGAGCGTCCGGTGCGGGTGGGGGAATGGGCTTGGTTGCCTTTGCCATCAGAAACTCCACCCGAGACAGGACACGTCGAGAGCGATGACTGGCGCCCCGTTGTTAGGCACGAGATCTATCTCAAATCGCTGCCCCTCAAGTGTGCCGTCGTTGAAGTGACACGGCACGTTCACCACGACGTTGGTATCAGTGACCTGCCCGAGCCCTCCCAAGATATGAGTGAACGCATCGATGAAGTCGGAAACGCCGTTCACCGCGAGCCGTTGACGAAGTCCCATTCTCGCCCGCGATGCGGGCACCGCGCCGTTCGCCCCCAGGAACAGCGACAGCTTCACGAAGCGAGCGTTCGCCGGAATGATTCCTCGCAGATCGACCGTCAGAACCTCCGGTGCCACGATCGCGCCGCTTGGTCGCGATGCGACGTTATACATCGCGCTTGTGGTGGGAGCATAGGTGCGGAACTCGCCGCCCGACGTCTGCGTTGCGAAGCGCGGCACGAATGCCGACTCCCGGTAGTACGACATGACGTGAACCGCCTTGTGCGGCGGGATCGGTAGGAAATTCGCGTAGACACTTCCGGGCACCGGGATGATCACGTTTGAGTTGTCGCGCCCGCACTCGTCGGGTTGGATTTCCGTGGACCACAGAACGCCCTTGGTCGTCTCAAGAAACCCAAGGCCACTGAGGCATGGCATGACCGTGACGCCGTTTGCACTGAGCGGAGCCAGGTACAAGTGTTCGAAGCGATCGAGCACTGGCGACACGACGCTAACATCGTCCTGCGGGATGGTGCCGAGCCGTCCGCGCAGCCACACGCGCCACGGTCCAATTCGGCCTTGGAAGTTGCCGCCGATACGGTTGTCAATCGATGGACCAGGTGGCTGCGTGTGCGCCGCGTTGGAGAACACCTGCGCTTCAGGCAGCAGGTTGATGAACGGTACAATCGTCATCGGATCGTCGGGGCACACATCCTTCATGTCGTTGCGAAAGTCCCACGACACCGCGCTCGGGAGGATCGGCACCAGACCTGCGCCGTCGGTGACGAATCCCAGGATCGGAACCCACGGGTCGCCGGTGAACGCCGGAAGCTGAGTGGGGCTTCCCTGGATGATCTGGTACTCGATCTGGCGCTCGACCAGCTTCGTGACGTTCGCCGGAACGAATGTCTGTGACGGAATATCGAACACGTCGCGTACCTGCGTAGACGTGATGACGTCCACGACGCGAGCCTCAAGAATCATCAGCGTGTTGGGCACCGCCGGAACAGGCACGTTCACGTCTGCTCGTTGGTTCCCGATGCGGAAAAAACTCTCCAGCGGCCCCGGAGGTGCAGGCCAAGTGAACGACTGCTGCCCGAGCGTTCCGGGTTGCACGGTGATGCTGCCGCCGACACCGCGACACGACAGTCCGAGCGTTACGCTCTGCGGATACTGGTCCTGCGGACCACCGAAAAACTCCACCATGCGGAACGCCGCCATCTGCAGCCACCAGTCAGCCATGACCCGTGACTGCATCGACTGCAGATCGTTGACGTCGTTGGAAGCCGCCCGCTCAAGCGTGTTGATTTGAACTCTATCGCCAGCCATTTTCCATGCTCCTACGGTGTCAGATCACGAGTGATGTACCAGTTCACGCCCGCTGCCCGAGCCGCTTCGACCGCCGCGTAGAGCGACGAAATACACGAGAGATACCCGAACGGTTGCCCGTCCCATGCGATATTCCAGTCCCAGGCATTCGCCGGATTGGGCAACGATGGCGGTGTCGCATCGTAGGCGAATCCACACTCGCCGTCAGCGGCATTCTGAACCTCGATGATGAACATCGAGAACAGGTCGATCAGATCGAGCATGACCGCGCCTTGCCCGATCAGTTGCGAGCCGCCGACCAGGGTGATGAACTCCACCGACCCGAAATCGTAGGCGTCCAGGTCGTAGACGAATCCTTTGAGCGAAAAAACGTCGCGTGTTTCCAGCAGCCGGAACGCAATTCCGCACGCCGACAGCGACGCCGTCGCCTGCCGAATGATCGCCGCTGGCGACACCGTGTCGGCGAGGTTGCAGATGCGGATGCGAAACTGGTCGTCGGCCTCGCCCGTGCGCCTGCCAGCGCCGCGCTCGCGAGCGAGCGCACCTAGCATGTCGGTCAGGCCACCGACCGCTTCGTCAGGCTGCTCGACGGTCAGGCCGAGCGTCGCCCACTCAAGTACCTCAGCGACCACCAGCCCGTTCAGGTCAACGGCAGAGACCGGCGGATCGAACGTGATGACGTCGTTGCCCACCGACATGATCTTGCGCGGCGGCGAAACACCGCTTACGAGTCCGATGATGCCGACGTAGCGGCCCACGATCGTCGGGAGGAAATGGTCCTCCTCGGCTTGGCCGGGAAGCGGAGCGACGCGGGTCAGGACGTTGATGGCGTCAACGCGAGCCGGGACGCTAGCCGCCCCAAGCGCCGTGAAGCCGACGATCGAGCCCGCCCGCAGGTTGCCAGCCGTTCCCTCCTGAACGGCCCGCGCAGCGACGGTGACAGGCCCGAGCGACCCCGCAGCGATCGTGCATGGCGCTGTCGACTCAAATTCCGACAGCGCGACGATCTGCCCGAGTGTGCCGAGCATCTGCGCTCGGAACCGGGTGCCGATGTCGAGCGTCACAGCGCCGGAGGCGTTGCCGGAGCGCCGGATCGTGAGCGTTGTGGTCGCCTTGGAACCGCCGCTTGCTGGTGCCGAGTATTGCCGAGCGTTGGGTAAAAGGTAGAGCGACTGAAACGACGTGACGACGGATTCGCATGCCGTTTGGAACAGCCTTGCCTGCGACGCTGGCACGTCGAAGCCTTGCCCGTTGTCCAAGTCCTCAATCGGAACGGTGTAGGACCGTGGATTGATGCGCCTCCACAGGTCGATCAGATCGTCCCAGGTCAGCGCCGCCGCCGTGGTCATGCCCGAGTAACCAGTTCGGGCGTGGTTCGGATCGACTGAAACTCCAGCGGCTCCACATCGGCATTGGGAGTGATAAGCGCATCGTCCAGCACGATGACGCCAGGAACGCGACGAGCGATCTCGTACAGCAGCGACACCTCAAGCGCCTCGCCAGGTGCCAGCGTGTTTATCTCCGACACGAGAAGAAACTGAATCTCGGCCCATGCCGCGTCCACGTCCACGCCCGCGTCGAACCGCAGGCGAAGCGTGACCGCCACATAGATCACGCTCGCCGCGAACACGTCTACAACGATGCCAGCCGCCCGATACTCGACGAGCGCGTCGCGCACCGCTGTCGCGAGCAGCGAGTTCGCCGTGCCAGCCCGATCTGCGATGAACACCTGCACGATGCCGACAGGGCGCTGAGTGGCCGGGTCCAGCACCTCAACGACCTGAGCGTGCTCGACGCCCGCAACGGTCAGCGCGCCGAACTTGATCGCCGCCTTCGTGCCTCTGCGCGCCGCCGTAAAGAATAGCCGAACGCGCTCGCGCAGCGGGGCGTCAAGCTCGATGTCCGAACCGCCTGCAGCGGGTTGGTTATTCGTCACCACCAGCGTCGGGTCGGGTGGCTGCTGGACAAACTGCGTGATGGTTCCCGGTTGTACGTTTCCCTGCGAGCCGGAAACCACCGCGACCGCTGAAGCGAACCGGATAGCCGTCGAGCCTGCCGGGTAGGTCAGAATCTGAGTGAGCGCGAACTCGGTGCCACGAATCGTTCTAAACTTCGTTCCAACGGGAAGCGAAAAGCCAGGGGCGAGCGCGTTGGTACGACCGAACGCCAGCGTGACAACGGATGGGATCGAACCCTTGCGCGCCACGACGTTGCATGTGCGGTCAAGCGCCAGCCGCGACAGGTCATCGCCTTCGGAGCTATCGAGGATCAGCGCCGCGCAATGCTGCGCGAGTTGGCGCATGATCTCGTCGCCCATCGCGGAGGCCGACCCGAGGATCAGGTTGATATCCGTTCCCTCGATGAACACCGCTTCTCGAGCGATGCGCTGTCCCGGTGGACGTGCCAGCGAACGCGCCAGAACTTCGTCGGTTCCGATATTGAACAGGTCGGATCGTGATGGGAGCAGCACGTCCGCAGGCTATCAGACCGCCGCACGGAGGTCGAGCGTCTGAGCGGCTGCAACGTCGAGTCCGGTGATCGTGCGGGCCGACACCGACACCGTCACAACTTGGAGCGCCGTGCGAACAACGCTCACCCGCACCGCTACGACCTCCGGCTCGCGCTTTATCTGCGACTCGATTTCAGCCGCCAGCGTCTGCAGCGTACCAGGCAGTAGGAGATTCTTCACGCCCTGCGCCGCGCCATAATCCGGCAGCAGCGCGAAGCCGCCTCGGAACGTGGACAGCCTACGCAGGATGCGCTTGCGCAGGTTCTGAATGCGATTGTCCAGGCCGAAATCGCCTCGGTCGTTGACCTGTAGCTGTCCGAGCGGCGGCGGATCGTGCAGCCCCGCGTCGCGCACGAGTTGCGGATTTGCGACATCGAACGGAGCGGGTTGTTCGATGCCAGCGGGCGCGATTGGATTCTCAAACCCGATACTGCCGCCGCAAACGAACGTGACCGTATAAGTCACGCCAGGAATCATCGGAGCCGCCAGAAATAGCCTGTAGGTCAGCCCGCCGACGTGCTGCACGATGACGACGGCGATGAAGTTGATGCCGTCTGAAACGGTCCACGACAGCGGGTCCAGCGCATCCGGGTCAGCGGAGTCGAGCGTGACCTCGATCAGCCCGCTCAAGATCGGAACCGCGAGCACCGGAATCGCGCCGATGCCGACTCCAGCCTCTGCGCCGAATCCCATTGCGCCCTCTGGCGCGATGCCATAGCCGCCGCAGTCGTCCTGCATCTGCGGCGGATCGTCCGGCGGAACCTCCGGCGGTGACGATGGTGGAACCGGCGGTGTCGCCGGTGGGACCGTCGGCGTCGGCACCACGTTGATCGTGATGATCAGGCCACGCGGATCATTGATGGTAGGGACCGGCATGCTAGTTGGTCGCCGTCTGGAAGATCGGCATCGCAAGCGACACGC
>Ga0315284_10008933_pt1 | contig 14307 bp, 8 predicted proteins | sample YL17G09_16_MG_FD_203696 | JGI IMG/M metagenome (GOLD analysis project Ga0315284, IMG submission 203696) | Sediment microbial communities from Yellowstone Lake, YNP, Wyoming, USA - YL17G09_16 | ecosystem: Environmental > Aquatic > Freshwater > Lake > Sediment | place: USA: Wyoming | collected... | reverse complement strand
CGCATCTGCACGCCGCGGCAGAATCGGGCCAACGCAGGACCTTGCGGCGGGTCCTCGCAGTTTGTCGGGGTGTACCGCAGAAGAAACAAGTGGGTGGCCGGTATCACAGCCCAGGGGAAGTACCACTACGCCGGGACATTTGATGACGAGGTCGAGGCGGCCAAGGCCCGCGACCGCAAGGCCTATGCGCTCCACGGCGAGCGCGCCTACCTCAACTTCCCGGAGGATTTCCGCCGCTGACAATCCGCTGGAGGTGGGACTAGCGACAGTCACCCGTCTTTTTGCTGGGAGGCGAAGGGGCTTGCCCGTGGGAACGTTGTTTCCGGAGGGGATCATCCCTCAGCGCCTGCTGTACTCGTTCTTCGATCTGCTCGGCGCTCAGACCGGCATAGGCGAGGGAGAGTTCTTCACGTCGCTTTCGCATGAAGGCCACAGCATCAAACGTCTTCTTCTTCATACAGCACCTCTTTCGGCGTGCGTATTTCGATCAAGCCATATCCCTGTTCAAGGTTCACTGCATTGAACAACCGTATTCTACCAAGATTGACGATGTGCTTGAAGTTCCAACTCACGAGCACGTCTACGCCGCTCACCGTGGCCATCGCCACATGAAGCGCGTCGGCCAGGAAACCTGGGCCGACCACGCCGTGAGCCAGGTAGACATCCGCCAATTCCTTGGCCTCCGTACTCAGGCCGACCCGGATTTGATGGCCGGCGGGGATATCCTGAAGATTCCGGCGGACATTGGCCGGTGCACCTTCGATCTCCTGCATGGTCAGATCGGAGATGACGAGCATGTACTCGCCTGTCCGGAACTTGGACCAGAGGCGCCGCGATACGGCGGAGAACTCCTCGTCCTAACAGCCGCCGATCACCGATGTGTCTACATAGATATGTAGTTTCTTCACGGAGTTACCCCTTGCGTTGGTCCATCGGAATCACAGGCACGACCTACTCTCCGTCTCAAGGAACACAGCAGTCTGCGATTCCATTGCCGTATTTTAGGGGTAAGCCAGCCGCAATGCAAAGGGAAACCAGGCCGGCAGCCAGTTGTCGGTTGCCAGCAAAAGGCATACGAGGACGCATCCCTCTGGACTGATTATTGAGAAGGACCAACGACCGGTCGAAAGCGGCGATGTCAGTACTGAAATCGCGCGCGTCCGCGCTGATCAGCATACTTCTGCATGCCCATGCCGGCCGATTCCACCACTGATCTGTCATCATCCTCGTTTTCTGGGGGGTCAAAAACTTAAGCGTAGAGCGCGTGGAACCGATAAATCTCAGGAATGGGCTATTTACGACTTACTATTTGCGATTTGTTATTGGCCGTTGTCGGCTTGAGCTTTGCGGGATGCAGCAACAAGGTCCTCGACCCCTCGCAGATCGGACGCTTCCGGCCCACGCCGGCCGTCAACGTCATCCTGGATTCGCTGGGCGTGGCGGAGGAGACGCCAGTGGCCTGGGAGAACGCGGAGGAGCCTCGGCCCAAGGACGTCGTCGCTCAGAAGGGCGACTACGCACTGCGGCCGGGCGATCTCGTGCAGATTTCGATTTACGAGCTGTTCCAGGAGGGCGTCCCGCTGGTCAGTCAGTTCCTTGTCTCCGAGACGGGCCACATATCGATCCCCGAGGTCGGCCGCGTGCAGGCGGCGGGCTTGACCGAGACGCAACTGGAGGATGAGATCAAGCGGGCGCTGTCGCCGAACATTCTGAAGGAGCCCACGGTGACGGTGATCCTGATGGACTCTCAGCAGCGGACATTCTCGATCCTGGGCAACGGCGTGCCGCGGCCCGGGCGGTACCTCATTCCCCGTTACGACTTCCGGCTGACCGATGCATTGGCCACGGCCGGCGGTCCCATGCAGTTCAATGTCAGCTACGTCTACCTCTCCCGCAAGGATGAGACGCAGGTCGCGTCTGCCGCTACCGGTGGCGATACCGCCAAACCCGCGACAGGGCCGCAGCCGGAGCCGGGACCGGGGTCGGGGCCGGAACTTCAACTGATTAAGCCGCAATCGAGTGGGCCGAGCAGACTGGAACAATCGTTTGCGTCGCCGCGGCCTCAGCCTTCCGTGGCTCCTGCTCCGAGAGCCGAGATCCCCGAGCCCCGCGAGCCGGCGGAGCGATTCGAGCTCGAGCGGGAGATGCTCGACATGATCGCGCCATCCGCCAGGAAGGACAGTTTCCCGACCAGCACGAAAATCGTCCCGGCTCCCGCGCCGGACAAGAAGAAGGACGAGAACGTCACGGCCACCGTGATGCCGTACGGTTTCCGACTCCTTGGGTCGCCGAAAGCGCCCGAGGACAAGCCTCGGCGGGCACAGGACGTGGTCCAATCGCCGATCGTGCTGGCCAATGAACCCAACAAGCCTGCTCAGGCCGCATCTCCCGAGTTGAAAGCGGGGGAGAGCTACGATTGGGTGTTCCGCAACGGCCAGTGGGTGCCGGTACCGGCCAAGCCCGTCGCGGAGACTCGCCCGCAGCCTCAGGAGACCGGCCCGGGCGGACAGATCGAATGGATTTACCGCGACGGTCAGTGGGTCCAAATTCAAAAAGGGGGAACGCCAGCGGCGGCACCGGCCGGACCGGAGGCTCGCGGACCGACGTTGCCGCGAGCAGGGGACCAGTTGCCGCCGGAGATCGAGTGGGAGCAGGCCACGCAGGGCCGAGTGCTGCGGGTCCCCGCCGAGAAGCTGCTGGCCGGCGACCCCCGGTACAATGTCGTGATCAAGCCGGGCGATACGGTGTACGTGCCGGTTGACATCATTGGCGAGTTCTTTATAATGGGCAACGTCAATCGCAGTGGGGTGATCAACATCACCGGCCGGCCGATGACCCTGAAGATGGCCATCGCCGCCGCCGGCGGCCTCGGACCTCTGGCGTGGCCCAAGAACGTCGAGGTCATTCGACGCGTCGGAAAGGAAAAAGAAGAGATCGTCATGGTGGATCTGGACAAGATCGCCGCGGGAGAACAGCCCGACTTCTTCATCAAGCCACACGACCTGATCAACGTGGGGACCCACCCCAGTGCGCGCTGGCGGGCCGTCCTGCGTAACGCCTTCCGGGCAGCCTACGGCTTCGGCTTCGTCTATGACCGGAACTTTGCTGACGCCGACTTTGGGAAAGGTTTCGTCCTGCCTCACTGGCTGTGACGAAAACGTGGGGGTATGGCTCAGACGCTTGGTTCGTCACCGACCCGCTCGGCTGGCATGGACCCATCCGTTCAGGATCGCCGATGGGGCGAGCTTGGGCTGCACAGTTGCATAAAGATCGCGATCCTCGCCGCGCTGTTGTGCTTCCTGTTCCGCAGCGAGTTGCAGGAGGTGGTTCATCTGTGGCTGACGGACCCCAGTTGGTCGCACGGATTCCTCATTCCTTTGTTCAGCCTGTATTTCATCCACCAGCGGCGCCGGGAGATCCTCGGCCTGGAGTACGCCCGGGACCCGCTGGTGGAGCTGTTTCAAAGCCGCCGGCCCGGCCGCCTGCCAGCGGGTCGGACCCGGCCGAATTACCTGGGCCTGTTCTGCCTGTTGGGCATACTGGCCTTTTACGTGTTCAACGTGGTAAGTCCCGCCGGATACGCCTATTTCCGGCCGCTGTCGGTGATCGCCGCTATCGGGGCGGTCGTCCTGTTTCTCGGCGGATGGCGTTTGGTCCGATATACGTGGTTGCCGATAGTATTTCTCGTGTTCGCGGTCCCTTTGCCGCGGCGCTACTATGAGGGCATGACGATTCCCTTGCGGCAAATCGCCGCTTCAGTGGCCACGGCGCTGCTGAATTTGCTCCACGGGGTCGACGCGACGGCCAGCGGCGTCGTTATCGACATTGTCTACAAAGGGCATCGGCTGGAGCCTGCGCTCGACGTGGCCGAGGCATGCAGCGGCATGCGGCTGATGATGGCCTTTCTCGCCTTGGGAGTGGCGATGGCCTACTTGCACTATCGGCCGATGTGGCAGCGGGCCGTGCTGCTGCTGAGCACAGTGCCGATTGCCGTGCTCTGCAATATCATTCGCGTGACCGTGACCGGTTTCATCTACGTCCTGGCCGAGCCCCGGTATACGCAGGGGATCTACCATGACATACTCGGTCTGGCTATGCTGCCGCTTGCCTTTGCCTTCTACGGCTTGTTGGCGACATTCATGTCGAGCCTGTTCGTAGAAGAGAAGGAAGGCCCCGGCGGCGACAACGTGATTGTGAGGAGGCGGGCCGCGGGATGAACCGAACCGGGGAAAACAAGGCGGCTTATCTGCAACCGGCATTCCTGATCTGCGCGGTGGTTCTTGGACTGGCCGGGACCGGCATGTCGGTGGCCAAGAGACAACTCGGCCTGTACCTGAAGAAAGAGCCGCTGCCTTTGAAGAAGCCGCTCGACTCGATGGATGAGGCGAAGCTGGCCCCGTACCAGGTCGCGGCCAAGCTGAGCATTGAGAACAAGGAGGTCTTGAAGAAGCTCGGGACCCAGGACTACATCCAGTGGGTTCTGGAGGATTCCCGCGTTCCTGTGGATAGCGCCGTGCGGAACGTGCTGCTGTTCATCACGTACTACGAGCTTCCGGATCGCGTGCCTCACGTGCCCGAGGAATGCTACGCGGGCAGCGGCTATCGCCGGCTGGCCACCGACGGCGTTGCTCTCCAGGCAGGTGCGCCGGGCCATATCCGGACTATTCCGGGGCGGTATCTTCTCTTTGGTGCATCGGCCGGCGACGTCCTGGAGGGTGGGGGGCAGTTTCCGGTCCTGTACCTGTTTCGTGTCAATGGGGAGTACGCGGGCGACCGGGACAATGCCCGCCTGGCCCTGAACAGGAATCTTTTCAGCAAGTACGCATACTTCTGCAAGATCGAGCTGGCTTTCAACCAAGGGCATATCGCCCCGGCGAAGGCGGCCGCCGTGGAGGCAAGTGAGAGGCTCTTGAGTGTGATTTTGCCCATCCTGGAGCAGGAACATTGGCCGGATTGAAAGGGAATGGTAATGGCGAGGAGACGTCTCAACAAGAAGGTCGCGCTGATGGGCTCGACGGTATTCCTGCTCCTGGCATTGGGGGCCGTGGCGGTCATCCTCAAGCTGAGCCGTAATCCCGCCCAGTTCATCGCCGATGGTGACGCGGCCAAGGCGGCCGGGGACTATGAATCGGCTCGACGCAGCTATGCCAGGGCGATCGGCCTGACGCGGTTGTCGCAGGACAAGATCGATCTGTACTTCAAACTGGCCGATGTGTTCAACCAGACGCAGGACTGGCGCAGCATCCTCGGCTGCTGGCAGCAGATCGTCACGTCGGACCCGCAGAACCTGCGGGCGCGGGTCGGCCGGCTCAAGTACGCCTACATCCTGGCGGACAGCCTCAGCGGGGTCGGCCAGAGTATGAATGACTACTGGGAAGAGGCGCTCAAGCAGACGACGGAGCTGATGGAGGTCGCGCAGAAGGCCGACGTGCTGAACGACCCGGTGACGCAGTGGGAGCCGTCATTCGGGGCGGCGGAGGAGCCTCACTGGGCCGGCGGCATCACGCGGTTGGGACCCTGCCTGCACCTGATCCGGGGGCGGGCGGCACTGGAGATGGCAAGCCTGGGGTCGGTGACGTCGCCCGACGAGCTGCTCGCACAAGCGGAAGGCAGCTTGCAGAAAGCAAAGGAAATGGACCCCAATAACCCTGATATTTACTACTACATGGCGAAGGTGGTCCTGCAAAGGGGCGAGAATGCCGCGTCGCGAGGCAATCTCGGGCAGAAAGAGGCCGCGGCCAGGCGGGCCGACGAGATCCTGGCGGAGGGCGTGAAAGCGACCGGAAACGCGCCGCAGGCGTGCGTCAACTTCGTGACGCGCAAGTTTGCCGTGGCGAGAACCGGCAGGGTGGCTGCGGCACGGGCCCAGATGCAGGCCCTCCAGCCGGAATACCAGGGGCTCGTCGAGAAGTTTCCGGAGAATGCGAACGCGTTCGCCGTGACGGCGGAATTCTACTCGGTGTACTCGGCGTACCTGGGCTCCACCGCCGCGGCGGAGGCGCTGAATCGCGCGATCGACGCGGCGGAAAAGGCCGCCACTCTTGACAAGAACAGTGTCCTGTACGCGAGATTCACCTCGCGGTTGCACTACCGCAAGTATTCGCTCTTCGGGGATGAGGCGGCGCTGCGCAGGGCGATGGAGCTTGCCGAGCGGGCCCTCACGCTGCCGGACGCCCAGGATGTCGCCGGACCGCGCCAGTACGCCAGGCAGGTAAGCAGACTCTCTCTGTGCGCCTCTCTTACCGCATGGTACGTGGAGCGCATGCTGACCCTGGACAAGTCGTCGCCACAACGGGCGGAGATGCTCGCCAAGGCCGAAACGGCGGTGCACGAGATCGAGCAGATTCGTGGAAGCGGCCAGAACCCGCAAGTGGTGATGTGGCAGGGAATGCTCGATCTGGCCAGGGGCAATACCGGCAAGGCGATCCGGAGTCTCTACGCTGCCTACGAGCAGATCAAAGCGGCCAGTGCGCCCCAGGAACGGGACGCGTTCCTCTCCTGCACGCTTGCCAATATCTTCAAAGGGACGACGGAGATCGGGGCCGTCATCGAATTCCTCGGCTCGGCCCTGGGGGCGGGCGTCATCGATACGAAGCCGAACGTGCTTCTGGACTATGCCGAGACTCTCCTCCGAGGGCGGTCGTACGACATGGTCTTGAACGCCGTCGGCATCTTCGATGAGAGGTTCGGACCGACGGAACGAAGCAAGGTTCTGCGTATCGAGGCGCTGATCGCCAAGGGCCATATCCCCGAGGCGGAAGAAGCGGTCTTGCGGTTGAACTCCGCCGACCCGAATTCGCTACGGCTCGGCGTGAGCCTGACCCGGGCCAAGGCCTCGCAGCTTCGCAATGCGCTTCGCCAACAGCATACCAGTGAGGATTCCCCGATCACGTTGCTGCCCGTCCGAGCGGATGATAACGGCAACGGCGGGCAATCCGGGCAGACGCTGACGGCGGAGCTGCGCAACCTGGAGCGGCAGCAGGCGGATCTCATGCTCCAGTTGCTCAAAACCGCCCCGGCGGTCGTGGATGAGCTGGACGTCCTGCAAGTGTGCGAATCGCTCATCGGGCAGAAGGAAACCGCAAGGGCCAAAAAGATCGTCGATGCGTTTCTCAAGCACTCCCCCCAGAGCGTGGAAATGCTGTCGTATGCAGGGCTGCTCTCGGAGCCGGACCCGTCGAGTTGTCCGGAAGCCAGGCGGCAGGAGATTCGCGAGCAGGCGATCCGCAGCATCAAGGAACCCCTGCGGCGATCGATCGAGCTTGGCCTGCTCTACCAGCAGCAGGAGCAATTGGACAAGGCGTTGGCGCAGTGGCAGGAGGTACTCGGCGCCACCACGGGACAGGCCGTCGCCGAAGAGCCGGCTTACCTGCGTGCCAAACAATTGAGTCCCCGGCATGAGGCGGCCAGCTACCTGTTCGACCTGGCGCGGCGGCAGAAGAACTGGAGCCTTGCGGAGGAAGTGGCCAAAATCGCCAGGCAGGACAATCTGGACGATTGCGGCGGGTATCTTTTCGCTGCCCGCCTGGCGTTTGCCAAAGGCGAGAACAAGGAGGCGCTGTCCCATCTGGACGAGTGCCTGCGGCAGCGGCCGATCTTCTCGTATGGGTACATGCTGCGAGGCAATGTCCAGGCCGCACTGGGAAACCAGCTTGCCTCCATCGAGGATCTCAAGAAAGCCGCCGGCCTCAACCCGATGGATCCTTTGGTGGCCAAGGCCCTGGCGAATGCACTGTACGTGCGAAACAAGCAGCTCGGCGACAGACTGTCGTCGGAACAGGAGCTTGAGGCCAAGCAGGCCGTCGAGCGGGCCATCCATCTCGACCCGCGGGACATCAGCGCGCTGACCGCCTACGCCGAGATGGTCGGCAAGGATGAGCCGACGAAGGCCCTGGCGCTGTACCAGGCCATACAGGTCAGTGCGCCAAGTGTCCCCAACGCGGTTGTACTCGGTAAGCTGGCGACACAGGTCGCCCTCAAGGAGACGGACGAAACGAAGAAGCGGGCATTCTTCGCCATGGCGGAATCGGCGTTCCAGCAGGCCAGAAAAATGGAGCCGGGCAACCAATTCATGCTCGAAAACTACGCCGAGTACTACCGTGCCAGAGGAGAAAACGACAAAGCCATGCAGTTGCTCGCGGAGTCCAAGGACAGCCAGCTCCTGTGGCGTCACTATTTCCGTACGGGGCGGTTCGATGAGGCCGTGAAGCTCCTGCAGCAGATGTACACCGAGCCGGCCAATCGCGTGGATGCGTTGAAGGGCCTGATTCTGATCGCCGAGGAGGTCGCGGACGGAGACGCCGTAAAGAAGTACTCCGAAGAGTTGCTGGCCCTGGAGGACAACCTGGCCAACCGGATGGGCCAGATCCGGGCCTACTTGGATCTCGGGCTGGTCCAGGACGCCCAGCTCAAGCTGCAGAGTTTCAAGGAGAAGTATCCCGATGAGCCGCTGATCCTCCTGATGGAGGCGCTGCTCGCGAAGCGGCAGGGGGACTTGGATCGGGCCCTTGATCTGGTGAATCGGAATCTGCAGGGCAACCAGGGGAACGCGGCGGCATGGCGGCTGCGCGGCGAGATCGGTTTCCTGAAAGGCGAGTACGATCAGGCGGTGGCCGATCTGAGGAAGAGTCGGTCGCTGGAAGATGACCCCGTGACGACCATCATGCTGGCCAAGGCGTGCCTGTTGGCGGGCAAAGCGGAAGAGGCCATCTCCGAGCTCAAGGGCATTCTCGACAAGCCGGGGACCCCGCGGGAGGCGCGACCACTGCTGGAGAGTATCTATCTGAAGCTCGGCCGCAACGACGCGGTCAAGCAGCTCTATGCCGACACGTTGGCGCAGGACCCGGAGAATGTCGGTTGGCTCAATCGCGCCGCGACCTTTGCGATCAACCAGCGCGACTATGCCCGGGCGGAGGAGCTTTACGAAAAGGCCTACCGGCTCAAGCAAAAGGATGGGTCGAGTCAAGCTCCGGCTGATGCAGTGCGTGATCTGAATTTCACGGCCGCACTGGATGGATACCTGCTCTCGCTGATTCTCGGAGCCGGCGAGTCCGCCGCCGCAGGGCCGGCGTGGCATCCGGAGAAACTCAAGAAGGTCTTCGAGGAGGGCGGAAAGTACGTGGATACGCCGTACGGTGCGGCCGCTCTTTGCCGCATGGCGGAGGCGAAGAAAAAGCTCGGCGACGTGGAGGCCGCCCGCGACTACTGCCGCAAGGCGGTGGACAAGGCGTGGAACAACGAGCGGATGGCGCTGGAGGTGTTGTCGCGGGTCTATCTTCTGATGGGCAGCGACGAGGTCTCCAAGTACTGCACCGAGAGGCTTCGGACGGACCCGAGCTCGTTGGCCGCCAATTACACGATGTTCAACCTCGCCAAGATCGAGGAGGATTATGACGAGGCTGTCAGTTATATCGACAAGTGCATCGCGTTGTGCCCGGCGGATACGCCGCAGCGTACCGAGTACTTGGCCCAGAAGGCCCAGATCCTCGCGATCGCCCACAAGAAAACTTCCGATAATGCGTATCTCGAAAAGGCTGTCGGCGTCTACGAAAGTCTCCTGGAGAAAACGCCGAAGAATGACAACGGTGTCGTGTTGAATAACCTGGCGTACATGCTGGCCCAGAGCAACCTGAGGCTCGCCGATGCGCTGGAGTACGCGAAAAAGGCGTTGGAGCAGAAGCCGGACGAGGCCAACTATCTGGATACATACGCCTTTGTTTTGTACAAGAACGGCAGGAATGCCGAGGCTCTGCAATCTCTGACGGCGGCGATCCAGCAGTATGAAGTGCAAGGGGCCGCCCCGCCCGAGGTGTACGAGCATCTCGGCATGGTTCACGAAGCCTTGGGGGACGGCAAGAAGGCGCTTGCCGCTTATCGCCGGGCCTTGGAGACGGGGGCGGGCACGATGCCCAAGATGATGAAGGAACGGATCGACTCCGCCGTTGGGCGATTGGCGAAATGACAGGGTGGTGAATGGTTTGTTTGGCTGTGCATCCACGGACTTGGGGATCGATCCGCGGGTGCTGATCGGAGAAAGACATGATGAGCCGAAATCCAACGGCTGCCGGCAAAGGGTCGAGACCATCCGGAGCACGGAAGGCTTCGGCCGCTGCGCTGACCCCGAAGGAAGTCCTGGGCATGCTACGCCGCCACGTGTGGCTCGTGATCTTCATGACCATACTGGGCGGCGCGGGCGGCGCCGGAGGCTGGCACCTGGTCCGAAGATACCTGCCCCTGTACAAGGCGGAGACGGTCATCAAGGTCCTGCCGCCCGGGGAGACCGACCCGATGGAGGTCGTTGCCTCCCAGGTCCAGCAGGATATCCAGTACGGCCATCGCGTCTCTCTGGCTAATCTGATGAAGATGCAGAGCAACCTGGAGGAGCTGATCCGGATCAGCGACAAGGTCCGCGGCACAAAGTGGTTTCGACAGACGGTGCGCGGGGACAAAGATGAAGCCACCAAGTGTCTGGAGAAGCGTCTGAACGCCTATCCCCAGCGCGAGGCCGAGCACATCGTCGTCTCAATGACCAGCGGCGATCGGGCGGAAGCGGCCCTGATCGTCAACGAGATGGCCCGCCTGTTTGTCACTCAACATGGAGAAAGTGAGAAGGCGGGCGTCAGCCAGAAGCTCGTCGAGATCACGGCCCGGCAGAGTGCCGTGGAGCGGGAAATGGCCGACAGCGAGCGGGCCATGCAGGACGTGCGCCAAAGGACGGGCATATCCGACCTGGAGAGACCTGCGGGCCGCTACTTCCAGCACACCATCACGCTTCGCCTGAACGACCTGGAGTTGCAGGAAAGCGAGCTCAGCCTGGCGATCAAGCAGCTTCAGGCCGACATCGGCAACCTCAGGCAACTGGCGGAAGGTCCCATCACCGAGCAGATCGAGCACGCGATCGAGCTGGACCCCGTGATGGTTTCCCTGGCCCAGCAGTTGGCCCTCTACCAAGCCCAACTGTCCGGGCGGCTCACGAAGTTCGGCGAGAACCATCGGATCGTGCGCCAGACGCAGGAGCTGATGGACAAGATCGAGAAGGAGAGGAACCAGCGCAAAACGCAGATTGCCGAGCAGACCCGGCGGGCCAATCTGATGAATGCCCGCGACACGCTGCGCGTTCTAGAGGAGCGGCTGGCGGAGCTTCAGCGGCTCCGGAACGAGGCTCAGCTAAAGCAGAACAGCCTGGATAACGCGCGGGCGGAATACGAGCAGGCGATGCAGAAACGCGACGAGCGGGCGGAGATGCTCAACCAGATCAAGACGCAGATCGAGAAGCTCCGGATCATGCTCGACGATCCGGAGACTCCGAAGGTGCAGCTTGTCGGCCCGGCTCCCGAGCCGCTCGATATGGTGATCTCGCGCAACGTCCTGCTGTGGATTCCGGGCGGTACGATGCTCGGCCTGATCCTGGGGCTGTCGTTCGCGTTCCTGATCGAGATGCTCAACGACCTGGTGCGGACGCCGAGCGACGTCCAGCGGTTCCTCGATGTTCCCCTTCTGGCCGTGATCCCGGATGCCAACGAGGACCGTGCCGTGGATGACGTGGATCTGTGCCGCGTCGTGGACTCGGCGCCCTACTCACTGCTGGGCGAATCCTATCGCAAGTGCCGGACCAATCTCGATCTGTCAAGCGATGCGCCGCTGAAGACGCTCCTTGTCGCCAGCGGCTCCCCCGGCGACGGCAGAACGTCCGTGGCGTGCAATCTCGCCTCAGCGTTCGTGGCCAAGTTCGAGAAGGTGCTGCTGATCGACGGGAATCTGCGGCAGCCGAGTCTGCACCTGGCGTATCCGCTGAAGACCCCGGATGACGCCGCCGGCCGGCATCGGCCCGGCCTGACGAGCATCCTGACCGCCGAATGTGATGCCCACGAGGCGATCCATCCCAGCGGCATCGAGGGTCTGGACCTCATCTATGCGGGGCCGCCCACCGCCAATCCCGCAGAGCTGCTGGCGAGCCAGCGGATGAGGGAATTGATCGAAAGCGTCGCCCACAATTATGACCGTGTCATCATCGACAGTCCGCCCGTCCTGCTGGTCAGCGATGTCAAGATCCTGGCCAAGCTTGTGAATGCGACGATCCTGGTGTTCAACGCCGCCGCCACGAAGCGGGGAGCGGCCGAGCGAACGATCGGCGAGCTGCGGGACGTGGGCGCCAATGTGATCGGGTGCGTGCTGTTCGGGGCCGAGGCCATGAAGGGCGGGTACTTCCGCCAGCAGTTCAAGGCTTATCGCCGGTATCTCAAGGCCCAGATGGCCGCCAGCCCCGCCTGAGGGATTTACGATTTACTATTTGTGATTTTTGATTTACTATTGCCGGCGTGCTTCCTGCCGCGCCGCGGGAGTTGATCGGTTGCGGCGGGAGATCAAATTGTAAATCGTACATCATAAATCGTAAATCCCGAGGGTTCGGATGCAGAAGTACCTGGTAACCGGGGGGGCCGGTTTCATCGGCTCCAATATCTGCCGACGCCTTGTCAAAGAACGCTGCTTCGTCAGGGTCGTGGACAATCTGCTGACGGGCAAGCGAAGCAACCTGGCGCCGATCGCGGACAAGATCGACTTCGTCGAGGCCGACATGGGTGAGCCGGAGGTGGCCCGGCGGGTCTGTAAGGATATCGACGTGGTCCTGCACGAGGGGGCATTGCCCTCCGTGCCCCGAAGCGTGGACGACCCCGCCTCCACGCACCGGCATTGCGTCGACGCCACGTTCACGCTGCTCATGGCGGCGCGGGACGCTCGTGTGAAGCGGTTCGTGTACGCCGCCAGCTCCTCCGCCTACGGCGACACGCCGACCCTGCCCAAGGTGGAGACGATGACGCCCAGCCCGCTGTCTCCCTACGCCGTCGGAAAGCTCGTCGGTGAATATTACTGCTCGGTGTTTTCGAGCGTCTTCGGCCTGGAGACGATCTCGCTGCGGTACTTCAATGTCTTCGGCCCGCACCAGGACCCCGCCAGCCAGTACGCTGCGGCGATCCCCGCGTTCGTGACGGCCATTTTACAGGACCGACCGCCCACGATCTACGGGGACGGGGAACAAAGCCGGGATTTCAGCTACATCGACAATATCGTGGAAGCGAATCTCCTGGCGGCACGGGCGAAGAAGACGCAAGGAGAGGTCATCAACATCGCCTGCGGCGAGGCCGTGACCGTCAACGCGATCATCAAGGCGATCAACGAGCTTCTGGGAAAGAATGTCCGGCCGAACTACGTGCCCTCGCGGCCGGGCGACGTCAAGCACTCCCTCGCCGACATCTCCGCCGCGAAGAACCTGATCGGCTACAAACCCATCGTCCTGTTCCGCGAAGGCCTCGAAAAGTCCATCGACTGGTACCGGCACAACCTGGCGTAGAGTATCTTGGCAGATATATTGCCCGGCGTTTTCAGGAGTCAATGGGTAGTACTCAATAACGTTACATCATGCGCGAGGAATTGACTAATCAGTATGCTAACTGTATTCTTACATGGTGAGGTTACCGCTCAGATAACCTGCGATGTTGGCGTTTTGTATGCTACTGAGGTTGAGCCATGTTCAAGAGCGTGAGAGTGAAGAACTTCCGTGCGATCACAGATCTGCACGTAGATGGTCTGAGCAGAGTGAACTTGTTTGTGGGGCATAACGCATGTGGCAAGACGACATTGCTCGAAAGCCTCTTCTTTCTCATCGGCGCTACAAATCCCAGGTTGCCTGTGAGCGTAAACACGTTTAGGGGTTTTCCCTACATTAGTAAGGCCGTGTGGGCGACCTATTTCCACAATATGGACGCGAGTATCCCGATTCAGATATGCGCCACTAATGATGAGACTGGCGAGGAACAGCGGCTTTTGATCCGGCCTTACTACATGCATCCCGAGGCAGATGGAGAGACTTCTTTGCCGATGATCTCAACGAGCGGCGTGCCTATGGGCTCCGAGAGTGATGGTAACCTGAACGGGCTTGAACTGGAGTATTCTACTCCGGCTGACCCCACGTCCAAGGAAGTATCCCGCGTGTTCCTTAGAGGCGAGAAACTGGTAGATGAGGGGATGAAGGCGCGGACACCACAGGGCACATTTGTTATGTCATTGCCCGCAGATCTGAGAGATCAATTCAGCGAAGTGCAGAGAAAGAAGCGCGTGCACGAGGTCGTAAATTTGTTGAGGGATATCGAACCTGCTCTTGAGGATCTCAGACTACTTCATTCTCCGGGCGTTCTCTATGCGGATGCAGGGGGCGTCGAACTTATACCGGTGAATCTCATGGGCGGGGGCATCGTGAAACTGCTGACCACGGCGCTCGCGATGCTCAATATGCAGGATGGCTTTGTGCTG
>Ga0315284_10008932_pt1 | contig 14309 bp, 13 predicted proteins | sample YL17G09_16_MG_FD_203696 | JGI IMG/M metagenome (GOLD analysis project Ga0315284, IMG submission 203696) | Sediment microbial communities from Yellowstone Lake, YNP, Wyoming, USA - YL17G09_16 | ecosystem: Environmental > Aquatic > Freshwater > Lake > Sediment | place: USA: Wyoming | collected... | reverse complement strand
AGGATGCCTGGAACCGAAACTGCTGGTCTACCTGGAATGCTTTATGAGTTTATTAGAGATGCGGAATACGCAATACACGGTAGTTACCCAACACCTAATGCCATTCTAACACATGTGCAAGCTGGGGATTACGGTCTATGCAGAATACAGTTAAATATATAACTGGTATGAAGTGTCGGTTTCAACTTGATGTGAGAATGTACAAGGAGGTATAGATATATGGAAAGAAAGGAAACAGGACAAGTGGTTACAGATAAGGAACTAGGTATTGTTTATTCTATGTTTACTAATTCAGGGCTAGTAGCAGACTATGAAAATGGTGGGCTAGTTATGGATGAGGAACAGGAACCTCTAAGACTTACTGTTAACGACTTGTTAGTAAAGACTGATTTAACTAGGTTCGGAATGAGCCTCGTAGCGTAGTAATATGCTATTGTAACTTCACTATATGCAAGGACCCCGTAACAGTAAGGCTGACGGAAATTTGCAGGCAACCTAAGATAACAAGTAAGGGGTAGTTATGAAGAAGGAAACACTTGAGAAGGAATATTACAAGAACAAGCTAACTCAAGAAGAAATTGCTAGAAAGTACGGAATAACAAGATTTACTGTAATGGCATACTTCAAGAAATATAACTTAAGTCCTCTGAAACCTTATGAGAGAAACGAGTCACAAGAACTTAATGAAGATCAACATAATCTTATAATTGGAACGATGCTCGGTGATGGATGTCTCCAGATGGCTAGAGCGAGTAAGAGTGCATGGCTAACGATAAAACATTCTATGGCTCAGAAAGACTATGTGGCATGGAAGTATGATATCCTAAAGAATTTCGCAGGGTGCGAGATAAAGTATAGTTCTGAGAGTTATAAGAATAAAGTTTATGAGAAGTGCTATTTCAGAACAATATGCCATCCTATATTCACAGAATATATGGAGATGTTCTATGATCATGGTATAAAGGTAGTAACTAATGAGATAGCAGAGATGTTGAATCCAATGGTAATCTCGGCATGGTATATGGATGATGGATATACTGATGGAACGCATATGGCGTTCTGCACCAACTCCTATACAGAGCCTGAGTTACATAGACTACAGAAAGTTCTTAGTGATAAATTTGGTCTAGTAACATCATTATGGTTAACTGGTTACACTAAAGGTAATAACCAGAAGCAGTACAAGATAGCAGTGCTTAAGAGAAGCGTTGCTATTATGGTAGATATAGTTAGACCCTATATAATACCATCTATGATGTACAAGATAGAACCATTACTCTCGGGAGCCTCAGAGACTAAATGTGAAGCCCCGCTCTCAGAAGCGGGTGAAGACATAGTCCAAACCCAATAAGTACCCAGAAATGGGGGGTAAATTAATTGTCATCCCGACAGTGGTACAGATGATTGTTAGAGAGGCGTTGGAGCCCAACCTTCTGCTAATACCTAATCTATTTACACCATTAAATATCCCTAATGGTAGAGTAATTCAGATAGGTGCAGTGGGTAGTATGGTAGCTGCTGAAATTCCGGAAGGAGCTGAATACCCAACTCAAGATCTAGATCTTGACGGAGGTAATGCAGTGTCAGTTACTATAACTAAGCACGGTCTACAAGTAAGAATAACAGATGAGACTGTTGACGACAGTTCATGGGATATTATAGGTATGTGGCTAAGAGCAGCCGGTAAGGCCTTAGCTAGACATAAGGAAACGGCCGCAGCTAAGTTAATTAACGAACTAGGTGTTACAGTCTTCGATAACCGTACACCAAGTGGAGTTGCGGATCCGAACGAGTATGGCACACTAACTGGTAGAGATATCACAGGCGCCTTCAATGGCTCTATGACCATCAACGATATCTTCGACCTATGGGCCTTCCTAGCGATGAGAGGATTTACTCCTGATACACTTATCATGCATCCATTGGCATGGAAGGTATTCGCTATTGACCCAGAGATCAGAGAAATTGTTCTAAGAGGTAATACTCTAGCTACTAGAAGAATGCCAGCTGGTACTTACTCTCCAGGGTGGGGAACTACTCATGAGGGTAGAGGCCTAAGAACAACTGCTACAGGACAGGGTATCGGCACTGGGTATGGAACACCAGCAGGTGCAGTTACTGGTAAGATTGGAGCAGATCCTTGGGTACAGACACTTAATCCGTTAGGAGCAACATGGAATATTGCACCGCAATATCTACCATCGCCTCTAACTGTTATAGTGTCCCCATACGTACCTTATCTACAGGGCGGAGCAACCATATCAACTGGTACTCCAGCCGTTTCTAGAAATTATCCTACTACAAGCGTTATAATGTGTCAGTCAGACGTATGCGGCATTATAATTCAGAAGACCCCAGTTGGAGTCGAAGAGTGGGATGATCCAGCTAGAGATATAAGAGCTCTAAAGATAAGAGAGAGATGGGGTATGCAGCTAATGGAACAAGGTAAGGGAGTAGCTAAGGCTGCAAACGTAGTTGTTGCACGTAATTACGTGTTCGATAACGTTAATAGTACTACTCTATTAGAACATGACTTCACTACAGCAATAACTGGAGTGAATGCAATATAGTTTAGTGTTAGTAGTTAAGTACTACACCTAACCGTAGGGGGTGGATTGAATCGCCCCCTACTCCTATATCTAATTAAGGAGGTTAGTGAAAATATGGCTAATAAGAGAGGAACTGACGGACATACAAACTTCGGCGGCGGGTTTCTATTCTCCCAAGGTGCAGGCGGACTGTGGGATCTACTAGATCACTTCCAGGCCGGGAAGTTGTACCTAACCACGCTGAATGCTACAACCGCCTCTGGTACATTTGAGAAGGCGTGGACAGAAGCAACTGACCCCAATAACGTAGCAATAACTATGAGAGTAAATCCATCTGGCAACTATTGGGTATCTAGTATGGATAACACTGGGTTCGTAGTAACATTTAAGGTATCACCATATGCTGGTTCAGTGGGTGCGCTACCGCTTTATATCGCTGATTGGTTCGCTTGTATGTAGTTAGACTGGAGGATAATTATGGTAGACAAGGTGTTAGAAGAAGTAGACATCGAGGATGAGGAAATTAATGATGAGGAAGTTAGCGATAGCGGGCTTCCTCTATATGTAAGAATTAATCCCAGACATGGTTCCATGTGGATGGATGATATATCAGGGTTATATGTTTCTGAGGACGGAGCAACGGATGGTGAAGGCAACCCAGTGAAAGCATATGCTAGGGTGCCCCTGAAGGCTGACTGTTCCAGGATAATTAAGGCCCTAAAGCTAGGTATACTAGTACCATGTGACCCTACTGGAAGATCTAAGAGAATTAGAGCTAGAAGTATCGCTAAGACCGATACACTAGAGAAGTTTATGGGTCAGAAGCAGTCTCTGCTTATAATGTTAATTGACCAGATTAGAGATGTAGAGCTTCTATCTAAGATGAGACAATGGGAAGAAGGTAGAAAAGATAAGGACAAGAGAATAGCCGTTCTTCAGGCTATCGTATCTAGAATGAAGTCCAGAGATGTTACTGGAGTAACTACAATTGAGAGCACTCCGGACTATAAGTATGATAAAAATACCAATAGGATGGTAAAGGACGTACTCGTGGGCGTAGTGCCTAGGGTTGCTACTAAAAGCACATAGAGGTGAATAATGCCTGATAATGTTAGACCTTATATAACTAAGACAATCCCCAATGGGAATGCTTCTGGATATAATCCCTACTCCGATGTATATGTGCAGTTTAGCGAAACTATGCTGAACAGTACTATTACAAGTACTAGTGTGGGGATGTACACTGACCCTCTAGTAGGTGTACCCATAACATTATCTTATAACGAGGGCCAGAGGCTACTAACAATAAACCCAGGTACGATGTCTGTTAATACCAGATACGCGGTAGTTGTATCCGGTACCGTATCTGACTTATCGGGCAATGCTATGCTACAGGACTATTGGTTTAACTTTTGGACTGGGGTACCTAGTGGGTGGGTATTCCCTACTACACCACAGTTGCAGCCAGAGGGTTATGACCTTAGTGGTAATCTAGAAGTATCTAGAACAGCCCCTGAGAACTATAGTACCAATCTTCCTATAGCTGATATAAACCCTGTTAGGATATTCTTCTCTGATGATTTAGCTATAGGTAATAGAAACTACTTCGGTACTGGCACTTCACCAAACCCTCTTATGTTGGGGGTGGGCTTCTTCGAAGAGCCAGCTATTAGTATAGCATCATATATAACCGTCCAGAATCAGGAAGTGCTAGGCGACCCATACATCTCACATACACCCGCGAGTGTAAGTTATTCTCTGAGAGGTAGTATTGTTGAGATGACCATGAGTAATATGCTATCTAATAATGAATATCTAATAACTGTTGGAGCTGGTCTAGAGGGTCTTAGAACTAATCCGCTACAAGAAGATTACCAGTTCGTCTTCACATCATCATACTCTCCATTATATGCTGGGTACAACGTTGTAAGATTGCGAATTGGTCCTATGTTACAGATGGCAATGGCCTGGATACCGAATGATACACTTAATAGATTTATATACGAAGCTTCTAGAGAAGCCAATCGTATATCACCGATTGCAATAGACTCTAATAATCCACCATGGTGGGTTGTTGAGTTCGTTATATACCAAGGAACCCTGAATGCGCTATATGCCGCTCTGGCCATATTCGCTGCTAGCGGAGCTGGTATTAGGAAGAGATTAGCTGATCTTGAGATAGAGAAGGATGCTAGAGGACTAATGCCTGCTATACAACCCATACTAGATGATCTAAGAAAATTGAGAGATAAGGCCTTGGAGGAGCTTATTACAGGAGGAGCGCACGGGATAGCACCTTCGCATACCGTTAAGGGATACTACGATCCTAGAAGACCTATAACCAATAGGTCATGGCGACGACTACCTTTAAGAAATTTACAGGGTTCCCAACAGCAACCCGTATATGCCGTAAGCGAGTATAGTAGAACAGCACTAACAGCTCTTGGAAAAGCAACTGAAGAGTGGAGAGACCAGATACAGTGGATATATTCCTATGAATTAGCGGGGGTATCTTCCTGATGAGTAATCTATATCCTAAAATAGGGAATCCCAATGTAAGTACTGCACTCTATCCCGGTATACATACTGGTATAGATCTCAGGTACGAGATGGATCTATTACTCCGTGAATTTGGGTACCATATTGTTATTAGGCATTTTGATAAGACTAAGAGGAGTAAGTACTGGAACCAGACTACTAGAGAAGCAGTTGGCGGCCCAGCATGGGAGTACACGGATCATGTGGTTAGGGCTAGAAAGGTTCTGAGACAGACCGAAGTGGATAGTCCTGCTGGTCTGGAGATGCCGCATCCTGCTGGCCTCCTTAGTATTCCTCAGGTTACATTCTACGTTAAGTGGGATTCTACATTACCGTATGATATATGCAATGAGGATTTAATATTAGAGATATCATGGAATAGTAGTAGGGCCCCTAATGTTAGTGAGGCTATTAGTAATGTGACCAACAGGTATAACATATTGGAAGCAGCAGATCTACTAGGAGATAGCGGTAGGAGAGAATACTACATATGTCTCACTAGAGTAGATATAGGTGGTAAGTAATATGGAAATGGAACCAGAATTCTTCGAAGAGACTGAAACTGAAGAGGAGAGGATAGCTCCTGGTAGGAAACTCTATTGTTTAGGCGCTAGGGGATTCGTTCTAGAGATGTGTTGGCTAGCCCCGCAAGTATACAATATGGAAGTAGGTGGGACACTAATTGTGGTGCCAGCCTACAGGAATGAGTTCATGGAGAGATACTTGGGATCAGCAGATGATCCTGGTGAGAAGTTTGAGAAAGCTATTTCGATAGAACTTACTAGAAGGATGCCAGCATCAGTTAGAGAGAGTAATAAGCCCTTCGATAGTGGCAAGGAGGTAATCCCTCGTGTGAGGCAAGAGGTAAGAAATGCGGATGGGGGATTTACTACTATCCTGGGTCAGAAGTTCGATAACTACGTAAAGTTTAGTTGCTGGGCTAGAACTAATACCGAAGCGGATCTCCTTATTGAGTGGCTAGAGGCCTTCCTAGTAAGATGGCAATTCTGGTTCGAGGGTATGGGGATAGATAAAATGTTCTACTCGTCCGCTGGTTCAGACCTGAGCCCTGAAGAAGCGGCGGCCATGAGCACTTGGAGGCAACCATTTAAGGTTAGGACGCTTGAATGGTATATACGCGATGAGAAGTTGTTCTATATAGATATGTCAGAGATAGAGCAGATCAGGCTTAGAGTTCTGACAGAAGGTAATACAAGGAGGTTAGAGTATGTCATCTAGCACATTTATTCCGGGGATCACTTCATTAATAGAAGACGGAAATCTAGGGGTTGCTAGACCGCCATCTACAGGTGATAGTGTACTTATAATAGGAACTGCTGAAGACGGGCCAGTACTACAGCCCATACCCATCACCTCCACATCACAGCTCACTGGTATATTCGGACGATTCGGTCAGGGCAACCTGGTCCGCGGTGTATATGAAACTATGTATGCCACAGATTCGCATATAGATGTTAGAGCTATGAGGATTGGAAATGGCGCTAAGGCCAGTGTGGGGATTAAGGAAGCGAGTGGTTATATTAGTGTTGGGCTTGCTAGTGCGGGTGGCGATATAAACGGTGTTAAGGCTAGTGGTCTTGCTGATCCTAGTTTTACAGCGTTAGTCCCATCAGAAGTTGGAGAGAGAGATAACTTCATCGATGCACTAACATTAACTGCTAGGTATTCTGGTACAAGGTATAACAATTTTACTGTTAGACTAGGTAGGGATGATAACCCAGGTAGTGCTAACTATGGAAAGAACTGCGTCATAATATATAACCCATTCACTGGTACAGAGAAGACGTTTAGTTATGACTATTACTATGTAAGCAATACATCAGTAGATGTACATGATGTGGTTGAGTTAGCTGATGCAATTAATGCGGATAGTGATCTTAACCCATATATAGCGGCAAGCACCACACCACTAACGGCCCAATTCGAAATCGTAGCATCAGGTACAAGTTCAGCTAATAGCTACGTTGTTCCGTTTGGGGTTGGTGGAAATCAGAATGTTGGTCAGACTTATGCAGCATCTGAAGCTAAACTTAAAGAAGGTTCAGCCATAAGCACCGTGTGGAATTCTGATGGTACTCCTAGAAAGGTAACTCTACAGTTACATCATATAACTACTGCGGCAGACTCACTGCTTGTCGATGGTATTCCTGATCCGGTACTAGCTCCAACACCTGAATATGGGGAAAGTACAACTCTATCAATAGGACCTATTGGTATAACATGGTCAGGTAATATTCATACTGCTGGAAACCAAGCAATAGAGCTGAGCAAGGTATACGAGATTGCACTAGCTAGTGGTGAGTTACTATCTACACAAGGTAGAGACTTCGCTGCTACCCAGAACTATCCTATCAATAGGAATACTAATGTATATCCTGGTAGTCTGTGGTCAACTGTTGTATCATTGAATGGTGCCGTAAAGACATCAGGACAATATAGACAGAGAGTGGTTGGAGGTATAGTTGGAATATCCGAAACTGGTACTGAGACAGTATTCAAGTTCAGGGCGTTCCTACAGCCAGATGCCCCTTCTGCGGTTCAAGATACCAGAGCTTGGATAGACGATGATAGGAAGTTTAGAGTATACGAGACAGTATCAGGTGTTACAGCTGAAACTAGAAAAGCTGTTACGATATCTTGGAGTACAACAACTAAAGAGTGTACACTAACATTCGGTACTACACCAGCTATTGGAACGGTTATAACTGTAGACTACGTTAGCCTTGCTGGATCTCTAACAGAAGTTGCTAGTAGAACAACCTTGGAGACTTATAGAGCAAGCCATACAGATACCAATCCTAGTTATCAATACTACTTCGTAACTGGTAATAACATATACTTCGGTTATCCACATGAAACCGATATAGAGTTAAGTTATGAGTACAAGAGAGAGTATAGTATTGGTGGAGACGTGGTTCTATCATCGCCTGAAATAGGCAAGATAGAATTTGTTAATACAGGTAAGGTACCACAGATACATAGAGTAGGAGGTGCCCGAATTGGTGTACAGTACACATACAAGCCAGAGTGGGTTACGATCACTGGATCGGTAGCTCTAGCGGGCGGTGGAAATGGTACAAGTATGACGGCCCTCGAGGTCAAGGATGCGCTAGATGATGCTTATGATGCTATATCTAACTACACAGATGCTGACATCATAGTTCCTATGGGTGTACATCTAGATGATACTTATGATGAGTATTCACCAGAGACTGGTATCAAGAGGGTGGTTAATGCGGGATTCCATACCCAATTGGCTATAGCTCTAGATACAGTAGCATCCAACACCAATGAAGTTATAGGCATCTTGCCTGTAAAACTTAATACTACTACAGCTAATGAGTGGGTAACCAAGTTAACTATAACTAACTCTACCGATAGAAATAGAGCAGCCAATTACATGAGTGTATTCGATTCTAAGAGAGTACAAGTAGTTGCAGCTGATATTGTGGTTTCTACTGCGAGATTAGGTGTCAATACTCTAGACTATATAACTGATGGAGCAGCAACATATGCTGGTTTGGTAGCAAGTCTTCCAGCTCAGATGCCTGCAACCAATAAGTATATTGGTCGATCTCTACTAGCAATTAGATACAAGCTAAGTAGAAGTCAGCAGGAGGCTCTACTAGGGTCTAGATATGTAATATTCGATGATAGACCAGGATTAGGTATGGTAGCCGTTAAGGACGTAACCGCGGCCGCACCAGGATCTGACTACGACTCACTATCAACTTTCCGTATAGCCAAGATGGTAGTTGATATGGTACGTGGTATTGGTCAGGGATATATAGGAACAATCAACTCAGAGCAGAATAGAGCTAGCCTAAAGGCTGCAATTAACAATGCTCTATACAATCTAACTAGCGGACCTAATCAGGCTCTACGGAAGTATAACCTGAGAGTTGTATCTACACTAGAAGACCAGAGAGCCGGTGTGATATGGGTAGATATAGTTCTATTCCCTGTATTCGGTATCAAGGCTATCAGAGTTACTGTAAAATTAAGTAATGCTAGCTAACTTGACAGATACAGTAATGTAATTCTATAATTAAGGGAGAAGGCGTTGGGTGTCACCTGACTTGCCAACTCCCTTATTTTATATTAGGTATACGCATCGTATATCTATATATCCATAAACCAAGGAGGTTGATATGTATGAATGAAATTTCTACCCTTAGCAGGTCATATACCAGTTTTTCTGGTGCTGATATAGTGTGTATATTCAACGGTGACATTGTTATGGAAGCTCAAGGTATATCCTATTCTATCACAAGAGAGAAGGCGCCTATATATACACTAGGTAGTGCAGAGCCCAGGGCCTTTTCCAGAGGTAAGAGAGGTATAGCGGGTTCTATGATCTTTACGATATTCGATAAGGATCCTCTTAATCTATTAAGAGATTCTCAGAGGCATCAGGAACTTAGATACTACTCTAAGCGTACAGATAGAGTGAGACCTGAGGAACTTGAGGACCCCATAGATATTGGTATGAATGAACTGGATGACTCAGTTCTAGCTGCTGCTTACTATGATGACCAATTACTACCATTCGATATCGTTATATTCGCATCTAACGAGTATGGTAAGAAGTCATCTCAAGTAATATATGGAGTTGAGATACTAAATGCGGGAGCTGGTATATCAGTTGATGATATAACGAATGAAATGCAGATGACATTCGTAGCACAGAGTATATCCCCATGGCAGCGGCTTAGCGCCGATCTAAAATCTGCTGTATCTAATCAGGACCCATTGTCAATACTGAATGCTAGAACAAACCTAGCCATAGGTGACTTACAGGCTATACCAGAGAAGGAAATAGTACTTCCTGATTTTTCAACTAAGCCAGTATTAGTTAATAATATACCTTTTAGTATGAATAAGAAGATGTGGTCAAGCCGGAGCTAGATAGTCTAGTCTTATAAGAAGAGGTGAATAGTATGGTAGATACCAGGATAGATGAACTAGCTGCAAGATTAGGTAAGAAGTTGCCACCTATAGTAGAGGCTCCAATAGACAATCTTGCAGATATAGATAAGATATCTCCGTCTCAGAAGATGAGAGAAGATAAGCCGTCTGGTAAGATGGTATATATGATCCCACCGGAGCTTAATCTACCTACTATATCATCTGATAGGAATCCCGAGGTGGAATGGGGCCCTAACCTTGTACCAGCTGGAGCACATCCCTATGTTCGTCCTACTACACAAGATACACCAGCACAGAGTAGACCTAGAGGGGTTAGAGAGACGTTACTAAGTACACCAACAGGAATGAAGGCTCAATTAGATAAGATGACAGTACCTAAATTGCCCTACAGAACATTTTCAGGATGTGATATAAATTGTATACTACACGTCATAGGTAATGATGGTATAACCGAGCCAGTGATTATAGCTAACGTACAGACTCTATCTTATAGTGTACACAGAGAGAAGTTCCCTGTTAGGTGCCTCGGGCGTACATACGCTAGTGGTTATACTAGAGGGGCCCGAACGATAGCAGGCACTCTTGTCTTCACTATGTTTGATAGAGAGGTTCTCTGGGAGTTACTACAAGGCTACAAGATGGATATGGACCCTACAGATGATACTTACACTGCCGCTCTGAAGACGCCCCTACTAGACCAATTACCACCTTTCGATATAACAGTTGAGTTCTCTAACGAATATGGTCATAGAGCATTCATGGCTATATATGGAGTAGAGTTACAGGACGAAGGGGCTGTAATGTCTATAGATGATATGATAGTAGAGAAGACAGTGCAGTACGTAGCTAGAGATATAGATATACTAAGACCCAATGATATAGAAGATATAGGCACTTACAACATGGTCGATTCTTCAGGTGTTAGCACAGACGATTACAACAAGTTTGTGGAGGAGTTATCTAAGAGAAGGAAGCTAATAGAAGGTGGAGAGAATGATGATGTATATGGATACGATATACCATATGATTCCGTAATCTTCTCTGCAGGGGTGAATACTACGAATGCTGCTAACAGAGTCGTAGCTAATTCACCAGTTATATATAGGTCTATGGGTAGTGACCAGAGAGGTGACCTAATAGTATGGTCTGGTAAGGCTATAGTTGTACGTGGTAATGATGCAATGTTCGTACCTGATGAGCAGATATATTCTAAGACCGGTGACGGGGAATGGTATATATATGATACAGTATTCAACTTTCTGGATTCTGCAATACCGCCCCACCTCAAGATGAGTGTATCAGGGACTAAGGTTCCGGTGTCAGAGTTAATGCCTAGAGAAGGCTGGGTATATTAGGAGGCGATATAGGTGGCTAGGAGAGCGATAGTAGAGGAGTACAGAAGGAATTATTACTCTGGTAATCAGGCCAGGGTATACTTCGATAATCAATATATAGGTGAGATAGTATATCTAGAATATAGTATATCACTGAATAAGGCACCTATATACTCTTACAATGATCCTTACTTCAAGATGGTTGCTAAGGGGAATGTTCTCGTGCAAGGCAACTTCGCTATCAACTTCGTAGAAGTAGGATATCTTCTAAAGATTCGGAATGAGATACAGCGTAAGAAGAACTTAGCTACAGCATCCAGTAGAGATGAGATGATCAGAACAATATATACTACTAGTGGTAAGGATGGTAAGCCCTATGATACTAGTACCCCAGAGGGTATACTAAACATAGTGTCCGACCAAACACCTGCTACTAGATCTAGTATGATGGAGTGGTACAGAGATTACTATTGGAGATCTATAGGTATGGACGGGAAACCCGGAGCCGTTAAGATACATCCGTGGGAGTTTGATTATGGTGAAGGTAATCATATAGACTTTGAGGGGTTCAAGATAACAGCCATCTTCGGTGTACCAGGTATCCGCCCAGGGATGTTCAGCCTGAAGACCTTAGACAATGTACATGTTAATGGTGAGAGTATGGTTGTACAAGCTAACGGGCAGCCGCTCCTAGAGCAGTATTCCTTCTTCGCAAGGAATATAGATGAGGATATAGCTAACTATTCTGATATAAGCGGTACCCCTGAAGTACAGACTGCAATAGCGAGTGATGAGAGGAATACTAAGGTCTCAGGTACAGATGTGGGGTCAGCTGAAAATATAGGCTCCGGTGGGAAACCTACTGAACAACCTAAAGTTAAGACTGGTGTAAATGACGTACCACTAACTATTCGCTTGACTAATGTTATAATAACTGAACCATCAGTTGATCATCTAGTAGCAAGATTTACTCTTGTGTGTGATAATGCTGTTACAGTAAATAATGTAATGGTTACTGCTAGTGTACATTATCCCTCTACCGAGTTACTCTCAAGAGTAGAACTAGATAATTATTATATAGGTATCGATATTGATAACAATATAGTAGAGATAGATTGTCCGGTTACAGATACCGTACTAGCTGTGATTTTAGATATAGGTAGGATTAAGGCAACTATTGGGGGAGTTAGTAAGGCATATGATAAGCCAACATCAGTGAATAAACTAGATGTATTTTATCTTGATGGGAAGGAAGTGGAAGACGGGCATAGTGTATTTCCTGGCATGGATGGTGTAATACAATATATTCTAAACAATTGATTGGAGGATAAGTAATGACTGAAGAAACTAAGATTGAGGTTGAGGAAAAGGAAGAACCCAAGGATGAATTCGATAAGGATAATGAATTTCTAGAGGGGATCATGGAAGAAGTGGCAGCTGATCTAACTCCCGGCCCCACAGATGAAGAGGTGGCAGCATGGAAGAAGAAGCATGGTAAGGTGTACCTAGCTGAGATACTAGATAAGGAGTATATATATAGAGGTATAACACGGGGCGAAGTTAGAGCTATTAGCAAGCAAGCAACTACAGAACTGCTAGCTGCCCAGAGACGTAACTTAAATATGTCTCAGGAAGAACAGGTAGAGTTTCTAGAAGATGTTATGAGAGAGATGGAAGTTAGGATATGCGTCCTATACCCCGACTTATCTAGAGTTGATTTTAATGATCCTGGTGCACCTGAGAGTTTAGCTGGCGTGGTTAGAACCCTATCAGAAGCCATAGACGAAGCCTCAGGATTTGGTATGAAGAGTGTACCTAGAGAGCTATAAGGTGTACATAGATGACTATACAAGAAGCGAAAGCTGTGTACGGGCATGTGTACAGTGTTGATATTGAGGGTGTACCTTATATATATCGCCCCCTGACTATAGGGGAGTACAGAATCATATATATGGGTACCGCCCTAGACTGTGACAAGCAGGACGCTATAGTATATAGATGTCTCCTCTCACCACCTGATATAGACTTAGATAAGTTACCTGGTATGCTACCCGAGACTCTCTGCCACTATATACTAACATCTAGTATGTTAGATAATGATGAAGATTGGGAGCCGATAGTATCTGCTAAGGAACTATTGTTAAGGAGAGAGAGGGGGTCGGATGGTGTAACGCGCATCAAGGACTCCATTGGTGCTATAATGTGTACTATAACTAGAGCCTTCCCGGGTACTGATATAATAAAGCTGGGCGAAGTAACTGTTGATAGACTATTAGATATGTTGGCTATAGCTAGATATCAGTTAGGAATGATAGAGGGCACCAAGACTGAGCGCCTACCTACTACTATACCAGTCGGATTATCAGAACAGGACAAGCAATCGCTAAGGGAACAGATCTCAGCAGAAGCTTCTACTATAGATTTAAGGAAGAAGTGGAATGAAGACAAGAAGAAGTTTCAGATGGACCAACAACTAAAGATATTACAACAACATGAAGCACCCCCTATATAGGTTACAAGGAGGTAGTCTAGATGTCTGACCCTATGGATTACGCTAGTGATTATGAAGGGGATATAGGCCAAGGCTACCCCCTCCCGCAAGCTAACCAGAGAACAACTAATCTAACAGGAACACTACTAAAAACTGGCGCTATCTTCGCGCTATCCCCCTTCGCTAATAAGGCCGTAGAAGGCATACTAGGAGCGACAGGTAAGGGAGTAGCCCGCGGTATAGTTAAGCTAGCAGGTAGAAAGGAGATGGGCGGCCTCTCAAGATTGATAGGTGGCCTTGATATGCCTGAGAGTCTATCTGCTCTAGTTAAACGTACCAGTATATTTCAGGGTGCGACTACCAAGTTTAACAAGTATGTAGAATCTAAGGGTATAGATCTGGCTGAGTATGGTGGATGGAAAGGTGAGGCTACTAGAGCTAAGATTG
>Ga0315284_10008931_pt1 | contig 14311 bp, 11 predicted proteins | sample YL17G09_16_MG_FD_203696 | JGI IMG/M metagenome (GOLD analysis project Ga0315284, IMG submission 203696) | Sediment microbial communities from Yellowstone Lake, YNP, Wyoming, USA - YL17G09_16 | ecosystem: Environmental > Aquatic > Freshwater > Lake > Sediment | place: USA: Wyoming | collected... | reverse complement strand
GCGCAACTTTTAATTCCTTGCCCGCCGCTTACGCCTACACCGAACATAATATGTCATTTAGACTTAAAGTGGTTTCGGTAGCAAACGTCCTACCTACTACCAGACAAGCAGTGGTTGTTTGGGCAGGGTACGGCACGATGATGGCATCGGGTACTTTTACTCTTGATGAAGCATCCCCTACCAGTTTGATTCAGCCTCTTGGCGCATCAGGAATTGAACTTGAATTCAGTTTTGGTGCTACCCATTTTGTCGTTGGTGACATGTTTAGTTTCGTAGTAACTGCTCCGCGCCTATTCTATAAAGGCAAAGAATCAGTACGTAATACCAAACTCACTACTGGTGCTGTTACTTACCCCACAATAAATAGGACAGTTGTTGCTGGTGCTTTTGTGACAGATACGCCAGAAGGTCGTTTTGGTAATTGGCAAGCAGACACTAATACAAACCAAGGTCGCTTTGAAACTCCTGACGGCCTCCGATTCTACGTCAGAAATACTTACTTGAGTGATCTGGTTAACCCAGTTCCTGGTGGCTCGCGGCTGAACACGGGTGACGTATTCAATATGCAGGCACGTTTTTCAAGCATGTTGGATTTTAGTTTAGTTCGTGAAGAAACCCAGACCTTCAGTAATCCATCAGAAATCGCAACTGATACGGCAGGCGCGGTAACAGGCACTGTTGGCGCACGCTACATCACATTAGCAAATATGCCTGTTGAAATTTTGAGCCTCATTGAAGTCGCAACAAGTGATCCAGTTAGTTATACACAGGTGGCAGGGACACCTTACTTGATCCTTCCTGTGACCTTTAGCGTCTCTAATGGCGACCTGATGGCTGTTTATCGTTGGCGCGGTGGCGAGCCCGCTCCTGGCCAAATTTACTACATAACAGCAAAGTATCTCAGACCAGCTGAATTCTATAATCGTCCTTTGCTTTTCTTGAGCAAATCCGATTTGGAAGCATTTTTGGCACCATCGACAGTAAGAAACGATCTTTACATTGGATCGCAGATTGCATGGGATTATGCAATCCCAGGTGTTTTTATAGTCCAAGTTAAAGATGCAGATGATGACGGCTCCTATAGCCGCGATGATTTCAAACTTGCTGTTAATGCCTTTTTGCAAGACCGTAGAGCGACTGACTTGGTTGTTCTTAACTATTTCCCCGCACTCCCTGATCAGCTCCAGATTATCAATATCGCAAACGATCCATTTGAACTCCACGAGAGTATGACTTGGGTTGGCGCACCTATTGGTACTACGATTGGAAGTGAAGTTGAGATTGGATCATTAGTTTTCTTGTCTAGAAAAACCTTAGCTGTTTATGGACAGTCACCTGCACATGGAACTAGAGTTTTAGTCGGCCCTACCCGTGCAACTAAAACGATTACTCTTGAAGACAAATCGTCAACATCTGTGACTCTTGATGGATCGTTTGTAGCCGCCGCTCTTGCTGCTCTGAATTCAGCATTTGTTGACCCAAAAGAAACGGTACTTTTTAAGCAGATCACAAGTTTTGACACAATGCAGGTTTACACTGGTCCGGAAAATGCAATGTTAGGTGGAAACAATGTTATTTTCTTAGCTGACGAAGGGAATGGTATTTACCGTCTAAAAGAAGATGTCACAACTGACCCATTTTCTCCTGATACTTTGAATATCAATCAAATGGTACAAAAGCAGTTTGTTACTAGAGACATTCGCAGAACGATTAATAATTCTCTCATCTCAATGGTATTCCCATCTGCTGATGCGGGAGTTCTTGCTCTGCAGTCTATTTTAGTATCGCGCTTGTACACATTGGTTGGTAATAGTCTCATTGGTCAGTATCAGAGTGCAACGGGAGTCGTTAGAGATCTCGATCCAGGTGCAGATGCATTAGTATTCCGCGATCAGGCGGATCCCACCTTGTTTCATATTGGTTATAACTACTTTTTAGCAACTACCGCTAAGAGAGTTTATGGTTTGTACACAGTAAATCTCTCAGGTGGATTTCCTAAGTAAGATTTTATAATCGGCGCTTCCTCTCTACGAAGAGAGGAAGCCACATAGATTAAACTACAGAGACTCTAACAAGTGAGGAAATAAAAATGGGATTAACACGTTCAGCAGTTCACGGGTCAGCAACTAGTGCAGGACTTTGCGTTAATAACGTAAGTCCTCTCGATTATAGTGATTCCACCGGGAATGGAGTATTAACGACTAAAGTTTACCACGGGGTATCAATTTCAGTTAACAACACCAATGTCGTAGGTAGAATTCAATCCTGGCAACCGGATTCGTATACAAGAGAAGGAATTCACTTGTACGAATTGGCAGACACAAGCTTTGGCCGTCCGGTTGAATATATTCCAGGCAAGACAACTGGCTTTACTATCGCTGTAACCCGTGCTGAAGTATGGGGCAGTGAAATGGAGCTTGCGTTTGGTTTTAGCGCTAACTTCCACGACCTCATTGATCAAACCCGCCCATTTTCTATAAAAGAATTTTGGTATAAAGGTAATGCTCAGGGGGGAAATCAAGTTTGGGAATATCGTGGATGCTGGTTCACGGGTAAAAACATGGATGCCATTACTAGTGATGGTGATGGTGTTACGAAAATATCTGCGACCTTGGCTTATGTTTCTAGGAAAAAAACAGCATAGTTATTTAAATATCTCCTGGAGCTGCTGATAAGAGGAAGGAAAAGCATATGCTTTTATTTAGAGAAATTTATGGTTGGTTAAGATATTTAGTAGCTAAAGACCCGCTGTGTAATAGTCAAGGGATTGTAGTCGAAGAGATCTATTCAACCTTTGCTCCTCTTTCTGACTCTAATGACGGTGTTCGTACACTGGCTATCCATAGAGTTCAGGATGGGATGACACCAAGGCTTGAATATCGGGCGATAGGGTTACATCCACAAATCTATTGGTATCCAGCGGGAGCCTCAGAGGGTTCCCTCGTTGCTGTATCAAACCAATTTGGATTTCCTGGGGATTTTAAGAGTTGGGATTGTAGTGATACCTGTCAGTGGCTTTTGGCATTAGCTCAGGACAAGTTCTGCGCTGGCGCGGAAGAGAGCGAAGATAAGTCAGTTAAGATTACGGTTGCTCCAGTGACTGCTGGAAAAATCATTGATTATCCAATCGTTCGTCGCATTATTGATGCGGTTATTCGTGCCGCGAAGAGTGGTAATGCCCTTACCAGTGAAACTATTAATAAATGGCTAAAGAAAAACGAAGATGCGACACTGTGGGACTTTGCTTTAAGTGTTATGCATTGGTTTGATAAAGGGAAACTTAAGTGGAAAGATGTCGATTACTTAGAGGATGAATATGCTCCGGGTAAAGATATTATTGATTGGTCTTGGTTGAAACGACAACTTAATACGCCAGATAGGCTTGGAAAACTTTCACCACCTATCACTGATCGCGTTGTTGGTTCTATGCCTTTAATGCCCGTAGCTAATGTTCAGACGCGCTTAGATACTATGCTTCGAAATTTTACTGCAGGTAAACCCGTAGTTCCAACCATTGCTACTGATACAGTACGCTTGGGATTGTCTGCAATAGCGCATTTTAAAGCCGGAGCAATTCCTTATCAGTATCTACAACAATTAGAGCTTTGTGACCCCAAAGAGCAAGTGTTACCGTGGTCATTTGTTCGCCGTAATATTCTAAGTTATGCTACTAATAAAGTACAAGCAGACGCAGATTCTGGCTCAATAGTTGATCTTATTCTTACTTGGCTTAAAGATAGCCATCTTCTATTGCTCCTTTACAAAGGCGACCAAAAGCAAGAAGAGGCGCTAACAAAAGCACTCGCGGCACAGCTCACCAATCATATTAGCCAAACCTTAGATAACGATTTATGGATGAAAGCACTTTTAGCATCCATGCCATCAGATAACACTGCCGACATGAAAAAGGCATTACAGGTAGATTTTGATCTGTGGTTACTAGATGCTCTCTCCCCCACTGTTAAACAATGGAAGTTACCTCTCAGTCCCCACGCTTTTTCAATTGAGCAAAAAAATCAAAATACTTACAACAAGATGTATAAAGCATGGGAAAAAACAGTTGTTGGCTATTTGAAAAAGTATCGGAGTGAATCCGGAAAAAGATTGACCGATGCTATTTCTCAATTCTATGAGCAAGCAGTCTCTATGTGGAAATCTGATGAATTAAAAGAGTATAAAGCTAAGATACCCTCAGCAGCTAAGATTTTAAATGCTGTAGAAAAAGGAAACCAGGAAGATCTTCTTGGCGTACTTTGTGAAGATTTTGAGCATGAAGTCGGCAGTGAGATGCCATCAGAAATAAAAACTAAGTTGCTTTCAAGTCCTTATTTTAATGCCATTGGTAGAGAGGTGAAACTTCAAGGCTTAATGTTAGACTAAAAAGGGGCAAACTATGGAAGAGACTTTGGAGTATCTAGAACAAGTTCTCTCAGGTCTTCGAGCTAGGTTTGCTTCTGGTGATACAAGCGTTGAAGTTAAACTAAGGGCGGTTGCTGCAAAGGTGGATCAACTTAGACTGCAAAAAGATTTAGTAAAGCCTTTGACCGCACCCACAAATACAATCGGCCAGCAGCTAGTAAAAGCCTATAAACGGCGTGGCTGCTGCCGTTAATGATATAGCGGGTGGAGCCCCACACCGCCATAGGATACTTGGTGGGGCTTTCTTAGTACCCACCTGCAGCAGCAAAATAGTAAAAAGAAAGGATGTTCAAAATGGCGTTTCTATCAAAGATCAAAGCTGCTTCATATACACTGAAGGATCACACAGCGGCTCTTGCCTGTGCAGAATATCTTCTAGAGACTGAGGCTGAGGATTTTTTTGACCAGGCTGCTGACAACGAGATTACCTACGAAAATTGGAGCAAGTCTACCCACCCATATGCGTTAGCTCTTAAAGCGGTCGGCTTGAAACCAGATCCTGCTAAGTTTGTAGAGGGCCAAGATTAAGCCGTTTTCAGACATATATTTGGTTCTCTTAAAAGGGGGTTTCAGATGCGATTAGTTGTTGAAGGTGAAATCAGCGCAACAAGTTATAAAAAACTCGTAACTCGGCTTAAGCACCTTAATAAAAAGCAATTATGGGAAATCTTAGATCACTATATTTTTCATATTATGGCTGATTCAGATGTAACCGAGCTGCTTAATATTTTGAATGAGAAAGCCCTCGAAGAAACCAAAACTGAAACAGCAGCCTCCGCACTTGATGACGACTTGTTCTTTACTATTGACCCCCAAGATAGATTTCGCCCTTCGGTGCTTGCTACAATCCCGTCTGATGATAATTTGGAAAAATTCAAATCTCAACTCGATCTTTTATATGATAGGACTTGTTTTGAATCCTACATTGATCCTGAGGTTAGAGCAGATGTAGCACGAAAACTTATTTCTTTTGCGACCGCCTCTGAGATTCCTGTTCTTGATCATTGGATCGAGTTTAGTGAAGAAGAAGGAGCCACTCCTTGAAACTTGTCACTGAAGCAGCACATAAAGCTGGTGTTATAAGCGAGGATCCAGACACCATGTATGTTGATGGTGGCTTCCTTATACGTGTTAATGCCGGTAACGAGGATAACCTAAAGAAGTTAAAGCCCGGAAACCGCTTTTACCTTTACATAGACGACACGGGAGAGATTAGCCATACTGGCGGTGTTTTTAAACATGAGCCAACGACTGATGAAGTCACCAATCAAACTACTTTCCGTGACGCGGCACCATTGGCGTTTATGTTAGAACCCAGGCGCTCTATTTTTGGTAAAACTGACCAGCAAGAGTTGCATCGAGAATCTGTTGGGTTAAAAGGTTCGCGGCTTCTTCCTCCTTATATGGAAATCAAAAAAGTTGGTTTGGAAACCTCAGACGTAGGCGGAGGAAAAATCGTACCTTATGCCTTCATCTCTGGAAAAATTTATAGAGTCCGTGATCCACGGTTAGACTTTTTAAGCCCTTCTGAAGAAACGCGCTTTGGGAAAGGTCAGTTTGGCATACAAAATGTGAAGGCATTAGGGAATGGCAACTTTGTCAATTTAGTTCATAGTCCCTATGCAAAACAAATAGAAAAGCTTGTGGAACAGCAGATAGAAGCATTTAATCACTATGCCTCCCTCTATTCTATGGCTGATGCGGATCCAGATGAAAAAGAACTTTGGGTATCTAAATACGAGCATACCAGAAAGCTATTAAAGCCACACGCCAATGAAATTTATAAGTATGACGATGGACTTATCTATTATATCAATTCAGGTGGCAACTGGCAGACAGAATCCGCTCCCGGTCTTAGGAAATTAGATCTTGACGACCGTATCCGCATTCAAAAACATTTAGAATCTCAGGATGATCTGGATGACGTTTTAAAGACGAAACGCAAACTCCTATATTCCAAATCATTTCAGGATCAGCGTAAACTTGATACCCTGTCTTCTGCTTTACACCCGCCCATTGCAGCCAGCGCAAAAAAAGACTTAGAAACCTATGATAGGCGGAAACAAGTTCAAGAAAATTTAAAACCAACTGACGGCCCTCTGGGTACGAACGATCTTCCTGGCCTTAAAAAGCATGTTGTTTTATTTCCGCACCAATCCGTAATTTTGGCGGGGCTAAAAGATCGCAATCGAATGCTGGTTGACGCTGATCCAGGAGCAGGCAAAGCTCTTATTATCATCTGTGACATCCTCCAGCAGATGAAAGCAATGAAGATCATACGACCACTTGTAGTCATGCCAGAATCGTTGCTGTCACCCTTCGCCAGAGAAGTTAAAGAATTCTCTGAATTGAATCCTTGGATTATATCCACAGATAGTATTAAAAAATGGGGTGAAACTGGTGAGTTACCAGAATTTATTGAAGACGCGAAACGGGCACCTCGCAACACAATCTTTCTGACTTCATACACCTGGATCTCATTAGAGTATAACAAAGCGGTCAATGGTGAGATTTCTGAGAGCGCGGGCAAGATCCAGTACCGAACATCTAAGGTATTCAATCGAATCCCGATCTTGCTCAAGACACTGAAGATTGACGCGGTCTACCAAGATGAATGCCATTTACTAAGAGGCTCCAGCAACATGGCAAAGGCCGCTGCCAGCCTAGCTGAGGTTCCTATTGTTCGCGGGCTAACTGGCACTGTTATGCCAGGAAACCCCTATGACGCCACTGGGCCAATGTCAGTTATTCATTCGTCTGTATTTGGTACTGATGATGATTTTATAAATGAACATACTGTTAATGGCAGTATCAACGAATATCAAAAAGATGCACCCAAGAAAATCCGACAGAAGTTAAAAGATTTTGGCGTTATCTCTGTAAGGAAAAGCGCTTGGGCTCATCTTCTTCCCAAAGTCCACCGGGAATTTCATTACGTGGAGTTCAATGCTGATCAGAAAAAAGCCTATACAGCTCTGCTTGTGAATATCCTAGATGAAATAAGAAATGATCCTAAGCTTTCTGTACTTTTAAATAAAATAGAAGATGCTCTGGAGACTGGAGACGAGATAAATGCTGGCCCTCTTCTTGCCAGGTTTACCCCCCTTGATGTGTTCTTAAACGCACCTGCTGAGGCCAAGGATTGGTTGAAGTCCTTACTGGTTGGCGAGAATGCAGTTAGCCCTAAAGCTAAAGTGATCAGCTCTATTATCCATCGTCACTTAGCAAATCCTGACGCAGGAAAAGTTCTTATCTTTGTCCAATATAAAGAAGCAGCAAAAAACTTACTTGAAAATCTGGATGCAGACCTAAAAGAGCATGCTGCCTATTATGAAGGTGGAATGACCGAGGTTCTAAATAGATTCAAAACACCACAAGACCCGTTGAAGATCCTTTTTGGCGTAGATAAATCGTTGGTCACTGGTCATAATATTCAATCAGCCAATTGTGTCATCCATGGTGACCAGAAATGGTTGTCTGGGGATATGTACCAGCGCGAGGCACGGGCAGCAAGAATTGGCCAAAAGAGGGATGTCTATATTCATACTGTCCTGATGAAAGGATCCGCAGAAGTATTGAAGATGGCTAGGCTCATCTCATCTGAGCATTTAATTGCCAAAGCCAATAGCAATTTTGTTGATAATAACGTACTGCAGCCAGTTCAGATGTCGCTGGCTAATATGCAATCCTTCACCGAGGACAAGCAACTCCAACCTTATATTGAGCGTAAAAAAGAAATTGATGCCAGTGTTGAAGAGCAGTCGGTTAAAGACCGGGATTTCTACGGGCCAACTATGATGCGTCCTCATGGCTATACGGAAATTTCTAAACTATTTAAGGAAGCTAAAACATTAAAGAAAGTTCCTTCCGCGAAGGATTTTATTGGGAACGAAAGAAACCATGATGATTTAGTTGCCAAGGATCTTGAAGATCTTCCTGCAGACCCTAAACATCCAAAACTTCTCAATCTTGATCTACTTCAGTGGGACAGTGAGTGGTATCTTTATTCCTACAAGTCTGCGGATCCAGATGGATTTCTACGTCATTTGGGATTCTCATTAATACGTGGTTACTATTATCTTGAAGTTCCAGCTAAGGGAGCCATCGCTAACGTTATTACGAAACTTGAAAAGAATTTAACAATCACTAACAAACCTGAATTTGAAAAACAAGTTCGTGAAGCTAGAGTGATCGGAACTGGGATGAGAGGGGGACTTAGAAAAGAGGCACAAAAAGCAAGACGCGCTGTAGCAGCAGTAGAAGAAAGTCCTGACTTTATTGATAAGAATAAGAAAGGCGAACTCGAACTGGAATTCAGTATCATGGATGGCGTGGCAGTAATTTGGTGTCATAATATTCTTGCTTCTAATGATCCTGAGCTATCGGTATTGAGACGGGCTGGGTTTGAATTGGAACCTGCGTTTTGGCGAAAACCTATTACTCGATCCCAATTGAAATTTTTCTTTACAAAACTGCAAACCAGTTTCCAACAAATTAGAATTTCTAATTGGGAAGACTTTAAATCGATAGCCCACCTAGCGTTTAAGGGGCTCGATCTTACGGCGTTTGATACTTTAGCTGAAAAGAAAAAATAATATGGTTAAATATCCGAATAATAAAAAAGCTAAAAATCCAGGTGGGGACTCTCTCACCTTTATTTATGAATCAGGCGGGCGCGATCCTGAACATCCTTTCAGTAGTGAAACTCTTGAGAATCTAGAAGAGGAAACTGAGGGTGAGAGTGGTGGTTGGGAAATTGATTTAAGAAACGCATCAAGACGTGAAAAGGGTGGCTATCCTGCGGATGATGAAGATTCAGAATGGGGCTATCAAAAAGACGAGAAATGCTATCCTTCCTATTATTCCAAAAAAGGTGCGCCACGAGGCGAAGGTTACCCAATAGAAAAAGATTGGTGGCAGAAGGCGTTAAGTTTTACGCGGGCTGTTGAAAGTAAATATAAAATTATTGTTAAGTAGGTTACCGATGGTAGAAACAAACCTCATCCCGCTGCTGAAACCATCCCTGGATGAGATTATTAAGGCGACTCTTCAGTTTCCCATTAGTGATCGTAGGCGAGAGCAGCTGTGGGGTCTTATCATCAAAGATGAAGATTTAACAAGACAGCTCGTCGCAAAACTAAAAGGGAATAACGCTATTCCGAATTGATAAGGGTGGTTAATATATATGGCTACATTTTTAACTACAGGCGCTCTAAAAGAAGATGTCATTGAGGTAATCTCCTCTGCATCGCCCTTATTGCTTAGTCCACTATCGCCAGCTATCATTCATGTCGTAGGCACAGCTGCCCAACTTATCAAACTGCCTAAGGCAACTGAACTAGAAGCTGGAATCCACTATGTCATAATTAACGACAGTGCTGGCACCGTTACAATTGAGGACTATGCAGCAACAACACTTCTTACCGTAGAGCTAGGATATTTTACCACCTTCTATTTACTGGACAAATCAACAACTGCAGGCGTGTGGGCAAACACTTCCTTAGCTTCACTCTATAAAGACAAAAATTTAAAATTAATTGGTGGTGGCGTCTGGTCGTGGGTTCTCGGCACAGAAACGTTAACCTTCTCTACGGCTGCGTATATCGTAGTTCCTGGGCTTACCTCGGTTGATAACAGCATCACAGCTGGATCTGTAGTAATAGCCACAGACGAGGTCGCTTACGTCACTATTCATCAGGTAACTGGTGGCGGAGCTTTAACAATACAAACAGCGCTACCACAGAATGTCCCATTTGATTCTGGTAATATTCTCGTTATCGCATATCGAGATGGCGATGATATCATTGTTGGCAATGCGTCATTCCGTCTTATAGATATGCAATCAGGAGAATTGGATCAGGGCTTAAGCATCGAGACACGGACATTACTAGGCACCAGCGTCACTCCCGCGACATCATCTCCTGATTGGATAGGTAGAAGTGCTCCGCTCCGTACTATTCCGCTGACTACATCTGGAATTCTCGATGCAGTAGCATCGATTGATATAGAATTTGATAAATATTTTGGTCAGCTTAGAATCATTCCGCATCCTACCCTCACAGATAATGTCAATATTACAGGGTCAGATCGTTTTGTTCTTACTGGAGAACTTTTAAGTCAGGAACTTGGGTCTAGGACACTAAGTTTTACTGGCGCGACTATTGATTTCACGACCGGAATAATTGTAGATCCCCTCTCATCTCCTCTTGGTTTAGATTTCACTCCCGCCTCTATACCAGTAGGTGAATATCTCTGGTATTGCTTGCTTATCGAATATACTGGAACAGATGCTCTTGGCCAAGCAACCGCACGGATGCGTGTAAAAGAAGCTCCTGGCTCAAATGTTAGTCCCTTTCTGGCACCCTATCCCCAATTTCCTGCTTTATTTCGTAGCAGACCTTTAGGTTTAGCATTGGTTTTCAATAATGCAGGAACAATTCAAGTTCAACAGCTGCGCCAATTAGGTGTTGGCGGTGGTTCAGGCGGTGGTAGCGGTGGTTTAATTTCGGTTAGAGCAGCCGATTTCACGACAACTGCATTACCAATAGGTGCTGCTCTCACAGTTGACGGTGTCATAATTGCCAATGAAGATATGATTCTTTATGGTAATGCTGCTCTTAATCGGATCTATAAAGTTACAGGTATTGGCACCTCCTTAGTGTTTGAAGAAGTGGGGATCTTCTCTAACGGTAATGTTATTCCTCAAGATGGAAACCAAGTTGGAGTCGCGGATGGTTTAGTAAATGACGTTGTCTGGGAATGGGATGCGGATACTTCGACCTGGACGTTTATCAGCCTTTCCACTGAGAACAAACAGTGGCTGGGACTTACTGCTCCAGATAAAACAGGCGGAACTTGGGAATTCCAAGTAAATATACTCGGCCAGACAAACAATATCTTGGTTGAGGGCGAGATTCTTGAGAAGTCACTGAAGCGCCTTGATATTCGTTCTGACGTACTTAAGCGCGTTAGAGCTATTGATTTGACTTTAACTGTTCTTCCCACTACGCCAGCCATAATCATTGACGGCGTTACTCTGGCAGACTATGATAAAGTGCTATTTGGTTCGGCCACTCTCCTGGGCATTTATCAGGTAACAGGAATTGGTGGGACGATTGTTTGGGCTAAACTCGATGAGTTTGGCGGCAGCAATACCCCCTCCGAGCATGATGCTGTTTTAGTGAGGGAAGGCACTCCTGCAAACTGTACGATTTGGTTGTATGATTCTACTTTATCGCCTCCTTGGCATAGAGTAGCAGGGCCAGCAGCAACAATCTGGACAGGGACAACACCCTACGCTGCTGGCCCTGGCGGTTGGGATGGCACACTAAGCACAGCCGATTCGGATGTCGCTTTAGCCCTAACCACAATAGATAAATACTTTAGAGGTCTCCAGCTTCGGCAACATCCAACCGATCCTAATCGCATAACGATTCTTGCAGGAAATACAACCAAGACCGATCTTACCACACTCAATTTTACAATCGCTGACAGGTTAATGTCTTTTGCTGGCGCGGAGATCGATTTTGAAGCGGGTAACATCTATGCTTCAGACGGTGTGACTTTACTTGATACCTTTGTTCCCTATACAATCCCCCAGGATGAATATTTCTGGTATGGCATTGGCTTTGATTCAACAGTTGCTGGATTAGACAATACAATTAGTCCTTCTATTACAATTGGTTACTCAACATCTACGGGTTTGACTCCTACGGCTGCTCCGAAGCCAGAGTTAACCGCGAGATATACTCTCGGTGCAGTTGTTGTTAAGGGAGATACCGGAGGGATTGGCCTAACCCCAATAACTCAAGGTGCTATAGTATATCTAGGTCAATTTACTGGCTTTACTGACTTAGAAGCCACAGTTGCTCAAAATACCCTGGATATAGCGACTCTTCAAGCATTCGTAGCCTCGCTTCCTTTGGAGCAGAGGTTTCTGGTTGGCCCAGGTGGTCAATCCATTTTTAACCTCACAGCGTTCTCGGTAGACCCCTCTAACGCTCTTTTTGACGTTGATTATATCCTTGATGGGCGTTGGCAAACACAAAGCGTTATAGGTGATTTTTCTGACGGAGCGGTCAGGAAAAATTCTAGCACTCAAGTGGAAACCGCTGAGGTTGTCCCTGAAGGTAAAGAGTTTGTTGTTCTTAAGAGGACGATGACAGGCGGAGCCCCTCTTGTAGATCTCACCGCGATTACAGTGAACCTGGGTTTCGTTACCCCTAAAACAGTTGGCACCTTATTAAGGCCAGCTTGGTCTTTTATCCTAAAAGATAAAGTGACGGCAGATATCTGGGAATTGGAAGTGCGTAATGGTGTTTTCCAAGTAGTAAAAATTAATTAGATGGGAGATGTGAAATGCCAGTGTATGCAAAAATGCGCGGAAAGGCCCTAGTCCTCCCGGTCTCATACCCAGCCGCAAATCCTCTAGGCTCTCTTTATGTTGATGGTACAAACCTTAATGAACTGACATTTAGAACTCTAGCTGGTGCTGACTTGCCTATATTTGGCGGAGCGCCAACATCATCAGAAGTTCTCAATAAGCACAAGCTGAATTCAACTCTATCCACAATTCTTGTTGATAAAACCATCGCAGTAAAAACAGACGGGACAATTTGTCTCGCGGATTCGGATGATCCTCTGGCGACTAATGTTATTGGAGTCACAAAAGAAGCTATTCTTTCCGGTGAATACGGAACGATCCAGTTAATCGGCCCGTCAGCTCCTAATGTTATTGATGGCATGGGATTCGCGACTGGGGAATTAATATATTTGGGTAACACCCCAGGCTCGCTTACAAATGATTTAGGTTCTGTTGTTGGCGCGGTCAAGGTTGTTGGTATTGCTGATTGTGCCTCAGATGATGCTTCCGCAATTGCTACTGATTTAATTATGGTAAATAGTGAAGGGGGTGGTGGGGGTGGAGGTAGCGTATCGGTTACAGCTTCAGCTACCATTTTGCGCGGATATCCTGTTACAATAAACTCATTAGGTCAAGCAGCCGTTGTAGACATTACAGACGAAGATTCAGCTTATGCCTTCTGTGGGCTAACGTCAGTGGACTGTCTTATTGGTGGCACTGCTAATGTTCTTGTTGCTGGTAGTGTTCTCTATAACATTCCAGTAGCTTTTGGTCTCACAGGGCAGTGGGGTAAGCATATTTTTGTTTCCCATAGTGGTTCTCTAACGACAGTAAAGCCGGAAGTTGGGGTTGGCGGATTTCTCTCTGAAGATTTCATTATTAGTGTTGGAGTAACGACTAAGAACCCCGCGACTGGAACAACCGATTTGATTCTAAATCCTCTGGTTGTAGGTCGATTAGCCTAGCGAGTACAAAACATGGATAGAAAGATCGAATTAGACCGCCTCTCGGATGCCGATTTCCAGTGTATGTTGTTAACCGTTAATGCTGAAGTTTTAAAAATTGCCAAAGAAGCCCAAGACAAAATCAATGAATTACTTGGTAGATTTGATGTAAAATGCGATTTGTCCTTATCATATCAAATCACTGATCCAAATCTTAAATTCATAAGCAAACTTCCCGAAACCGCAGAAGCTGACGCTGAAGCCGAAATCCCCGCTAAGAAAAAACGCACCAGAAAGAAAAAAACCTAATTCCACATCGCTACTCGGTTACTGCAAAAACTAACCTGGGAGTTTACAAGTGGAGTCTAGATATATTCATTTTTAGGCATAATCTCCAAAAATGGATAGTCTTACTTCGGCAGTTACTAAAGGAATAACAATGCGAGAAACTTCGAAATTAAAGTAGGAGCACTTGCTCCTGTAGGAAATATTGCAAAATGGACGGGAACTTCTTGGGATAACTTGGATGGTGGTATCTCCGCTTCTGTCTATGGAATGGCAGCCGTTGGTGAAGATTTAATGGTTG
>Ga0315284_10008930_pt1 | contig 14312 bp, 10 predicted proteins | sample YL17G09_16_MG_FD_203696 | JGI IMG/M metagenome (GOLD analysis project Ga0315284, IMG submission 203696) | Sediment microbial communities from Yellowstone Lake, YNP, Wyoming, USA - YL17G09_16 | ecosystem: Environmental > Aquatic > Freshwater > Lake > Sediment | place: USA: Wyoming | collected... | reverse complement strand
ATATTCTGTAGATTCAATATTTTCAGTATATTCTTCTTCTATATTATTAACTTGTGATTTTACAATACCTGTAATAAATTGTTGTGCTAATCGTTTATTATTTTCAATCTCTTTTTCTAATTGTTTAATGAGTGTATCATTATATTCACAATACTCAACAATTTCTTGTTGTTTATCAAGTGAAGGGATTGGGATATTTATTGATTTGAATATATCTATTTCCAAGTTTTTTTGTGCTGTTCCTCTCGCACAATTATATATAATATTTTGATTGTTCAATAAGTAATAACCAATATATTTATGTAATAAAATATCTGTTTTAGGTTTTACTGATAATCCACTGTCATTTAAGAATATTTTTTCATCAATAAATCTAACACATTCCAATGATAACGCAAATCTACCAATTAATATATTATATCCTTCGCGATTAAATGTATTTGTAGAAAACATTGCTCTTCCACTTCCATAAACAGGATATTCTCCTTGAACATTATTTCCTTTAACAATTCGTGTTCCATAATTAATACTACAAACTTCATCAAGTGTGTTCACAATATTTTCACCAAATAATTTTTGATTATTCAAACAAAACTCATTCAACATTTTCAATTCCGCAATTTTCTCATTACTCGTTTTGTTTGCTTTTTCGTATATGAAATCTAAATATTTTACGATTTCTTGTTGGCGTTCAAGTGATGGGATTGGGATTTTTATTGATTTCAAATTTGTTTTTGAAATTACTTTTTGTGCTGTTCCTTGATACAAATTTATCAAATAATCTTTATTATGTGAGAGTAAGTAATAGAGATATTTTGTCATAATATCTTTTTGTTTTGATTTTAGTGAAAATCCATTATCTGTTAAATAATATGGTTTATCAATATAATTAATATTAATATCTCCAACACGAGTTAGTGTAAAATCATCACCATCTCTATTTTTTTGATTATGTTTTCCAATAATTTTTCCACCACCAATAACATCATATATACCATCAATCATTTCGGTTTTAATTAATGAATTACCTTGATTAACTTCACAAACTTCTCCAAGTGTTTTTATAAAAACACCATCTTCATAGTGTTGTTCTTCGGTTTCATCTTTCATATATTCAGCATAATTAAGTGAATATGAATTACTCATTATTTTATCAATAGGAACTTCAACCAATAGATTTTTAACATCTTCATAAGGATTGTAATCATAAAACTTGACTTTGGTTGTTTGATGTGTTTTTGAAAACTTGTAATCTCTACCAGTTTCTTTTTGTGTTTTTGATACTTTAATTTTTGTTTCCAAAACATCAGTTCCTTCTCTCTTTTTTACAAAGTAAAACACACAAGTTTTTATTGATGTATATGTAAATATACCTGATGGCAGATAGATAATTTCTTTCAAATCACAAGTTTTCATAAGATATTCTCTAATAGCAACTAATGTATTATTTGTTTTTGAAAATAAATCTTGTCCATCAGGTAATACGACCGCACATTTACCATTAATTTTTAACATATAAATAATTGCTTGAATAAATAAAGAAACCGCATTATCTGACTTAATAGGAACATATTCGCTTTTTAATGAACTTTGAAAATCATCATATTTTAATCCTTTAATTCCAAATGGTGGATTTGCAAGAATATTATCAAACTTTCTTGTTATTGGTTCACGAATACTATCGCCTCTATCTAAATTTTCAAACATATGTCCTGACGAGATTAACATATTTGAAACAGCAAGTTGATATGTATCAGGTTCTAATTCTTTACCATATAATCCTTCTGTTTTGATAAAATCCCAATCAGGAGTAATATTTTTAACTTCTGCTTGTTGTAAAATATCCTGTAAATATGTAATTAAGAAACCGCCAGTTCCCATAGTAGGATCTCCACAAGTGTCTATTTTTCCATCAGGATGTATTTGTGGTTCAATTAGTTTCACCATCATTTTTTTAATTAATGGTTGAGTAAAGAATTGACCCAACACTTTACCCGTCATAATATCTTGAATTACTTCTTCATAAGCATTGCCTAATACATCATATTCAGTTTGTGACAAGTCAATTGATATTAATTTATCAATTAATTTTTTATAGGTTGATTTGTGTTGAATATCAAATCCTTTGCCTTTCAAGAATATGTTTTTTGTAGTAGGATGTTTTGATAAAATATCATCCCATAAATATTTTATAATATTTGGCATATTATCTTCATTTTCTTTTGCGAGATTACTAAACCGAGCAATTTCTAATAATTTATTTTTATGTTTTTTGACCATTACTTCAATATGACTAAAATCATATTCGCTAAAGTCATATTCATAAGTATCAATATTTATTTCATTTCCTAAGCGTGGTTCAAGTAATTTTAATATTAATAAATAAGACATATTCCTTAATGCTTTTTCTCCAGTTAACCCTTCATTATCTCTCAATATATTCAAGCAAATTTTAAATACACTAATAAGTGTTGTCTTATTATCCGTTTTAACTTCTTGTGTTTGAAGAATTTTCCCCATTTCAGTTAATGTTATACAAGGTGCTTTCTTATTTTGGTGTCTTGTGAAATCAATTTTTTGATTAAAGACTTTTTTACATAAATCGCAGAAATATTGTTTTGACATTGCCATTATATACTTATATAAGTAATTATTTCTTTATATTAAAATATTTCAATTTTTATATAATATTATATAAAAAAGTAAAAACTCCTTAATAATTATGTATAATATTAATTTAATAATTTAATAATAATTTTTTTTTCTTATTTGACATTGTAAATATGTCTTGTAATGACATTTTATAGTATTCTATCCATAAACCATTCGGTGGAAATAATTCATCTTTTTTACATAATTCATAACTTACAATTGATAAATCCAAATAATATTTTTTTATTTCAGGATATAACAATAAATACTCACTTGCTTTATTTTTACAGGTTTCTAAATCATAATATATTCTTTCAATACTTAAATATTCTATCCAGCTTGTAAATTGGCCATTATATGTTAGTTCAGGTTCTTTTGATAATCTATTATCTCTTTCACATAATTCATAATAACTTTCTTTACTTTTTATATTTTTATCAAAAATTATTTTTCTTGATTTATCATATGTTGTAGCAAGTGCGTTTCTTTTTAAAGTTTTTAATTTTAGTCGTCGTGTTAATTCTTCATCGTAATCTCCAAACTCAATCTCTTCTGGGTTTTCTCTTGGTTTTTGTTTTGGTTTTGGTTTTGGGGGTTCAATATTAATTCTAAACACCTTAATTTTTTGAGTAATAGTTTCATCTTCTAAACCCATTTGGTAAATAACTTCTCTAACTTTTTTTAAATCAGGATTATTATTATTTTCTAACCAATCATCTCTATTTAAAATTGGTAATATAATTTTTGTAATTTTATTAGGTTGATATTTATTTTTTCTACTTGCTCTTAATGCGGATTGAACTATACGTATATTTGATGTCATATTTTCAGCAAATACAACACCATCTAATAATGGAAAGTCCCAACCTTCGCATAAACAATATACACAAGTAATTATTCCAAACTTCGCTTTTTCAAAATTATTAATTATTTCTTTTTGGTCTTTTGATTTCATTTCACTATGGTAATTTGAATAATACAAATCAGGTATATCAAAGTAATTATCGTCTAACAGCATTTTTATATATTGTATTAATTTAAATGAATTATCCTTATTGTTTGAATATATCAATAAATGATGTGAATGACCGTCAAATATGCTCTTCAAAGTTGCAAACGCACTTAAAAACAACCGTTTATCATTTTCTTCAATAATATGAAATCTTGATAATTGTTGTTCTAATTGTTCTTCATTTGTAATAATTGTTTGAATAACATAATCACAAATAATATTTTTATTAATCGCCCATAACAAACATTTTCTATCAATTATTTCGCCAAAATATTCAACATTATCATTAGAAATAATAATATCATCTTCTCTTGAATGTTCTTTATTTTCTAATAATTTTAATGTTGCTGTTAATGATAATTGTTTATTTGATTTGATTTTTAACATATTTATATAAGTTTTCCTGTCTTCTTCGTAAATATTATTAGATGTTAAATGATGAACCTCGTCTAATATTTTCATACCAAATACAAACCTTGTATGTTGTGTCGCAGTATATACTTTGTGTGCAGATGAATATGTAGTTATTACAATACATTTTTTTTGATTATTTTCTAAAAATCGCATTATATTTTCAATAACCACTCCACCTGAAACAATTAAAGGAGGAACACCTTGAAACAAAACACAAATAACTTCTTCCCATTGTTTCAATAATAATTTATTAGGAACGCCAATAAGTATAGTATTTGAGTTTAATTTTTGTGTAATCCATAATGAAATAAGAGTTTTTCCTACTCCACAAGGAATTATTAGTAATCCTTTTCCATTAATTTGAAAATATTCATATGATTTTTTAATAATAGTTTCTTGATAATCTCTTGGATTATATATATTTTCTGATTTAAGTATTTTAATTAATGATTGGATGTTTATTTTTTTCATAATTTGTCTTACTCTATTGCATCTTAACAAATCACTAATTTCTTGTTTTGATAGTTTTCTATATTTAATGCCAAGTGTAATTAGATAAGGTTCAATAAGAGTAATAATTTTTTTATTGTAGAATTCTGTTCCTGCATCATATTTAACATTTAATTCACAAAACTCATTTTGTAATAAGCGTTCAGTAATTCCCATCTTTTCATTTGGAACTTCAAATACTTCCTCAAAATATCCTCTCTTAATCTCACCGGTAGCATATTGTGTATCCCTTTCAGGAATATTATTTGCCTTACCCATTTTACAAGCATCATCGACATTATACGATGTATGATTTCTAATATAAATATATCCATTAGTGGGTTTCATTTTGATAAAGTTCATAAAGTTATGTAATACTATAATTGTAAAAGTATAAATCAATTTTATTATATTAAGTAAATAAAACAACAACTTTTTACATATCTGTCTATAATATAAAATGAATTATATTATAGAATCACTATTTGTTGGGTTATATACGTGTATAATTTATCTCCTTTTTTCTCCGTTTATCAAAAACTTTTATCTGCTTTTGTTAGTTTGTGGATTCTTTAAACATATATTAGGTTTTATTTTTGGTATCCATGAATGGTATTGTAATAATGGAGACGCTTGTTTACAACGACAGAAAACAAATAATCATTTTAATTTTAGTGCGTCATCAAAATATTTGTTGCATGATTCTATTAATGAGGCATTTATATTTGTAGTAGTCGGTTCATTGCTACATTTTTTGATTGAAAATGAATTATATTTATTTTTCATTATGGGAGTTATACTACATATATCTTCAGAAAAAAATGAAATACATAACTATTTTTGTAGACAAAGTTGTATAAAAACAAACTAACAAATTTTATAAGTATTTGAAAATATTTATAAAATAATATAATATATGAACCATTATAAAAAAACAAGAAGGAAGAATGGTTTAAAGACTGGTGGGAAATGGTCTCTAAAATATAAACGCAGTATTAATTGTAATAGACCAAAAGGGTTTTCACAAAAGCAACATTGTAAATATAGACGCAAAACAAAATAACTCTATTTTCATAGTCAATAAAAAACTTTCTCTTCTTTTTGGTTTAACAATTAGTTTATGGACTTGGTATTGTAATAATAAATATTAAGTGAAATATCTAGGATACATAAATATTTCTGTAAAAAAACCTGTGATAAAATAGAGAGAAACTAACAAAAGACCAAAAAAATAAATATTGTTATAAATAGACGTATTTTTCTTTTTTACTTGTGCTTGGTTGTGTAATTCTCCATATGCATGTCCAAAATCAGTATCCATAATTTGTTTAATAGCCGAATCTGGAAAATTTTTATGAACTTTGCGTAAAAACATTGTGTATTTGTTTTCTTTAAGTAGGTTACAAATTATATTAATATTTTCATCAGTCGCCTCTTTAAATAAATGCGGACTTGTTGGACTTGACATACGTGTCCAATCTGAAACAGACGATGATTCGTTTATTAATCTTTTAGTATTTGTTAGTTCATTGAATGTTTGTAATATAATAGCAAATATACTTTCGTTTGCTAATCCCCCCATATTGATTTGGTTATATATGTTTGTTTTAACAGTTAAAAATAATAAGCATTTAGTTACGTGGTCTCTACATAGGGTGAACCAAGGGTCATTTGCTAACCAATATTCTTTTGATAATAACCATAAATTTGCTCTGCGATGAATCGTAATATTCCAATACGCTGGTCTGCATTTGATTATTGATGCCTGATAATGATTAAAAAACATTTGTCTAAACTTTTCTGGACTAATTATTGGAACACACGAATCGGTAAGTAAGCAAAACCAAACGTTTTCTTTATCGTGTTCATAAGCATAAGATAGTAAAGATATATATGCTGGAACAACATTATAATAAGATGTATTTTGAATTATTTTTGGAGGTATTGTATATAATTTAATCCATTGTGATTTAATTAAATTTATATCTTTATAATGAAAATAAACATTAATAATATCTTGATTTGGTTTTATCCAATCAATCCATAATTGTTCTTTATTTAAAGTATGTTGATAACTTATTATAAAACATAGAGCAACTTTCATTATTATTATATGTAATCATATATATAAATGATAATTTTAACTATTAAATAAAAAACCCAAAAAACCCTTATTCTTATTTTTATTCTTATTCTTATATTGATTTTCAATTTTTGCCTCTTCAAAATCAAAATCAAAGTTTTTACATAAATCAGTTGATGTTAGTTTACAATGTTCAATATAATGATAATCAATATCATTTTCATTTATAATAGTATTTACCATATCATTAATAACATCATTTACAATATTATTTAAATCGTTAGAATTATTTATATCTTGTAGTTTAAATAATTTAATATTTAAAATAATATTTTCGCCTTTAATTTTTTGATATTCGTTAATCAAATTCTCATATTTTTTTTGTAAATTAGTGTATTTTAGTTGCGATTCATCATATTTTGTTTTATCTTTATAAAAATTGTTAGTTTTTTTTAAACGATAACGTTCAATTATTCTTAAATACTCAAATATATTATAAATTGAGTATACTCCAAATAAAATACTTATTCCAGTTGTTATATTTTTAAATGTAAGCATTATATTATATCTTATTTACACACATTATTTAATATGTTTTTATATAAAGTAAAAAAATATTAAATTAAACAACTAAATTAAATTATTAAAAGGACACATCTTCAAGGTCTTTAATTGTCCAATACTCACTTCCTCCGTTAGGCAATGGTCTGCGAATAATAAAAGGTATTCTTTTTTGTTTTAATTCTAATTCCGCAATGAGATATCCGTCAATAACATTTTCGGGAACTTTAACAAACGGATATGCTCCAGAATTAATTTGCTTTGCTCTTTGTCCTAAAATACGAGCCTTTTCATACTTTGTTAAATATGGAATGGTTCTGTGTAATTTATCAACAATAATGCCATCAGCATTTCTAACTACTTTTGTCATAACTAAAATTTCATCATAATTTTGTAAAACACTTTCAGGATGAAAATTCAGTAGATAATTGTCATTAACCGATTTATCAAATTTTTGTAAATATTGTTCTCCATCATTATCCTCATCTTCTTCTTCATCATCTATTAAATCAGATGGTTTCTTATATACATTCTTTGCCGGAATTTTCTTTGTTCTTTTTGATTTTTTTTCCTCCTTTTCAGGTTCCTCGTCAATATCACCTTCTTCTGTGTCTGAATCTCCAGCACCTCCATCTTGGTCACCTTCTTCTTCTTCTTCTTCTTCTGATTCATCATCTTCTTCATCTACTTCTTCCTCTTCATCATCTACTTCTTCAACACCTCCACCGACTTCTTCTTCATTTACAGAAGAAGTATCTGAACCATCAGCATCTTCTTCGTCGGCATCTGAACCATCACCATCACCACCAACGTTTAGTTTATCAAAGTAACTACTCATATTATTATATGAAAAGATTGTTTTATATTTTATTATTTCAATTTTATTTAATTTGAAATAAAAAATTAGTTAAATAGATTTTAAGATTGGTCTTCTGTTTTCCAAACGGTATCGCAAGTGGAACATAAATATACATATTTCATATTAGTATCGTCATACCTGATATAAATAATTTCGCGAGGAATATCGTTTTTGTTAGTAGCACAATCGGCATTTGGGCATAATATATTAGATACTCGTGGAAGAGTTGGATCTAATTTGGTATATTTATTGATAATATGACTAAACTCTTGTTTAGATTTTTTTAATTGAACCTTTGAAACAGTTACGTCATTAACTGATATAGTTGAATCTTTATTTCCGCAATTTCTACAATAATATATTAATTTATTTGTATCTTCAGCGTCAATGCTGATGTAATACATATTAGAGCATTGGGTACAGAAGTGCATATTATATAGTATATAATATATTTATATTTATATTTTTATTTCAATTTTATTATATTTCCTTTATTTCTATTTCTTTCATTTCTTCTGTTTCTTTCATTTCTTCTGTTTCTTCTATTTCTTCTATTTTTATTTTTGTATTCTTTATTTCAGAATCAATCATTTCCTTTATTTTTGTAAGTTTTTCTTCTAAAGAAGTATAATTTATTACACAAGTCATATTATAAACACGAACATATTGTGTTGATATTGGCTTGTTTTGATTCCTAACAAACTTAATAATTTCATCATAATTCTTAATAAAATTTTCTTTCATAAATGGATAAAATATTTCAAACGGCTTTGGAATTTTATTGAAATCCATCAAATTGCAAATAGCAAAATCAATATTTCTATATTCAATCGTTTTTTGATATGGTGTAAAATCAACGCAGGTTTTATTACATTCGGGTTCATTTTCAAGTGGGTCAGCATTAAGTAGTGTGCATAATGTAAGTAAAATACTATTAATTGTTTGACAAGAAGACCATTGATCTCCAATCCAAGTGTTAAGAATTGATACGCAAACTTTTCCAGAGATATATAAATTTGGATTAAAACGAGTGCGTCCATCATTAGTCATAAATGTGACTATTGGAGGAGAAAAGGGATAATCAAACGGATAATCAAATTTAAAAAAATAAAATCCGCCGAAATAAGGTGTATCTGATGGTCCAATAATCATTGCATAGCCTTTAATTATATTATTTTCATCGTGAGAATAATAGATTCCGTTATCAGTTAATGGGTGTTTAATCATTTGTCTTACGTCTCTTAAAAGACGTCTAACTGTCTCTGTTTTGATCACTTGTAGTTTAAATGTGTCGTTCATTATATAACAATCGCCTTATATATTTAAGTAGGTTTATTATGGTCTTAAATAATTGAACGCGTTAAAATACTATAAATCAAAACCTTTATAAAAAATAAAAAAAAATGAAATAGAAAAATCTTATTATATAATATCAATAAATGACCACAATGCTTTCAACATCAGCATCACACTTTAATGATTTATCAGAATTTCTTACAAACCATAATGCTAAAAATAAAACAGGTGGAAATTTAAATACAAATACAAAAACAATAACACATACAAGAATAGGCAATCAAGAATTAAATGTATATGGTGGTTCTTTTAGTATTGAAAAAGATGAGTTGCCAACTTTTCGCAGATTATATTATGAACACGTGTTTGTAAAAAATAGAAAAGAATATTTAACTGAAAAACAATTAGATAATAATGGACCAATTTTGGTTGATTTTGATTTTCATTACGATATTAGCGTAACAAAACGATTGCATACACAAGAACATATACAGGATATGATTCAATTGTATTTAGAAGAACTTAAGGAATTATTTGTTTTTGAAGAAAATAAACCGTTTCCAATTTTTGTTATGGAGAAACCAACTGTAAATAGGGTTATTGACAAACAAATGACAAAAGATGGAATTCATATGATTATTGGAATTCAAATGGACAATACAATGCAGATGATGTTACGTGAAAAAGTTTTGAGTCAAATAGGGGATATATGGGAATTACCCTTAACAAATGGTTGGGATACTGTTTTGGATGAGGGAATTAGTAAAGGTTGTGTAAATTGGCAAATGTATGGTTCTCAAAAGCCGGGTAATGAGGCCTATAGATTAACGTATTATTTAACAGCAGAACTTGATGTGCAAGATAATAATTGGATTACAACAGCAAAACAAATAAAAGAGATTGACTTGCTAAATGATTTACAATTGTTGTCTGCTCAATACGAAAATCATATAAAATTGGAAATACATCCAAATATTCAAGAAGAATATACTAAAAGATTAGAAGCGAAAACTCATAAGATAAAAAAATCGGGATCTAAAGGTAAAATTAATCTTTTGCCTGAACTTGAAATAGAAGGAGAACTTCAATTATCTGATATTGTAAATCAAGAAACACTTTTAAAAGCAGTAGAACAAATTATGTCAAATTTAAAAGTGAATGAGCAATATATTAGAGAAATACACGAATATACTCAAATTCTTCCTGAAAAATATTATGAACCAGGTTCTCATGTTTTAAATAGAAAGGTGGCTTTTGCCTTAAAACATACAGACGAAAGATTGTTTATATCTTGGGTTATGTTACGTTCAAAGGCTAGTGATTTTGACTATAATGCGATTCCTAATTTATATAATGAATGGAAAATACATTTCAATAAAAGACCAGATGGAGTAACAAAAGCTTCAATAATGTATTGGGCAAAACAAGACGCATTTGAACAATATGAACAGGTAAAAAAAGGAACAATCAATCATTATATTGAAGATACCATATTTGAGGCCGGAGACTGGGATTATGCAATGGTTTTATTTCATTTATTTAAAGATAAATATGTATGTAGTAGTATTACAAATAAAAAATGGTATGTATTTAACAAACATAAATGGGAAAAAGATGAGGGACAGCGTTTAAGAATGGCAATATCAAAAGATTTGTTTGAGTTATACTCTGAAAAACAAAATGAGTATTTACAAGAAGCACAACATTATGAACCAAGTGATGAAAATCACGAAAAAATCCAAAGAAAAATAAAAAAGATCGCAGAAATTTGTATTAAATTAAAGAAAACAAATGACAAGAATAATATTATGCGTGAAGCGATGGAAATATTCTTCGACAAAGATTTCACAAAAAATATAGATTCAAATCCATATCTTATGTGTTTTACAAATGGAGTATTTGATTTTAAGATAAAAGAATTTAGACAAGGTTATCCTCAAGATTATATTACAAAGACAACTGGAGTTATATATATACCATATACTCAGTATGAAAATACAGAAATAACAAATGAAATAATGACATTTATGGAACAATTATTTCCACAGCCAGAACTATGTAGATATATGTGGGATCATTTATCATCTTGTTTGATTGGAACTAAAAAAGAGCACGCATTCAATATTTATAGAGGGTCTGGTTCAAATGGAAAATCCATATTAACTGATCTAATGTCACAATGTCTTGGCGAATATAAAGGAACCGTACCTATAACATTGGTAACTGATAAACGCAGTTCTATTGGTGGAGCAACTCCAGAAGTAATGCAGTTAAAGGGTATAAGATATGCTGTTATGCAGGAACCATCTAAAGACGCAGTAATTAATGAGGGTATTATGAAGGAACTAACAGGAGGAGATCCTTTATTAGGAAGAGCGTTATATTGCGATTCAGAGATATTTATACCTCAGTTTAGTTTGGCAGTTTGTACAAATTCATTATTTGAAATGAAGAGTAATGATGATGGAACTTGGCGAAGAATGAAATTAGTTGATTTCTTATCTAAATTTATATCGGATGGGGAAATGCATACAGATGATACAAAGTATGTATTTCCAAAAGACAAAAGCTTAAAGGAAAAATTACCTAAATGGGCTCCAGTATTTATATCAATGTTGGTTCTAAGAGCGTGTAATACTGATGGAGAAGTTATTGATTGTTCACAGGTTGTTGCAGCAACAAATAAATATAGACAGAGTCAAGATGCTATATCAGGATTCATTATTGAGAAAATTGTTAAAATAGACAATCCTTATGGAGTTAATCAGACATCATTGAATAATGCGTTCAAAGAATGGTTCCAAATGAATTATGGTAGTAGAAAGACACCTAAATTGTCAGAATTGATTGAGATAATGGTTAAGAAATTTGGCAATAAAAACGCAAAAACAAATAAATGGACCAATATTAAAATAAAAGAAGATGATGGGGTAGAAGATGTTGATGATAATATAGAATCATTGTTGTCTTAAAATTGTATATATATATATTATTGTTTTTTTCAATTATATATATACTAACAAACAATTATAAATTATAAATTATTATAAACATTTTTTGGTAATCTATTTGTTACCGTAAGCCATAAATTATATATCCAACTAACAATAATATTAATATAATATGGATACATAATAACTAAAATAAATATTAATACTCTTACAACTACAGATAAAGTATTTGGAGAAAAAGCAAGAGCAATAACCAATATTAATACCAATATATAATAAATATACCACCAAAATCTATGCCATAATTGTAATGAATTTAACGCATCAACTTGATAAAACGTTTTTCTATCATTTGTTAGTATATCTCCTTGTCCAACTCCTAATTTTAATTTTAATAGTTTATTCTTTTCCAAATATTCATTTAATAAATCCTCTGTATATTGAGAGTTTATTAATGCTGTATTTAAATAAGTATTCATTGTGTTTGTACTTGATATTTCATCATTAAAATTGGTTGCTAATGATTTTGATATATTATCAGACTTAACCTTTAATTCCTCTTCTTTCATATTATCATAATATGGTCTTCCTTCGCTATAAACATAATAATTTTTTTTACTTTGTTCTAGATTTATTGGCGCAGTTTGCATATTTGTTTCAGCATCTAAATACTTTTGTTTTAGTTCATCTGTTAGTTTTAATTTTTGACATGTTGGTCCACACATTAAAGCCTCCGTTGATTGGTCTAGCAATTCAGCAATCTTCTGTTGACTTTGTTGCTGACGTTCTAATAATGTTGTTTTATCATTACTATTATTTGTTCCATTACTCTTATTTATATCGTTATTGGTATTTTTATTCACATTGTTTAAACTTTGTTGTAATGTTGAAAATAACTTATCCATCTTGTAATATCATTATATTTTTTTATAAAACTTATTTAAAACTTTATTAAAGAAGCAAATTGTGGAGAAACAACGTTGTTTATTGAGGTCGCCTTTCCTTGAGTGTATCCACATCGGTTAAAACCTTTAAATGTTTCTTTTATATCATTTGATTCAACAGTTTTTGTTACATCAGGATGTTCTTTACTATAAATAGCATTTGGAATACAAACATTTTTAGATGAATCATATGTGCTATTATCATAACAACACGCAGAACCAATACAAGTAGCCGATACACTTCCCCAGGGGTCATTTCCTCCACTTGATGTTGCTTCAGTATTATCACTTGGCGCGTTTTGTGCATTAAAATACCAATTATATTCATCCCAGTTCATATTATCTCTATTTGACATATCGATAAGCTGTAATCCTATTAAAATAACTCCAATTATTACTACTATTCCTGTTAAAAATGCATATAATTTTGATGGCAATATGCCTTTATTTGCCAAAACTGCTAAAATAATTAACGGAATACAAATAATAACTATTGTTTTCATTAATTTTGAATGAGCATTATATCTTTTTCCGTAATATGTATTTATCTCAACCAATCTTAATTTATTGTATTTTTGGTCTTCAATCAAATTCATTTTTATTTTTGCTTCATTTAATTCGTTTTCCAAAACATCAATTGCGGCAACAGATTGTCCTAATGTGCTTCTTGATGCGCTGACATTTTTTTGAAAAAAAGAATACATATCTTTTAAACCAGAATACATATTCATTCTTATTTGAGAAATCTCATTAATTTTAGTAATTATTTGTTGCTTTTGGTCTGAACTTAAACTAACATCATCTAAACGATCATATAATTCCTTTTCTTGAGTTTGTAATTGAGATATATTATTTAACACTTGTCTATTTTTCTCCTGTAAATTATCTGTCATTATATTAAATAGATAGATAATTAATTTAATCTTATTTTTTCATTGCATTATTTTTTCATTGCATTATTTTTTCATTGCATTATTTTTTCATTGCATTATTTTTTCATTGCATTATTTTTTCATTGCATTATTTTTTCATTGCATTATTTTTTCATTGC
>Ga0315284_10008929_pt1 | contig 14313 bp, 9 predicted proteins | sample YL17G09_16_MG_FD_203696 | JGI IMG/M metagenome (GOLD analysis project Ga0315284, IMG submission 203696) | Sediment microbial communities from Yellowstone Lake, YNP, Wyoming, USA - YL17G09_16 | ecosystem: Environmental > Aquatic > Freshwater > Lake > Sediment | place: USA: Wyoming | collected... | reverse complement strand
CCGTGCATGGATCACTTGTTCGCCGTCGCGAACATTTTCTTCATGAAGCGCAGGAGGGTTTGGGGCTCGAAGTAGGCGGCGGGGAGGCGCAGGTGGATGGTCTTGGGGTCGGGGATTCGGACGGAACCTCGGGTGTTGGCAAAGAGGCGATTGACGTTCTTGCCAGGGTCGTGTTTGAAGGAGAAGATGAGGTCGCCCGTGGGCCGGCCGCCCTCGGGGGGAATGTCCTTCGAGGACATTTGGACGATGATGCTTCGGATGTCCCACTTGGCGGCGGCGATGCGAAGCTCGGCGATTTCGATCAGGACCTTGACCTCGTCGGGCACCGGGCCGTAGACGTCGGCCAGGCCGGCCTGGATTTGCTCCAGGTCCGCCGGCGTCCGCGCCACGGCGATCTTGCGATAGGCGTCCATACGCTGACGCTCGATGGGAATGTAATTCTTCGGGATAAAGACGGGAAAGCCGAGATCGATGGTGGTCGTCGGCAGAGGCTCGACCTTCTCGTTCTTCATCTCCCGCACGGCGTCGGCCAGCATCTCGCAGTACATCTGGTAGCCGACGAGCTGGATGTGGCCGGACTGCTCGGCGCCGAGGATGTTGCCCGCCCCGCGGATCTCCAGGTCGCGAAGTGCGATGCGAAAGCCCGCGCCCAAGTGCGAGTATTCCTCGATGGCCTTGAGCCGCTTGGCAGCGATGGGCGAGACCGGCCGGCTGTTGGGCAGGAGCATATAGGCGTACGCCCGGTGCTTGTACCGCCCCACCCTGCCGCGAAGCTGGTGCATCTCCGCAAGGCCAAAGCGGTCGGCGTCGTTGATCAGGATCGTGTTGGCGTTGGGGATGTCCAGGCCCGACTCGATGATCGTCGTGCACACCAGCACGTCCGTGTGGCCGAGCACGAAGTTGATCATGGCGTCCTCAAGCTCGCGTTTGCTCATCTGGCCGTGCGCGATGTCCACCTTGGCGTCCGGGGCGAGCTGGCGAATCTCCCACGCCTTCTTGTCGATGGACTGGACGCGGTTGTGCAGGAAGAAGACCTGGCCCTGGCGGTTCAACTCGCGGTAGATGGCCTTGCGAATCAGCTCGGGGTTGTAGGCTGTGACGCTGGTGACGATGCTGCGCCGATCCAGCGGCGCGGTGGTCAGCGAGCTGATGTCGCGCAGGCCCAGCAACGCCATGTGCAGCGTGCGCGGGATGGGCGTGGCGGTCATCGTCAGGATGTCCACGTTGACCCGCATTCTCTTGAGGCGTTCCTTGTGCTCGACGCCGAACCGCTGCTCCTCGTCGATGATGAGCAGTCCCAGGTCCTTGAAGGCGACGTCGCCGCTGAGGAGGCGGTGCGTGCCGATGAGGATGTCCACGTTTCCCTCGCGGGCGCCGGCGAGGATGTCCTTGGCCTGCCGGCCGGTCTTGAAGCGGTTGAGGACCTCGATGGTCATGGGAAAATCGGCGAACCGCTCGGTGAAGGTCCGGCCGTGCTGGACGGACAGGACGGTCGTCGGGACGAGCACGGCGACCTGCTTGCCGCTCTCGACGGCCTTGAACGCCGCCCGCATCGCCAGCTCGGTCTTGCCGTAGCCGACGTCGCCGCACAGGAGGCGGTCCATGGCGATGGGCTCGCGCATGTCGGCCTTGATCTCGCCGACGGCGGTGATCTGGTCAGGCGTCTCCTGGTACGGGAACGACTCCTCGAACTCCATCTGCCAGCTCGAGTCCTCGCCGTACGCGATGCCGCCGATCGCCTGTCGCTTTGCCTGGACCTCCAGCATCTCCGCCGCCAGATCGCGGACGGACTCGGCGACCTTCTCCTTCTGCCTCTGCCATCGCTTTGAACCGACCTTGCTGAGCGTCGGCCGCTTGGGGCTCGTGCCGATGTACTTCTGGATCAGTGCGATGTTCTGCACGGAGACGTGGATCTTGACGCCATCGGCGTATTCAATCGTCAGGTACTCCGCCTTTCCGCCCTTCTCCTCGATGGTCTCGGTGCCCTGGAACTTGCCGATGCCGTAGGAGGCGTGGACAACGTAATCGCCCGACTGCAGGTCGGCCAGCGTGTCCACCGGGGCGGTCGTGTGCATCGCCCGCTCGCGGCGGCGAAGGGCGTACTGGCCGAACAGCTCGTGATGGCTGACGACGATCGCGTTGAGCGACTCGACGAAGAAGCCCTGGTGCACGTAGCCGAGCGGCAGGTGGAAATTGCGGGGGACCTCGCGGTCGATCTCCTTGATGATCTCGGTGACTCGCTGGACCTCGGCGGGGCTTTCGCAGTACAGGGAGACGCTGCTGCCCTCTTTGGCCCGCTGGATCAGCTCTTCAAGGGCGGCCTTATGTCCGGCCCACAGCGAGGCGGCCTTGCGCTCGAACTGTTGGACGCTCTTAACGGCCAACCGAAGGAATTCCTCCGGCTCGCCCGTGGCGAATCGGCAGACGTGCAACTGCGTGAACCGGGCGATGGAGTTGTAGATGTCCGCCCAGGGATAAAGCCGGCCGGCTCGCTCCACCCGGGCCACGAACACGGCGGCGACCTCCTGGACCTCGTTCGGCTCCTCCAGGATAACGATGGCGTCCTGAGGCAGGATGTTCGTGAACAGCTCCCGCTGCTCCACGACCACCTGCGAGGCGGCGGCCACGACGCTGACGCTCCGGATTTCGTGCGAGGAGCGCTGCGTGTCGAGGTTGATTTGGCGAATGCTCTCGATCGTATCACCGAAGAACTCGATCCGGATGGGCTGTGCCTCCTGCTCAACCTGCTCCGCATCCGGGGGGTTCACCAGCATCTTGCCGCTCGTCAAGGGTGCGTAAATGTCGATGATGCCGCCCCGGCGGGCGAACTGGCCGGGCAAATCCACCGCATCGACCCGCTCGAAGTTGTTCCTCACCAGCCATTCGACAACCGCCTCCGGGTCCACAGTCGCGGCAGCTTGCAGCCGCAGGGAGCTTTCCTCCAGTGCCGCCGGCTTGGGGATCGGCTGGCAGATCGCCTGAATGGGGGCCGTGATGACGAGATCACGGTGCCGCACGGAGTCCGCGAGCCGCGATACCACCCGCAGCCTCTCCGCCCGCGTCTCGTCCGTCGCATCGGCCAACTCCTCCTCGCCCTCCCACGCGGGCAGAAGCTCGACGCGAGCGGTCCCAAACGTCTTGAGGTCGTCCAACGCCCGGTCCGCGTCGTCGATGTGGGCACAAACGTACAGGACGGGCCTGTGCAGGGTCGCCGAGATGTAAGCCGTCAGCAGGCGCGCAAAGGATCCCCACGTCCCCTCGACCTTCACCGGCCCCTCACGGGCCTGACTCAGTCGGGAGAGCATCTGAGAAACCACCTTGTCTGGCGCCAGATCCATAGTACGGCTCTGTTGCGGGCAGTATAACAAACGGGGACACCGCGGGTGAGCAAGATCCCTTCCGGGCGCCTCACGGACCGTATCGCCTCCATACCCGACCTGCTCCCAGGGCAAACACAAAGTCACCCAACATGCTGGGTGGCGCTTTCAATGCATCCATTTTCAGGACTTTGCGATTGCCCTGGACCCGCTCCATTTATCGCTGGACCAGATCAGGCCCCGCTATTGCTGCTCCTTCAGCTTCCGCAGGCTCCTCTTGGCCGCTATCACGACGTTGTCTGTCGTGATGCCGAATCCCTCGTAGCACGCTTTCCAGGGGGCGGAAGCGCCGAACCCGCGGAGCCCGACGAACTCGCCGCATTCGCCGAGCCACTTGTGCCAGCCGAAGTCGGTCGCCGCCTCGACGCCGACCCGCGCCTTGACGTTCGACGGGATCACGGAATTCCGGTATTTCTCATCCTGTTTGTCGAAGAGCGTCCAGCACGGCATGCTGACCACCTGCGAGGGAATCCCCTCCGCGTCGAGCTTGTTAGCCGCCTCCATGGCAATCGCGACCTCGGAGCCGCTGGCCAGCAGGATGACTTCGGGCTTGCCCCGGCTGGTGATGACATACGCCCCCCGGCTGAGGTTGACGGCCGAGGCGTATTTGTGCTGGTCGATCACCGGAATGTTCTGGCGGCTCAGGAGCAGCGCCACGGGCCGCTCGGGGTTCTCCAGGACGTACTTCCACGCGTACGCGGTCTCGTTGGCGTCGGCCGGCCGGATCACGAGCAGATCGGGGATCGCCCGCAGTGCCGCGAAGTGCTCCACCGGCTGGTGCGTCGGGCCGTCCTCGCCCAGGCCGATGCTGTCGTGGGTGAAGATGAAAATCGTCGGGTATTTCGAGAGCGCCGCCACCCGGATCGCCCCGCGCATGTAGTCGGAAAAGACCAGGAACGTCCCGCCATAGGCCCGCAGCAAGCGAGACACGCAAATGCCGTTCATGATCGCGCCCATGGCGTGCTCGCGAACGCCATAGCGGATGTAGCGGCCCTGAAGAGCGTTCTTCTGGAAATCCGCCGCGCCGGCGAACCGCGTGTTGTTCGACGGCGTCAGGTCCGCCGAGCCGCCCAGGATCAGCAGCAGTTTCGGCATGAGCGCGTCCAGCACCTTGCCGGAGGCCACGCGGGTGGCGATGGCCTGCCCCGCCTCGAACTTCGGAAGGGCCTCGTCAAGGTCGATCGGCAGATTCCCCTCCGCGGCCCCTTTGAACTGTTTCGCCAGATCGGGGTGGTTCCTCGCGTACCGGGCGAATAGCTTGTCCCACTGTTTCTCCGCCTCCTTGCCCCTCTCGACGGCCTCGCGCATGTGGGCGAGGACTTCCTCGGGGACATGGAAGTGCTTGTCGGGGTCCCAGCCGAACCGCTTCTTGGTCTCGCGGATTTCCTCCTCGCCGAGCGGCGCTCCGTGGGCCTTGGCGGTATCCTGCATGTGCGGGGCGCCATAGGCGATGTGCGTGCGGAGCTGGACGATGGAGGGCCGGCCGATCTCGCTCTTGGCGTTGATGAGGGCCCGCTCGAAAGTCTCCATGTTGTTGCCGTCGCCATCGACCTTCTGGACGTGCCAGCCGTAGGCCTCGAAACGCTTGGCCCGGTCTTCCGTGAAGGACAGCTCCGTCGGGCCGTCGATGCTGATGTGGTTGTCGTCGTAGATGACGACGAGATTGTCCAGGCCCAGGTGTCCGGCCAGCGAGCAGGCCTCGGAGGACACGCCCTCTTCGAGATCGCCGTCGCCGGCAATGACGTAAATCCTGTAATCGATGATCGGGAACCCATCGCGGTTGAAGTAGTTGGCGAGATACTTCTGGGCAATGGCCATGCCCACGGCGTTGGAGATGCCCTGGCCCAGCGGCCCGGTTGTCACCTCAATGCCCAGATGCGGGTCGTACTCGGGATGTCCCGGGGTCTTGCTCTGCCACTGTCGGAAGCGTGTGAGTTCCTCCAGGCTGATATCGTAGCCGGCGAGGTGGAGCAGGGAGTAGAGCAGCATGCTGCCGTGCCCCGCCGACAGGACGAAGCGGTCGCGATTGTGCCACAGGGGGTTCGCCGGACTGTACTTCATGTGCCGGGTCCAGAGGACATAGGCGGCCGGAGCCATCCCCATCGGCATGCCCGGATGTCCGGACTGCGCCTTCTCCACCGCATCCAGCGTGAGAAATCGAATCGTATTCACGCACAATTCATCAAGTTCCGACAACCCCGGATGACTCATCAGTCTTTCCTACCTATCCACAGCCGTTGCCATTTCACCTTTCCGCCACAAAGAAACGAAGGCAACAGCATACCAGCCGGGCCTCCCGTTGGCAACCCCTTTGCCGGCCCCTTCGAGTGAGTCCCACTTGCGTTGCGGCTGACCTTCCGCTGTCCGTAGGGCTTCGCATCATTCGTTGCCTCCTGATACGCCCACTTCTATTCCGGCCGGGCGGCTGCCTTTGGCCGGGCAGGATTCTAACCTGCTGGATTGCACCAGCTTCCCTCGGCGCACGCTTTGTTTTCACTCTCTGCGGCCTCTGTGCCCTCCGTGGCAAGGAATTCACAGGCTCAACGAAAAAGCGAGGTACATGGGGGTGCGGGTGGCTGACGCGAAGGGAGGGAGGGTGCAGAATGTTTCCTGCATCGGCGTGGAACCAGGGGGGTGGGGTGACGTATATAAGGAACGTCAGGGACCGCTGGGGCAGGAAGAACTGCCCGTCTTGGAGGACTTGTTGGCTGGTGAATCAGGGGAGATTGGTATGGCACAGGAACAGGCGACAGCGAAACGACGATATGACATTTCCATCATCCGCCCGGAGATGCGGGTCGAGCAGGTCAAGCTGCGGGGCGACGGCTACCCGCCCCAGCGACTCGCGGCGATCCGGAAGGGCCTGCGAACGCTGCATACCCTGGAGCTGATGGCCCAGACCATCTACAAGTTCCAGCTTACGGAAGAACGCAGCGAGATGAACACCCTGCTGGTCGCCGCGATGTGCAACGAGATGGGCCATTATCAGGACTTCCAGATCAAGCTGTACGAATACGGATTTCGTCCGAGCATCCTGCGCGGGGCGTACTGGCTGGTCGGTTTTGCGTTCGGCTTCGGCTCCCGCGTCCTGGGCAGGAAGGCGGCTCTCAAGACCGGCATCTGGGTCGAGAGCAAGGCGGTGCATCACTATGCCCTACTGCTCGAAACCATCGACTGGGACGACGAGACCCGCAAGGTCATCGAGAAGGACCAGGCCGACGAGGACGGCCACATCAGCCGCTGGAGGAGCGTGCTTGCCTTGATTTCATCCGTCCCGGCCCAGGCATAAATCCATTCCTCCTGACGATTCCCCCAGACCGGCCCATTCGACCGCGCTCGGGGCAGCTCAAGAGTTTTGCGGAAAAGGAGTGAACGAAAGGCCCCGAAAATGTCGGCCGGCCCAGGCCATCGCTCGGCGAAACATCCGTGCAATGCGTATGATGACCTGGGACCCGCCGATCTTCTCACTTCTCCCGTTCCAGTGCCGAGCGCCCGCCGGAGGGCCTCATGCCAGTGGCTCCCGTTTTCATCCTTGTATGATGTACTGAGCCGCCCCGGGGTACGTTCACCCAAAAACAAGACATCTGCGAGCGAAAGTATGGAGAGTTATGATGCCGGGTACATTGAAAGCAGTCCCCGGCGTATGGTCCAATCGTTTGTCAAAGAAATCCGGAAGCCTTTCGAGCTACCGGCAATTCATACTTCCATGCATGTACTAGTTACTTGTAGTGCCGAAGCGGGTTCGGAGAATTCTGGGAGAAATGAGGAAATTGACTACGTGGACTCGAAGCCGCCCAATTCGGGGGGGCTACCGGGTAACTCGGCTTCGGGCTCCCGTGCAACGTCGGACCTGTCGATAAGCCGCATCGGGCCCCGTCGTTGCGCGCTCGTATTCATAGCAGGTTGCTCACCCGGCAGGCCCGACTCCTGAAGGATTTCACGTGCCAAAGCCTTGTAGTCGGCGGCCCCGCGGCTGCGCGGCGCATAGGTCAGGACCGGCTTTCCGGCCCCGGGGGCCTCGGCCAGGCTGATATTCCTGTGAATCATCGTGCCCAAGACAAGCCGGCCGAACGCGTCTCGAACCTGTTGCTGCACCTGCCGGCCGAAGGCACCCCGATCATCCACAAACGTGAGGAGCAGGTGAATGTGTTCCGCGGACTGCGATTGCAGACGCTCGCGGATGATTCGTATGCTCTCCAGCAGCCGCCGGAGCCCTTTCACGCCGGGGCAATGCCCATGGACCGGAACGATGACATCCGTGCTGGCCATCAAAGCATTCAACATCAGCACGCCCAGCGAGGGCGGGCAATCGATCACGCACAGGTCGTACTCGTCGTGAACGCTGCGGAGGCATCGACTGAGCAGCAGCTCCTTGCCGGGCGAGCTCGCCAGTTGCACTTCCACATTGCCCAGCAACGCGTTGCACGGGGCCAAATCAAGGCCGGCCACCCCGGTCTGCACAATGGCATCCCGCAGAAGACCGTCGGTCTGCAGGAGAGCGTCGTAGATGGTCTTCTCGAAGGAATCCGGCTCGCCGCCCAATCCGAGGGTCACGTGGCCCTGCGGATCGAGGTCGATCAGAAGGACCCTTTTTCCCAGTTCCGCAAAGGCAGCGGCGGTGTTGACCGCCGTGGTGGTCTTGCCGCACCCGCCCTTCTGATTGATAATCGAAATCGTTCTCATAGCATTATCCGCTCGCCAGAGCACAGGCCGTGTCCGTGTGTCCGTACGCTCTGTGATCGCTCTACTGTACCGGGAACAACGGAAAAAGTCAATTCATCCCAATAAAAAGGACCGGCTTGTCTTCGAGCCGGTCCAGGAAGTGAATCGCGCAAAATGCCGTGGGCGACAGCAATTTTACACGGAGGGTTTCTCCTGACTTTGAGACGGAGCGGGCCGTCCGGCCTTGTCGGACTTTGGCTCCGCATTGTCTTTCCTGTTCAGCAGCTTCTCTTCGAGCTGTTGCATTCGCTGCTGGAGTTGCTTCATCTCCTCTCGCAGCTTCTCGATCATGCGATCCTTCTCTTCGGACAGGCGGTCCATGTCCGGTCGAGGCAGCTCGCCGAAGAGCTTCTTGTACACGTCCGGCTGGAGTGAATCGGGAAACCGCAGCCTGGTCGTGATGTGAATGTTCTCCTTCGCATTCTCCACAGCTTGCTTCGCCGAGTCGCGATACTTCTCGGGAAGCTTGTCGATCTCCCCCACCGTGGCGCTATATTCCATTTCGCCGGCCCGCACTATCACTTTCGTATCCTCATTGGCCGGACTGCCCTCGATGGTGATCGTGTAGTTCTCGCCATTGGCTGTGCACTCATAGGTGTATTTGAAGAGCTTACTCAGGTCGGGAAGGTTCTCGAAGGGGATTTCCAATTGCTTGCCATCGGGCCCGATCTTGATGATTTTGCCCGGCCGCCACGACGTTACAATCTCCGGTTCCGATGGATACTTCCACTCCATCTTGCCCAGAGGCTCCAGTTGGAGCTCCACGGTCTTTCGCTGGCCGAGATGAATCAGTTCGAGCGACACCTTCGCCCCCACGCCCGCCTTTTTCACGGCCGCGATGAACTCGTCCAGATCGGTCACCTTCCGGCCCTGAAAAGCGACGAGGATATCGTCGCGATCCAGCCCGACCTTCTCCGCCGTAGAGCCAACACTGATGTTCACGACTCGCAATCCCTGCCCAGGCTCCAGTCCCAGGTGCTTCGTCAACAATTCCGGCAGAGGGGCCTCGTCCAGAAGGACGCCAAGGAAGGGCTGCGTATCCTCCGCACGAGATCCCGACGCCAGGATCAGCACAGCCGCACAACTCAGTAGAATCATCTGCTTACGCATTACCTGTCTCCTTTTCGCGGATTCCTACATGGGACGCGGTTTGCCGTGATAGTCAGCGGTCTTCACCAGTCCTTCACGGACACCCTCGACGAGCCACTGTTCGCCGGTGGGACTGGTGACAACGTACCAGTCCACCTCGCGGTCAACCGGTCGTGAAACCTCTCGTCTCGCCACCGGCAACACTGTGACCTGTTCATCGATTCCGCGAGGAGTGTCCTGGGCAATCGGCGTCCGATCAGGGGCCTGCATCGGAGCTTTGGAACCCGAGACAGCTACAAAATGAAGAGCCAGGCCGAGGATCAGTCCGGCCGCCAAGCCCACCGCAAACCGCAGACGGCCATCGATCCGGAAGACCCGGCGATAGGCGGACTTCGCATTCTGCTGCAAGGCCCGCTCAAAAATCTGGTCTGCAGAGGCCCCCCCAGAAACCTCTGCAGCCACTGCCTGCCGGCTATACTGCCGAAGGCTGCGCAACTGCTCCAGGAAGTCCCTTGCCTGGCTGTTGGCATCAAGTTCGCGTTCAAGGATCTGCCGCTCGGACGGCGATATCTCGCCATCCACGAGCCTGCCGATCAGTATTTCCAGCCGATCATTGATCTCATTCATCGTTCATGCACCTGATGTCTGCTTTGCCTATCACCTGGTTTTGAATCATCCGTCGTGCCCGCACGAGGCGAATCTGCATCGTCGTCACCGGCACGTCCAGCACCTCGGCCATCTCGGCGTAGGTCAGCTCGCCCGTGTGCGCCAGCACGAATACCTCACGGTACTTTTCGGGCAAGGTCTTGACCGCGTCGAGAATCCGGCCGCATGACTCGCTCTTCTCGGCATCCTCCAGAGGGTCCCGAATATATGCATCCAGCTTGAGCGAAATCATGCCTTGGTCCACCTGAACATTCTTATGCGTCCTTCGCCGGTAGTGCTTCAGGACCTCCCGGCGGGCCACCGCGGCCAACCATGCCCGGAACCGCTCCGGCTCACGCAGCGTGTGAATCCGCGTAATCACGCGAAGGCACACCTCCTGAAGCACATCATCAAGGTCCTGCGTGTCGGCCAGCACGCTGTACACCAGACCCTTGAGCCAGCCCCAGTTGCGCTTCAGGAGCAACTGCAGGGCCTCTTTATCGCCCCTTTGGGCGGCACAGGCCAGTGCCGATTCGTTTTCCATCGTCGTTTCCGTCATGTGGCCTCTTTACTTATAGAGATGCCGTGAGAAGGGCCTCTCATACATCTTTCGCCGTATTTTTTGATGGAGGACACGATTGGTCACACGATATGATTATCGGCCGAAGAGCCTTTGCGGATTACCGCAGGGTCCTTTTGCACTTGAAAACTCCCATGGTTGTTCGGAGAATAGGCCCATCAGAGGCCTAAAACGGAGTCGGCATGAGTGATGTCACACGCATCTTGAACGCCATTGAACGGGGGGATGCAAGAGCTACGGACGAGCTATTGCCCCTGGTCTACGAGGAACTCCGGCTGCTGGCGGCACAGAAGTTGTCCCATGAGCCACCGGGGCAGACCCTGCAAGCGACGGCCCTGGTCCATGAGGCCTATCTCCGTTTGGTTGGGGATCAGCCGCAGAGCTGGAACAGCCGTGGTCACTTCTTCGCTGCCGCGGCAGAAGCTATGCGACGCATCGTCATCGAGAACGCGCGGCGAAAGAAGACCGTCAAACGTGGAGGGGCGATGCAGGAGGCAGGGCCAATCGAGACGGAGCCCCTCGCCGAAGACGCCGGCGAGGACCTTCTTGCTTTGGATGAAGCCCTGGTCAAGCTCTCTGCCTCGGAGCCCATGATTGGGGATATGGTGAAGCTTCGCTATTTCGCAGGGCTAACGATCAACCAGGTTGCACAAATCCAGGGAATCTCACGACGGACCGTGATTGACCGGTGGGCGTACGCGCGATCGTGGCTGGCTCGAGAAATGGCTGGAGGCAGTGAGACGCCCTTGCCTTGACGGCTCGTACGCCGGCCCCGTGCGCCCGCTCCACAGATTTTTTGCAGTTTTCCGGTTCTTTCGCTGCCCTGCCTCGCGGCAATTCTCGCACTGTAAGATGGAGGACAGTCAATGACCGAGCGTGTTGGAAACAAGGACAGAGAATACATCCGGGCAGTGTTTGCCGAAGCGTACCGGCGGCCCCAGCAGCAAAGGGTACCCTACCTCGACGAAGCCTGTAGGGGCGATGCAACCCTGCGTACAGAGGTTGAGTCTCTTCTCAACGCTTATGAGGCGGCAGGCGGTTTCTTGGAGACTCCGCCGATTTGTCAAGGCGTCACGTTGGATGAGACACCCATAGCGGAAGGCCCCGGAACAGTCATCGGGCGGTACAAGCTGCTGGAGAAGATCGGCGAAGGGGGTATGGCGGTGGTCTATATGGCCGAGCAGGAGCAGCCCATCCGCCGGAAGGTCGCTCTCAAGATTATCAAATTGGGCATGGATACCCGTCAGGTCATCGCCCGCTTCGAGGCGGAGCGCCAGGCCCTGGCCCTGATGGATCACCCCAGTATCGCCAAGGTCTTTGATGCCGGGGCAACGGACACCGGCCGGCCTTACTTCGTCATGGAGCTGGTCACCGGGGTCTCGATCACCGAGTACTGCGACAAGAACAACCTGAGCACGAAGGACCGATTGGCGTTATTCCTCCAAGTCTGTAACGCGGTTCAACACGCCCACCAGAAGGGCATTATCCACCGGGATATCAAGCCCTCCAACGTGATGGTCACGCACCATGACGGCAAACCTGTCCCTAAAGTCATCGACTTTGGCATTGCCAAGGCCACCAACCAGAAACTAACGGAAAAGACGCTTTTCACTCGTTACGCTCACATCATCGGCACCCCCGCGTACATGAGCCCCGAGCAAGCAGAGCTAAGCGATCTGGACATCGACACCCGCTCGGATATCTACTCCCTCGGCGTGCTGCTCTATGAGCTTCTGACGGGCACCACGCCTTTCAGTGAAGAAGAGCTGCGACAGGGCGGCTACATCGAGATGCAGCGGGTCATCCGGGAACAGGAGCCGGCCAAGCCCTCCACGAAACTCAGTACCCTTGGAGATACGCTGACTGACATAGCCAAGCATCGCAGTTCCACTCCCGATCTCCTCCGGAAAGCGATTCGCGGCGATCTGGACTGGATTGTGATGAAGTCCCTGGAAAAGGACCGCGCCCAGCGGTACGAGGCGCCAGAGGCCCTCGCCCTGGATATCCAGCGGCACCTTGAGCATAGGCCGGTCCTGGCCCACGCGCCCAGCGCAGGGTATCGCCTCCACAAGTTCCTTCGCAGACACCGAGCCCAAGCCGTTGCTGCCCTGTCCATGTCGCTGCTTGGGGGCGCATTGATCGCGGTATTCTCGCTCTGGAGTCACAGTCGATACGAGTTCGCCGAGGCCGAGGCCGAAGCCTTGCGACACAAGAGCATCCTGTCTCAGGCCCGCGCGCAGTCTACCATGACAGAGTATGGAGCGGCCCTTGAGATTCTCGAAGCTGTCCTTGGTAGTAAGTATGTGGGAGCCGAAGCCCGCCTGCTCCAAGATCAAATTCAAAAGGCTGTTCGTGGACGAATTGGCGATTGGACGCGCGAGATCGAGACCGACCAACAGAATGCAGCCGCCTATTCCCGTCGTGCTCAGTGCTATGCTTACCTGGGCGACCGGACAAGCGCAAACGCGGACATGAGGCGGTGGTCAGCCATCGTGGGCGCAGGCATGTCTTCCGATGTGCAGTTGGCCACGCCCAGGGACTTCCGGCATGTCATCAACATACCATTCGATTGTCAAATCATCCTCTCTGCAGAGAGACCTGTAAATGAGATTCCAGTAATGTCTGTTGCCTTTGGGCAGAAGGGAAGGTGGGAAATGAAGCTGTTTGAGATTCCGATGTTCGTAGGATCACTATTTGGGCTCGGTCTTCTCTCAGGTCTTGATGCGCCGCCAGCGTATGCGGACTTCACGTTTGGCGAACGGGTGAGCCTTGGGTCGGTCAACCCGTCCTTGGACCCTTTGAACGACGGCGTTGATTGCCTCTCCTACGATGGGCTGGAGATGTACATCGAGTCACTTGTGGGGCCAGGCAATTGGGACCTGCAGGTGCTGAGACGTGCTTCGATTGACGATGATTGGGGTGCCCCGGAGAATCTTGGGACCGCTGTCAACACTGCCAACGTGGAGGCCTGCTCATCCATCAGCGCCGATGGACTTACACTCTATTTTAATTCTAACCGGCCTGGCGGGTACGGCGTCTCCGATATATACATGACAACACGCATGACGAAGAGTGCCCCCTGGGAACCGGCTATGAATCTGGGCCCGAAGGTAAGCAGCTCTGCTGCTGAAGCCTTCCCCTGGATATCGGCGGATGGCTTGGAACTCTACTTTAGCTCGACGCGGCCCGGCGGATATGGTGATTGGGACTTCTGGGTGACCAAGCGGGCCACCAGGAACGATGCATGGGGCGACCCGGTGAATCTCGGACCGGCACTGAATAGTCCATACACTGAGACCGGCCCCTGCCTTTCGCCGGATGGCCTGTTGCTCGTCTTCTCCGACTATTTCCTGACGAGTTCGCCCCGGCCGGGTGGGTATGGGAGTAACGATATGTGGATGTCAAGGCGTGCAAGCCTGTCCGCCCCCTGGCAATTGCCGATGAATCTTGGGCCGAAGATGAACGGGCCGGATGTTGATGCTTGGCCGCGTTTTTCGTTCGATGGTCGCACCCTGTACTTCTTCACGACTTCGGATAACTGGCAATCGCCGATCATCCCCATCGTGGACTTCAACGGCGACGGCAAGGTGGATGGGAAGGAAGTCCTGGCCATGGCGGAGCACTGGGGCCAGAACAAGTCGCTTTACGATATTGGGCTGTCACCGATGGGAGATGGCATCGTGGACGCCAACGACCTGACTGTTCTTGCCGGGCATATCGGGCAGGACGTGAACGATCCTACTTTGATCGCCCACTGGGCCCTGGAAGAGACGGAAGGGATGACCGCCCACGATAGCGCCGGGAGCAATGACGCGATGGTGCTGGGCAATGCGGCCTGGCAGCCGGCGGGCGGCAAGATCGGCGGGGCACTGGCGTTTGATGGGAAAGACGACTTTGCGC
>Ga0315284_10008928_pt1 | contig 14314 bp, 7 predicted proteins | sample YL17G09_16_MG_FD_203696 | JGI IMG/M metagenome (GOLD analysis project Ga0315284, IMG submission 203696) | Sediment microbial communities from Yellowstone Lake, YNP, Wyoming, USA - YL17G09_16 | ecosystem: Environmental > Aquatic > Freshwater > Lake > Sediment | place: USA: Wyoming | collected... | reverse complement strand
GCAGGGTTACGCCGACGCGCGCAGCGGCTTCGTGGACCAGCCCTCCTCTACCACGATCCTCGGCGCCACCAAGCTCACCGGCCGCACCGCGGGCGGATGGTCCGTCGGACTGCTCGACGCCGTCACCGCGCGCGAGTTCGCCACGGTGGATTCCGCCGGCGTGCGGTTCCGCGACGAGGTCGAGCCGCTGACCAACTACGCCGTGCTCCGCGCCAAGCGCGAGTTCGGGGGCGGATCCAGTTCGCTTGGGCTGATGGGTACCGCGGTCAATCGCCGCCTAGACGACGACCGGCTCGACTTCCTGCGGACCGCGGCCTACACGGGCGGCGTGGACTTCAGTCACCGCTTCAGCCGCAACCGCTACAGCCTGTTCGCGGCCGTGGGGTACTCCTACATCCAGGGCGACACCCTGGCCATCCAGGCGGCGCAGCGCTCCAGCGCGCGCTACTACCAGCGCCCCGACGCGGACTACCATACATACGACCCGACCCGGACCTCGCTGGCCGGCTGGAACGCGGCACTCGGCTTCTCGCGGGACCAGGGCAGCACCAACTACGCCGTCGGCGTGAGCGCCACCTCGCCGGGATTCGAGATCAATGACCTCGGCTACCAGACCCGCGCCGACCGCGCCACAGCCAACGCATTTGTAGGCCATCGCTGGACGCGCCCCGGCCGCCTGTTCCGCTTCGCTACCTTTAGCGCCAGCGGCGGCGCCGCCTGGAACTTCGGCGGCGACCGCACCACGACCAGCGTGGGCACGTCGGCGTACGGACAGTTCCTCAACTTCTGGAGCGTCAACGGCGGCTTCTCCCGCAGCTTCCGCGTCGCGAACGACGCCCTGCTGCGCGGCGGGCCGGTCGGCATCTCGCCGTCCTCGTGGTCCGTCTACGGCAGCGCCCAGTCCGACTACCGCAAGCCGGTGCAGGTGTACGTGAACTACCAGCACAGTGCGAACGAGCTGGGCGGGTGGGGCAACTACCTCTACACGTCGCTGACCATCCGGCCCACGCCGACGATTTCCATCTCGGCCGGCCCGTCGTACTCCGTCTCCCTCACGCCGCAGCAGTACGTGCGGGGGCTCACCGACGCAACCGCCGAGGCGACCTTGGGCCGGCGCTACGTCTTCGCCGAGATCCTCCAGCACAGTCTCGACCTGACGACCCGGCTCAACGTGACCGTGACGCCGTCGCTCTCGCTCCAGCTGTACCTCCAGCCGTTCGTGGCCACCGGCGAATACCGCCGGTTCAAGGAATTGGTGGCGCCGCGCACGACGGACTTCCTCGTCTACGGCGAGGCGCCCGGTTCGAGCCTCACGCCGGTCACCAACCCCGACGGCAGCGTCGCGGCGTACGACCTCGACCCCGACGGCGCCGGCCCCCGGTCCGTCGTGCGGCTAGGGAACCCCGACTTCAGCTCGCGCTCACTGCGCGGCAACGCCGTCCTGCGCTGGGAGTACCGGCCGGGCTCCACCCTCTTCTTGGTGTGGACCACAGCCTGCTCCTCGTTCGGATCGAACCCGGCGTTCAACGCGGGCCAGGACTTCCGCCAGCTCTGCCAGGGGAAGTCAGACAATGTGTTCGCCGTCAAGCTGAACTACTGGCTGAGCCTGTAGAGAGCGCCGTCAGCCGTCAGCCATCAGCCGTCAGCAATCCTCAGACGGCTGATGGCTGACCGCTGACGCTCCCGGGGACGCCAGCCAACCCTTTCCTCCCCTCCGCTGTCCAATACACAGAAGCTCCCGGTGCCGCGCTCCGCCGCGCCCGGGCGCCGAAAGCCGCGGTCGCCGGACGCTGGAACCCGCACCGGACGCCGCACGTAGGGACACTGCCGCTCGATCTCGCGCGCCGTCCGCGACGGGTCGACGCACCGCGCCCCCAGCATGCCGGGCCGGGGTCCCATTCAACGCCGAGCCGTTCCGGGGACGTCCTATGGTGACCGCACTTCTCGTCGCAGCGCTGGCGGTGCAGCAACAGGCCGCCCTTTCCCTTCGCCTCACTCCGCCCGCGTTCGACGTCGCGTCGCTCCGCCACCGGGACGGTCGCATGGCGCCGCTGATGACGGCGGTTCGCGCGATCGCCGCGACGCCGCGCGTCGACGGCCGCCTCGACGACGCCGCGTGGAGCACCGCGGCGCCGGCCACCGACTTTCGGCAGCGGAGCCCGCGGGACGGGGACCCCGCCACCGAGCGAACCGAGGTCCGCATCCTGTACGACAACGACGCGGTCTACGTCGGCGCGCGGATGTTCGACTCCGAGCCCGCCAGGATCGCCGCCCAGCTCGGTCGCCGGGACGATCTCGGGGCATCCGACAATTTCGCCGTGGCTTTCGACTCGTACCACGACCACCTCACGAGCTTCCTGTTCTACGTGAACCCGCTCGGCGTGAAGATGGACTTCGTCGCGTCCGGGGACTTCGGGTTCGGCGACACCGGGTGGGACCCCGTCTGGGAGGTCGCCACCCAGCGGGACTCGCTCGGCTGGACGGCCGAGTTCCGGATTCCGCTCTCGCAGCTCCGGTTCTCCGGCACCGCGACGCAGATCTGGGGCGTCAACTTCGAGCGGTACGTGCAGCGCACCGGCGAGAACAGCTGGTGGTCGTACGTGCCGCAGACGCAGCAGGGCTACGCCTCGAACTTCGGGCACGTTCTGGGAATGGCGGACCTGCCGCAGCCGCGCCGCCTCGAAGTTGTGCCCTACGTGGCGGGGTTCGAGGAGCGGATCGACCCCGGCGCGTCCAACAACCCGTTCAACGACGGCTCGCGCGAGGTCGGCCGCATCGGACTGGACCTCCAGTACGGGCTGACGTCGAACCTCACGCTGAACGCCACGGTGAACCCCGACTTCGGGCAGGTCGAGGCGGACCCGGCCCAGGTGAACCTCACCGCGTACGAGACATACTTCATGGAACGCCGGCCGTTCTTCGTCGAGGGCGCGGACATCTTCCGCGCCACCTCGCCGGGGAACATCCCCGTCAACGGGCCGGAGTACCTCTATTCGCGGCGCATCGGCCGCTCGCCGCAGGGCTGGGCCGACGACCGCGGCGAGGGCAGCTTCGTCGACCAGCCGTCGAACACCACGATCCTGGGGGCGACGAAGCTCTCCGGGCGCACCGGCAACGGCTGGTCCCTCGGGTTCCTCGATGCCGTCACCGCTCGGGAGTACGCCACGTCGGACGTCGCGGGCGCGCGCTTCCGCGACCAGGTCGAGCCGCTCACCAACTACGGCGTCCTCCGGGCCAAGCGCGACTTCGGGAGCGGCGCCACCACGCTGGGCTTCACCGCCACCTCCGTGAACCGCCGCATCGACGACGCGCGGCTCGACTTCCTGCGGACCGCGGCGTACGCCGGGGGCCTGGACTTCCATCACCGCTTCCCCGGCAGCCGCTTCATGGGGTTCGCGACGCTCGGCTACTCCTACATCGGCGGCGACACGCTGGCCATCCAGGCGGCGCAGCGCTCATCCGCGCGCTACTTCCAGCGCCCCGACGCCGACTACGTGTCGTACGATCCGGCCCGGACGTCGCTCGCCGGCTGGAACGCCGCCGCGGGCGTCAGCGAAGAGGCGGGCGCCACGAAGTTCGCCGTCGGCTTCCAGGCCACCTCGCCCGGCTTCGAGATCAACGACCTGGGCTACATGAGCCGCGCGGACCGGATGTCCGCCATCGGGAAGGTCGTGCGCCTCTGGACGCGGCCCGGCCGGGTCTTCCGCATGGCGCAACTGCAGGCCATGACGAGCGCGGGCTGGAACTTCGGCGGCAACCGGACGTCCACCCAGGCCAGCATCATGGCCTACGGTCAATTCGTCAACTTCTGGAACATCAACGGCGGCTTCAACGCGTCGCTGCGCGCCACAAGCGACGTGATGACCCGCGGCGGCCCGCTCGCCGCGACGCTGGCCGGGTTCTCCGGCAACCTCTGCGCCTCGTCCGACACGCGGCGATCGCTGCGCCTGCACGCCGGCACGAACTTCGGTCGCAGGGAAATGGGCGGCGGCAATTTGGGCTTCCACCTCGAAGCCGAATGGCAGCCCAGCCCCATGGTCCTGCTCGCCATCGGCCCGAACTACTACGCGGGCCGGGAGCCGCTGCAGTTCGTGACGTCGAGCGCGGAGGCGTCCGCCTCGGCGACGTTCGGCCGGAGCTACCTCTTCGCGGAGATCTTCCAGCGGACGCTGGACCTCACCACGCGGTTCAACGTGACGCTGACACCGGCGCTCTCGATCCAGCTCTACGTCCAGCCGTTCATCGCCACGGGGGCGTACCGGAACTTCAAGGAGCTGTCGGCGCCGCGCTCGCGCGATTACCTCGTCTACGGGCAGGCCGCCGGCTCCACACAGACGCCGCTCACCGACGCCACCGGCGCGGTGACGGGCTATGCGCTCGACCCCGACGGCGCCGGCCCGCGGGTCTCCCGGCAGATCGGCAACCCCGACTTCAGCTCGCGTTCGCTGCGCGGCAACGCGGTGGTGCGCTGGGAATACCGGCCCGGCTCGACGCTGTTCTTCGTATGGACGACCAACTGCTCCGCCTATGAGACGAACTCGCGGTTCGACGCGGTCGGCGATGTGGGCCGACTCTGCCAGGGCCGCGCCGACAACGTCTTCGCGGTGAAGGCGAACTACTGGCTGAGCCTGTAGCCGGGAGCCGATAGCCGATAGCGGGGGGTTGCGCTCCGGGCTCCCCGCTCCTCGATTCTCCCGCCTTCGACGCTGCCGTCGCCCACAGGCCTCACGCCGCTGAAACAAAGGGACCCGACCCGCTGTAGGGGCTCTCCAAGGTCACGCCCCCGCGACGAGTCCGCCCCGCCTCCACGGAGACCGCGATGATGTCCGCCGTTCTCCTCGCCGCGCTCCTGCTTCAGCAGCACGTGCCGCCCGCAACCCAGGTCGGTGGCCCGCCGCCTTCGGCCGAGGCCGTCGTGTCTGACACCGGAGTGCTTCGCCATCTCAACGGGCGCGTGCCGCCCGTCGCGAACGCGGTGCGGGCCCCGCACGCGCCCCGCATCGACGGGCGCGCGGACGATCCGGTGTGGGCCCTCGCGTGGCCTCTCCAGCACTTCGTCCAGCGCCAGCCGCTGGACGGCCAGCCGGCCACGGAGAGCACGACCGTCCGCCTCGCCTACGACGACGACGCGGTCTACGCCTTCGCGCGGATGTACGACGCGGAGCCTGCGCGGATCGCCTCACGCCTCGCCCGCCGGGACGGGGACGCGCGTTCGGACATGTTCGAGGTGGACCTCGACTCCTACCACGACCAGCGCACGGCGTTCGGGTTCTCCGTGACGCCGCTCGGCGTGAAGGGCGACGCCGTGTACGCGAACGACGTCTGGTCCGGCGACGATTCGTGGAATGCCGTCTGGGACGTGGCCACGCAGCGGGACTCCCTCGGCTGGACAGCGGAGTTCCGCATCCCCCTCTCCCAGATCCGCTTCCGGAACGCTCCCACCCAGACGTGGGGGGTCAACTTCCTCCGGCTGGTCCACCGCAAGGCCGAGATCTCGGCCTGGTCGTGGTGGGCGCAGACCGACGAGGGCTTCGCCTCGTTCTTCGGACACGCCCTCGGACTCGCCGGCCTCCCGCAGCCGCGCCGGACCGAGGTGCTCCCGTACCTGTCCGCCCGTGCAGAACGCCTGGCGTCCGGCGGCGTCGGGAACCCGTTCAACGACGGATCCCGCGCGGTCGGCACGCTCGGCCTGGACGTCAAGTACGGGCTCACCTCCGACCTGACGCTCAACGCCACCATGAACCCCGACTTCGGCCAGGTCGAGGCCGACCCCGCCGAGGTCAATCTCACGGCGTACGAGACGTACTTCGGCGAGCGGCGGCCGTTCTTCGTGGAGGGTGCCGACATCTTCGGCGGCGGCAACCAGCAGTACCTCTACTCTCGCCGTATCGGCCGCGCGCCGCAGCGCGAGGCTCCCGCTCCCGACGGCGGCTTCGCCGACCAGCCCACCTCCGCCACCATCCTGGGCGCCACCAAGCTCACCGGCCGCACCGCGGGGGGCTGGTCGCTCGGACTCCTCGAGGCCGTCACCGCCCGCGAGCACGCCGCTCTCTCCGACGCGGCGGGGCGGCGCTCGCGCGAGGTCGTCGAGCCGTTCACCAACTACGGCGTCTTCCGGGCCAAGCGCGACTTCCGCAGCGGCGCGAGCACCGTCGGGTTCATCGCCACCACCGTCAACCGCCGCATTGACGACGCGCGACTCGACTTCCTGCGCTCGGCGGCCTACGCCGGCGGAGTGGACCTCTCGCACCGATTCGACCGCAACCGCTACCGCGTGTCTGCGTCGCTCGGCTACTCGTACATCGGCGGTGACACGTCGGCCATCCGGCTGGCCCAGACATCGAGCGCGCGCTACTTCGACCGCCCCGACGCCGGCCATATGACCTTCGACCCATCGCGCACCAGCCTGACGGGATGGACGGGATCGCTCGGCTTCGCCAGGCTCCAGGGCGACTACACGTACAGCATCGCGGCGAACGCCACCTCGCCCGGCTTCGAGATCAACGACCTGGGCTACCAGACCCGCGCCGATCGTATCGACCTGTCGGCGGGCGGCGCGCGCCGCTGGACCAGGCCGGGTCGCGTGTTCCGCTCGGCGAGCGCGAACGCGTCCGCTCGTGCACAGTGGAACTTCGGCGGCGACCGGCTCGCGACCTCCCTCAGCGTCGGCGCCTCCGGCCAGTTCCTGAACTACTGGAGTCTGAACGCCAACATCGTCCGCACCTTGCGCACGGCGAGCGACGCGTTGACGCGCGGCGGCCCCCTCGGCATGGTGCCTTCCGACTGGCAGCTCGGTGGCGGCGGGTCGTCGGACTCCCGCCAGCCGCTGCGGTTCACCCTGTACGCCTACGCCACCCGGACCGCGCTGGCCGCCTGGAGCGTAGGGGGCTTGGGGAGCGTGGCCTGGAACCCGAGGCCCACGGTCTCGCTCGCCTTGAGCCCGTCGTACTCGGTCGGGCTCTCCACCCAGCAGTACATGGCCGCGCGCGCCGACGCCACGGCCGCGGCGACGTACGGCCGGGGCTACCTGTTCGCCGAAGTCCTCCAGCGGACGCTGGACCTCACCACTCGGATCGACGTCACGCTCAGTCCGACGCTCTCCTTCCAGCTGTACGTGCAGCCGTTCGTGGGCACCGGCCGGTATCGCCGCTTCAAGGAGCTGCGCGCCCCGCGCACCACCGACTACCTGGTCTTCGGCGAGACGCCGGGCTCGACGATGCGGGACTCCCTCGATGCCCAGGGGCGGCTCGTCGGCCGCACCGTCGATCCCGACGCAGCCGGCCCGCGACCCGGCTGGTGGATCGGCAACCCCGACTTCAGCGCGCGGTCGCTGCGCGGCAACGCGGTAGTGCGGTGGGAGTACCGGCCGGGCTCCACGCTGTTCTTCGTCTGGACGAACAGCTGCTCGGCGTACCGAGCCCAGCCGGCGTTCGACATCGCGAACGACCTGCGGCACCTCTGCCAGGGCCGCGCCGACAACGTCTTCGCCGTGAAGTTCAACTACTGGTTGAGTCTGTAGGCAGACACCCCCTCGCCCCCTCCACACCAAGGCGGATGCAACCCTCACACGGGGACCGCCGTGGCCGACCGAGCCGAACTGCTCCAGGAATCGCTCGACCTCCTCGACCCGGGCAGGTGGATAGCGGAGCAGCGACCTGTATGTCAGCGTCCGCAGCGAGGACGCCAGGTGGTCGGCGGCAGCGAAACCTCGGGCCCGAGATCAACTCTTCGCAGCACGCGTTCGCCCGGGCGCGCCGCAATGAGGCACACGGCGGCGGCAACGATGCCCGCGGCAGCCGTGCGGAAGCGCGCGCCGCTTCTCGCGGGCCACTGGCGTGGACTGAAGAGGCGGATGATGGCACTGGTCACGGGACTTCCTGGTGTTGGACGAGGGCGTGGCGTTTCCGGCCCGGTGGCCGCGTTGCCCTTTCAACCTCTTCCTGCCGCCCGGTGTCAAAAGAAGGAACGAAGACGATGGCAGCGCGCGCCGCGAAGCACTCCGGCGTATCGGCAGCGCTATCTCTGCGGAGGCCCCGATGCCCGAAGTGAACCGGTTGGCGTGGCTCTCGGCCCTGTTCTCCGACCTTCGGCTCGCCCTCCGGTCCGCCGTGCGGAAGCCGGCGTTCCCCGCCGTGGTGATCGGGACGCTGGCCCTGGGTATCGGGGCCAACACGGCGATGTTCAGCGTCATCCACGCCGCACTTCTGAGGCCACTGCCCTACCCGGACGCCGAGCGTCTGGTCGTGGCCCGCCGCACGCGCGGAGAGCGGATCTTATGGATGTCGTCCGCTCCCAACTACTACGACTACCGCGCGCAGGCCACGGGCTTTGAGGTTCTTGCCGCCTCGAAGCTCTCGTCCCTCAAGTCGTCCATGTCGGGGGATGGAGCGCCGCCTGAGCGCGTCGCCACAACGACCGTCTCCTACGACTTCTTCCGCACGCTCGGCGTGGCGCCAGTGGCGGGGCGATGGTTCGCGCCCGATGAAGGCGTGGCCGGCGGCCCGGACGTTGTTCTCGTCAGCGAGCGGCTCGCACGGCGACGGTTCGGCGACGCGCAGGCGGCCGTCGGACGCACCTTCACCGCGACGGGCATCGCTTCGCAGAGCGTCGTGGCGACCATCGTCGGCGTGCTGCCCGAGACGTTTCCGTTTCCCGGCCCCGCGGACATGTGGGTGCCGATGCGCCGCGGCGTGGAAGACGGCCCCGAGACGAGAGCCTACAACAACTGGGTGATGGTGGGGCGTCTGAAGCCCGGCGTTTCGCTCGAGGGGGCCCAGCGCCAGGTGGACGTGATCGCCGGGCGCCTGGAGCGAGACTACCCGGAGACGAACAGGGGCCGGGGGCTCCTCCTCCAACCGCTCCAGACCGCCCTCTTCGGGCCGCAGTCCCCGCAACTCATCGTGCTGATGGCCGCGGTCGGGCTCGTACTGCTCATCGCCTGCGCCAATGTGGCCGGCCTGCTGCTCGCGCGGGGCGCCGCCCGGCGCCACGAGATGGCGATGCGCGCGGCCCTGGGGGCTTCGCGCGGGCGGCTCGTCGGGCAGCTTCTGAGCGAGAGCCTTCTGCTCACCGTGGTTGCGGGGGTCGTGGGCGTCGCGGTCGCGATCTGGCTGCAACGCCTGCTGCCGACCGCCGCCGGATTCGACGGCTCCGGCCTGGAGTTCAGGGCCCTGGATCTGCCGGTCCTGCTCTTCGCGGCGGCGATCTCCGCGGTCACGGGCCTGCTCTTCGGCATCGTCCCTGCAGTGCGCACTTCGGCGACCGGTGCCGCCGCACAACTGGCATCCGGCGGCCGCTCGACCGAGTCCAAGTCGGGGACGCGGCTGCGCAGCCTGCTGGTCGTGGCCCAGGTCGCGGCGTCGCTGTCCCTGCTCGTCGGCGCCGGCGTCCTGATCCGGACCTTCGCCCAGCTCGTGGGAACCGACGTCGGCTTCGACACGAAGCAGGTGCTGTTCGGGGAAATCGCACTCCCGTACGGGGACGCCGACCGCCGCCTCCTGTTCTACGACCAACTGCGTGAGGAAGTGGCGGCGCTGCCCGGGGTCACGGCGGTGACCCTCTCGAGCCACGTGCCGCTGCGCGATCAGGCCGGCGATCCCCCCGTGTGGAACCCAGAGCGTCCCCCGGTTGACGCGTCCCAACAGCAGACCGCCCTGGAGCGGATCGTGTCGCCCGGGTTCTTCTCGGCCATGCGCATCCCGCTCATCGCCGGACGCGACCTCGCCAAGAGTGACCGGGCCGGTTCCCCACCCGTGCTGGTCATCAACCAGTTGATGGCCCGCACGCTCTTCCCGGGGCAGGAACCGTTGGGCAAGCACGTCATGGTCCTCGGGACGCCCACAGCGTTCGAGGTCATCGGCGTGGTCGGCGACGCGCGCATCGAGACGATTGCCCGCGCCCCGGCCATGACGATGTATGGCTCGCTGTACCAGCGACCGAGGCCGTGGCTGGGGATGATGGTGCGGACCAGCCAGGATCCGGCGGTGCTCACTGGCACGATCCGCAGGCTGGTCGCATCGCACGATGCCAGCGTCCCGTTCGAACCTCTTGTGCGCCTGGAATGGCTGGCCGGCGATTCGCTGCGTTCGAGCCGGGTGATCGCCCTCATGCTCGGGGCGTTCTCGCTGCTGGCCTTGCTGCTCGCGTCCCTCGGACTCTACGGGGTCCTGTCCTACTACGTGTCCCAGCGCACCTCCGAGATCGGCGTGCGCATGGCACTCGGCGCCGACAGGGCCACGATCCTCCGTCACGTGCTGGGCCGCAGCGGGATGATCGTGATCCCGGGCCTCGTGCTCGGACTGGGCGCCTCGCTGGCGAGCACGCGGCTCTTGGCCAAGCTGTTCCCGAACATGCCGTCGGCCGATCCGGCAACCATCCTGGCTGCGACAGCCTGTCTGGCCCTGGTAGCAGCTGCCGCCAGCGCGTGGCCGGCGTGGCGCGCGGCGAGCGTCGATCCGGTCCAGGCGATTCGAGGGGAGTAGCGACGGACGGGCCGTGTCCTTGGCGCAAGGGGCTATCGCACCCCCGCTGCGGCGGCCACCCAGCGTGCCAGGCGCTCGTGGAGACCGGCCGGGTACCCCGCGGAGTTGTTGACCCCCAGCATCAGGCCGTGCGACGCGTCCGGGACCACCCACAGCGTGAGGTTCACGCCGCCGCGGGCCAGAGAATCGAAGGCCGCGCGATGCTTGTCCACGAGGATGCGGTCGTCGCGCTCGCCGAGCACGACCAGCGTCGGGATGCGCAGCCGGGCGTAGTGCTCGCGCGGATCGACGACGAGCATCGCCCGGTAGCCATCCCAGTACCGCGCGTCGGGGGCGGGGATCGTCGCGGCCGGATACACGGTGCGCCACGGACGGCCTTCTCCGCGAGCCGCGAGAGCGACGAGACTGTCATAGCCGGTTCGCGCCAACGCGTAGCGCATCAGCCGCTCGAGCAATTCGCCCGCCAGCGCCACGTCCGCCTCGGCCATTCCGTTCCGGCGCAGGATGCCGGTCTGGATGTCGACGGCGACGGGGGCGTGCGGCAGCGCCGAGCACACGCGGCAGACCAGGAAGCGGACGTCGGAGCGCCGGGCCGCGACGACAGGCACCACGAATCCTCCCTCGCTGTTGCCGAGGAGGCCCAGCCGGTCGGGGTCCACGCCCTGCTGAGTGCGGAGGAAGTCGAGTTGCGCCTCCACGTCCGTGGCCCACGCGGCCTGGCCGAGACCGTTCCACTGTCCGGTGGAACCGCCCGTGCCGCGCTTGTCCGTCACCAGCACCGCTATGCCGTGATACGCCAGGAAGTCGGCCATGTACCGCGGGATGCGGCGCGTCTCCGGCCCCGAGCCGGGCACATAGACGATCGCGGGATGCGGCCCCGGCCCCGGCGGCAGGATCAGCGTGCCGGCCAGGCGGATATCGCCGTTCTGGATCGTCACCTCCCGCTCGACGAGCGGCGCACGCCGGCCGGAGAACGTCCTGCCGGCCTCCTCCCAACGGAGTGTGCTCGCGGGTCGTCTCGTCTCGTCGAAGCTCACGCGGTAGGCGACGGGGTTCCGCTCGAACCAGCCGCTGCCGGCCTCGAAGCCGCCGTCGGCCACCGGGTACAGCGCGCGCACCCGGCCGGAGGCGAACTCCGTCACCGACAGCACCTGGCGGCCGCCGATCTCGTCGCGCAGGTCGACCACCTGGATGACGCGCCCGTCCTCGAGCACGTAGAGTCCGGTCAGCGCATCGGCGCGTGCGGAGGAGAGGAATGTGGTGTCGGGGATCTGCGCCCAGGCGGGTGTGGTCACCAACAGTAGCCGCAGCAGGAAAGGCAGCAGGGTGCGCATGCCCCACACTACGGAGTTCGATCGCCGTGGTTGTGACGGACACTGCTCGCTTGGATTACGATTCGATGACGGTGCGAGGGCCTGCTCAACCATAGGAGTCTTCTTCGCAACGATCCGAATATCCGGGCGGGTCGGTGCGTGGGGGCATGGAAAGTTCTCACCGCCAAGCGATGGGAACGCCTCAAGGCGCTCTGCGGCGCGGGGCCGGTGTCCCTGCGTGAAGCCGCAGTCGAGCCGCGTCGGCTAGACTCGCGCCGCTGACCGCATTCGGGGCGTCCTCGAGCCGGACCCATAGCACGAAGGAGCTGTCCATCCCGAAACCGGTACTGGCGGCTTGGTCGTGCATGCTCTGATCATGGATCTCGATGCGGGTACACTGGAGCTGCGCGCACATCTTCACCAAACCCTCGGCACCAATCTGTACCTGACCTTCTGCGCGTACTCCGGGTACCCCTCCAGGTCCCGCATCAGCACTCTCTCCTCGGCCAGCGCTCTGACGACGATCAGCGCGACCACCGGCACGAAGAAGGCCAGGGCCCAGTAGGAGCCGAGCGCGACGGGAATGGACAGATACATGAGGATGATCCCGGCATACATCGGGTGCCGCACCAGGGAGTAGGGCCCGGTGCTGACGACCTTCTGCCCGTCCGCGACCTCGACGATCCTCGAGGTATAGCTGTTCTCCCGGAAGACGAAAAACACGATCGCGTAGCCGAGGAAGACGAGCAGGTCCGCGGAGACGGACACCCAGACCGGGATGTCCGACCAGCCATACCTGTAGTCGAACCCCGGGAACAGGAAGCCGAGGAAGAACGCGAGGTTCGCCAGCTTCACGAGAACCTGCTGCTCGCGCTCCTTCTCCTGGAACTGCATCCGCCGCGCGAGAAGGTTCGGGTCGCGCGTCAGGAAGTACGACACGACGAAGAGCACCGGCGGGAACAACGTCGCGAGAAACATCCACGCCTGCCAGTACCGCAGCGACCCCGCGGGCAGGAAGAGCATGAGGCCGGTGACCACCACCGCCAGGGGGAAAGCCCACGACATCTTCCGCTTCAGCTTCCTGGCCGTCTCTGCTTGCGCGTTGGGTTCCATCATCTCCGTCCTGACGCCGTTCTCTGAGCGTCGATGACCGCCGCGTCCACCCAGTACACGTCGCCCGTGCCGAAGTGAGGCTCCGCGTAGATGCGCCGGATGTCGTCGGGCGATCGCATCGCCGGCACCGGTGCAGCCTCCGGCCGCTTGTAGCTCGAGAAGAAGAAGTACTTCCCGTCGGGTGACAGGGTCGGGCAGTACTCCTGGTAGGGTGAGTTGATTGCGGGCCCGAGGTTCTGTGGCGCCGCCCAAGTGCCGTCCCCGCGCCGGAAGCTGACGTACAGGTCGCTGTTGCCGTGACCGCCGGCTCGGCTCGAGGAGAAGATGATCGTGCGCTCGTCGGGGGCGATGAAGACGTCGCCCGCGCCGTACTCGGACACGATCCGCTCGTCGAACACCTCGACGGTGGGATAGCGGCCCGCCGCGGGAACGGCCCGGAAGATCCCGCCCGACGACGCCCCGACGGACCGGCTCGAGCTGAAGTACATCGTGCCGTTGGCGGCGAACGACGGGTAGACCTCCATGTCCGCGGAGTTCACGGGAGCGTCGAGCCGCCTCGGCTCGCCCCACCCGCCTGCGGTCCGGTCCACCGCCCAGATGTCCCAGTCCTTCTCGGGAGCGGCAGGCGCCAGCGGGCGGGAGGAGGCGAAGTACAGGGTCTTCCCGTCCGGGGAGAGCGCCGGATCGGCGTCGTTGTACCGGCCGGAGAAGGGCAGCACGGTGGGTGCCGACCAACGACCGCGTTCCTGCTTCATGATCAGCATGACGTGCCGCCCGCGATTGGGCAGCTTCACAGAGAAGTAGAACTCGCTGCCGTCCGCGCTGAAGACGGCGTTGAGATCGTCCATGCCGGTCGAGATGACTCCGGGTGCGAACAGCTCCGGCACCTGCCCCGGCGGCGTCTGGCCGAGATAGGGTCCCTCAAGAACCGGGAATCGATTGGCGGTGCAGCCCACGCACTGCAGCGTCAGGGCACCGACCAGAACCGCCGCTCGTCTCATCGCCATACCATAGGATGGGTCTTCGCCGGCCGAGCGTGCAAGGGGCTACCGCACCCCCGCCGCTTGTGCCACCCACTGCGCCAGCCGCTCGTGGAGACCGGCCGGGTACCCCGCGGAGTTGTTGACGCCGAGCATCAGGCCGTGCGATGCGTCCGGGACCACCCACAGCGTGAGGTCCACCCCACTGCGAGCGAGCGAGTCGTAGGCGGCGCGGTGTCGCTCCACCTCGAGGCGCTCGTCGCGCTCGCCGAAGAGCACGAGAATCGGGATGCGCAGCCGACGGTACTGGTCGCGCGGGTCCAGGACGAGCGTCGCCCGGTAGTTGGCCCAGTAGCGTGCATTCCTGGCGGGGAGGGTGGCGCCGCCTACGATCCGCCCGCGCCACGACCGATCGGCGAGGCGCGCG
>Ga0315284_10008927_pt1 | contig 14315 bp, 14 predicted proteins | sample YL17G09_16_MG_FD_203696 | JGI IMG/M metagenome (GOLD analysis project Ga0315284, IMG submission 203696) | Sediment microbial communities from Yellowstone Lake, YNP, Wyoming, USA - YL17G09_16 | ecosystem: Environmental > Aquatic > Freshwater > Lake > Sediment | place: USA: Wyoming | collected... | reverse complement strand
CACTGTCAGTATTCAAAGCATATGCTGCAGAAATTGCATTATCAGCATCTAAAGCGTGTGAAGCGCTGATAACATTATCAGCATTCAAAGCATGACTTGAACTCAACGAAGCGGAGGCCCAAGATGCAGAAACTGCACTGTCAGTATTCAAAGCATATGCTGCAGAAATTGCATTATCAGCATCTAAAGCGTGTGAAGCGCTGATAACATTATCAGCATTCAAAGCATGACTTGAACTCAACGAAGCGGAGGCCCAAGATGCGGATATAGCTGATATAGCGTCTATAGAATTTATAGCCCAACTACTTGTTATAGGATACGTAGAGCCAGATTCTACCATTCTATCTGGAGCCCACGATGCCGATATAGCCCAACTTGCTGTTCCGAATAACGAGGATGTTATGCCTGTAGAAGTTATTTGACCCTCTACGATTAAACCATTTTTTACTTTAAATTCGTTTGACATATTTTACAAAATTTCGTAATGATATTTCACATCAAAATTATTAATTGTGTTATTTACTACAATTACTTCAACATACGAACCACTCATTACAGCCGACAAATTTAACCCGGTACTATCTCCTATATCGGTTGTTGTAGTTTCGTTGTGTTTTACCGATTCGGTATTGTATACCGTTACAATATTACCGGCTCGATAATTAACACCGTCTTTTACAATATAATTGAGAAAGATTCCACTATAAATAGTATTGGGTTGTTGAAATAAGGATGTTGTTGTATTATTTATAGAAATTATTGTTGTTGATGAGTAAACCGTATATGATGATGTTTTGGAAGTTTCTGAATAACTAGACGATAAACTAGAAGACGCCCAAGACGCGGAAATTGATGAAATAGAATCTATTGCCCAACTAGATGTTTCTGCGTAAGACGAAGACGTTTCATAAATAATTTCATAAGAAGCAGAGGTTGCAAATGAGGATGATATAGAATATATAGAGTATGATGCAGTTTCTGCCCAACTGGATGTAATTGGGTAGGTAGACCCCGTTGTTAGTGAACTTGTTGCGGCATTTAATGCATAAGATGAAGTCAAGGAATATGAGGATGAAACGGATTCTGATGACCACGATGAACTTATGCTATTTATGGAATTTATTGTCCAACTAGACGTTGCAGCATATGACGCGGATACAACGTAAGAAGCTGAAGCTACAATTATTGATGATGTTTGGTCGCTGGTTATAATTCCATAACCGTATGAGGCAGACGGAATAGAAAACACTACATTTCCAATACCATCCAATACAAACAGAGTACTTCCTGTAGGGATGTATTGTTGCAATACATCTTGATACGAACTACTGATGAACTGATTTGTGAAATCACGATTAATAAACCTCATATAATACCTCCAATCACAATCCAATTTACGTGATTGTTATATAATCCACAATTCTTTATGGAGGTAAAATCTTTTGAGTGAAAACGCATATCATAACATAATTACTTAAGAATCTTTGCCAAGTCACGAAGTATAGAAGATTTTTTCTTATTATATTCAAAATTGATGTTGAAATATTCTTTTACTATTTGTTTAAACTCCGATTTTTTAGATCTAAAATTAGATGGATGTATACCAAACGATTCACATATTACAGATAATTCTGCTGCAGCTAAAGAAACATCATCAATTTTTTGTGGTTTTAATAGGGGGGAATTTTTTATTGTTTTTACTTCCACAATGGGTTTTTTAGGTTCAACTTGTTCTTTAACTTGAACTTTTATTGATGTATGATCTTCGACAACAAAATCGTCACTCCAAGGTTTAAAATAAGTATCTTCGACAATAACTTCAAGATGTAGTTTTCCTTTTGTATTTTCTTCCAATATCCCTTTAAGTTTCTTAATGGGTATCGAGCATCCTCCATTTTCTATTTTACCTTTGAAGATTAAATTTACATCACCAGCTTCAACCACAAGCCTAGCGATATGACCTTTAAGAGACGCGTTTCGTATGGATACTTCACACTCAAAAATTTCTGATTTGTCAGTATATAGTTTATACATCTTATTTATCCTTCCAATTGCTTACATCTACATCAATATCCAAAATTGTTTTCACCACCAATTTAATATCTTCTGCTGTAATTTTTATATTCTCTCGCTTCTCCTTCGTGGAGTTATATTCATCTTCGCCCTTCACTTTACATATTAACTGAATTAACCGCTTCCTCTTTACTTCATCTTCCCACGGTGGTTTGCCTATGAGAGAAGCGTCTACTCCGAGATACGATACTACCTCAGCTATTAACTGACAATCCGGCCATTTCCAGTTCGAATTTCGCCAAAGGATATTTGTAAATCCCCACCTATGACACGTCTTCACCATAAATAAATATCACCAATTTCTTTTTATTATAAATTATAAAACGTTTTATCACCTTGTATTGGAGAATAACATATCATTTTTATAGGAACGACTATGTTCAAATTTTCCTTTACATGGGGGAATTCGCCTTTTCGAACATACGCCAAGGTCATATGTGGATTATAATTTCTGTAAGTATCTTCGTGAGGATAATCGTTACAACGTCTATTTAATTCTCTTAATACAGAACTCTCAGCCTTTAATATGACTACATCAAACATATCATTTTCAAATTTATTTAATTCATTTAATTCAACTAAAAATGGTGGTTGATCTTTGAGTATTTTTCTTAATTCTAATTCATTTAAATCTTTAGTAAATCCATATTTGATAGTAATATGTGATTCGTCTTCTCTACCAAATTCTTCACCTTCAAAATACAATTTTTCGTCAGGTATAATTCGTCTGGAGAATTCTGATATCATTTCTTTATGAGGAGGCATCACCATAGCCATGAGACAACCAAGAGAAGCAGAATCTCCTCTTCCTTCACATAATGTTTGTTTTAAATTAATTATCATATAAACTTTACACTCATCGGTTTATCACTACCCACCACCGTTTGAATTCGTTTTTTTGGAACGTCGGGAATATCTTGTTTAGTTATAATATAGTTTACATCATCTTCGGTTATATCTACGTGTGGTTGAAGAGGAGTAAAATCTTTATCAAAAATGGTTATACGATATGGTTGTTCTCCGATTGATGTTTTTGTATTATGACTCATCAAGGCAACAAACCTATCGTTTCCAATAGAAAGTATCATCTTTTTTCCAAACCGAGCTTCCAATAGTAACCGTTTTAGTTTAATTGTATTTTCTCCAAACGGTCTATTGGGTTGGTTCCAAAACGCCTCGGCATCAGCCGAATGTGGATGTGATGGTTTCATTTTCATCCCCGCCAACCTTTCAGCCATTTTATACATTTCTGTGGCTAATCCGTGGCGCCTGTGGTCAGGATGAACTTCAACGGCTCCTTCAATCTTATCATCGTTTATATCCCACACAGGATCAAAAAACAAAGTTCCGGCAACATCTTCATTTTCATCATATACAACGATGTAGTTTCCATTCTTCGATGGGAAATAGACAAAGGTGTAATCTCGATATATTTCTTTTTTCTCACCACTGTTTATTTTTGGTTTCCAAGTTTTAGTGAGAGATTTCCACTTTTCAGGATCATCACTGACGCTACCTTCTTCGTTTACTCCTGGCCGTCTAATCATCGTGGAACCAAACATACTAGCGTATCGATAATCTTTCTTCCGACCTTTATTATCAACGAACCCCAAATCTTTATAAAATCTATGAAGTTTTTCTTTGTATCGTGGTTCTGGTTCAGGAGACAAAGTGATAACAAGGTTGTGGTCGTTGGCAAACTTCTTAATTTTTTCAATGACTTGTTTTCCTACACCTTTACCTCTTTCTTCTTTCTTTATCCTGATACTTGAAATATATAAAGATCCATTGGAAGATAGATAAATATCTAAATCTTGGAGTTGAGGATGATCTAACCGGAGTTGTTTTTCAAACCGTTCAACTTCGGATTTGAGTTGTTCTTTATCCTCAATCTCTTTTATCAGTGTAGATAGTTTTATTCTTTTTGATTCTTTCAATCCGAGGGCATTTTCCAAATAAAATGCCAAAGATTCATATCCTGTTTTTTTAAAAATATAAATAATATTTTTGATATTAGTGATTCTGACCGACTGTTTACCGTGTTCTATTCCTTTTAATGACAATTGATATTTAGTATTTATCATTTCATTGTATTTGGAAACCGCGTCCGATAAACTTTTTTCAAGATCGTAGTTATTAAACAACTCATTATATTTCGATTCTCCTACAGCATTTCTGATAATGTTGAGACTGTCTGACGTTCCTTTTTTGACCACAACATAGTTGTTGATGATCGGTTTGAACGTCTTCTCCTCTCCAGTCTCTTTTAAATAATTATCAAACTCGTTTGGGGTCCAAACTTCTCCCATATTATCTATATTATCATTCATAATTTGATGATATAAATAACCTATAGCATATTGGTTCACATCTTCATCTGTCAGACCCTCTTGTTTAGCTATAGATCTGAATAACGATATATCCGAGTCTTCGTCATCAATGTCAAAATAATCATTAACGGATTTCAAATAATTTTTCCACACAGTATCCAACCCCTCGTTTTTAATAAATTCATCAACAAGTGTTGAGTGATAATCGAGTTTTCTTTTTTCAGGATCATCAGATTCAACATAATCGTATATGGCTTCGTGAACGTATTCTGGCCACCCATATTCATCATCTCTATCAGAAAACGCACTATAATCTAACCGATGATCGTTTTTATCATATACATCATATTTTCCACCATAGGAATTACCAATAATAGCATATTTTTGATTATGTCTTCTATCAAGAAGAATAATAATGGAGTTTTCATAATAATATTGGTTCCAATATTTTTCTTGATTTATAATACACCAGCGGGTGTTATTTCCATAATATGCACACGAATCTTGATTTTCAGGAGCCACTACCAAAAAATCTTTATCATCGATGAGAACTTCGGCTCCTTCTTTTTTGACTTCTTTTTTACTCTTTTCTCTGGAAGCCAACGACGTTTTTAAATCGGAATACGATTTTAGTTTATAAATATCACCAAGAGCAGATTGAAATTTATTAAATTGTTCAACATCCTTTATGAACGAATCGACATCCAACTCTTTTTCAGATGATACAATCTTACCCATCCAATCCAAATATTTGTGGTTGTCACTCGGGTCATCTTTGATTAAAACGGTTTTAACATCGTCGGGTATAGATGAATATTTTTTATTAAAATCGTCTACTCTATTTTCGGTTATCAACGTTAGAAGTTTAATCATAACCCAGCCACTTTCTTAGCAATTTCTATAGCTTTGGATTTACTTATTTGTGGGTTTTCATACCAAGCCTCAGTGACCGCTTTCATAATCTCCGAATAAATTGGTCCTGGTTTTAATCCTAAATCTTTCTGTAAATCGTCTCCAGTAATAGGAAGTTTCGGTTTTCCCTTTGGAATATCCATTTTGAGAGAATCCAATCTTTTACGAATATTATCTATTTGATTAGGCATTTCGCTTCCTGGAGCATGAGATAAATTATCGGCATGAATTAATCCGAGAACATTTTCTAAATTATCGCCCATCTCTACTTTGAATTTTCGTAGAGATTTATCAGATAAATTTACGGCGGTATCATCACCTTGTTTAAGTCTCATATGACTTTTAACACCCTGAGATACGGGTTCAATAAGTTCCTTTGGATATTTTAATCGAGTCATTATATCATAAACCATTTTTGACCCCTCATATTCGTGGCCGTAGAAATGAACTCCTGTGGGTGTTACCGAACGGGTAACTACCTTACCAATATCGTGAAATAATCCCATCAATCGTTGGATCAAAACAGGGTCGGTCTTAGATAATACATCTAAAGTATGACCAAATACCGTTTTATTATGGAATTTATTTTGGGTCATTTTAATAGCAGGAATCAATTCAGGAATAACATATTTTAGTAATCCAACCACTTTGAGAAGTTTGACCGCTCTATGAGGAGAACCTGTCATTAACATTTTATTCAATTCATCACGAATTCTTTCCTGTGAAATATTTTGGAGTTGAGGAGCATTTTTCTTCAACCCCCTTAACATAAACATGGGAAGTTTCCAGTTATATTTCATGGCGAACCGAATTGCCCTTAACATACGAAGTGGGTCATCTGTAAAAATTTTATCAGGCTCAAGAGGAGTTCTTATAATGCCGGCCCGAATGTCGTCTTTGCCCATTCCGGTCAAATCCAATATTTCTCCACTACTCAAATCTTTAAGAAGGCTATTGACCGTAAAATCGCGGCGCTGTACGTCATCTGCTAACTCGCCAGCAGATACTTCCGGTTTTCGGGAACCAGCAGTATACTGTTCTTTACGAGGCATGACGGCTTCAATGTCGATTCCGCCTAAATCCATTCCCTTGTGGGTAACACCGAGTAAATTAAATTTAGCTGTGCCAAAGTTGGGGAAAATTACAGGTGGATGGGTATGAGTTTTTTGAGTTATCCAATTTGAAAACTCAATGCCACCATTTGGGGCATTGACCATTAAATCTATATCTTTGATGTCTTTTCCTATTAATTCATCTCTAACTGCTCCGCCAACTAAAAACAATTTTCCTTCCCATTTTGTATTTTTTATTAATTGTTTAATAAAATCAAGAATGTTATTTTCTTTTATTCCTTCCAATAAAATCGATTTTAATTTTATCATAAATATTGATTCTTTCTCATACTGGAATTTATATTGTAAGCACCATGTTTAATCAATAATCTTTTAACAGCGCTATGCCCTATATCAATTCCCAAAATTTTGAGCTGTTGACACAATTTATGAAGACCAAATTTATTTTCTTTATATAATTTCAATATAAAAATTTCGTCGTCTTTTTTTACATGTTTTATGTTTATTTTTCCTTTAGAAGAATTGGACATTTTTAAAATAATTTGATTTGATCTTTCTTCCCCAAATCTATTTAAAAAAGTTTTTCCTTTCCAAAAATTACTTAGTTTTTGTTTTGTGTCTTCCGTCATTTTATGACATCCAGTTTTTAAACATGTAGCAGAAATTTTTTGTTTTGTTTCATCACTTAGTTTTTTACCTTTTCTATTTCTTGACCACAATTCTCTTGTTTCTTTCGTAAATATTTGCTTGGCTCTAGCAATTTTAATTTTTTCTATTGCTTCTGGAGATTTTACATGTCCTCTACTTCCGTCTCCTCCAAGTGTCATATTATATCCAGGTCCATTCAAATAAAACGAGTTATATTCCTTAATATATTTCATTTCTTTTTCGTCTCGTTCATCAAATGACAAAAAAGTATCAAATTTTTCAAATAAAAAATTTTCTATTCCATATTTTTTAATTGCTTTATTAAACAAGTATTTGGGGTTCTGTCTTTTTGACAATTTAATATGTCCATTAATTCGTTCATTAAGAGATTTAGACGTAACCCCAATATAAATTTTTTTATTTATATTACACGTTGCTTTATAGACAATTCCGGTCATACATTCATGTTTATTAAGATTAATAATCATTTTAATCCCTCATTTTATCTGAAATTTGGGATATTTCAGGGCCCCTTACTAAAACCGCTTCACTATCGGACCAACATTCTATTTTTTTATTGTATGGTATATCGTTCAAGTTAGTCAATCCTATTTTGTTATTCTTTGGGCTAAATAGATCATTGAAATAATTTTTCCAACCATTTTCAGCATCATAATGATCTATCATATCCTGAGAAATTCGCCTGCCCCCGTCTCCCATACGATCTTTTAATTTTTTAAATATATTAAAATCTAAATATGTTAAACCAGAAAAAAACTCTTCTATATTATTTGGAGTATAATAAGTCCTTATTCCCATTGATGGTATTCTATGATCTAATCCTCTCGCTTTAGTTAATAAAATTTGTAATTCCAGTAAATAATCATCCAAAGAAGTTTCTCCCATTCTTTGTTTAAGATATGAAAATGAATTCCACAAATCTGTAAATTCTTCTGTATGAGCGATTTTAGCACCGTCATAATAAAAAACAACATATACGTCTCCGTAAGTTTTTGCCGCCGAATAACTTGTTGTATTAATCAAACTAAAACTTCGTTTTGGATATCCATTCCAAGATGGTAATGTATCTATCATAGATACGTAAATATTATTAGTATGTTTAGAAGCCCGCATTTTAGATTTTGGGTCAACATAATACATATCTCCACTTGATTCTCCTAATCCCCTCCACAAAACGTTGTTGTATTGATATAATTTCCAAGATTCCTTACAATGAGTTTTTAATAAATTGATAGTTTCATTCGTATTTATACCTCTGTTACGGGATGATTCAATTATTATATCTTTTAGACGTATCATATTATTTATAAAAAGTGTGCCGACCTATTTTTGCGGTTTTTTTCATTCCTCTAATCCACGATGGTTTGGCTATTCTCAAATTAACGTAGAATTTGGCTCCCCCCGTTATATCTTTTAACTGACCGTTTCTAGCTTTTTCAACAACATCAAGAGCCATTCGAAACTCTTCATCATCAGAATGAATCAATTTTTTGGTTAAATCCACAGAATATTTTTTTGGATTGGATATTTTGTTCCACGCCGATATTTGTTTGTGTTTCAATACCACATCATCAGCATATTCAAAATTGTTTCCGGCTCGATTCATAATTACATTCATGACCGAATGCATTCCCTTTTCACCTTCTCCTCTAGCTTCCAACCAAAGAGTAGATGCTAAAAGATACATATTTTCTATATTTATAGTTTTATAAACGACGGGACGAACATCCTGTCGGACATGAGCCGGCGGGGGTAAAGCAGGAGCATCCATTTCTTTTATGGTTTCTTTCTTTTGATACTTTTCAGGTAAAAGCGATTTTAGCTTTATCATATACATCAAATAAATAGTGGGAATTTAAACATACTTTCTATATTATTTCCATATTTATTTATGAACAGAAGTATGAAACACAAGAGATTTGACGAAACACATCCATATACGTATTTTATCAGAAGAAAATCTGATGGAATGAAATATCACGGTGTCCGTGTTTATAACGTTAAGTTAGGATTATCACCCCATAAAGATTTTGGTGATTATCTTCAATCTATTTCACAACATAAAGCAGTGCAATCACAAAAAAAATCACAAAGAATAAAAGGATATAAGTTGTTATCCAGTAAGGAGTTATATGCTAGTTGATCAGGACAAAATTCGTTGGCCCGGAAGTGGTTCTGCTGTTTTTGGGAGCACTCCGTTTGGAAAGTTTGATAACGATGTAGAATTTGTAGCGGATTGTCAATCAGCAGCAATTTGGGCCGCGCTTCGTCTTGGATATCCTGTTGTTGATATAGAATTACTTGACTTAAATTTTTATGCGTGTTTTGAAGAAAGTGTTTTTGAGTATTCATCTCAAGTCAATCAGTTTAATATAAGAAATTATATTTCCATCTTTCAAGGTCAAAATATATCTCAAATAGGCAATCTCAGTGGTCAATCGGTGGTTGGAACACCCATGCAGTTTATCATTGATTTGGCTGATGCTTATGGATCTGAAATAGGTGTAGGAGGAGATACAGACTGGAAACATGGATTTGTTAAAGCGGTTCCACATCAACAAACATACGATTTACAGGCCCTATGGGGCGACGTTTCTGAAAGCGCTAAACGCATTGAAATCAAAAGAATGTTTCATTACCGACAACCAGCTTTCGCTCGTATTTATGATCCATTCTCAATGACAGGTATGAGTTATTCTAACATTTTCAATGAATTGGGGTTCGGAGCATACTCTCCAGCCGTGCAATTTTTGATGACACCAATCTTTGAAGATTTACTTCGGGGGCAAGCCATTGAGTTTAACGACATGGTTAGAAAGTCTCAATATTCGTTTGAGATCGTAAATAATAAATTGAAGGTTTTTCCAATTCCTGACGCTGATTTTAATATTTGGTTTGATTATATAGTTGAAAATGAAAGATATAGTGGATCATTCAAATCTGGATCGTATGGAGAATTTGTATCAGATTATTCCAATATTCCATATAACAACGTTGTGTATGATAAGATTAACGATGTGGGTAAGCAGTGGATTCGTAAATATTTCTTGGCTCTTTGCAAGGAACTTTTGGGGTGCATTCGTCAAAAATATCAGACCATTCCAATTCCAGGCGGCGAAGTGACTCTTGATGGAGCAGAATTGAGAAGTGAAGCTCAACAAGAAAAAGAACATTTGGTAACGGAGTTAAGAGAAAATCTTGAAGCGGCGGGACGAAAACAACAGATGGAAGATCGAGCGAAAGAAGCCGAGTTTTTAAATGAGACATTGAAAAGAATTCCTATGCTTATTTATATTGGATAATATGATTTTATTGAAACAACTGATATTCGAAAACGTTCTAGACGATCTCAAAGATGAAATCTATATGGATGATTCTTTATTTTTAAGAAAATGGTGGAGAGAATCGGTTGACAATATAAACAACATACTTTCTCAGTTTGAAAAGGCGTCTGAACTTAATCGAAGATTACTAAAGGTCATGTACAAACGTGGTAACGCTAAACAAATTTTCAAGAAGCGTCAATTGTGGATAGATGATAAAATAAAATATCTGAGGTCGATTCTGCAAAAGAAAAGAGTCGATCTAAATTTTATCCCCGATCAATTTTTGACTGAATCAAAGGAACCTGAAATCAAAACTTTGAAAAAGAACAAGAAATCTTTGACCGATGAAGAACGGGAACAGGTGATGAAAGCCGGCGCAGTTTGGCACAATGGACTAAACGGTGAACCGTCACCAGCTATTCAAAAATCGGTTGTCAACGGAAAAACTTGGTATTGGTGCGCAACTCACCGATGTGGAGTGGTAAAACCAACACTAAAAGGAGCCATTGCGGCGTTCCCAGAAGTAGAAAAGACATCTTAATATGAGTACCCCTGGCCGATTTTTTTCAACACGAGATATTAACGTCATAAATAGTTTCAATGCTGAACTTCTTGGTGACATCATTCAGACCGAAGTGACCATTTTTAAAATGGCGCCAGCAGAAATGCAAATAAATGTATATGGAGAAACATCCGTTGAGACAGGAAAGGTATTTTATCCAGGTGTTGAGATTACTGCTATTATTGATAGGGCGGATATAGCCACAGATTACGACGATTTTGGCCCGGATCGAAACCAAACTGTAGTATTTAAGTTTAGAGAGAAAATGCTTAAACTTGTTAATTTGTATCCAGAAGTAGCTGATATCATACTATTTAATTCTAGATATCACGAAATTGATAACATCGTTCAAGAACAGTTCCTGGGTGGAATTTCTGAAAAGAGTCATTCAATAATTTGTAACACTCATTATACACGCTTATCTAAATTATCCCTTGTGAAGAGACAAGTTTAAATAAACTCATTTGTTGTTAATTTTCTCATAATTCTTTCTTATTATACTACACAAAACAAAAAATACAAGTTAATTTAATTTGGTATTCTATTAAATTTTGACTATTTATTAGTATAATAATGTTTAAATAAAAAATATGTCTTGGCGTGGAAATACAAACAACCCCGTTCCTAATTCTGAACAAGAATCTATTAACAGAGGTGAAGAAAAGGTTCATAATAACCGAGCGCATCAGGTTAAAAGAGAATCTGATGAGCAGAAAAACATCACCATCAAGTTAATAGATATTGATTCTACAATCATCGATTTTCTTGAAAGTCTTAAAATAGAGGTGACGGATGAAGGCAATCGTATCAAAGTTCCTCTCTTTTACGCCTCTCCTGAAAAATGGAAATCCATACAAAAAGATGGTATCATTCGTGATTACAATGGAAAGATGATTCTTCCTGCTGTAGTATTGAAAAGAACTACGTCAGAAAAAGATTCATCGATGGTAACTTTTAACAGATATTTAAGGTATCCTATCTTAAAGAAATATTCAACAAAAAACAAATACACCCAATTTTCAGTATTACAAGGTCAGAATGTTCCGATCAATGATTTATATGAAGTGGTAATGCCTGACCATATGATTTTCACATATCATTTCATTATTTGGACTGAATACGTGGAACAGATGAACGAAATTGTTGAAAGAGTTAATTTCGAGACGGAAGATTATTGGGGTAAGGAAAAAGGATTTAAGTTTAGAACCCGAATCGACTCATTTACTCACAATATAGAATTACAGGTAGATCAGGATCGTATCGTTAAAACCGAATTTGATTTAGTAGTATATGGGTATCTACTTCCTGATATTTTGGATGGACATAGGCCAACGACAATAAAATCAATAACTCCAAAAAAAGTGATTGTCACGAATGAAGTAGTTTCAACGGGGTTCGATTTGAATGCTGATTCCAACAAAGAAAACGCCGAAAAGTGGAGGAGTAAATATTATCATAATCTTAAGGAAGGAGAAGAACCAGAACCTCCTCCTTATGTATTTAACACGGATATTGGGGATGCTACAGTAATTAAACCGCTTTCGCCACATGAAGTTCAGGAGTTGGTGATAGCGATTCAAACCGTCACAGTTGACATCGGTGTAGTATGGCATTTGCCCGCTCCAACCAAGAGTTCCGATCCTGGACAAAACGGTTGGCAGTCGTATGATAATAATTATTATTATCTTTATGTGAACGGTTTGTGGAAACGAGTTCCGTTGGCATTGTTTAGTAACTTTGGTGGAATATTTTAATTATGACATATAATTCAAAAGATGTATTTCAAGCGGTCTGGATTCAGTCTAGTGCCTCATTCGTGGAAATTCCATTGGTATCGGCTCCAAACACGACTGTGGTATTCGATGCAAACTCCAATTTAGTAGCTACCGCTTCTACTGCTGCCTCGATTAGCGCTTCTTATTCCGTCACTTCTGATACATCCATATCTGCGTCTCATGCCGTTGATGCTGATACAGCGCTTACTGCTGCTCTATCTATTGAATCTTTGGCTGCTGATTTTGCTTTCATAGCTGATAGTGCATCTTCAGCCAATACTTCTAGTTGGGCTGATAACGCCATTTCAGCATCGTTTGCAACTACGGCGAGTTGGGCTAGTTTATCTATTACCGCTTCTTCGGCTAATACGTCCAGTTGGGCGGACAATTCTATTAGCACAAGTTATGCAATCAGTGCATCGGTAGCTGTTAGTGCTAGTTATCTGGTGAGTTCGAGTTATGCTAATAGTGCTTCATATACCACATTTGCATCCAATGCTAATAGTTCTTCTTACTCTATAACATCGTCAAATGCGGAGAGTTCATCATATGCTATATCTTCATCGGCAACAATAAATGCAATTAGTTCGTCGGTAGCTGTTAGTGCTAGTTATTCTGTAAGTTCAAGTTATGCTAACAGCGCTTCTTATTCTATAACTGCGTCAAATGCTTTATCATCCAGTTATATCATTCCTGGAGCATCGTTCTACCAAGTTTCTGGTTCGTCAGGTTCCTCACCATCTTACATTGACTCTTTTGAAGTTTCCAATGGAAACACTCAAAGTGTAGAATATCACCCTCCATTTAGAGAAGGCAGAATGTTCTACAATCAAGAGGCTCACGTATGGAACACCTACACGGATACATCGGATTTTAGACTTCATCTTGGCAAAGAAGTCATCTGGAGAGGTCACAACGAATCAGGCACAACAATTAACAAGGGATCAGCAGTATATGTTAGTGGTTCCACCGGCGACTTTCCAAATATCTACCTTGCTCTTGCCGATGGTACAAACACCAAATCGGATGTGGTTGGCGTTGCTCGTCACAATATCGATACTGGTGTAGAAGGATGGATTATACAAAATGGTATAATGATATCCACCGATATGTCTGGATTTAATACCGGAGATCCAGTATTTCTATCCAAAGATACTCCAGGTGGATTGGTCAACGTTGATCCTGGTCAACCATACGAATCGGTCCGTATTGGTAACTGTGCTCAATCTGGAGTAGATGGTAAACTTATTATCAGTCCTGTGTTTGCTGTTCCTCCAGCAATTACTTATGCTGGTATAACTTCTGATGTTGTCATTACCGACAACTTGAGTGGATCGGTTTATATATCAACCGGCAGCGTAAACCTTTTTAATACTACCACAGGGTTCGGACCAGTTTATGGACATCCTCTATCGGCAACCACACTTAGTTTGGTTACAGGTTCTACCAACTACATCGTTGCTGAAATGAGTGGAAGTAATGCTATTTATACACGTACAACCGATTCTACTTACGCTAACGGTATTAATATTGTTCGTGTGGCAACATTGGATATCTACAATGCCGATACAGCGTCTTGGGATGTTCATAAGTTT
>Ga0315284_10008926_pt1 | contig 14315 bp, 22 predicted proteins | sample YL17G09_16_MG_FD_203696 | JGI IMG/M metagenome (GOLD analysis project Ga0315284, IMG submission 203696) | Sediment microbial communities from Yellowstone Lake, YNP, Wyoming, USA - YL17G09_16 | ecosystem: Environmental > Aquatic > Freshwater > Lake > Sediment | place: USA: Wyoming | collected... | reverse complement strand
ACAAATTCCAGCTCAGCATCCTTAAGCTTCTTACTTAAATCGTTAGCCTGCTTACAAACAAAAGCCTTAACAGCGACAAACTTTTCTCTTTCTTCTTGCAGGGTTATCTTGCCAGCTTTCTTTAGATTAATTTCTTCAAGCACATTATTTTTTTCTGAATCGATGTGCTCTCTATCTTGTTCCAGAATAGATCTGGCGCAAACTGGACACTTGTCCTCTTTTGTACCGACAGTCTTGTGCCGGTAATTCAAATGAGTGATTTCAGTATCTATTTGAGAAATTTTTGTATAAAACTCGTTGATCTTCGCATCTGCCTTTTTGAGATTTTCAGTAGCAGAATTTATTTTATCTTGAATCGGTGAAATGTTTATATTATTAAAATCTCTCAAGTAGTCTTCAATAACAGCCAGCTCAGCATTGTTATCTTTCTTTCTCTTCAGATACTTTTCTAGACGATTGCGGCGCTCTTCTTCAAAATTCTCGCTCTGATTATTAAGGTTATTATAATTAGATTGTAAAGTACTAAGACGGGTAAACTCTGTATTATACGAATTTTTAACCTCGTTAATATCAGCCTTGAGCCTGTCAGACATTTTAGAGAAGACTTCAAGGTTAAAAATACTCTCAATAAACTTACGCTTATCTCCTTTCTTTTTACCCATGAAGGGTATGGTATTATTAATTGTTAACGTAACACAGTGTTGAAAGATGTCAGCGTTAGTAGAAAGAAGAGACTCTATGTAGGTGTTAGTATTAGCAATACTGTCTCGAGTCTTGTCTTCTCCGTTAATTTTAAGAAATACCTTAGCTGGATTCAAAGTACGCTCCACACTTATCTCTGTTGTAACGTTATTTGATATAATATCAAACTCCAGGGAAACTTTAACCTTACCATCTGTTAAGTTATTCTTAATATACTTTGTATTAATCTCTCGCAAGGTATCACCAAAGATGGCAAAGTAAAGAGCATCAGCAACAGTAGATTTCCCCACACCGTTGCGTCGATCTTCTTTGTCTTTATTAGTACCTGTAATAATGTTGAGACCTGGCTTAAAAGTAAGCTCCACAGGCTTCTCACCAACAGATAAAAAATTCTTGATGGTAAGATGTTTAAAATTGACGTGCTTCATTTACTTTTCTGGTAAAGTTCCAAGGTATAATCAATTATACTCTTTTTATTCTCAATTTCCAGCTTATTAATAAATTCCTTTATCGCGTCTGCGATATCCACGCTGGCGAAATCTACATCACTTACCACTTTTTGGACTGCTGTATTAAACTTATAGTCGATTGTCAGGCTGTTTGGTTTAACAGAATTTACTGTTTTAATTAGCTGTTCAACTTCTTCCGGTTTGTAGTCTGTATCAACTATAATTTTAATAAAGTTATTTTCAACAAGCATCTTATTAAGCTCTATATTATCCTTCTTTACATCAGATAAGCTTACTTTAATGTGAACAGGTGAAACGGTGTTCCTAACAAACATCATTTCATTATTAACAATATTAAGAACAGTAAAACCTCTTGGTCCAGAATCGCCAAAATCCATATGATATGGGGATCCAAGATAAACAATTTTGCCTGTACTATATTCTCTTTCTTGGCGGGTGTGAAAATGCCCTGAAATAACTAAAGGGGATCTAGATAGCAGGTTATCGCTGGTCATGCCATGCTCACAAATTTTAGTTTCGTTGAGCTTAAACGTGGCAATTTCGAAGTGACCGAAAATAATATCGCTAACAGGCATGTCGGTCATATCAGTTCCCCATGGAGCGAATGTAAGCTTCTTACCGAACATAATCTCCGTAGTGGGTTTATCAACGACAGTAATGTTCTTGTGACCTTTTAAGATGGACAGAGAATGTACAGAAGAGTTATTCTTAAAGTAACAATCATGATTGCCTGTAATCATGATTATATTAAACTCTTTGAGAAGATTTAAAAATTCTGAAGTAGCCTGGATAGTATTTACTGCAATTTCATCTCTGTAGTGCAATAAATCTCCACAGAAAATAATGTCCTTAATGTCTTGTTGCTTAAGGCTCTTCTTTAACCATTTTCCGAACTCCAAAGCTATATCATGCCATTGAGCGGAGTTCTGGTGAACCCCTATGTGCAAATCGCTAAAACAGCATACTTTAGAGTCTTTTAAAGTCATATTAATATTCGTTATAATTATCTTCCTTATCAGGATCAATATATACAAACTCACCGTTCGGTAATGCCTGCATGGCCTCTCTGTATGTGAACTCCTGATAGAGAGCTATGGTGTCCTTCTCTTTCTTTTCTTTCTTAATTCTAGTAATAAATGCGTGAAATGCAATGGTTGTAAAATAACTAAATGGGTTATAATTGTAGCCGTTTTTATCCTTAGTCTTGACGTTAAACTTCTTATTCTTTAACGCTGTGTACATTTTTACAACAGCATCTCCAACCATATCATCTCTGTAAGAGTAATTTATAAAATTAGGGGCATAAGATAAACCTTTTGCAATTTTATAGATGGCTTCTGCCAAGTAATCGTTTATTTCTCCAGACTTGTAATAATCTTTAATCTGCTTGAAAAATTCTTTAGGGTCAACATAAAACTGCTCCTTAGGTGGTTTTGACGTAGGAGACATTACGAAGGTTTCAGTTTTTTTAAGTTTTGGTAAATTATTTTTCATGACAGGTTGTAAAGGAGTATGGTATTTTTTCTTGCGTGTACAGTTGCTTTCTCTTTTGATAGTGTAACATACCGTATTTTAGGTTGTCAGCAATATCAAATATGATGAGCTCTTTTTTATCTTCGTGAAGTCGTAAACCACGACCTATTGATTGTACTATCTTTACCTTAGCTTTGCCACCACCAGCAAAGATTAAGTAGTGAAGATTTTTAATATTAATACCAGTCGAAAATATTTTAGAGATGGCAATAACACAAATGTTACTTTGCTTCTCTATTAGTTCTTGAACTCTCTTGCGTTCTTCTACTTCTACTTCACCTCTAATGAAGTAAACCTCTTTTGTTGTATCCTTAACAATAGCATCATAAATGGCCTGACCGTGATCAATTAAGTCAACCAGAACCAAAGAGTTGTTATCAAATTTATTGCAAAGATGTTTAATAACACCGTTTCGAAATTCATTAGCAATAAGAAATCGTATTTCATTAATGTACTCATCAGCAGGAGTACTATCCAAAGTTCGTTCAAAAATTGGTGCGGATTTATAATTTAATACTAGAGCGGTTACTTTGGCTGGAGTAACGTAGCTTTCAGCCTTTAGCTCATGAGACATCTTTGAATAAATTACATCCCCGAATTTGCTAAAAATATTCCACTGATCTAGTATATCTTCTGGTAATGTACCAGTAAACCCTAATTTGTGTATGGTGTATATCTTTTTAAGTAAGTTATTTATTTTATTGCCTCTCCGAACTTTATGAACCTCATCCACAATGAGTAGATCTACATTCTCCGTCCATTCAGTATCAGACAACTCAGATTGTAAGATGCCCATATTAGCAATAATTACATTGGTACTTAAATCAAGCTCAGAATTGCCTGTCCATGTACTATAAGTATAACTTACTCCATAGTCTTTAAAGTCGTTATAAGATTGACTGACAAGACCTAAATCGGGTACAATGAGTAGACATTTGAAGTTATGGTTTTGATGGTAAATGTTTTCCAGAATAGAAGACATGATGAGAGTTTTGCCACCAGCTGTTGCTAATTCGATTATTCCAAAACCAGACTTTAAAGCAGTTTGGACTACCTCGGTTTGATACTCCCGCAATTCAAGGCGTAATTTCTTATCAAGGTATTCTAGTTTTAGTTTAGGTGAGAATAGCTTTTTGAAACTTTCTGTTAATACAACATTAATTGGCTCTTCACCCGTTTCAGCATATTTTTGCAATACAGTATGAAAGTGAGGCTCAATTCTGCCAGTAGGTGTTATAACATAAGTTCTCTCTGGAGCAAAAAAGCCTCTCTTTCGAGCAAATACTGCGGCTTTATTCTTTACAGAGAAGTGTTCTCGTACTGCTTTAAAGTCTCCACTTAAAGCTGCAGTATTTCGTCTGTTATCAACATCTATATTTATGACCGTCATGTAGTTTCAAGTTTCATTATCTCGACGATGTTCTTTATATCATACGTTATAGACGAAAGAACTTTTTCTACTTTTTCGAGATATTCTATTATAAGCGTATTATAGTATATCTGATTGTTAAGATCCACAATTTTCTCATTGCTTTCCATAGCTTTTTCCACTTTTGAGAAGTCTAAACCCACTGGAGAAGCCTTTGCTGCAGCATGGGCTAATTCTGAACGCAGCTTTTCTTTTTGTACCTTTATTTTACTAGCATATATTTTATGTCGAATAAGACGACCAACAAACAAATGCTTAAACGCTGGAAGTTGCAGCTGTTTTTCCTTCACAGTAAATTCATTAATAGTACAAAAATCTGTTAATTCTTTACTATAACGATCCAGAACTGATTCATCAGCAACAACACTCATAAGAGAATTATATGTAAAAATTTACAAATAGCAAATAAATATTTACATGAAATCGTACGAGAAGAGATTCTTTTCAGAAATGAACCTTGCTGGAGGTACATCTTCTTCATTTGGTAACGCCTATGCTGCTACTGGGGGCATAGGCAGCAACGGAAACTCTATTCAAACAACTGATTGGTATGCTAGTAATGATGCTCGATATCCATTCTCAATAAGTTCTACTAGGTTGAATAAGAGGTTGAATAAGAGGTTGAATAAGAGGTTGAATAAGAGGTTGAATAAGAAGAAAAAACCGCTAAATAAGAAAAAAGTATGAAATGGCCGTCCAAAGAAGAAGTTGATAACATTGATATGCAGGAAATTCTCAACAGGGTATCTGATAGAGAAGGTTATAAAATGTATATTGATATGCCTGCTGGAGAGGAACATTATAAATTGCTTGTTTGGATTAGTAACCAATTTGTTAAAAAAACGTTAGTTGAAGTTGGTGTATATAAAGGCTTTTCAGGTTGTGCTTTAAGTCATAATATTGAAAATAAAGTCACTGGTTTTGATATTGTTGATAATATTTCTTGTGAATTGCCAAGTAATTATACTTTTATTGTTGGGGATGTGCTTTTACAAGAAAACTTAATTAAGCAATCGCCTTTTTTAATGTATGACACTAATCATGACGGTGTTCATGAAAAGCTTTTTTATGAATGGTTAATTAAGATTAATTATTCAGGTATTATTTTGTTTGATGATATTCATTTAAACCAAGAAATGAGATATTTTTGGAAAAGTATTAAACACAAAAAAGAAGATATTTCCCACATAGGTCACCATTCTGGAACCGGGGTTGTATGGATGTAAGTTGGCAGAATTTATCGGAAGAAATTAATTTAGAAGATTACATCGGGTTTGTTTATAAAATTACTCACATACAAACTAAAAAATATTACATCGGAAAGAAGTTCTTCTGGAAGATTTTAAAGAGACCGCCTCTCAAAGGCAAGAAGAATAAGCGGCATGAAAAACAATCTTCTGATTGGAGAGAGTACTGGGGTTCATCAGAAGAATTATTAAAAGATATACAGAAATACGGAAAAGAATCATTCAATAGAGAAATATTATTCTTAGCTAAGACTAAATGGGATTGCGCATATGAAGAAGCTCGACTTCAAATGGAAAGCAGAGTGTTATTTGACCCAAATTGTTACAACGGCATCATACATATTAGACTAAAGAAGTTTTTAAGAAATAGTTGATTAAGAAAAAAATACTGTTATAATCTCGTTGTGGATAAGAAAAAATATATTAAAAATCTAAATCTTAACACTGTTTCGTTAATAGATTTAAGATATATTATAAATGGTATTATTATACCGCAAACTGTTGATGATGTTTTAAAATATTATAACGAGCTTTTTTCCATATCTTATGAGCACCATAAGCACATCTTCTTTCATAACTTCATAAAGACTGTTTGTGAAATTTACAACAAGGAGAAGAATTGCTTTTCATATGTTTTTTATTTCAATCCACAACCAAATCACTTTGATGATGAGGTAGTTATTTTAACTAATAGGCTCAACAAAACAATACCCATTGTTTTTTATTGTGATAAGCTTCCATTCGAATGCATTGATGATAAATTTACCTCAGGAGAAATGCAGGAACTTAAAGAAAAGCTTAAAATGCAGATAGAGAAAAAAAATAATAAAGATATTTCGTTTAGAGGCATTAAGATCTTCGCTAAAAAATATAAACTAACGTTTTTATCTGAAGAATACTTTAACGATATGAAAGTAAAGCATGGTTTGTATAAATAATAGTATGAGTAAATTTCAAGAAACTCTAAACAAATATTTCAAGCTGCTTGAATATGCTTCTACTGGGTCATTCGCCCAAACAGGTAGTTCGGGTCTTAATCCAGATGCAAGCCCCATCAGACCCATGCCTGGCACAATGGATGCTGGAGATATGGAAAAGCCAAAAGACAAAACACAGATTAGAGCTGGTACTCCAAGATCTGTTGCAAAACTTCAGATGCAAGATAATGCTGGAGATATCAGAACTACAATTAATAACTTAGCTGTTGGTAAGCCGTTAACTCAGGCCCAGCAAGAAATTGTAAATAAAATTAAGTTCATGGCGAGAAATATAAACACTTTGAAACCAGGAGCTGATAAACAAGCTGAACTTTCAAGAACCGTTATGAATGACGACGTTGCAATCTTAAACAACCCAAATAGACCCAGCCCAAGCTATGCCCAATCATAATATTTCTTCATTTGATTCTACTGTTATAAAGTATCTCTTACAGATTAACGAACAAGGTGAGGGTGGAGTCGCAATTCCATCTGCTCCTGAAATTGGGGATGCTCCTACAGGACCGCAGTCCTTGGCTACTGGTGACATGCCAATGCCACAGGATGCTACAACTCCTCCTGATGAAGATGATATTGAAAGTGAGGAAGATAAAACACCTACACCAGAGGGAGTTATTTACCTTATTAATCTCATTAAGAAAGCTTTCTGGTTGGATCCTCAAACAGTTGAGTTGAGTGGCTTTCAAACAAATCTTCTCACTAAGAAAGTTACTGCAAAAAATGCTGAAGAAATTTTAGAAGTACTCAAAAAACTAATTGATGATGCTGGGTTGTTGGAAGTTCCAAGTGAAACTGATGCAGTTGAAATGAGAGATGAGTAATGAAAACGTTTAAAGAAATCTACGAAGCAGTTGTTACTCATGCAGATTTAATATCCAAGCAGAAGAAAGACGCTGCATACTTTATATTTGGAAGAATGCACCCACCTACAGCAGGTCATGATTACTTAATTAAACTCGCTAAAGAACACGCTGATAAAAACAATGCTGACTTCTATGTGTTCTTATCTCCAAGCGAAAAAGGAGATAAGAGTCCGGTTCCATATAAGGCAAGATTATCTACATTTAAGAACAACCCAACTTACGCTGATATTAACATAGTTGAGAATGATAGAATTACTACCCCTCAGCATGCTGCAGGCTACTTACACAATGTATTAAAGTATCCAATTATTAGCATTGTTAGTGGTAGTGATCGCAAAGCTGATAACGAAGAAACATTTAAAACACCCATGAGAGATGGTACAAAGGTTAATGTTGTTTCTCTCGGAGGTGAGAGAGCCATGACTGGGGATATTGACCCTTCAAATGTATCTACAGTGAAGGGCTCTAAAGTAAGAGCCCTTGCTAAAGCTGGAAATTATGAGGCGTTTAAATCTTCTTTGCCACTTAATACAAGCGAAGAGGATGCCAAAGCCTTGTTTGACATCCTTAAAAACGCTAAATAGAAAGCTTAAGCAATTCTTCTAATTTAGCGGTTGGTTTGCCTAAACCACCAATAGCAGTAAAAATACTTAAACCAGCCTTGTTGCCCTTATAGATGCCTTGATGCACAGTTGAGTTACTCTTCAAGGTTCTTGTTAGTTGTTCAAAAGCCTGATCCAGATATTCTTGCGGGATGTTATCAAGAGCGTTTGAATCCCCAACAACTACTGCTGCAGCGATATTACCAGTTCCGAGATCAATGCCACCTGAGAGAATGTTCTTCTTTAAGTTGTCTCTCATGGCCTTAGAAATATCAGTACCATCAGCCCATTGTGTAACTAATGTTGCTCCGAACACAATAATGCCGCTATCCAGAACAGTTTTATAGTCTTTATTATCAAAAGAAGTATAGCTGCTGTTTTTTGTAATAATGTTATTGAACAGATTGAATAACGAGCAAATGCTGTTGTTAGAAGTATTCCAGAACTGATTAATACTGAGTCTTGGATAAATTGTATTAATCTTCTCGTTATCGATAATTACTAATGGAGAAACAATTCCTTGATCTACTAGCTCCAGAACCTCAGTTAAAGTCTTGAGAGCATTCTCAGCACACTTTTTCCCTTCTGTGTTTTTTGGTAGAGCTAAAAATACTCCAACCTTATCAGAGGTAGACTTAATTGAATCTTGATAATCTTTAGCAATCTTAATAAGCTCAGTAGTTGTACCAGAGCCAGTACCACCACCAGCGCCAGCACAAACAAAAATGCGATCAAAGTTACCAGCAAAAGACTTTCTAAACAAATCAAGCACATCTTCTTTTTGCTCTGTTAAAGCCAGTCTCGCAACCTCTCTATTCTTTCCTGCTCCTGAATCCTGGCCAATTTTAAGTTTATTGGGCACATCGATGGCAGCTAAATCTTGTTGAGCTGTATTAATTACACAAGCTCTTTTGTAACCAAGTTTGTAGAACGTTTCTGCTATTCTGGAACCACCTTGACCAGCGCCAACAAAACTAAACTTAAAACCTACTGGTATTTTATCTTCTATGTCAGTATTAATTTCTTGACCAGGCATCGGGATGTCTGGTAACTCCATATCAAAAGAGGTATCATCACTCATAAGTTTATTTATAGTTTGGGTTTAAAGGCTTCAAGAAAAAGCTCGTATGTAGATTTTTCTTTCTCAGGCAACACACCACTCGGTATTTCTACTACATCTGCCTGCGGAGTACCAACATCGTAATCTCCGTAAATCTTATCATTCTCAAATTCAGTAAAATCGAACCTCACCACAGGGGCTTCAGCTGCAGGAGATACAATGCCAGAATTCTCCAGCTTGTTCTTCTTATGGATGTCTTCTATAATAACAGAACACAGTTGCTGTGTTTCTGTATCTCTCTTAGCCCTGGAAAGAAAATCTTCAATTTCAGCTCTAGTAAAAGTCCCCTCGAGCCTATCAATTGGATTTTTAATTTCTCCCCAAACGTGATGCACCAGATACTTTTCGGTAATCTTTGCACAGTCTCTGATGACAAAATAAGCCGACTTCTTGACAATAGTAATTCCTGTATCAGGTTTACTAGCAGCGATTTTCGCTGGGCCAAGAAGACCGGCTTGCTTTGACTGACTAACAGTTAGAATTTTATGTTCAAATGCTCCTGACATACAGTATTATTTACTGCCATCAGGTAGAAAGACTACTCTCCTGCCATCTTAATAAAATCGTAAAACTCTTTGCGAGTCTTCTCATCATCGTAGAAATCTCCAGACAACTTAGAAGTAACCATGTAGCAACCTTGATGTCTGACCCCTCGATTACAGGCGCAAGTATGTTGAGCCTTAACAACAACTGCTACTCCCTTATTATGTTCACAAACCTCGTTAATAGCATTATGAATCTGCATTGTCAAACCTTCTTGGATCTGAGGTCGACGGCCATAATACTCCACGATGCGATTCAGCTTACTCAAGCCAATTACTCTGCCTTCAAGGCTGGGAATATAGGCCACATGCACAAGACCAGTAAAGGCTAAGTGATGATGACTACACATGCTTGTCAAAGGGATGTTCGTCTGAGAAATGATGCCATCATACCCATCAGCAGGGAAAGAAGTAACCTTAGGAGGAGCCTCATAGCAGCCTGAGATCAAGTCAAACACAAATGACTTTGCAACCCTTCGAGGGGTACCTGCGCTATTCGGATCGTTGCGCCAATCAATTCGGAGAGCATCTAAAAAAGCCTCATATGCCTTCGCTCCCTTTTCAATAATTTCGAGCTTCTGCTCTTCATTCAAGGTCATAGAACTGTTAGCAGTCGGGAGTAGGTAATCTTTCTCTCTAATCTCATCATTCATACGCTTATTATAGAGGTAAATTCGTTCAAGTCAAGGCTTGATTCTAGGAAAAAAGTTCATAAAATATTCAAGTATGAGATACTATTCTACCAAGGTTATTGAACTCGGAAGCGCTGCATTTCGTCAGCCTAATGCTAAGTCCCATTGCAGATTCATTCATGGGTACCGTCTTACCGGTAAGTTTACGTTTACTGCTGAGGCTCTCGACACCAACAATTGGGTTGTAGACTTTGGAGACTTTGACGAATTTAAGGGGTTCTTACAGGAAAAGTTTGATCATACTCTCGTTCTTGCTAAGAATGATCCTGCCATGAAAGAGTTTCAGGCGCTTGAAAAGGCTGGAGCTGCTTCAATTGTTGTTATGGATGAAGGGGTTGGAATTGAAATGTTTGCAAAGTATTGCTTCGATGCTGCTGATAGCTATGTGAAGCATAAGACCAGCGGCCGTGCTCGTGCGCATTCTGTTGAGGTGTTTGAGCATGAGAAGAACTCTGCTATTTACTCTGTTGAGAGTGCTGAGGAGGCTGCTGCAGATGTTGCTGAAGTAGCCAATGTTGTAGCGCCAGCTAAAGGCAAAGGCAAGAAGGGTAAAGCTGCTGAACCTGCTTGGGCTCCAGTTGCTGCAGCTGAAAAACAACCAGCAGCTAAGGCTCCTGAAGAAAATAAACCGATTAGCATTGTACCTAAGCAGACTAGTGCGCCCCCACAAGGGGTTCCAGTTGGTGGTAAGAATCGTCCTTCTACTTGGGACTTTGGAACAAAATGGGCTTGAACTTGAGAAGATTCTCTATATCATTTAATCATGAGTTCATTAATTCTCTCTGACGACTACGTCTTTGAAACCATTGAAGGGGAAGGTCACTTGGTTGGTAAGCCAAGTATCTTCATGCGACTGGCCATGTGCAACTTAACTTGTATTGGGTTTAAGTCTCCTGATTCTCCGTTTGGTTGTGATAGCTATGTTAGCTGGTCTAAGAAGAATAAGCTAACCTTTGAGGAGATCTTTAAGATCTTCGAAGATGGTGATTACATTAATAAGTTGAAAGGTAATCATGTTCTTAAGATTACTGGTGGTGAACCTCTTATTCAGCAAAAGGCTTTGATTGAGTTTATTGAAGCTTTTTTCGTAAAGTATGATTTCTACCCTGGTATTGATTTTGAAACTAACTGTACGATTACTCCTGCAAAATACTGGGAAGGTATAGCTGCTACTTTTACTGTGTCTCCTAAGTTGTCTACTAATGGCGATCCAGAAGAGAAGAGATACGTTCCAGAGGTTATTGCTTACCATGCTAGTATCTACTCTTACTTTAAGTTTGTTGTGCAGAAAGATAGTGATGTTGAAGAGATTATCGAAAAGTATATCAAGCCTTTTAGTATTACTGAAGATCAAATTTGGTTGATGCCTTGCTGTGGTTCCCGAGATGAACATACTGCTGCTGCTCCTTGGGTTGCAGAAGTTTGTAAGCAGCATGGATTTAACTTCAGTCCTCGATTGCAATTGTTACTTTGGAATAAGGCCTTGAAAGTCTAATACGAATTAATAACTAGATGTATGAGCTTGTTTGATTTAAGCGTATGTCTAGTTATTTTCATTTCGTTGGTAATTTACATCTGGAAGGACACCTGTCTTATTCCAGATGTTCTTTCTTTTATATCGAGGGATAATGTAGGTGTTATTAGACGTTGGAGAAGAAATCTAAACAACATTGACTTCCCTCTGTTTTTAGAAACAGAATATAAAAATGTTGTTACCAGTCTGCTGGCTTGCCCTTTTTGTATTTCTTTTTGGTCTTCTGTATTGTTGTTCAGTATAAATATTATTCCAGATATTTTTTATGTTCCATTGTATTGGTATGGAATATATATTTCTTATTTAACAATTAAGAAGCTTGAAATATGAGCGAACATACATTTAAAAACTTTAATGAGTTGTACGATTTTCTAGAAACAAACAACTCTCACTTCGCAAGCACAAAAATATTGAGCTTCATGGGTGTTGTAAAAACAGCAAGAAAGACCAGCTGTGGCATGTGTAAGAGAAAGAATTTTAATATTGCAGATGAAACATACAGAAACATGTTTACTCTGCTTACTCAAGAAGATAAAGTTAAAATAAAAGAGCTGCTAAATGTTGCAGCAGTAAAATTCTTCTTGAATGATGCTCCGATGTTTACATTTTAGTAGATTTATAAATTCTCAATGTATATAATAGTATCATGAGAATTGCCATTTCTGGTGCCCAATGCATGGGCAAATCTACTCTGATTAAAGATTTTCTTGCTGAGTGGGCTAGTTATAAAACCCCCGAAAAAACCTACAGAGATATTTTAATTGAAAGTGGGCTGCCACACAGCTCAAGTACTACAAAAAAGACTCAACAGGCCATACTGGACTTTCAGGTCAAGCAGCTGGAAGAAACTCGCAAGAGTGATAAGATTATTATTGATCGTTGCCCGCTTGACAATCTTGTTTATTCCATGTGGGCTTACCATCACGGTGTAGGAGATATTGACTTCGATTTTATTAAAAAATGTATACCTGTCGTGAGAGATTCTTTAAAATATATTGATATTATTTTTTATATACCAATTACAAGAGCTGTTAAAACTCCAGAAATTGAAGAAGATGGCATGAGAGATGCAAACCCGTTTATGAGAGTTGAGATTGACAATCTCTTCAAGGTGTTTGCAATGGAAAATAGAGACAACCCAAAGTCTAATTATTTTAACGCAGATGATAGACCCCCCATCATTGAAACATTTGGAGATCGCCACGAACGCATCCAAATCATGAAGTTGTATCTTGATGCTGATGGAGACTCTATGGACCCTAATGGCAGCCTCTTTAGCGACCCAAATCTAGGCATGGAAGATGTAGAGGCTCTAGAAGCTTTAGCAAGACCTGAACTAAAGCAGCCTGAGAAGACTAAATAATATTAGTGAACAAGTACGAAAAGAGATTCTTTACTCTTTTAGAAAAAACCACCCGCACAACTCCGCAGGGTGGTAAAGGTACTCTTAAAGCTAAAGCTACCAAGAAATTTGGTAAGGGCAAAATGTCTTGTAGCAAAGCTAGAAAATTAAAAACCAAAAAAGCTACCAGCCATACTAAGGCTCAGGCTAATTGGTTTTTAAATTTTCATTGCCAAAAATAAATATTATGATGAAAGAATTTAATAACAACTTCAATAAATTACTCGAGAACTATGCTCCATTGAGAACACAGTCTCGATTATTTTACCCACGAAACCTAAAGTTATCTGAAGAGTTTATTAAGAGTTTTAAAACTGAATATAATAGACTTTTAAAGGAAGGCAATCACCCTAAAAAAATTATGGAAAAGATTTCAAAAGCTCTTAAGTTTCACATCATCGGTTAGACTTAAGTTCATTAAGTTTACCCACAATAAACTTTAAGATTTTACTTCTCTTAATATCATCTTCGCCTAGAGTAAAGGATTGTATGCCGTTACTCCTACAGTCTTCACTATTAAACTTAGCTACAAGGTTGCCGTAGCTCTTCTTGTCTCTAATATCTACCTGGTTACTATCTCCAATAACAACCAATTTGCCATGTTCTCCAAGACGAGTAAGTACAATAATAAGCTGATCCAGCTCAGCGTTTTGAGCCTCATCCAGGAGAACGATCTGATCTGAAAACGTAGTACCTCTTAAAAAGTTGAGTGGTTGAATATCAAGAACACTCTCAGAGGCTAGCTTTGTAATTGATGTAGAAGAAATCATTTCGCTCAACTTTTCCAAGAATGGAGCACCAAACGGACCAATCTTCTCATGCAACTCTCCAGGCAAGGCTCCTAGCTTTTGAGCGGAACACTCAGCGATACTTCTCAAATACAGAATGCTTTTGAAGCTTCTTCTTTGAATTAATTTTAAAGCTGCTAAAACAGCACAGTAAGTCTTAGCTGTACCAGCAGGCCCATCAATAAAGATAAGCTTATTGTCTCTGTCTAATATAGCATCAACGATTCGTTTGTGATTTTCAGAAAGCTCATACTTTTCTACTATATTAAATGCCTTTGTGTTTTTAGATGACATAATCTAAGATATATATGTTTATTAAGTTGAAAATCCAAATTTATGCTTTAAAATAATTGTATGTTCACACTACACGAAGAAACTGACCCACCTATTATA
>Ga0315284_10008924_pt1 | contig 14318 bp, 9 predicted proteins | sample YL17G09_16_MG_FD_203696 | JGI IMG/M metagenome (GOLD analysis project Ga0315284, IMG submission 203696) | Sediment microbial communities from Yellowstone Lake, YNP, Wyoming, USA - YL17G09_16 | ecosystem: Environmental > Aquatic > Freshwater > Lake > Sediment | place: USA: Wyoming | collected... | reverse complement strand
GGAAACACATTTTTAAGGTTTTTTGGTTCCATCCATCCAGATTAGCCTTTTCAACCTAAATCCGATGGTAAAACTTAACTATTTTCAGACATGGCAAACAGCCTTTAAGACATCCTTTGCCATGATGCACAGCCTAAGAAGCGTTAAGCGTTTTTGTGGCGTTTTTGTTCACTCTGGAACACCTAACAGTTTTTAACCGTTGAACAGTTTTGTTTTCTGTTTCTCTGTTGCTCGGCGGGAGTTTTGCGTGTCCGATTTCGTTAAGTTCTCAATTGCTGTGTTATGTTGCTATAAGCACACAACACGAAAACATGATAACATGATTTTTGTATATAAACATGCGTTTTATAAGCATAAAACGCACATGACAAACACATGGGTTTGTGATAAAATGCTGGTTTTTGCCATGTTTCCATTATTCCGACATAATGTAATGTTAGAAGGTAAAAAGTGTAAGGTAAGTAAGGCTATGGAAGCTTAAGGACTCTATTCTAAGGCTTAATATGCGACAGGAACCCAAATCTAAGGATAAGTATCGACCTGAAGCTCCCTTCAAGGATATGTTCAACAGAGAAGATTCTAAGAGAAGTTACCTTGGAAGCGACCGTGTAGTCTGGAATATTCATTTTGAGTTTCTTGAGCATGAATGAGGAGACTCCCCCGGCGCAAGTGTATTCTTTGCATGTGCTGTTCTTTTCGTAGATAGTCACGTCCAACGAGTTGTCTTTCTTCAGAATCTCGAGAGCTGTTCCAAGTCCAGATATGCTTCCTCCTATAATTGAGATTTGTCTGGCAGACAAGTTGTTCGCCTCGAGATGATTTATTTTCACATTCTGTCTATTTGTGCTTCTAGCTCCAGATACTTCTCGAGATATTGCCAGTTGAAGGGATTATCTCGAGATGGTAAAATATTTGTACTAGAGACTGAAGAAGAGGATCTCGAGAAGAAGACGCCAGATGAGCCAGATAAGCCAGATGCGCTTAAAGGGTTATTCCAGAAGCGTCGAGATGAAGGAGCAGATGATGACGAGATACTCAGAGAGGTATTCGAGTCAAACCCCGATGCTGACATTAAGAAGCTTGTGGAAGTAACTGGGCTTCCTAGTCTGACAATTGGCAGAATCAAAGGGCAAGTCTCGATTAGGCGGAAGCGAGACTCGAAAGCATCTGGGAAGCATCTGGACGAAGGCGAGCTAAGTGAACCAGACGCTAGGCAGCTTGTGGCGCAGTATGGTCGGGAAGCATTGAACAAGCTCAAACGCGGGTTCCTGAGAAAAACTTTGGCCCTTGCGCCTGGGGTGTCTGATAAGACAGCCGAGTGGATCCTTCACAAGTGGGATATTAACCCAAGACTCCGGGACGATCCGAATGACTTCTATTCCATGCTTCACAACGATGCTGGACTCAAACCGAACTTGGCGTCTTCTATCGCAAAAGAAGTTTTCGGTTTGGAGGAGCAGTATGCGGATATTCTCGAGGACAAGGGCGAGAAGCCTATTTTCATCTCAAGCAGTCCTCGAGTCTGTGGCTCGCCTACTGGAGAACCTATTCTGTACCGAAGAGACCAGTATTCACAGATTGCAGGGCCTTTCGAAGTGTCTGGGAGAGGGGGCCGCGGGAACTATCCTGACCAGCTAGGACAGTTTCTGACTATGGAAGCATATCTGAAACTTGAGCGTGAAAAGGAGGAAAAACGACGGGTAGAGAAGATTGAAGACAAAATGGAGAAAATGACCCAGGAGGTCGGCGGCGCCATAAGCAACCTAGAAGATAAGATTATGGAAAAGCTTGCTAAGAAATCTTCTGATGAACCAGTTGTGGAAGAAATTCCCCTTGATGCAGGACGTCCCAGCTGCAGTGGCATGGGCAGCTTGGGCTATTCTTTGAGTTTTATGAATTTTGAGTCTGCGAGTAGTTTGTCAAGGTTTTTCGTCGTTACTTTGGCGTATTCGACCGTTTTCTTGTAGAGTTCCTTGTAGGTTTCTTGGCCTATTGGTTTTAGAGCGTGTGCGAGTATGGAGGCATTACGGGCGGATAGGAGGTTTTTCAGCTTTTTGTCTTGGGCGAAGCTTTTTCCGAGCTGATCGTCTTTTGCCTTTAGGAGTTCGTAGGCTTTCTCCAGGGGTATTCTGATTTTTTGGGTGTTTGGTGTTATGCTCCATTTGATCCTTAGATCGCTAGGTATGTCTTGGGCATTCACTGACGAGGTTTCTACGTTATGTTTTGTTTTTAACTGGTTTTGGGCGAGCAGTTCTATCACGCGGTAGAGTCTTGCTACTGCGTCATCGTATTTCTTTTCTTCTGTTCCTCTTCTTTTCGCGTTGTTTATGAGGTCGGCAATGTAGTATGGTTCGGGTTCTCTAGCGTGAAGTAGTTGTCCGAGGAAGCGTTTGCTTTGGTTTAGTTCTTCTTTCTTGATTTTCCTGAGTATTTGGTAGGCTTTTTGGTGTTCGAATTTGTCCCACAATTCGTGGGCTTTTGCGAGGTTCTTGAGGGGGGTTGTTTGGTTTGTTATTTTTGAGTCTGTGGTTGTTGTTTCTATTTGTGTTAAGATAGTTATTGCGGCGTTGAATTGGCTTTGGTTGTAGAATTGGGTTGCGGTTTTTATTTTCAGTTCTGCAGTTGCAAAGTGTGTTTGGTTCATGCGTATTTCTTCTGTTCCCTGTTGTGTTACGCCGTCTTCTCTTTTGCCAGCTATGTAGCTGAGGGTGTCTGCTTCGTAGATTATTCCGAGGATCGTTAGGGCGCCGGTCATGGCTTTTGTGCCAGATGTGTAGTCTACGGTTAGAGTGCTGTATTGCTGTCTGATTTGTTTGAATTTCGTTTGTAGGGTTTCGTAGATTTGTCGGATGTTGTTTGGGTCTTCTATTGTTATTGTTTCGTAGTTCTGGAGTTTTATTCGACTAAGTATTTTGGGTAATGTTGTTTCTTGGCTTTCTTGACTTAGAATGAAGAACGTTTTGTCGGGGTTGTGGTTGTTTATGCTGAAGGCTAAAGCATCAGCAAGGCTTTCAACGCCTTTTGGCATCGGGCCTATGCCTGTGCCGACGGAAAGGATTAGAGCTTTGCCTGTGTCTGGGGTTTCAGTTTTCTCGCTCATGTCATAATGTCCAATGTAGTCTTGTTTCGCGGGAAAAACAGCGGTGTCCAAGACCCACTCATTTGCTTCACGATCGAACTTGAGAGGGTACACCTTTACAGTTCGATGGTTCCCTAGGATTTCCCACCGTATGAGATGTATTCGATTCGGCCATGGTTTTGCTCCATGAGCAGGTCCGGCTTGAATATAGAGGAGTTTTCTTTCTGCTCCGACGTGATGGATTTCCATCGTTGATTTGAATTGGTGTCCATTGAGAACTAAGTCAGCCCCTTCTTCCAGAAGGGTTCTTACGTTGTGTTGTTCAAACTCTAGAAGCCATTGGAGCGGGTGATGAAACGCAACGATTTTCAGGTCAGCTTTTTGGAGATGTTCAAGAGCTTTCTTGAGTGGGGTTCTTCCCAGAAGTTGCTTGAATGCCTCAGATTTCTTGTACAAGTCTTTGTGTAATGGCCAAGCTGAATTGAGCCCTGCTATGCCGACGCGAAATCCCTTTATGTTGACGATTTTGGCGAAATAGTAGTGATTTTGGTCGAACGGTCGGCCTAGGTAGTTGCGCGAAAATTCGTGGTATCCGTGAAAATTCCTAAGGACGCTTTTTAATGTGTCTGGTGATTCGAAGAAGTCGTCGGAATCCTCGTCTTTTCCAAGTCTGACTTCCGGAGGATGGGAAGGTTCATCCCAATCTGCATCGTGATTGCCAGGCACAACGAAGAGGTTTCTTTTCATGACGCCAGTTATCTTCAGCAGCTTGTCCAGGAAGTCTATGGCTGACTTATATTCACTCGATTTTCCCGAGTAGGCTACGTCACCCGTGCAGAGGATCAAGTCCGGATGCCATTCGCCTTTGTTCATTTCTGAGATTTTCTTCAATAGCCCGTCTAGGATAATGTCTTTCTCATATTGGACATTAGACGTGAAGTGAAAGTCTGAGACGTGGAGGATTGTAAGGCCTTTTGTTTTGGCTTCCCTCATATTAATTGCACACACGCAAGCACATTCTCTTCTTTGTTCTTCTTCTCCTAATTACTCTTCTCCTAGATGCGGGTTACTTTGATGCAAAAACGTCTTGTTCTACTTGGTTTTCGAGGCTGATAACGCTTCTTCAACAGGCAATCAAAGAGAAGGGACTCTAGTGCACGTTTCTTTTTGTTTGTTTTCCGAGTCATTCAATCTACACAAAGCGTTTTCATCACAGAAGACCGAACACTGACTTGCAATCTTCTCTTCTTTACTAGAGTCACAATATCAAAACTAGTAAAGAAAGTGCCTAAAGTAACGGAAGTGCTCTTTCAGTTTTCTCTTCTCTCCAAGAGTCATAGAATCTTGTGCTGTAGTAGAAAACTATTGTTGGTCTTCAAATTTTCTGTTTTCTCTTCTTCACTAGAGTCATTGAATCCAAGGGGTGGAAAGTATGAGAGTCAAATATCCCAAAATGTTTCAGTTTTCTCTTCCAAATAAGAGTCATTGAATCTGGGAATACGGAGAAGTGGGTTTCTGAGGCTGAGTATGTGTTTCTGTCTTCTCTTCTTTTCACGAGTCATTGAATCAAACTGGTCAGCAACACAATCTTGCCCCGATAATGCCTAGTTTCTGTCTTCTCTTCTTTTCACGAGTCATTGAATCAAACTGGTCAGCAACACAATCTTGCCCCGATAATGCCTAGTTTCTGTCTTCTCTTCTTTTCACGAGTCATTGAATCAAACTGGTCAGCAACACAATCTTGCCCCGATAATGCCTAGTTTCTGTCTTCTCTTCTTTTCATAAGTCATTGAATCGACAACGACAATCCAGCAATCTTTCATGACTTGGCAGTTTCTGTCTTCTCTTCTTCTCACGAGTCATTGAATCTGGAACAATTTGGTACAAATGGTCATTAAAATTGCAGTTTTCTCTTCTATCCAAGAGTCATAGAATCACAAAATCGTGGTTTGGTTGTCACAAAACAACAATTCACCTTTCTGTCTTCTCTTCTTCACCAGAGTCACAGAATCGACAAATGGCTTAAGGAGCTTGGGGTTTTGCTGAAGGAATTTCAGTTTTCTCTTCTATCCAAGAGTCATAGAATCTCGGCCACTGCAAAGTCATAGCTTTCGGATTAGAGAGCATCTTTCAGTTTTCTCTTCCTCTCACGAGTCATTGAATCTGATCTCTATGACCCTATTGATAGCGAACAGACAATGTAGTTTCTGTCTTCTCTTCTTCTCACGAGTCATTGAATCGAGCATCACCCTGAAGGTGGAGGGTTCGCCGTGAGTCAGTTTCTGTCTTCTCTTCTTTTCACGAGTCATTGAATCAAATATTCGGGAACAAAAACAGTTGCTCCGTAGCTTCGTTTCTGTTTTCTCTTCTTTTCACGAGTCATTGAATCACGGTTTGACGGATTTGGCGCGGGAACGGTTCCTAAAGGGTTTCTGTTTTCTCTTCTTTTCACGAGTCATTGAATCTGTTCTCGTTGAACCTCTTTTTACCTAAAACCGAAGCGAAGTTTCTGTCTTCTCTTCTATCCAAGAGTCATTGAATCTGCATTGATGAAGCGTTCAACATTTCATAAGATAAAAGGAGTTTCTGTTTTCTCTTCTTTTCACGAGTCATTGAATCCCTGTTCTCCAACCGTAAAAATCGTCAAGATCGAGTCGTTTCTGTCTTCTCTTCTTCACCAGAGTCACAGAATCGACAAATGGCTTAAGGAGCTTGGGGTTTTGCTGAAGGAATTTCAGTTTTCTCTTCTATCCAAGAGTCACAGAATCTGAGCGTTCTCAATTGGTATTGGTATTTCCCATACTGCTTTCTGTTTTCTCTTCTCGTCACGAGTCATTGAATCGTTTGACGCTACGAAGTGGGTTTCTGAGGCTGAGCATGCGTTTCTGTTTTCTCTTCCTCTCACGAGTCATTGAATCTTATTTTGGTTGGTGCAGCTGGCAAGCCGTGAGTAAGTTTCAGTTTTCTCTTCTTCTCACGAGTCATTGAATCCCGAAACTGGGAGTCCTCGTTTCCCTCTTTCAAGCCCTCAGAAGCCTTCTCCTGAGACATCCACCCGATTATCGTCTGCTTGCAGAATGCCTTATAAAGATAATCGATAGAAACCTAGGAGCCAACAAAGAACCATTGTCCTCAGCCTACATCGTCAGCCGACCAAATTGAGGCGGTGGCCGCTCGGCTAACCCGCTAAAACACAAGCTATGCTCTCCCGCATCACCACCCAGAATCTGTCACGGTACATGCTCACCGGCACGATTCGATCCGAACCTGACCACACCCATGAGGTTTGTAATCACCAATAGCGTGATACTCCAGAGCAGCCAGTCCAAGTGCCAATGTCTCATCTTTGACACTGCTTCCGAACTGAAATACGGAGCCGCCCGAGAGGGCAGGTTCGATTCGGCGTCTTTTCTGTGTCTTCAGAGACCATCCACTGAAGGTTTCAGACTCAATCCGCTTCGACTTTAGTTCAATGTCCGGCAGTCTTGGTTTTCCTTCATGCAGAAGCCAAGCGTAAGATCTTCTACAACCTTCAAGCAAGCTTGAACTGTCCAGCAATTTGCCTTCTAGCAACATCGGAGAAACAAGCCTAACAGAGAAGCAGCTAACGTCAATCTCAGCGGCCCTTCTATGCACGGAATCCTGTGAAACATCCTCAACCCTTAGCCCCTCAACTTTCACCTTGCCCAAACCACGAGACTTTCCGCCGCCGATACCCTCGTCTTCCAAGCCGCGCTCCAGAGAAGCTTTCAAGACGTCAACGCAATCCCCGCAGTCTCTGGAAACAAGAACTTCAACAGCAAACCTTGAACCCTTGCCAATCGTTTCCACCGTGTGAAGAGTCCCAAAAGACTCTCCATTCCCGCTTATCTCTGCGCCAGAAGCAGTCCTTCTGTCCAAAGCAGTTGACGTAGTTCTCGAAAAACCTGTGGGATGCTTCTCAGTCTCGTGACAGCGTTCACACTGATAGCCAGTGAAAGGCTCAATGTCTTCACGGCAATCACATTTTATCGGCGGCAGGACCTTGTCATAGGTTCTTTTGCACTGCGGGTCCTTGCACACGTACAAGGTCTTCGGAGCTGGCTGATAGATGCCCCCACATTTGAGGTGCAGAGGGTAGGCATATCTGAAAAAAACGTTCGACGCTTTTCCGAATTCCTCTCCAAACAAAGCCGTGTAAGTGCAGTCTCCAAAGTGTTCACAATTCTCATGGTCAACCATGGGGTGATCAAGCCTGCAGACGCTCTTGATGATGCTAGTTCCAACGGCGCCTCTAAGTACAGATCCAGGGATGTGTCCAAGGCTTCGCTTGATCACACCGGTTCGTAGACCTGAACCAATATGAAGCGGAGTAGCGGCGACAAGGGTAGCTGAAACTCTGTAGCACATGGTGGCCATCTAGGTACACCCCTTCTCAGTGAGCCAACTCTTCAAAGCCTCTCCAGAAAGCTCTTTCTCGCCTTCCTTGCCCAAGTAGTACCCAGCACTGCGTTCAACGATGTGTTCAATGTTGATCTTCACTTTGCCAAACCCTCTTGTCGAAGAACCGCCCAAGGCAGAATCCTCCACAGACTTCAAAGCTTTGCATAGGATCTTCAGTTCCTCATCAGTAAGATTCTCAGTCACTATCTCGAAACTGAAGACCGTTCCTGAAGGGGCAGCTTCAATCGTGTATAGCGCACGTTCGGCTACCGTGCCCGTACTTCTATCAATTGCTATTCCAACACGCGACAACGTCTCTACTTTCTTCGTTGGATATGCATCTCTGAACTTGGTCTTGCTTGCCACTGAAATGCTGCCAGCAGTGCCAAAGATCTTACAGCAGGGGCAGAAACTGTCGGGGTTAGCTTTCTTTGTTCCGCACATTGCCTTCACATTGGGAGGGAAGCATACGTCGACATCTTCCTTTCTCAAAATCCTTTCAGCTTCAGCCCTAGTTTTCCCCTTTAAGGAGGAACCAGGAATGTAAGGTTGACCACTTAAGTCTTTGACGATTGGCATTTCATGTCCACCTAACTCAATCTCGGGTTTTCCCGAGCCTATGTGCAGCGGTGTTATGGCTTCGATTGTGCCTCTAATGATCAGTCTTTTTTCAAGTTTCTCAAACAACCAGGTCACCTCCTATCCACTTGATTGATCCAGATTTCCCCTTGAAACGATGGATGTTTGGAGATTATCTCCCGCCATATTGGAGAAGCGAGAGACCTTGGATCGCCTCTGAAGCCACCGACCTTCACCAAGACTTCATACCTGTTCCTATCGACTGAAACCTCTAATCCCACGTATTTGCAGTTTTGCTGCTGGCATATATTCCTTGCACTCTCTTCAGCAACGGTTTTGACGACCTCTATTCCTTTGTAGTCAATCAGCATGTTTGCATACATCAGAACCTTTGAGAGAAGCTCTTTCTTGTCTCCAAACTCCCTCAGGAGACCAAGCATCATCTCCCAGGCTTCTCTTCCAGACACCCTATTTATCTGATGCTTAATGAAGGCCTCAACGAAAGGCAACGGTTTAGTCCTAGCCAGGTTGTAGATGGCACGCAGCTGTTTTGCACCGAGTTCGCTTTTGACGGCAACCTCCGCCAGTCTCTCGCCTTTTTGTTCTAATTCTCTTTCCTCACTCAACTTTTCATCTCTCCTTAAATGCATTGTAGACTGTAAAGGCATCCAATAGGATGCCTGACTGCAGACCAGAAAGGAAACGCTCTCCTACACTCCATTCTAAGCCTCTGCCTCTCCCACCTTTTGCCATGAGGTTCTTAATCAGAGCCTCGGCGAGCAAAGGGTTTTTGATAGCGGTCTCTGCAATATTGCGTATCTGAGTCGAGGCAACTGTTTCTTCAGCCATTGCTTTTGACAGCTTCAAAATCTCCTCCATTTCGCTCCATTTCCATGGCCCGTGCGAAACGCTTTTGCGAGCGCGCATGAGCTCTTCAGGAGTGTACCCGATACCACCGATTATCGCAAAAGCTACAGAGTCCTTCGACGGGTTTTCTTTTGCCATGCGTAGAAGTGTTTCCGCTACCTCAAGCCCAGCATATATCGGTAGCTTAGAATGGAAGATCGCGATTCCTGCCGACATAGTACATGCTCCGGCCATCGCTTTTCGGAATTCCGAGGCAATACTTCTCGCTGCTTCCAACGATGCTTCTCCAGGGACAATTGCAAGGATGTCGTCACCACCAGCGATTAAGCATCCTCCACCGTACACGGTTACAACTGCCCCAAGTTTCTTCTCACAAACATCGTGGATGTGTCTGCTGATTGCAGACAATCTCGCAGGACTTGCAGTCTTGTCAAAGAGGTCAAATTCGTCTCCACTCAATACTTTGCCAACTCCGTCGCCGTCTGCTCTAATAATCGCAATCAGACCTCGTTTTCCCTGCTCTTCTGAATCGTCCCTAAACCGGTCTAAACTGAGCCCGTGACCTTCTTGCCGCAACTTCCAGCAGAATTCGCAGAGCTCCTCAGGTCTTGGGGATGCATTGTAAGGCAGCATCTTCTCCTTGTCCGGATGTGCCGCGGAGCGAACGTGACATACGTCGCATGCTTTCAGTTCGTCAGACAAGCTTTCAACTTGACCAATCAGTCTTTCAGATTTCTTCAGTCGCATTTGCCATTGCGCTTCTTTCCAGACTCCGCCAAAGTTCTTCCTTACGCGACTGCCGCTCGATTTCAGCCAGTTTGCAGTCATGGTAACCAACTGGTCGGTCGCGTCCTCAAAAGATACTGCAACTGCTTTAGAAACCGTGTCTGCCATACTCACAGGGCTGAGGGCAAGGACTCCCCCGCCTCCGGCAAAAATCAGGCATTCTGGTCCTAACAAGTCTGCTATGCAGGCTCCAGCCTTTTCGGTTGCCAACCGTATTCTGAAGCTTCTTGCGTTCAGATCAGGAAGCCTTGAAGAAGTGTTCACGTAGCGTGAGATCTTGTCAGCATCGCCGGAAATCAAAGCAAACTCGTAACTATCCACGTCATCGCCCTTGTTGTACCCTCCATCCAAAAAGATACAGGTGGCAAAAGCAGCAGTCAGTTTAAGATGATCCCATAAAGAAACATCGTTCATCCCTATTCTCGGATCTGCTGGAATATTTTGCAAGCGAGAGTATGCCAACCTCTGGAAAAGGTCTAGGTATCCTTTCTTGAAATCGCTCTCGAAAACACTCTTCAGCCCTCTCAGCTGACTAGCCATTTCCTTAGCTGTGGCTTCCAAGACCGCAGAATCGACTCGAGGACCGATTGATTCCCCTTTGGATAACACGTGTGCCAAATAGAAAGGAGGCTTGCATGGAGACAGGTTAAGAGCGTGTTCCTTTCCGGCATCACCAACAGAAGAGAAAATGTTAGCAAGCCAGATTATCTTCTCCTCTTCAGTCTGCGGATTATACTCTTTCGGAAACGAACGTTCTGTATGATGTCTCATGCAGGTTGAAGCACAAGCTTCCCCTAGACTTTCATTAACCAGCGCATAACTATATTGAGCGTGCTCTGTGTACGCTCTTCCTTTTGCCCAACACTCAAGCTTTCCAATATCATGAAGCAGCGAGCATGTCCTAAGCTCATAGAGTTTCTCTGTTTGAGCCTCAGAAATCAAGTAGGTTCACGTGCTCATTTATGGTGTTCTCCAAATTTAAGTCTTGCAGCTCCATTTACGGATGACGACTCTTTCTCTCTCGAGCTAAAGGAAAAAACAATGGCCAGACAGTCACAACTTCATGATTTCTTTGAGTGAAGCTTCTGGAGATACTTCACGCACGCACTCGTTCAAAGATTGGCTGTTGGGACTACTAAAGGCAGAATGTGGCGTTACGCGTCTTCATAGTCAAGTTCGTCTATTTCTATTTCGTAGCATTCTTCACACATGCCATCGTAGGTCTCGTACTCTTCTTTTGTAAGCTTTCCGCCACATTGTAAACATTGATGGACTTCTTTCTCATCCAATCTACATTAAATCTCCAAACATGTCCTCTGATTCCTCTGTCAGCTGGTCGTCCCAGCATTCCCAGCACATGCCATCATAATCTTTGCAGTCGTCTTCAGAAATTTCTCGCCCACAAACAGAACAAGTGAATTTCTTGTCTTCACTATCTTTCTCGTGTTCCTTTATACTTGTTGCACCGCGATGCTTCCGCGACCCAAACCAAGATGCGCCCTAGGCAGGTATCCCAAAAAGGCTTATGAATCAGAAATAAGTACCTTCGCTACAATTATACACGCTTCCTTCTCTCTGTTCTCTCGGGTACAAACCCCAAAACAGGTAGACCTTCGTCTGCACAGGAAGCCGCAGATCCTTATGAGATTGCCCTAATTGCGCTGATGATGGAGACGTTTCCCGCGAACCCCTATTCTCCTAAACGTCTTCACTTCTTTACCATAGGGGTAAATCCGGATATTTAGCAAGGCTTGGGCAACGCTTGAACGCTCGGTGAGCCCACTAACGCAAATACAACCAGGGTTCCCACTTAAGGTATGGTTCAATGGCTGTCCTGAAGATTTAGGCGCGAAGCACATAGCGAGTGTCAATGGGGAGGCAAAGATTTTGGTTTACAGCGACTTTGGCAAGGTTGCAGCTGAAAACACCCAACGCTAATAGTAGCTCCAAGGTGGGGTTCCGCTGTTCCGTTGGCCTTGCTTCTTCCGTTTGGGCAAGGTTCTGCAGGATTTTCGCTACGAAAGTAGCTCCATAGTGGGTGACATAGTGTTTTGGTTCAACTTGTTGACAGGATTCCATAATTGATGCTCTTACTTGGAGCGTTTTTAAAGGTTCGCATCAAATCAGCTATTTCTTCGCGTTTAAACAGCCCCACATACCACGGCCTTGCTAACTATTTGCCCATCATGAAGAGTGCCATTTCCACATCTGCAAGATTGAACGGATAGCCCTCTTCATTTAGCACGTTCCTAGTTACTTCCAAAACCCACAAGAGTTTCTGATAGTTCTCGCCCCATTCCTCTGAACCGCAATTGTCCGATGGGAAAGTTCTTCCAGCTTGTGGTGCCCGTCCTGGAATCTTGATTATTCTATCATCCCCATCCTTCAATGTAGCAAGCGCAAGGCCTACACGACTATCATAGATTGCAAAGTAGTTTGGGTCTGAAAGCCCGATTATTTTGGATGCGCGAGATATAATCAAAGGAAATGACATGAGTTTACAAATTGCTTCAGACGGTTTTCCCTCATCTAATAGGTTAAACGCTTGCCGGGTTACTTCCAAGCACTTGTTTTGGTTTCGCTCAGCGAATTGAGGGTTTTTTGGAAATCCCCATTCCATAATGCTGTCCAAAGTTTCTAAGTCAACGCCACCATTATTTCGTATCCTTGATAAAACAATTTGTCTCGTCAAATGATTTCTTTTTTCCAGCGATTCAATTAATGTCTTGTCTTTCCAGCGGTAATCTTTTCTTCCAGCTATGAGAGCATTCTTGTTTCCCTTAGTCCAAGCAGTAATAATGCCACCGTACCTTTGAAGAAAAACCTCCTTTGAGTTGCCAACGGCGGAGGCGTTACCAATCGCTTCGTTCGGCGGTGTTGATGCTACGGGAAGCTGTAAACGGTATTGTGGCATGAGCTTGTATTTCCCACTTCCAAGGTATTCAAAGCATGGGTGGTGGGTAGGGTAGTGATGATATGATTCGTGTTCGGGTGCCATTGCGATTACATAGGTTCGAATGCTTGTGGCAGGTACATCGGGTCTGCTCTCGTGAATCTTATTAACAAGGTCGTTGGCCGTGAAGATTTCTTTTCCGAGTTCGCGGGCTGCTTTCAATACCATTTGCCATCTTTTCATGTCGGGCGGGTTATTGTAGTCAGGCATGAGCCTCAATAATAGTTTTGGAGATTAAAGACTTGCCTCGCTCAGGAAAACTTCAATTCTTGCCCCAAAATAAGTAGACTTTCGTCTGCATTAGGAACCCGCAGATCCCTATGAGGCTCGCAAGCTTCTGCTTTTTTCTGTTCTTCCTTGGTATCTTTTCGTTTTATAGAGATAAAACGAAAATGACGGCAAATCTTATTATAAAAATCCTTGATGCAGTTAGCAGAAGGTGAAGGCAGGGTGGCCATCACCTGCTAGGAGGCCAACCCCCTTCATAGGCTCACTTCAAACAATGAACTGGACGAAATCCACACTTCAAGACCTTTTTCTTTTGTTCCAAAAAAGAGATGTTGAAACTCCCGACAAGTCCTGCCTTTCTTGAGGAAGAAGCTGCATGGAAGACGCAGAATCTGGAGGCATGAGGAGGCGCGACCGCATTAGATTTCTTGACTATCGAAAGAGGGCGTAATTCTCTGATTGTATGTGCCAATCTTGCTCGACGTCGTCTCAAGTCAGTTTCGAAACTCTTAGTAGAATACTGCCCTTGTCATCTTCAACAAAGACGATGAGGTTTCCTATTTTGACATTTAGCTTTTCTTGCACGGATTTGACGAGGGTTATCCTGTTTTTCGGACCGACCTTGCTAGTGCCTAAAACTTTCTCCACTTGTGTCACCCTCGCCAGTTTTTACTCCGCATTGACGGTTAAAAGTAGGTGAGTAAAGCGGCACAAGTGTTAAATGTAGCACAACCTGTTGTAGAAAATGAGATGAAAATTAAGATGAGAAAAATCCTGAAAATGTGCATCTTGACCTTAGCCACGGCTGCAATCACAAGTTGTCTGTTTTCTGCGAGTACTGGCAGAGCTTTTGCGGATGTTTCATTAGCATCGACAGATGTTTCATACACCGCTTCCCGCCGCGTTAGTCATACTGGTTCTTTGGGACAGATAGACTTTGATGTGAATGCGACTGTTCAATGTAATACCAACTACAGCTGTTCAACGGATGGAGTCTTGCCCCCTTCTTCAACTTGCCATTTGAATGTAGCCCCGAAATCCGGAACATTAACTGTAGTCTATCACATACACCGTCCCATTCTACGAGATATTGATGGTTCAAAGTCTATCCCGTTGCCGTTAGGGGGACAAGAACTTCTTGGAGACTCTCCACCCATCGCAATACCGATTGACAGTTATGGCACTATCACAATAGTTATTCATGGACGTTTATCAGCAAGCCTTAGCGTAGAGAACGGGTCAGTCAACCCTAATTCCTTAGAATGGTCAAGATGGGGAACTAATGATACAGTTGTTTCGTCCAGTATGAATAAGGTCACTTTGACACTGGACACAGTATACAAGATTTACTTTACTGTCAGTGTTTCGATAAGTGGCTTTGACGTGGCCAGAAGAGATTCTGAC
>Ga0315284_10008921_pt1 | contig 14320 bp, 7 predicted proteins | sample YL17G09_16_MG_FD_203696 | JGI IMG/M metagenome (GOLD analysis project Ga0315284, IMG submission 203696) | Sediment microbial communities from Yellowstone Lake, YNP, Wyoming, USA - YL17G09_16 | ecosystem: Environmental > Aquatic > Freshwater > Lake > Sediment | place: USA: Wyoming | collected... | reverse complement strand
AGCGTCATGCCGGCGGCGAGGATGCCGTATTCCGCGTACTCGAACAGGATGTTCTGCTGCGTCCGCAGGGAGAGGAACACGCGGTGTCCGGTTTCCGGGTTGATCGGAGAGAGGATGACGCCGATGAGGAAGACGAGGATGAGCGCGAGCAGGCCCCGATACTCGCCGATGAAACCGACGATGAGCCGCCAGATGGGCCGTGGCGCATCGGGCTTTGCCTCGCGTACCGAATCGGATTGCTTGTGCGGATCACTCGTCATCGCGCGATGATTTCTGCGGAGCGCCTGCGGCGCCCTGCAGAGGAGGTGGTGATGCGTGATGCAGGAGGCGGCGCGTACGGCGGCAAAGCAAGGCGGCGTGCGGATTCGGGCGGCGGCAGCACACATGGCGCATCAACTCCACCGCCCAGAAGGTGAACAACGATGAGGGAGCTATGGGGGCACGGGTTGGTCATGGCAATGGCCGTCGCGCTCATCATGTCAGCAACGACGAGGGCGCCGGGCGCCGCGGCGAGCGAACTCGAGGAAGACCACGCGCTTTCGATGGAGTTCGAGACCCCGCACACGGACTGGGCGAAGCCGTACGCGCTGGGCAAGGTTCGCGTGCTGTACTTCGGCTACGGCTCGTACGGCCGCGGGATCGAGGCGCGCGACCTGATCGAGTTAATGGAGCGCTTCGACATTGAAGCCGCCGCGGCGTACTACCACCGGCTCATTGACAGCTCGCAGTTTCAATGGGACGGCGGCGAGGCGGGAACCGGGCGAATCCTGCGCCTGCTCGACGAGCATTGGGATTGCTTCGTCCTCAACGGCCTGGAGGTGACGCTGCTGCCGACCGAGGCGCAGTACAAGATGTACAAGGCGGTGAGCGACGGCGCGGGGCTGATTCTCATAGGCGTGGACGACGACCGGGCGCTGAAACCCGAGAACAAGATCAAGCCCGCCGATCTGCCGGCGTTTCTCGCCCACGATCCCGTGGGCGACGCCTTTCGCGCGAAGAAGGGACGCGCGATCCGCCTACCCGCGCGGCCGCAGATCGCGTTCCGCCCCGGCTGGGAGGTGGATTACGACTACTGGCTGGAGCGCGTCGGCCGGGCGGTGCTGTGGGCGGCGGGGAAGAAGCCGCGGATCAGCATGCGTATCGTTTTGAAGGCCGATCGCATCTCTCGCAATGAGGCAAGAGCGGGGCAGGTCAGGGTGGAGTTTGAGGCAGAGGGGCCGACCCCTCCCATGGAGATCAGCGTGCGCGTTCGCCGGAGCAACGGATTAGCCTTCCAATTGTGCGAGATGCCCGCCCAAGTCGCCGGCACCACCGGTGATGGGCACGTCACGGGCGTCTTCACATTCACGGAACCACGGCAATACCTCGCCGGGGAGCACCACGTGGATGTGATCATGCGCGGCAAAGGCGGGGTCGAAGCGTGGGCGACGGTCCCGCTTGAGGTCACCTCTTCGCGCACCGTCACAGATGTGACGCTTGACAAGGACTGGGGCGAGATCGGCGAGAGGATCGTAGGGACGGTGGCACTGGCAGGCGATCCCCTGCCGGGCGAGCTTGTGCGTATGCAACTGCTTGATGCGCGGCAGCGTATCCTCGTCCAGGCGGATCAGGCGGTTGCTGATTCGAAGGCCGCATTCGCCTTCCCGATCGAGGACTGGATGCCGATGCTGCTCGAAGTCCGGGCAGTGGTGATGGCAGGCAGCGAAGAGGTTTCGTCCGCGTATACGTACTTCCGCGTGACCAAGCGCAACCGCGGGCAGTTCAACTTCGTGGTGTGGGATTACCCGCCCGATTCGGTCGCGCCATACGCCGAGCAGCAACTGGCGCGCCTCGGCTGCACCGTGCAGTTGTACGGGGGATCACCGCCCATCGTCGTGGCCGCGTCCAACACGGCGCAGATCCCCTACACGACGCGCATCATGACCGCGTGGGATGAAAAGGGCTCCATGAAACCGGTGTGCTGGAACGACGAGCCGGCGGTGGATCAGTGGGTGGACAGCATCGTTCAGCCGTACGAGAAGTCGCGGGAGCACGGGGTGTTCGTCTATTCGCTCGGCGACGAGACCGCCACTACCGGCTGCTGCGTGCACCCGGCATGCCTCGCCGCCTACCGCCGATACCTGCGGCAGGAGTACGGTGACATCGCCGCGCTCAACGCGTCGTGGGGCACGAGCTACGCGAGTTGGGATGAAGTGAACCTGCTCATCCCAGATGACAACGACGAGGCCGAGGCGCTGCGCCAGAAAATCTACAGCCGCTGGTATGACCGCCAGGCGTTCAAGGGCTACAACTTCGTGAAGCTGTGCGAGCGCTTTGGCAAGCGCTTCCGGCAGCTCGACCCGCAAGCGCGCACCGGCTTCGAGGGCGCGGGTGGGTTCGCCGATGGCACCGACATTGATCTCATCTGCCGCACCAATGGGTTCTGGTCGCCGTATCCGGGTCCCGCGGACGAGGTGCTGCGCTCGATCGCGCCGCCGGGTTTCATCCACGCCAACTGGATGGGCTACACGAAGGACGCGGAATCGCTGCTCGGGCAGTACTGGCGCATGGTGACGCGCGGCGACGACGGCGTGTGGTGGTGGATGTGGACTGGGTTCGGGACCTATCGCGGGCTGCTCGCGCCGAGCCTCGCCCCGTGGCCCGCGATCAAGGAGATGCAGCGCGACACGCAGATCGTGCGCGACGGGCTGGGCTCGCTGCTGCTGCGGTGCAAGCGCGAGGACGACGGCATCGCGATTCTATGGTCGTACCCGTCGGAGTTCGCCAACAAGATCGAGGCGGGGCCGTCGTACGGCACGTACGAGGATGACCACGTCGCGTGGCAGCGCGCGGTGCGGGCGCTCGGGCTTCAATTCAGCTATGTCACCGACCGCATGCTGCGCCAGGGCGAGTTTCGCGCGCGTCGCTATAAGGTGCTGATCCTGCCGCAGACGGAAGCCGTCGGACCGAAGGAGGCCGCGGTCATCCGTGATTTCGTCGAGCGCGGGGGAACCGTCATCGCGGACGTTCGCCCCGGCGTCTATGACGGGCACTGCAAGCCGCTCGCCCAAGGCGCGCTGGATGACGTGTTCGGCATCCGGCGCAGCGGGAACGCGGAAGCGGTGACGGCGCGAGCGGAGATTACGGGTGCGCTGGGCAGCAAGCCGGTTGCTATTTCGTGGGCCAACGCGAAGGTGGATCCGGCGGTGCAGGCGACGGCCGGCAAGCCGCTGGGACACGCGGGGTCGGCGCCGCTGTGTATCGTCAACCAAATCGGGCGCGGGCGCGCGGCTTTGCTGAACTTCACGCTCGACTCGTTCCCGCGGCTTGGTGACGCGCCCGCGACCGTGGGAGATTTCTTCGCCGCGATGATGACCCTCGCCGGGGTTGAACCGCAGGTGGTCGTCACCGACGCGAAGGGCAAGCCGGTACGCGACACGGAGGTCATCCGCTGGAAGGGCCGCGGCGTGGACTTCCTAACGTTGTTCGGCGGCGACGAGGAGCTGGTTCAGGTGCGACTGCCGGGCGCGCAGCATGTCTATGATCTGCGCGACCATGCCTATCGCGGCGAGACGCGAGTGTTCAAGGCGCGAAAGCTTCCGCGGCGGGCGACGTTCATCGCGCTTTCTGATGAGAAGCTGGCGCCCCCGCGCCTGGAGCCGAGCCAGACCCATATCAACCGCGGCGAGAACCTCAAGGTGCGGATGTTCTACCCTGACAGCGGCGCCTGGCACGCGGCTCGCGTACGCGTTGGCGAGCCGTCGGGTGCGCACGCCGAATACCTCGATCAAGTCGTCGTGGTGGGACCGAAGGGCGCCGAGGTGATGCTGCCGATTGCTTACAATGATCCCGTAGGCGAATGGTCGATCCGGGCGGTTGATCTGTACACGGACGAATCCGCGGTAGCCGAGGTGACCGTGAAATGAGCGCATCGCAAACGATCCTGCGGCGGTTGATGATTGTCGTCGCCCTCGCGTGTGCGGGGGTGTCGCACGTAGCGGCAGCCGACGAGCTGCAGATATTGGTGTATCCCTGTCCGCGCGCCGAGCGACCGCCGGTCATTGACGCCCGGTTCGATGACGCGTGCTGGGCAGCGGCGCCCGTCGCCAGTGGCTTCACCTACTTCGAGAAGGACGAACTGGCGCCGGTGCAGACGTCGTTTCGCGTCTGCTACGACGATGCTGCGCTCTACTTCGCCATCACGTGCGACGAGCCGACGCTGCAGAGGGTCGGCCGTGTCAAGGGGGGTCGCGATGACGTCGAGATATTCCATCACGAGGCGGTGGAGATCTTCATCGATCCCGGTCACACCCACAGCGCGTACTACCAACTCGGGATAGACGCGGCCGGGTCTCTGTATGATGTGGGGTCGGGGCAGGGGACGACCTGGAATGGTCACATCGCCGTGGCCACCGCCATCGCGAACGACTCCTGGCGCGTCGAGGTCGCGGCGCCGTGGAAGGATCTGGGCGTGCAGCCGAAGCCGGGCCAGGTTCACGGGTTCAATGTCTGCCGCGACCGCTACATCGGCCCCGACCGGCAGTGGAGCAACTGGGCGCGCGTCATGGTCACGTTTCACGACCCGATACGCTTCGCGCACCTAGTTCTGTCACCGACACCAGACGCGCTTGCCGGCCTCGCCGCCGAACTGCGCAAGGGCGAAAGGATGGGCCCGATTCGCATTCTCACGAGCGAAGGCATCGCCGGTCAGGCGTATGGTGCAATGCTGAAGGAGACGCTGGACAAGGTGGGTGTCCACATCGCGGAGCTGAGGCGGATTGCCGAGAATGATCGCGACCCGGCAGTGCGGCGGGAGATGGATGCGCGGCTCAAGCCGCTCGAAGCCGAAGTTGACGAGGCGCGCAAGGCGCTTGCCGACAGGACCGTAGACGCGGCGACGTTCACGAGGTCGGAAGTCCGGCTCAACGGGGTGCTCAAGGAGTTGAATGATCTTGTATGGCAGGCGCGGCTGTCGGCCCTGCTGGAGGAGCTATAGCGTGCGGCGTGAGTCGTGTTCATCTATATCGCCAAACGGGGCGACGTGTCTGTCGCAGCCCCTCGCCGGCAACTGGCATCTGCTAATCGGGCGTCAGGGACGCGATTCGGTCCTCCGGCCGGACCGCGCGCGCCACATCCGCGGTGGCTGCGCCTGGCGTCTGGGCGCGCTGGAGGTCACGCTGCGCGCGACGCGGCCGACCTCCGATCCCTCATCGTGGGTGCTGCGGGCCATCATCACCAACCAGGGGCGGCGCGAGGCGCGCATCGACTCCGTGGTCCTGCACCTCGCCGGCATCACCGCCGCGGCGGAATTGGAGGCGCTGCGCAGCCCAGGCGCCCGGGTATTCCTCGATTCGGGCGGGCTTGGCGGGTCGGGGGCCCATGACCTGAACGTCCCCGCGGCGCGTCACGAGTCGCACGGGGTCGGCGTGCTGGTCGATCGCGACCGAACGCTGGCGCTGGCGGCGGGCTTTCTGTCGTTCCGCGATGCGCATGTCACCCTCACGCTGGCGTGCGACGAGCAGGGCGCCTGGCAGACGCTCGAGGCGCGTTCCGATTTCATCAACGGGGGGCGCATCAAGCCCGGTCGGTCCCTGCGTTCCGAGGCGCTGTGGCTGCGGCGCTGCGAGTCGGGGCATGAGGGGCTCGAGCGCTGGGCCGATGCGGTGACTCGTTACAACCGGCTGCCCGCGCCCCGCGCCCGCCCGTCGGGATGGAACTCCTGGTACGCTTACCGTCTTACGATCACCGAAGACATCGTGCTTGCGAATGCGCGGATCGTGGCCGACCGGTTTGGCGAATACGGCGCGACCAACATTCAGATTGACCACGGCTGGCAGGACCGCGATATCGTCGGCAACTGGGTTCCCAACACGCGCTTTCCGCACGGCTTGCCCTGGCTTGCCGAGCGCCTCCAGGACATGGGACTGACGCTCGGCCTGTGGACCGCGGTATCGCAGATGTCCGAGTTTGCGCCGTTCTACCAGGAGCATCCGGAGGCCCTGCTTCACGACGCCTCGGGCGCGCCGTCAGTGGCCGACCAGCACTGGTACTGGGTGCCGCACGGCCGGACATTCACGCCCGACCCGACGCATCCGCTCGGGTGCACCTACTACCGCAACGCCGGCCGCCTGGTGCGGGACCACGGCGCGGCATATGTGAAGAACGATTTTCAGGGCAACCTGCTGCGGCACGATGTCGTGCCTCACGATCGCACGGCTCCGCTCGGTCCGCCCCTGTACCTGCGCGCCATGCGTGCATTCCAGCAAGGGATGGGGCCGCAAATGATCCGTCACGGATGCAATGCGCCGCTCAATGTCGGCGCGGGCATGTGGGACGCAGCATGGGTGCACCGCGACATCGGCAATCCGCGGGACGACTGGGCGGAGCTGGGTCGCTTCGCGCACGAACTGGCTTGTCGCCAGCACGTCAATGGCAAGTTCTACTGGTGCGATCCCGATTATCTGCAAGTGGGGCAGGGCACGCCGAACGAGACTCGCGCGCGCATGGCGCTGATGGCCCTCGGCGGCGGGACGGCGTTCATCTGTGACCGGCTGCCGGAGCTGCCCGAAGAGAAGCTGCGGCTCATCAGCCGCTGCCTGCCGGGATACGGACGGGCGGCCACGCCGCTCGATCTGTTCGACCGCGATGCCTACCCGCGCATCTGGTGGCTCGACGTCGAGACGGCGTGGGGAAGCTGGGCCGTCGTCGGCGTGTTCAACCTCGATGATGAGCCGGTCGAGGTTGAGGTGCCGATACATCGAGCGCCGGCAACCGGCGATCTCCACGCGTTTGAGTTCTTCTCCGCGTCACAGTTCACACCGGGGCCCCTGCGGCGCGGCGAGCCGCTGCGGGTGTCGGTGCCCGCGCGCGATGTTCGCGTGCTGCGCATCGCCGCCATGCCCGAACATCCCTGGGTCATCGGCACCGATCTACATCTGACGCAGGGCGGGGTCGAGCTGGAGCGGGTGCGGTGGAATGCGCGGAAGATGACGCTTTCAATGACCGTTAACCGCACGCCGGGGGAGAACGGGAACGTATACGTCCGCGTCCCAGCCGGGTATCGCGCGCTGTCGGGTGAGGCCGACGCGTCAGGGATTCTGCGCGTGCCTGTGGGATTCGCGGCAGCGCGCGAATCCTGCCAGATTGCCTTCACCGGCCGAAGCAGGCGCATCACATGAGAGGAGCGACGACTGCGGCGATCATCCTGGCAATACTCGCGACCCGCGGCGGCACTCTCGGATATGCGTTCGGTACCAAGGCGTCCGGTCAGAAGAGGACAGGAGCGAGGATAACTTCACGCAAGGCGACCCCGAAAGCCAACGAGCCCGCGCGCCTCGCGATTATGGATGTCCGCATGGTCATTGTGAAGCTGCGCGACGGCACGCTCATGGGCTGCTTCTCGCGCGCGGCAGACAACGGACAGGAAGCCGCCGCCCGGTACTCCCGTGACAACGGCCGCACCTGGAGCGACCCCCAGACGCTGTTCAGGCTTCCCCAGAACTCGGGCGTCTGGGGCCTGTCCGAAGCTCTGGTTGATCGCGAAGGCGAGGTGCATCTGTTCATCCTCAATGCGCCCACCGGGGACATGATCGCGTCCGGCGAAGGGGAACGCGTTCTCACCGGGGAGCTTGCCGGGCAGCGGCTCGACATTTGGTACGCCAAGTCGGCGCGCGGCAGAACGGAATGGCCACCTCCGAGGCTGATCTGGAAAGGGTACACGGGTGCGCTCAACTCAGTGATCCAGATGACCAACGGCCGCATCGTGTTGCCGTTTTCATATCTCACCACGCGCACGTGGGCGAAACGCGGTGAGGGGCTGGACGCCTTCACGTTCATGGGGCAGTTCGACTCCACGGCGATCTACAGCGATGACGGCGGCGCGACGTGGCGGCTCGGTTCCAGCGTGCGCGTCTCGGTTCCTGACATTGTCTCGGCGTACGGAGCGGTCGAGCCGGTCATCATCCAACTCAAGGACGGCCGGGTGTGGATGCTCATACGAACGCAGCTGGGGCGGTTCTACGAGTCATTCTCCGAGGACGGCGCCGCCTGGTCCGACCCGCGGCCGACGACTATTTTGTCGTCCGACTCGCCGGCGGGGATCGTGCGCGTGCCGGATGGGCGCATCGTCCTGTTCTGGAACGACTGTCTGCGGTTCCCGTATGCCTACGGCGGGCGGCACGTTCTCCATGCCGCCATATCCGATGACGAAGGCAAGACCTGGCGTGGCTATCGCGAGGTTGCGCGCGACCCGAAGCGCAATGAGCCGCCGCCGCCGAATGGCGATTTCGGAACCGCATATCCTTTCCCCGCAGTGACGAACGAGGGCACGATCATCTACTGCACAGGGCAGGGAGCGGGCCGCGAGCTCCTGATGCTGCTCGATCCGGATTGGCTGCTCGAAACGTCCCAGAAGGCTGACTTCGGGAAGGGAGCTGACGAGTGGTCTGTGTTTGGCACAAAGGGTGTGGAGTTCGTCCCTCACCCGGAGAAACCAAATGCCAGAGTGCTGAGCATGCGAAAGACGGACCCGGCCTGGCCAGCGGCCGCGGTGTGGAACTTCCCTGCTGCGCGCGAGGGCCGCGTGCGCATGAGGATGATGATCGAGCCCGGGTTCAAGGGCACTGTGATCGGAATCACCGATCACTTCTCTGCGCCTTTCGACATGGAGGACAGGTTCTACAACGTGTTCAACCTGGAGATAGGACCGGGCGGCCGGCTGCTGGAACAGGCGCACTTGGTCCCGTCGCGCTGGCATGAGTTGGTGTTAGAGTGGTCGCACGCCAAGCGCCAATGCCGGGTTCGGCTCGATGGTCGTGCGGCGGGCACGCTGCCGCTCCTGCGCGAGACCACTGGCCTATGCTACCTGCGCATGCGCTCGACGGCGGAAGGAACCGATGCCGCGGGGTTCCTGGTCGAATCCTTCGAAGCGCGCATCACTGAAGCGCGCTCACGAGGCAGCAACCGATCAGGACATGACCGATCAGCCTCCCGATAGGCCGTCGATTCGCCTGCCGCGCACCTTCGCCGCGCTGCGGCACCGCAATTACCGGCTCTTCTTTGCCGGGCAGTTGGTGTCGCTCATCGGCACCTGGGTGCAGAACACGACGCTGCCATACCTGGTCTATGACCTGACCAAGAGTGCGTTCCTGTTGGGCGTCATTGCCAGCCTGGGGGCATTGCCGATGCTGGTATTCGGCCTGCCGGGCGGGGTGCTGGCCGATCGCGTCCGGAAGCGGGGCATCCTGCTCACGACCCAATCCTCGCAGATGGTGTTGGCATTCGTCCTATCGGGGCTAGCGCTCACTCATTGGATCCGTCCATGGCATGTTGCGATACTGGCGCTCCTTGGCGGGATCGTGTTCGCCTTCGATATGCCGGCGCGGCAGGCGTTCGTGATCGAGATGGTGGATCGGCGTGACCTGATGAACGCGATCGCGCTGAACTCATCCATATTCAACGGCGCCCGCGTGATCGGCCCGGCGATTGGGGGCGAGTTATACGCGACCATCGGACCTGGCTGGTGCTTCTTCGTGAACGGCGTGAGCTTCGTCGCGGTACTGATCGGGCTGCTCATGATGCGGTTTCCGGCACAGCCGCCTAGGCTGATCACCACCAGCGCGCTGAGCGATGCCGTCGGCGGCCTGCGCTACCTGTGGACGAATTCGACGGTTCGCGGCCTGGCACTGATGTTGGCGGTCATGACGATCTTCGGGTGGTCCTACGGGGTGCTGATGCCGGTGTTTGCGAAGACGATCCTGGGCGTCGGCGTGAAGGGGCTAGGCTATCTCTGGGTGGCGACCGGCGTTGGCGCGGTGATCGGAGCGCTGAGTGTCGCGACTGTCGCGGGGCGGCCTAAGGGGAGCATCCTCTTCGGCGGCATGTTGATGTTGGCAGCGGCCGTTGCCGGCTTCTCTTTTTCCCGCAACTTCGCCCTCTCGCTCCTGCTGCTCGCATTCGCGGGGCTGGGCGGCGTCGCGTTCATGTCCACCGCGAACACGGTATTCCAGATCAGCGTGCCTGATGAAGCACGCGGGCGCATCATGGGCGTCTGGGGTTTGGTGATGGCCGGCATGGCGCCGGTGGGCAGCCTCCAGATTGGGGCGCTCGCTGAGTACCTCGGCGCGCCGCGCGCGGTGTTCATCGGCGCCTGCATCACGGCGGCCGCGACGCTGATTGCGATCATCGCCTGGCGGCGGGGGCGCAACCGCGAATCGGCGGCGTCAGACTAGCGTGGGCTATTCATACTCCGCAGCGCGGCGTCGGGATGGCTGCTGCGTGAGCCGCGTTTGATGCGCCCGTGGCGCATCTCCGGAGCGCGTGCCCCCACGGATCGGGGCTCCGGAGACGCGGCGAAGCCGCGTCCCAATTCGGCGCCGCAGGCGCGCCACACTGTTCACTAGCACCGGATGGTGTCATTCTGAGCTGGCGCCCCGACTCATCGGGGTGCTCCGGAAATGCGCCGCCTGGCGGCGCATTCAGCGAAGAATCTTGGCGCCGATTATCCCCAGGCCAAGATCCCTTCGCGTTGCTCAGGGCAGGCTCTTCGCGTTGCTCAGGGCAGGCTCTTCGCGTTGCTCAGGATGACAGTTGGTCCCAGCTAAGTGAACGGTTGGGGCTAGGCGCCGGTTCCTGATGCCGCTTCAAGTTGGGACGTGCACTGCGGGCAGCGGGTCGCGGCAAGCGGGATGGCGGACTGGCAATACGGGCAGTCCTTCGTCTTGGGCGCCGGCGCCTGCTGGCGGCGCATGCGGTTGATGACGCGAACCAGGAGAAAGACCGCGAACGCGACGATGACGAAGTTCAGCACGGTATTCACGAACATGCCGTAGTTGATTGTCGCCGCGCCCGCCTTCTTCGCTTCCGCGAGCGTCGCGTAGTGCGGCCCCGTGAGTCCGATAAAGAGGTTGGAGAAGTCAACACGCCCGAGCGCCAGACCGACCGGGGGCATGATGACATCCTCCACCAGGGACGTGGCGATCTTGCCGAAGGCGGCGCCAATGATGAACCCGACGGCGAGGTCCACGACGTTGCCGCGCATCGCGAATTCCTTGAATTCCTTCAGCATCCCAGTCCTTTCCCCAACGAACTCTGCGGTCGCAGCGGGATTCCAATGCTGTCATCCTTCGCGCCGCGCACGACCGGCCGCCTGCCACTTCTCGCGGGTGTGCAGTTCTGGAATCGCTTGCTTGCGCCTGCCGCGGTCTTGTCCAATCAGGGTCACACAGGGCCGGTGCCTATGATGGGGGAGGCTTACTTGGCGCGGAACGCCTTGCGCATGACGGTGTCGAGCAGGCCCGGCGCGAGCAGCCTCATCCAGCCGATGAGCTTGCCGCGCCTCGAGGTGGTCGCCTCGCGCTGGCGCTTCGCGGCGGCGTCGAGGATGATGCGCGCACACGCCTCTGCCGACATCATCGTGGCATTGTAGAACTTCCGCGCGGCATCCTCGCCCATGAACTCACCCGTCGCGCGCCGCGTATGCGCCACGAGCCCGGTCACCACGAAGTCCGGGTAGACCACGGTGACGCTGATGCCGGAGCCCGCCAGTTCGATGCGAAGCGAATCGAAGAAGCCCGCCATCGCGTGCTTGCTCGAACCGTACGCGATGCTCATGGGCGACGGCGCTTTGCCGGAGAGGCTGGAGACGGCGACGATGCGGCCGCGGCTCTGCTTCAGGTGCGGCAGCGCGTGATAGGTGCAGTGGACGCTGCCTATGAAGTTGACCTCCATGACCTCCTTGAACCCGACGAGGTCGGGCAGACTCTCGAACGCGCCTCGGATGGCGAGGCCGGCGTTGTTGATCAGCATGTCAACGCGGCCATACTCCTCCACGGTGCGCTCGATGAGCCGCTTGCAGTGCTCCTCGTCCGCGACGTCGGTCGGCACGGCCAGAGCTTTGCCGCCGCGGCGGTCGCACTCGCCGGCGACCGCGTTCAGCTTGTCAGCGCTGCGCGCGGCAAGCGCCAGGCGCGCTCCCTGGTCCGCGAGTTGATAGGCCAGCGCCTCGCCAATGCCGCTCGATGCGCCGGTAATGATGACAACCTGCTCTTTGAACGGTGCTTCTGCCACGTCGCCTGCGTCCTCCGTGAGTTGTGCTTCTCTTCGCTGCGTGTCACCAGGGAATCGACGCGGGGCTCTGCCGCGCCAGGCGCATCGGCGGCACGTCCTCCGCCGCGAAAGCGCGGAGGCGCACCGCAAACGACGTCTCCTTGGGCTCGATGAGGTACTGCGGCAGGGGACCCGGGCCGCAGCTCGCACTGCCGAGCCCGCATTGACGGTGGTCCAGGTTCAGGATCGTCTCATCTCGTCGCAGCAGATCGAACGTATGCCGCGCCCGCGTGAAATCATCGGTGGTGTAGTGGTGCGCGCTGACTTCGAGCAAAGGCATCCCGACGGCCAGCAGACCAAGGCCGCGAGCGTTCGTCACCGCGGCCCAACGGACATCGGTCTTGTTGCCGTTCTCTTGCGGCATGATGTAGGGCACGTACTGATCCTGCACCGTGCCCTGGTACACCCCGACCGGCGCGCTTTCCTTCCGATCCGCATAGCTCTCGTGCGGGCCGCGGCCGTGCCACGCGAATCGGTCGAACTCCCCCGGCAGACGCATCTGGAGGCCGATGCGCGGAAGGTTGGGCAAGCGCTCGCTGGGAGTCACCGTCGTTTCAATGACGACATCGCCCGTGCCATACACTGTGTACCGATACAGACACGTGAAGGCCGGCGGCAGGCTTGCAGCGGCGAGCACCGATTCCACTTCGAGCTGCACGACTTCCGGTTCCACGCGATGCGCGGCGACGCGCGCGACGCGATGCGTCAAGCGGTCAAGCCCTGCGCGCCGCCACTCCCGAGCGGCCCAGACATCGTTGTCGGTCGGCGCGCGCCACACGTTGAGACGCGGGCCGGCGGCGACAAGCTGCAGGCCCTGGTAGCCCCAGCAGGAGATCACGCCTGCGCGCCGGTCGAGATGGAGATGGAATTCGTCGCCGGTGATGACGAAGGCGTCGTCGGTCTCGGTCAGGTGGATCGCGGGCATGCCGCCGCGAGCGGTGATCCGCATTGGCGGTGGCTCCGGCGGCAACCTGAACTGCGCCCACGCCACCTCGTGTCCGCGCGGCGCCCAGAGCGTCGCATCGGCCAGTGCGAAGCTGATGTTCAGCCAGCATTCCGTACCGGGCCGCGCTTCGGGCAAAGAGTACGGCACGGTCGCCGTCGCTTCGCCGCGCGCCGGCACCTCCGGCATCGTGAAGTCACCCTGCTCAAGGATGTCGCCGTCGCGTGCGACCGACCACGCCGCGTTCAGGTGACGAAGCGGCAGAAAGTCGTAACGGTTCTCGATTCCCACTTTGCCCGCGGACAGGTTGACCGCCTCGACGTGCACCGGCTCGATCACCTTCTTGTACTCGATGAGGCCGGTGTGGGGGATGCGGTCGGGGAAGTTCAGGCCGTCGATGCAGAAGTTGCCGTCATTGGGTTCGTCGCCGAAATCCCCGCCATAGGCGAACCACTCCTCGCCCGACGCGGTGCGCTGGCGGATACCGTGATCCACCCATTCCCAGATGCAACCGCCGAGTAGGCGCGGGTGGGCGCGGATCGCGTCCCAGTACTCCTTCAGGTTACCGGGGCCGTTTCCCATTGCATGCGCGTATTCGCACATGAAGAACGGGCGCGGATCGTCGGTGCGCTGGCCCTGGGCGATGAGCGCCTCCACCTGGGGATACATGGTGCTGACGATGTCGACGATGGGCGACTCGTGCGCCTGCTCGTAGTGGATGAGGCGCGTCGGATCGGCCTCGCGTATCCACGCCGCCATCGCGTCGTGATTGGGCCCATAGCCCGACTCATTGCCCAGCGACCAGATGATGACCGAGGGATGGTTCTTGTCGCGTTCTACCATGCGCGAGGCGCGATCGACGAACGCCGCCTCCCACACGGGATCCTTGGCGAGCCGGCCGATATCGCCGGTGGCGTCCATGCCGTGCGTTTCCGCGTCGGCTTCATCGATGACGTAGAGGCCGCAGCGGTCGCACAGGTCGTACCAGCGCGGGTCGTTCGGATAATGCGAGGTGCGCACGGCGTTGATGTTGTGCTGCTTCATCAGCGTGATGTCGCGGATCATGGATTCGAGCGACACCGCATAGCCGAGATCGGGATGCGTATCGTGGCGGTTGACGCCTTTGACCGTGATGGGCTTGCCGTTCACCAGCACCCGCTGGTCTCTGACGGCAACGCTGCGGAAGCCGACGGCGAAACGCTGCACCTCGGCGATGCCGCCGTCCGGCGCAACCAGGGAAACGAGGAGCGTGTAGAGGTTCGGCTCTTCGGCGGACCACGTGCGCGGCGACGA
>Ga0315284_10008919_pt1 | contig 14321 bp, 20 predicted proteins | sample YL17G09_16_MG_FD_203696 | JGI IMG/M metagenome (GOLD analysis project Ga0315284, IMG submission 203696) | Sediment microbial communities from Yellowstone Lake, YNP, Wyoming, USA - YL17G09_16 | ecosystem: Environmental > Aquatic > Freshwater > Lake > Sediment | place: USA: Wyoming | collected... | reverse complement strand
TGCCCCATCGTCCTAGTTCATACAGGACAATAGGATTAAGGCTGCCGACAGAAAACCAAAATATAATAATATCGGCGTTTTTAAGATGTTCATATTCCCATGTTATTTGTTGTTCAGCGGCGTTAGGGTCGCCGATGGGGAAATTTTTTCTGCGAGGATTATAAACCACGACATCTTCTGTTATTCTTTTATAATCTTTAATCATATCGATTAATACTGCTTGCCAGTCGGGGCAATTAGTAATGCCGCCAGCCAGGAACACATTGGTTCCATGAATTTTGTCTATATTATAGACTTCATTGATTGCTTCGACGAATTGTATCATATTATTTTTTCTTAAAATATACGAAATTTAAATGACACGGCAAAAAAAATCTGGATTATTTTCCAAATTTTCTTTTCATTTTTTCTTTATCGGATATTTGGGGAGGTTGTTCTATTGGTATTTGTTGTTCTTTAGGAGGATTTAGTCTTGTCCTGTTAGTATAAGCATCGAGTTGGGTTTCGGGATTGCCGACAAATATAACCTCATTCAGGGTTGGGAAATTTCGTAGCATATGTTCTTTAAGTTTTTCGAAGCTCTGTGTTTGGTCGCGGAGTAAAAACATAGTAGAAATCACATTGCCTCTGGCAACGCAAATAAGGAATCTGCCATGAGACATTCTGCCTTTATCATCGGGAAGTGTTTGAAGATATACATTCCAGTTTTGTCGATCTCCAAAGATTTGTTTATATCTTTTTTGTTCTGTTGGGGTGCCAAAAAAAGTAATATATTCGTGTTTTATTTTAAATTCGTATAATTGTATAACCAGTGCGAGATTCTGTGGAATTCTATAATTTGGGTTATTAAGTTTTTTAAGAATATTATCTGCAGTTATTTTGGCATCTTGAGGTATATTATATTTGCCGATAATAATTTTCTTATATAGTCCGGTTTTAGGAAAAGCGACAACGTCATAAGAAGTTTGGTTTAGTCTCAGATCCATTCGTTCTTTAGAATGTACGCTAATATCGAATTCGTTTATAATTTTTTGTAGATGGGATTCGGTGATAATGATTATCTTCATTATGGTTATTGATTTTCTATAAATATCTATTTATTAATATAAAAAACATTAATGGCAACAACAACACCATTTGCTTTTAATACTGGTTCAACAATAGTTGGGACTGCCCAAATTGGCGACATTGCAATAGGTACAAGTGAGCAAGACTATTCGGGTAATCCTGGTGGTGTTCAATGGTGGATGGGTCCAGATGAAGATCTCGGATATATTATTGTAGCGCCAGACACGGGGTTCACGCATCATTCTCCAACAGGTATAAATGCGGGAATTCAGTTTAAAAGATCAACACAATTAACAGAGTCGTCATTTATTGAGCTTGCAAATTATTTTAGCGGATTAAGTTTTACTGGCTCGACAGACGCCAAAACTTGGCTGGTCGATAATGGATATCCGACATCATATCCAACTCTAGGTCCAGAGTTATTACCTAATGGACAGTTTAATGATAGTAGTTATTGGGAATTGTTCGGCGCTAATCAATTCGCCATAACTAATGGTAAATTGGTATGCACGTGTACAGATGGATATCAAGCATTAAATTATTGTGGGTATGTTTTATCTATTGGAAAAACATACAGAGTTGTATTTGAAATTAGTGATTATATAAGTGGTAGGATTGCTCCTGGTGTTAATTATGCCACAGGAGCTCATTGGGTTATGGGGAACGGAACATATACATTTGATATGGTTTGTAATAATAATGCATATTTTTCATTTTTATCTTGGGGCAACCCCGCGTTTAATGGAAAAATCGACAATGTTTCATTAAAAGAAGTTTTAGGTAAGTATATGGGTCCTAACGATATTCCGTCCATATTAAGTGATGGTAACACTTTTGCTTGGTATGATTCTTCAGATTTAACAACGATTACAAAAGACGGTAGCAATCTAGTATCGGAATGGCGAGATAAATTGGGAAGTGGAAATGATTTATTATCTTCTGGCGGTAGTAGGCCGACTTGGAGTGCTAATGATGGTATAATACATAGGGATCACATAATGTCTACGGGAGCAAAGACGCTAGATCTTCCAGTTGTTATTTATATGGTTTATGAATTACCATATTATACTGACCTAGCAGGAATTTTTGATGGCGTTTATTATGCTGGAGTTATGACAGTACTTGGATTTATGGGTAGTTGGTTTCTTTTTCCTGGTGGATTTGGTACTCCATATATAGAAACGTATGGCGTTACTAAGGCGGCAATACATTGGAACCAATATCAAAATGTTTATTCTTATGTAAATGATGGTTGGGTATATCATGGCGCAATTACTGGTAATAATCCAGGAGGATTTAGAACAGGTTTTGGAAGTCCATGGGGACAATATGGTCATGTAGATTTTAAAGAGATAATAATTAGAAAGATAACAGATTCAGAGGAGGATCGTCAAGCCATATATAACCATCTTGCCAATAAATATGGGTTACAAATAATGTAATGACGTTTCACTTTAATGTAAAGTTAATTGGAGTCATATAATATACATTAACAGCGTTTCCGTTTAATTTTCCAGGTTTCTGGAATTTAGGTAAAGATTTAACCACTCTTATTGCCTCGGCGTCAAGTGATGGATTAACTCCCTTTAACACTTCAACATTAGAAACCGAGCAATCTTCATTAACGATAAATCTTACAACGACTGTTCCAATTATATTTTCTTTTTTAGCATCTTCGGGATATACGGTATTTTCCGCAATAAATTTCAGGATTGCCGAATCTCCTTGAGGAAATTCGGGTAATGTATCCACTTTCACATAAGCATAAGGTTGGAATTCTGGCGATTTGCTGTTAGAATTTTTGCAAGAAGCAAAGATCATAATAACCATTAATATGGTTAAAATTGTGAGTAATTTAAATTTGTTTTTCATGGACATTGATTTATATATAAATATCTGTTTAAAATTTTCACACTAGGTAAATGAGTTAATTTTGTTAATATAAGATCCTTTTGGAACTGCGCCAACCTGTTTATCAATCAGATTTCCATTTTTAAAATACAATACAGTAGGAATGTTTCTAATACCGTATTTTGCAGCAATAGTTGGGCTGTCGTCGACATTGCATTTAACGATTGTTATTTCCTTTGAATATTCTTTTGAGATTTCTTCAAGTATTGGTGTAACTAATCTGCAGGGTCCGCACCATTCGGTCCATAAATCGACAAGAACTAGTTTGTCAGATTTAATTACGACATTGTCGAAATTATTTGCGTTTACTTCAATCATTTTATATTTTATATTAATTCATTTAGTCTTTGTACAATACGCTGAAGTTCATCATTGTCTTTCAGTATTTTACCAATCTCCAGATTTAATTCCATTATAAATGTTGGTTTTTGTGTGAGTTCTGATGCTGGCACAGATGAATTTGGATCGAGTGATGTTCCTCCTTCAAATTTTATTCTATTCAATGTGTTAGTAATGCTATTGATTAATTTGATCCGTTCTTGGTTTGCTGTCTGCATTGCTACAAGTGAGTTTGTAAAATCTTTTTGCACATTCGGTGTATTTGCTTGATCATTCATAATTTTATGTATTAATGTTTATTATTTGTGTATTTACGAATCAATTTAAAAATTTCACCAATATCAGTAAAATGTAGTTCTTGATTTTCTCTTATTGGTAAAAAAGCAATAGTAAATCCGTGATTGCCTTGAAATTTTTCGATTACTCTTTTATTATTTATTGAGTTGATATAAATCCATGGATAATTTCCTGTGAGTTTCACATCGATTCCAAGTTTTTTCATTCTATTAACAAATGTTCCTATTTTGTCCATATTTTCATTGTTTTTCTATGCAATCTTCACATAACGTTTTAATCCAACCAGTTGTTTGTGTAACATTTTTAGTGGATCCACATTTCTCACATATATGATATGACATACTTTCAGCGAAACTAACCATTCCTCTTACAAATTCATCTCCGCCAGTATAATAAAATCGCAATCCGCCGAACTTTTCTTTTATCTGGTCGATGTGGAGTGGAATTCTTTCTTTTCTAGGCCAACTATGTTCGGGATTCAGGTGCCATTCGATACTATATAAAAGTTGTTCTAGTAACATATGCCATCCATCGCCACATTCAATACCGAATTGAATCGGCAAAACAATTTCTTCCTGATTAAGAAGTTCTGCAACCTCACTTATCATTGGTTTTTCTCCAGTGTAGATTTTTCTATCCCCAATATCAAAGAAGTGTGGATAGTCTTTTAATAATTTTTCCTGTAATTCTGATTTCATTCGATTGGATATAAAATATTATCTTTTACAATGTAATTTTTAGCTTCGCCATCTATATTATATGGTCGAACATAAATGCGGAGTTCGCCATTGTTATCTGATAGAACTCTTATGATATATTCGGAGCCAACGACTCCCCAAGTATTTGTGTTTTTTCTAATTAGTTCTTCTATTCTCATATCATTTTGTATATCCGATTGTTACTCGTTTTTTTGTATCAGATCTCACCCAATTAATTTGATTTGAGTTTCCGTTAGGAAGCGTATCCAATATTTTCATTGCTTCAATTGCCTCATCAAAAGTATATTCTCTTAATCTCATATTAAAGAGAAATTGTGTTGTTGTGTCAGTTGTTGGCGCCATTATTTTTTAATTTTAAATTTTCTTTAAGTATTTTATGTGCTGCATCCACAAATTCTTTTTTATGAACATAATTACAATTGCTACAGTCCCAAATTTTTTCTTTTATCGTTCCTTGATATACAGTGAGATAACGACCACCAAGTTCTTCCATTTCACAGGGATAAAAAGGACACCAGCAAAATGTACAATCTTCCAATTCCTTATGACAGGGATATGCTGCACATACTTGATTAATTCGTTTCATTTCCATTATTTTTTCCATGAAATAATATATCCGCCAATAAATGATCTTCTGACTTTATATCCGTCTTTTCGAAATAGTTCTATGGTTTTTTTATGAAGACTATCTTTCCATACCGTATAACTACCTATTGAGGTTAGAAATGAAATATTTTTCATTATACTATCATATTCTTTTTGCGGAAGTACATTTTTCAGATTTTCTGTAGCTATTCTTTCGGCTTCCTCTGCTTTCATAATTTTATTTTTTTAAGTGAATAATATTTTCCATTTTTTGTTTCAATGTTACTTCATTGTTTCTATATTTCCACGATATTTCATATCCATATTTATACCATCCGTGTCTTACTCGATACCCCTTTTCCCTGAGTAACTTTCTAGCCTCTTTATTAAGATTATCTACCCACGTTTTAAATTCCCCCATACTAGAACCCGCGTATTTGATCTCGGCTATTGCGTTATTATATTCTTTTAGGGCACGATCATGTGCGCCTTCTACTGAATTAATAAATGCTTCATTTGCTTTCATAATTTCATTTTTTTAAGTGAATAATATTTTCTATTTTTTGTTTAAAAGTTATTTCATATCTGTCTTTTCTAAGGTATGAATTCCAAATCCAAATTGACGCCACAAAGATAATAAAAGTTATGACAAATACAAGAAAAAGATGAGGAATTATGCTAATAATTTTTTTAAACCTTTTGGATAGTTTACTTAAAAACTTTTCCTCATGGTAATTATTTGCATTATACTTATCAAATTCTTCTCGGTGCTTCCTAATGAAGTATTCAAGTTCATCCTCTCCCCATTTCATTATCTATTGTTTGTTATTGATTTACCTTGATTTACAATTACATTACCATTATTTATTATTAGTTTAACAATTATTTGAGATGTTTGAAAAATTTCAACATTAGATCCGTAAGCTGTTCCTGCGCTATTTGTTGCGTATGCCCTCACATAATAATATGTATTTGAACTCAATCCTGTAATAAAACTTGTAAAATTTCCGGTTCCTGTCCCATCTGAAGTCTTATTATTTACAATGGTTGGATTACCAGATGTGCTCCAACATACGCCTCTGGCCGTAATTGTTCCTCCTCCATCGGAAGTTACGTTACCTCCGCCAGTTGCGGTTGTCGTAGTAATATAAATTATTGAAGCCGTTGTAACAGTTGGGATAACAACAATTTGATTTGTTGTAAACATTATTTGACTACTGTATGATGTGCCAGCATTGTTAGTTGCATAAGCTCGTGCATAGTATAAAGTATTTGGTGATAATCCTGTTATGTTACTAGTAAATGCGCCTATGCCAGTTCCATCACTTGTGTGTGAATTGGTAATTGTTGGACTAGTAGTTGTGCTCCAGCAAACGCCCCTATTTGTAACTGTTGCGTTTCCGTCAGATGATATACTACAATTACCAGTTGCAGTTGTTGTTGTTATATCGGTAATAGATAATGAACCAAATGTGGGGGTTGTTATTATTTGATTTGTTGTAAATGATACCTGATTACCATATGCGGTGCCGGCACTATTAGTTGCATATGATCTCACATAATATAAAGTATTAGACAATAATTCTGTTATGTTACTAGTAAATGTACCAGTACCAGCTCCATCGCTTGTATGCGAATTGGTAATTGTTGGACTAGTGGTTGTACTCCAGCAAACACCTTTGGCCGTGACTGTTCCTCCGCCATCTGATGATATGTTTCCACCAGATGTTGCAGTTGTTGTTGTAATTGAAGAAATTGCTGCTGTTGTAATGGTTGGAATGACGACAGCAATTTGGCTTGTTGTGAACGATACTTCATTACCGTATGCTATACCCACAGAATTTGTTGCGTAAGCTCGTACATAATATAAAGTATTGGGTGTTAGGGTTATTAGATTACTAGTAAATGCCCCCATACCAGTTCCATCACTGGTATGTGAATTGGTAATTGTGGGATTGATTGATGTGCTCCAACAAATACCTCTTGACGTAACATTACTATTGCCATCAGATATAACATTACCACCGCTAGTTGCGGTTGTAGTAGTAATATTAGTTATTGCTGTCGTCGTTACGGTTGGAATAACAACGACGATAATTTGATCTGTTGTAAATGATACCTGGTTACCATATGCGGTACCAACACTGTTGGTGGCATATGCTCTTACATAGTATAAAGTATTGGACGACAATCCTGTTATATTACTATTAAATACGCCAGTACCTGTTCCATCACTTGTATGTGAATTAGCAATTGTAGGATTAATAGATGTTGACCAACAAACACCTTTATCGGTGATTGTTCCTCCGCCATCTGAACTAGCATTACCTCCGCCAGTTGCGGTTGTGATGGTAATGTTAGTTATTGATGTTGTGGTAACGGTAGGAATGATAATAATAATTTCATTTGTGGTAAACATTAAATCGGTTCCATATGCTGTTCCAGCACTATTGGTTGCATATGACCTTATATGATAAATTGTTCCAGGGGTTAAAGTTGTCATACTACTTGTAAAACTTCCAATTCCTGTTCCATCACTGGTATGCGAATTGGTAATTGTGGGATTAGTAGATATGCTCCAACAAATGCCTCTTACCGTAACATTACCGCCGCCATCTGATAATATATTTCCCCCAGATGTTGCGGTTGTGGTGGTAATTGAAGAAACGGCGGTTGTTGTAATGGTTGGAATAATAATAACAATTTGACTTGTGGTAAATGACACCTGATTACCATATGCCGTGCCTGCGCTATTAGTCGCATAGGCTCGTACATAATATAAAGTATTAGGCGTTAATGATGTTATATTGCTAGTAAATGTTCCGGTTCCTGTTCCATCTGAAGTTTTGCTATTTGAAATAGTAGGATTGGTTGATGTATTCCAACAAATACCTCTGACAGTAACACTAGCACCTCCATCAGATGTAACATTACCGCCGCCTGAAGCAGTAGTAGTAGTTATACTATTGATTGAATTTGTTGTAACTGTAGGAATAACAACGCTTCCAGTATATTCATATGCGCCCATGCTTGGAGGATTGTTCCAAGCTACGCCATCATAATCTCCAAGATTAAATGGTGGCGCAATTGATAAACCTGCATGATAAGCAGGAGAAGAAGTAGAAGCAAGATGAAAATTAAATCCGGTTTCATTTATAAATAGTGGATCGTTTGTTACTCCAGTCTCTGTAGTAGAATTAGTAAGAGTAATTCCTGTGAAATCATAATCATCTGTGCAATCATGTGTTATATTATCTTGAAAAGTTAAATAAGATATTGCTTGAGGCCCCGTCCAATCGGCATCCCTTGATATGGTTGCAGAGTTTATTGCGACATCAAAACCAATCATAATGTTATTTCTAACATTAATATTTGTAACAGTAGAATTAGTTGCCTGACATGGTAAAGAGATGGCTGAATGTGAACGTCTTGTAACGTATGATTTAAATGTGTTATTCAGAATATTTATATTACTGCATGAATATACGGGATGTGCGGTAGGATCACCAGAATCAACTGATCCGTTCTGAAAATATACTCCCATCGTATGATCAAAATTATAATCTGCAAATCCTATATTCTGAAATATGTTTCCATATATCCATATATTTTCTATTTTCTCATTAATATCAAATACCTCCCAGAAATTGTGATAATTACAGAAATAAAGTCCTTGTGATAAATTCTTAAATAAATTATTAGCTATTATTATTTGGGTGTTCATTCCCTCGAATTCAATGCCATATGCGCGATATGAATTTAATGTATTAAATCCAAATGTATTATTATGAACATATACATTATATTTTACTGAAGAAGCTATTGGATATGTATTTTGTGGATATGAATGACATATATCTATTAGACCTTGAACTCTATTATTATATATTTCCAATCCTCTCTGTAACCACATTTCAAAAGCGAAATACCATCCAATATCATTTTGCACTGGCCATGTTATGGTATTATTATAAATCTTACAATCATTACAATACATATAATCATATATTGTATGATCTCCTGAACTTGGTTGATCATATCCGGCAATAATACAAACACCTATATCTTTACCATCTGGGTCTTCTCTGAATGCTTGTGATAAAACATTATTATATATTAGAAAACCTGTTTGACGTTTGATCCTTATATTAGCACCTCTATCTCCATAATCTCCCATATTAACAGCTCCTGAAGAATTAACCGCTGTATTATCATGAAATGAATTATTTAATCCGGTAGTCATAAATGTCACACAGGAATGTTCCATATCAATAAAATGACAATGATGAACACTTACATTGTTTCTACTATAGGCGGTTATTGCTATCCATCCAGTTCTATTTCCATCTATAGTTAAATAAGATATTGATTGATTTGTATTTGTGCCTCCATTTAAAAGGAATACTCCTCCTGTGTTATCATTTGTATTTACATAGGTAGTATTTACTAATGTTGTGCTAGTCATACTACCTCTAATGCTTACATTAACGGGTACAGATATTTGCGAAGAAACATTATATGTTCCTGCAGCAACATCAATAATAGACCCTGCTGTAGTTACTCTTGTACAAGCATAACCAATTGTCGCCCATTCTTGTCCTATAGATCCATTGCGTCCCGATTCATCTCTACCACCATCAGCATATGTTTTTACATAATAAGTTGCTGCGCCATTTATAATTGTTGTAAATGAAATTTGAGATCCATAAGATGTTCCTGTACTATTTGTTGCATATGATCTTACATAATAAGTTGTATTTTGAGTTAATCCTGTTATAGAACTTGTGAATGACCCCATACCAGTTCCATCAGTTGTTTTGGAATTTGATGTTGTTGGATTTGTCGATGTACTCCAACAAACACCTCTATCAGTAACGCTAGCACCTCCATCAGATGTAACATTACCACCGCCAATTGCGGTTGTTGTTGCGACATTACTTATCGAAGTCGTTGTTACAGTTGGAATAACAATGGTCGATGGAGCGTAAATTCTTGCCCCAACTTGCCAAGTTCCATTTTGAACTTGGGTTGCTGGTGTACTGCCGACAACCCAAGTTGCTGATGTTGATAGTCCTGTGTTGAATTCTGGTCCGAGATCTGTTCCATAGTTTAATCGAGCGGCAGGAACAAAGGCGGTTGTATTGTTGAAATTGGGATTAACAACAACGGAATGTGCATCATATCCTAGCGCTTTCCATTGAGCCCACGTATATGATGTTCCTCCAACTAAAAAAACGGGGGTATTATCTCCTGCTTCACACCAATAAACATTGTAGTCACATTCAAATCCTGTACGACTTCCTGCGTCTATACTAATGGCCGGTGTTTTGGTTGTTGTGTAAAAAATATTATTTTTAACTTTTGTATTAATTGATGGGTTACCAGGATAGGTTGGGGCGCCGTCACTATTGGCATTTATTAATAGAAGATACCAACTACCTGCGTCGCCATAAAATGTATTATTATAAAATCTGGTGCCGTTTATTCCTTTACATCTACCAGCAAATCTTCCACCTTTAACTATATTATAGGATGCTGCACCCGCAGTAATATTCATATTGGGAGCCGCACTTGCACCAGATTTGAATATTATATTATAAGGAACATTAGTTAGAGAATTCCATTTAACTGTTTGGTTTATATTATATCCAACAAATAATCCATGTGTTATAATACTACCTGTTTGTGTGCCATTCCAAGTTAATTTATTTCCTGTAATCACTGCTCCATCAAGATTGTTGATGGTTGTTGCTGGATAATCGTCGCCAGATTGTAACAAATACATGCTGGTATTAACCGATGTTATGGCGTTGTTCCTAAATGTAAGAGTGGTCTTAACATCATGAGGAACATTATATCCTTGCCAGTTAGGATCGGTATTAACAATATTTTGATTTTCTATTGTTAATACCGTTTGTGCCTGACTAGTTAGATATCCTATGAATAAAGCTAAGAGTAGAAGTATTTTTTTCATTTTAATTACCTAATATAATAGTAGTCCATGTACCGTTTTTATAAACTTTATATACATTTAAAGTTGCATCAAATGCAATCCCCCCTTGTCCAGCAGGGACTACCAAAGCATTAATTTCGGCAGTTGTTCTTCCTTTTAATGGTAAATAATCTAATGTTTTTAAAGCGTCCATTAAATCTTGTTCGGCTGGTTTATTTACAATATCAGTATTATAATCGTGGGTATGCAAAGTTGGGGTAAATGATGATGGAATATTAAGTAAATCAGTGTATTTACCTGTTAATGCTACTGTTGCAAATGTGGGCTTTCCCGAAACTTCACCCCATGTTGGAAACCAATTGATTGATTTATATAGCCCTGCGTGATTTCCCCAACCATATGCCGTGTTCCAATTTATGGAATTATTTACAATTGATCCTCCCCATGCACTTCCTGTTGAAATGGGAATTCCAGCAGCAGGATAAACCATAGTGCCACCACCAGTCATTGGAACCCATGTTCTAACGCCAGCGGTTGTTGATGATAATACATAACCACTTACAGTTGGATTTCCTAAAAGTGGTTCATAAAGTCCCGCATGATTTCCCCAACTAAATGCGGTATTCCAATTTCCTGAATTATCAACTAAGGATGTTCCCCATCCTGTTCCTGTTGATACTGTGATACCAGGACCAGGATATTTCGTAATAGGTAATTTATCCAGAATTCCATCAGGAAGTTTTACGAATGGAGTCTCAACACCTTCAGTTGCCTTCAACAATTTGTAAATTGTTTTATCATCTTGACAACTTGCTCCCACATATAAACATGTGGCAAGGAAGAGTACAAAAGATTTTTTCATGAAATTGTTCATTTTTTTCTTTATTATTTATTTTTAACAACAGATGATTTAACAGATACATTTAGCTTATAAATAGTTTCACCTTTAGCGGGTAACCAAGGGTCATTATGTATTTCGCATTGCTCTAAATAGTATGTGTCTGTAAACCAATTACAATTACATGCATAATCTTCCGCTGGCGTTGCCCATTCAGTAACTTCTCCAGGTCTCATTTGATATTCTGTGTGTTGTCCAACGGACAGATATCTTTCCTCATTGAATTCTTCGCTTCCTTGTGTACAATCCACATAAATGGCCATGCCAGTATTGTTTGTAACCACCACTGTTCCAAAATTATCTTTTTCACAAGGTTCTTTGGTATCACAGGAGTTTAATACTAATGTCATTATTATGGCTATAGCCATAATTGTAAAACTTAAAAAATTTTTTCTTTTCATTTGATTTAATTTAATTTAATTATTATTTGTGCTTATTTAATTTCCAAAAAGTTTAAATCCTAACGTTACTTCAAATGTGAATGTACCGACAACGTCACACCAACCATATCCGCAACCTGCTTTAAAAAAAACTCCACCAACATCATATTTTGATCCTACCATTACAATGGTTACAGGTGATGTGGATTCTCCACCCCAACTATCTTCATATTGATATCCCTGTGAGGCTACTCCAATAGATCCATAAAATGAAGATCCATCTACATTAGTTGGAAGAGTATAGAAAGTTGCTGCGATGCCCCATGAGTCTACTCTTGTTCCACTCATTGGCATACTAGTGGGCATCCATCCACCTTCCACACCAAATTTTCCATATTGGAGTTCGCCGCCCACGACACCATTTATCCATGAATATCCCCCAACAACGCTCATGCTAAATGGAACGGGCGTAGTTACAGTTGTCGTTTGACCTTTTACAGTCGATGATATCATTAGTGTTACCATCAAACACATTACCAGTAAAAATTTTTTCATTTGTTTTAAAATTTTAATTATTATTTATTTATCTACCTTTTATATCCTGTGAATAATTCTTGTACAATTTTAGGATGATATCGATATGATATTACATCAAAATCATCGATTGTTAATTTCATGATATCATCAATTGTTTTTAATTGTTTCTTTATGAGTAATTTTGGTAATTCGTATGGCGTTCTTTCTATTTGTTCTTCTGCTGCAGAAATGTGTGCAATATATAAATGAACATCTCCACCAATCCATCGGGCTTCTCCAGGAATCATACCTGATATTTTTGCCATTATCATAAGAAATACCGACATTGATGCAATATTAAATGGTACGCCTAGAAAAGTATCACATGAACGCTGATACATAGTCATATCAAGATAAAATTTGGGGACACCATATAGACGACACATTTCTAAATCGGGGCCATTTTCGTCAAACATATTAGATGTCCATGGACGATCATCATACATTAAACAATTCAAATTAAGCCAACTTATTTTTTCATCTTTGTTTAGTGGTCTTACAAAAAATTGATAAAGTAAATGACATGGAGGTAATGCCATATCTGGAAAATCTGCTTTATTCCACGCATCAATAATGTGATAACGACTATATGGATTCGTTTGTAATCCTTTGATGAGATCGGAAAGCTGGTCAACACCATTTTGATTACGCCATTGATGTCCATATACTTTACCCAAATTACCTAAAATATATGGAAATGTCGTTAGGGAAAATACGGCGTCGTGATCAAAAGGCTCTGTGAATTTTGAAAATCTATATAAATCGTTGGCTTTTATTCTTTCAATAAATTCAACTATTGAGAACATATTTTCTTTGGGTATTCCCATATTTTCACAATAAGTTTGATACCATCGATAAGCATCCGAATTCCAAATATTCACATCATTATCAACAAGATATTTAATATTTGTCTCTCCGCGCATAATCCATAAAAGTTCATGAATGACGCCTTTCCAAAACATTTTTTTTGTTGTTAGTAATGGAAATCCGTCTTCCAAATTCATTCTCATTTCTGCACCAGAAATACCAATCGTGTTCGGCATATTTGCTCGTCCACTTTCTTTTTCTATTCCATTCTCTAGAATGTTTTTTAATAAATCGAGATACTGTTTCATTTTCCTTTCATTAAATCTTCGTCGGATTTTGATAATCCTTCGTTTATTCCCTTCAAAAAATCGGATTTCGAATATCCATCTTCATCTTTTTTGATGAATAGTTTAATGGTCATACCGATAATAATACCTATTCCGTAGAGATCACGGTCATATTTATCTTTTTTAAATACTTCAGCTAAAGATTTTTCAATTGCGTTCATTTTTTATCGTTTTTTATCGTTTTTTAATATTTTTCCGTTTATTCCTACTCTTCTTATTATTGGAAATATAATATTATCGAATGCTTCTGGCTCTCTTTCTCCTTCTTCTAATATAAAATCCTGTTGAAGTTTATTTATTTTTTTGATGTCTTTTATTCTTTCATCTGAAAGTCCGTAGGCTTTTCCTAGTTCTTCAATGCTTTTAAATTTGGTCATTTTTTTCTTGGATTATCTATTGATTCTATTTCTTTTTTTATTCGAGCAATATCACCTTGCGTTA
>Ga0315284_10008918_pt1 | contig 14325 bp, 9 predicted proteins | sample YL17G09_16_MG_FD_203696 | JGI IMG/M metagenome (GOLD analysis project Ga0315284, IMG submission 203696) | Sediment microbial communities from Yellowstone Lake, YNP, Wyoming, USA - YL17G09_16 | ecosystem: Environmental > Aquatic > Freshwater > Lake > Sediment | place: USA: Wyoming | collected... | reverse complement strand
CTCGAGGACCTGTGGGCGCCGCGAATTGTCCATCGTGACGTCAAGCCAGAGAACATCCTGCAACGGGCAAGCGATCAGGCGTTTGTCCTGCTCGACCCCGGGTATGCACTTGACCTTGCAGACACCTCTCTAACAAGAACGGGGGGCGTTGTCGGAACCGCTCCGTACTACTCGCCTGAGCAACTTGACGCTGGGAACAAGCGAGCGTTGGACTGTCGGTCGGACCTGTACTCCCTCGGCGTTTCTCTGTATGAGGCTGCCACTGGCTCCCACCCCTACTACCGGCGCGGGATGACACGCGAGCAACTGGCCTTGGCAATCAGAACAGCGGTGCCCGCGGATCTGCGGTCAGCAGGTTGCCCTGACCACCTAGCGGGGATTATTGCCAGACTGATTCGGAAGCGCCCTCATCTTCGATTTCGGTCACCGACGGATTTCCTGGAGAATCTAGAAGCGGACGGGCGGGGGATCTCATGATTCTCGGTCTAGACGGCCATCAGCCGGGAGGCAAGCTCGTGGCTGGGCTTCGGGAGCGTGCCATCGGGGGCTGTGTGCTCACCTTGCGGTACAGGCGTCCCGAGAACCTTCGTGCGACGGCGCTTGAACTAGCGGGTGAATACGAGGGCAGTACGCGCATGGTGGATCCGTGCTCTCACTACATCACGTACCCGGCCCAAGCTCTGGGGCAATATGCTGAATACCCGTTCACCTTCAGTGGGCTCAACAGGCGCGGACTTCGCGACTTGGAGCTCGAGGACTACGCCACGCAGTCTCTTGACTACCAGAACCAGCTGCGGGTGAGCGCCCTCGTGGCGCCGGGGGTTCCACTGGAGACGTTCGACGACTTCCGGAGCGAACTCACGCTCGAGGCCTTTGATGCCGCGCATAAGGTTCAGCAAGCCAGTAACTCGCTCCGCGAACTGCCTCTGTTGCATAGCCTTTCGTTCCGGGAGTCGGCGCTGTCGAGCCTCAAATCGACGTCTGAGTACCTCGACCTTCTCACGCAGGTCCCCGGGGATGGCTTCTACTTGACGGTGTCGAGAGATGTCAAAACCGATTCCCAGTGGGGAGATCCCAACCGGGCTGGCCGTCTATCGAACCTGCTGTATTTGGTATACACGCTTTCTCTCAACGGCTATCGAGTCGTGTACAGCTATTCCGACATAGTTGGACTGCTCACGTTGGCCGTGGGCGGATCTGACATCGCCGCCGGTTGGTTTAGCACTACCCGTCAGCTCCACTGCGATGATATCGGGCAGTCGAGGACCGGAGGGCGCCAGCCAAGGAAACTCTACGCGTCTCGTCCACTACTTAGTTGGCTGCCATTGTCTACGGACGTAGCCGCACTGCTTGCCGCTGGGATGACCGATGACATTGTGGATTCTGTTGGTTATGACCATCGGATTAGGAATGAAGGCGCAGGAACGGAGTGGAGGCGAAGGACGGAGACCCTCCATTTCTGGCATGTCATGTCCGCTCTCGCGGCCGAGATCACAGGACCACCCACAGTCGAAGAGAGGGTGGGTCTACTAGAGTCTCTCATAGCCCGCGCCATTGCGACGGATTCTGCCATCGAGGGCCGCCGGGTGCGCATGGAGAAGCGACCTAGCCACCTGTCCACCTGGATCCAGGCACTGCAGTCCTTCCGCGTGGCCATTGCGGAAGGGGAGTGACGCACTGGTGAGCGAAGAGACGTTTGCCCGGGCGCTCGAAAGACTGCTCCAGGACGCCCCCGGCTTGGCGGACGGAGTGCTCTTGCCCGAAGTGGACACTGGCGAGGGAGTTCCGGACCTTCTCCTAGTTCGGGTCCCAGGCGTGACGAGACAGGAAGTCGCCGAGACATTGGCGCGGCTGCCCGCCGAAGCGTTTCTCAACGGAACCGGCGCCGTGTTGTCAGAACTGAACCGCCGGCCTCACACCGTGGAGTACTTGGTCAGGCGCACCGGTCTCTCTCGCGAATACGTTCGGCGTGCCGTGAACTACCTGTGTAGACTCGGATGGGCCACACATGCGGGCGGCAGCCTATTCCTGGCATCTGTGGAGCGAAGGTTCCCTGATTTCGAGATTACGGCGTTTGAGTGCAAGATGAAGGACACCAGACGAGCGGTTCAGCAGGCGATTCGGTACACGCAGTTTGCGCACAAAGTGATTGCGGTTCTCCCGCAACGACGGGAGGCTAGCGTCAGAGCCGTCTCTGAGCTTGCGTCAAGTGCGACCTTGGGAATTGCCACGTTTGACATGACCAGTGGCGTTATACACTTTGCGGTCAGGCCGCGGAAGTGTCCGCCTCGGTCAAAGCACGCCCACATGCATGTCCTCGGCAGAGTGATCCAGCACATCAAGCTCGGCGATCGTAGCTCTCAACGACGGTTTCCGCGACAGGCAGGCGGCAAGGGCAGATTGACGCCGAAGACGTGAACCCAGCGAACCCAAGCCTTCAGTCCTGAACGCCGGGCGCCGCATGAAGATCGTCCAGCGCGTCATGGACAACCTCCGATTGGCCAAGAGCGGTTTCCCTTCCCCAAAGACTCACGTCTCGGGACTTCCCGTGACCGAGAAGGAACGCCTATTGGCTGGCGTGGTGTCCGGACGGTGCTTCGCTATCGCCGAGGTGGACGGGTTCCACCGGAATCGGTGGACGATTCGGATCGGGCTCAGTGGACGGGTTCAGTCGGAATGGGTGGACGATTTGGATCGGCACGGGTGGACGATTTCAGGCGGAATGATCAATGATACATTCATCCGACGCGAAGCTGAGAGGCAAGACCTTTCGTTCTCGGCGTGCCACACTGTCCATCGCTTGCACCCTCGTCCGCGCAGCCTCTCGTCCCCCAGCAAGGGTCCGCAGAGGCAGGCGTGGGCACGTGTGCGGCGAAATCGGCGGTATGCAATGCTTCCCAGCGACGCCGGTCTCACACGGAGCTACAGCGGACCCTATACGTGACGCAATTCCGCCGCCGGCGCCGCTGAGCGGCCGGACGCAGGAAGGCATCTTGGCCACCTGGGCCATCCTCGGGGACGGCGGCAAGGCCTTACTCCACCTCAGCCTGGGGAACAGTGAGAGCTATGACCCGGACTCATCAAGGCTGTCGAGGCCATCTGGCCGGAAGCCGAGCGCATCCGCTGCCGGGCCCACAAGATGCGGAACGTTCTGGACAAGGTGCCCGACTAGGCCCGCTCCGTGCTCAAGGCCTACTTGGAGGCCATTCGCGACGCGCCGGACTACGTCACGGGCCAGCGCCTGGCCGAACGGGTGCAAGCCGAGTTCGCCGACAGCTACCCCCTCGGCCATGCGGAGTCTGGTCGAGGATCTCCCGGCCAGCCTCGCTCACCTGAGGCTCCCTCCCGTCCACAGAAGGCATATCCGGACCACGAACCTCGTGGAACGTAGCTTCGAGGAAGAGCGCCGCCGGGCCGAGGTCATCCCCCGTTTCCGCGGGGCTGGGATGTCGTTGCACGGGAAGACCCACATGACTGATTGTACGCTCTGACGAAGACCGGACGCAGGTCAACTATGGGGAGGGCGATGATGAAGCGCAGTAAGAAGAAGCAGTCTGCGGGAATTGAGTATTCGGGCTTGGCGGGTATGTCCGCATCCTGCAGGGACGCCGTCATGCGGCTGCTGCAATTCGGCGACCGAATCGAACGCGCTCGGATTCTGTCCTGCTCCAAGGTCCATTGTCTTCTGCTAACCGTGAACCCTGGTAGTCTCATCGCTGTCAGGTCGGGATTCGCATCGGGCTACGGAGGTGAAGGCCCACGCACCTTCTCATTCGTTCTCAGGCTTCTGGAAGCACATGGAACGGAGATTGAGGAGTACGAGGTGGATCAGGAACTGATCGACCGCGTTGATATGTCGTCTCTGACTACTGCGGATCTTGAGAAGCTAGAGGGTGCCCGGCCCGTTCGACCAACCCGTTGGTATGACTATGTGTCCGATGAGCACTGGGAAGAACTGGGGTCACTGTGGAAGCACTTCCCCCCCGTTGTTCCTTTTGCGGTTATTGACAGCCGGATCACTGATTTGGCCATGAGGCTGCTGGAACAGCCTGACGAGAGCCTTCTGACTGGATACCGCCGGCTCGAGGACCTTGTGAGGAAGAGGACCGGCATAGATGAGCACGGAGGGAGGTTGTTCTCTCAAGCCTTCCAGGCAGATAAGGCTAAGCTTACCTGGGAGGGTATCGGTGCTAGCGAAAGGAATGGACGAGCTTCGCTGTTCACTGCGGCATACATGGCGTTTCGAAATCCCAGGGCGCATCGCGAACTGAGAGACTGCGAGGAAAGCTACGTGACAGAATTCCTGCTCCTGAATCACCTGTACGTTCTGGAGAGGCAAGCTAGCGCCGCAGACTAGAGCACCTCCCGAGTTCGACAGTCTCTAGGAGCTTGTCGGGCTAAGCCCGCGTGACACGGCTCACACTATGGCAGGTTCTCCCAGACATCTGCCCGAACTAACCCACCATTGGGGGTGGGCTCATGAGGGTGAAAACAGTCTCGGCCATCGCCCGTCGGTTAGCCCTGATCGGTCTCTCGGCTCTTGTCGCCGCCGCGGTGGCATTTCCCGCCTTAGGCCGTAGCGCGCAAGCCGCCGTCGGAGAAATCGCTGTCTACGTGGGCGGCGAGAGACTGGCCCTTGAGGTCCCGCCCGTGGTCGTGGATGATCGGACCTTCGTGCCGATGCGAGCCATCCTGGAGGCTCTCGGGGCGTCGGTTGAGTGGGAGCCCTCGACCCAGACCGTCACCGCCAACCGGCGGGGTCTGGTCCTCGTCCTGGCCATCGGGAGTAGCACGGCTCTCGTCGATGGCTCGTGCGTTCCACTCGATGCGCCGGCGCGGATGGTCTCGGGCCGAACGATGGTCCCCCTGCGGTTTGTCGGCCAGAACCTTGGCGAGACCGTAACCTGGGACGGCGCGACCCAAACCATCCAGATCACCAAGACCCCGGATGTGGTGGCCACGGGTCCGGCCACGCACGGGTTTGCCTTCCTCTCGGAGACCATGGACCGCTACAGCCAGACCCTCGACGTCTACACCGATCTCGGCGCCGCGGGAAACCACTTCGCCGCTCGTGCCTTCATGGGCGATATTCGAGCCCTGACGAGCAACGAAGGTTGCCAGGACCGGCCCCATCAGGGAAGCGATTGCATGGAGTGGCTGTTCACGGCCAAAAGCGCCAACTGGGCAGGGGTCTACTTCATGAACGGAGTCCTGCGGGGGACAGAGGTGGCGCCCGTCGCCAATTGGGGTGACATACCCAGCGCCGGCCTTGACCTTACCGGGGCGACCGAGGTCACCTTCTGGGCCCGCGGGGCGGAAGGCGGCGAGCGCGTGGAGTTCTTTGTCGGGGGCATCGGCCGTTCGACGGGCGAGCCCTATCCGGAGTCGCTTGAAAAGGTCTCCACAGGCTACGTGACCCTGTCCAAGGACTGGACCAGATACGCCATCGACGTGAGCGGACGCAACACGAGCTACATGCTGGGCGGCTTCGGGTGGGTGACGGCCGCCATCCAAAACGGCTTTCGCGGGATCAAGTTCTACCTTGACGACATCTCCTGGAACAAGCCGCGCCCAAACGATCCGCGGCTCCTGGTGAGCTTCGAGCCGCCACCCGGGGAGACCGGTGTCCACCCTGTCCTCCGCAACGCGGCCTTCACTTACGACAACGCCCTGGCTCTCCTGGCCTTCCTCGCCCGCGGCACGGAGGACGACCTTCACCGGGCCAGACTGCTCGCTGACGCCCTAGCCTACACCTCGCGGCACGACCGCTACTACGCCCAGGGGCGTCTCAGAAACGCCTACATGGGTGGCGATCTTGTCTGTCCTCCCGGGTGGACGCCGAACGACCGTCTGGGCACAGCCAGGCTACCCGGCTTCTACGATACTGGCCAGAAGATGTGGTTCGAAGACGAATTCCAGGTCAGTACGTCGACCGGAAACGTGGCCTGGGTCATGGTGGCCCTTCTCGCGGCCCAGGCGAGGTTCGACAACCCGGCCTACCTCGAGGCCTCCCTCGGGCTCGGAGAATGGGTCGAGACCGATACCCGGGCCAGCGACGCCCTCGGCGGCTACACCGGCGGGTACGAGGGCTGGGAGCCGGCCCCCGTCAAGTGCGGCTACAAGTCCACCGAGCATAACCTCGACCTCTACGTGGCCTTCGAGAGGTTGTACGAGGCCACCGGCGACCAGCGCTGGCGCACGGCCGCGCTCCACGCCCGCCGCTTCGTGGAGGCCATGTGGGACACGGAAGAGGGTAAGTTCTGGACCGGAACCGACACCGACGGCCTGACCATCAACAAGACCGTGATCCCGCTCGACGTGCAGGCTTGGGCGGTGCTGGCTTTCCGGACCGAGGCCGGACCGTACGCCGCGGCCCTCGACTACGCCCAGGCTCACCACAGGATGGACGGCGGCCCCGGCAATGACGGTTTCGACTTCAACACCGACTGCGACGGGACCTGGTACGAAGGAACCGCTCAGATGGCCCTAGCCTACCGCGCCCTTGGCCGTCACGACGAGGCCAACCGCCTCACCGACCTCGTAGCCCTGGCTCAACTGCCGAGCGGCTCAATCCCCGCCGCCTCGCTCGACGGCCTGACGACAGGCTTCGATTGGCTCTACTTCCACCAGGGGCACGTTGGCGCCACGGCCTGGTACCTGCTCGCCGCCTGCAACGGAAACCCTTATTGGATAAAGTGAGCGGGGCACCCCCGGAGTCAAAGGCCACCGGGGCCATCCGGCCGGAAGCCAACGCGCAATGCTTGCCATCACGAGCTCTAGGCCGCCACTACCCCCACCCATTCCGCCTACATATTCCGACAACCGCTGGGCGACCGCCGTTCGGCCGCCTGCGCAGCGCTCCGCGACCGTGCGCGGCAAGCACTGGAGCATCAGGCCGGCAGGTCTACGACGTCTCCGGGAAGAACCTGGGCTACGACGTCACGGCGGAAGACCGTCGATCCGTGACCCGGCGCACCTCGACTGGAATGAGGTGTCGAAGGTAGCGCATTACTACTTGACGGTGAACGCAATGACGACGCCTATGCAGGTGCGCGAGGACTCGCCGCCTTACGGAGGGACATCGTGACTTCCAAGGATCCGATAGCCAAAGCAAGGACACTTCCGGCGGGTGCTGTCTTCCACCGTTGCGCCCTCCAGGTAAACCCGCACGATTACGGGGCCACGTTCCGCGGGGGAAGTGCTGCCGGCGATGCCAGCACGCACGCGCAGGCCATCGTCGATAAGTCCGCCGAAATCGGCGTCTCGGTGCTGGCCATTACCGATCATAACGACGTGAGCGGCGTGCCCGCGTTCCGGAGCGCCGCCACGGCTCGGGGCATCCACATATTCCCGGGCTTCGAGCTTTCTTCGAGCGAGGGCATTCACGTCCTGTGCATCTACCCTCAAGACACCGACGACGCACGACTCAGTCGTTTGCTGGGGGAGTTCGGCATCACGAATACGACGCCCTCTTCTGACCTGTCGAACAAGAGCTTCGTCGCGATTCTCGGGAAGGTACGAGAGCAGAGAGGCGTTACCGTTGCCGCGCACGTCACCAACGACAGCGGGCTCTTCAAAGTCCTCAGCGGCAAGCCGCGGATCCAGGCTTGGCAGGCCGAGGACTTGCTCGCGATCCAGATCCCGGGCTCGGTAGACGACCTGCCCCAGGACGTACGCCAGATCGTCCAGAATGAGAACGCCGACTATTGCCTCGCCCACGCCGCGGAGGAAGGGCTTGCGATTGCCGCTGTCAATGCGAAGGACATCGTGAAGCCCGAAGACCTCGACGACCGCTCGGCCACCTGCTGGATCAAGATGTCCGAGGTGAGCATCGAGGGCTTGCGGCAGGCCTTCCTCGATCCTGGTTCCCGCATCCGGCTCAATCCGAAGGTGGGCAAGCGCGAGCCGGAGGAGCACGCGGAACTGGTCGCACTGGCTTGGGAAGGCGGCTTTCTCGACGGCGCAGCCGTTCAGTTCAACCCCAACCTCAACGTGCTCGTCGGTGGGCGCGGCGCCGGCAAGTCGACCGTCGTCGAGAGTATTCGTTCCGTTCTGGCTCTCGACGCCGTCGGCGATGAGGCGCGCAAGGCGCACGAAGGGATCGTGCGGTACGTGCTCAAGAGCGGCACGAAGATCTCGCTGCTCGTCCGGGCGCATTGGCCGACGGTGCGCGAGTATCGCATCGAGCGCACTATTCCCAACCCGCCGCTCGTGCGGAATGACCAGGGCGAGGTCTCGAATCTCTCACCGCAAGACGTGCTCCCCCGCGTTGAGGTGTTCGGCCAGCACGAGATTTCCGAGCTTACGAAGAGCCGCGAAAAGCTCACACGTCTGCTCGACCGCTTCGTCGAGCGCGACGAGTCGCTTCCGCGCCGCAAGGCCGACCTGCGGCGTGACCTGGAGAAGAGCCGACGGAGCCTGCTTGACGCGCGAGCCGAACTTCGCCGGATCGAGGAGCGACTCGCCGCGCTCCCCGGTCTCGAAGAGACGCTCGAACGCTTCCGCGAGGCGGGCCTCGAAGAGCGCCTCAAGGAGCAGAGCCTGCTCGTGCGCGAGGAGCGCGTGCTCTCCTCCATTCCCGAACGCCTCGCCCCGTTCCGAGAGTGCCTGGAGAGCCTGAAGCGCGAGATACCCATCGATCGGGTGTTCCTCTCGGAGAAGGCACTCGCTGACCTGCCCGGGAAAGAAATCCTGTCGCGCGCCAACGACGTGTTCGCGCAGTTGGACCGCGATCTGCAGCGCATCTCGGAGGAGCTAGAGCAGGCGTTGCAGCGCGCGGATCAAGGGGTCGCCGCAGTGCGTGCGGAGTGGGAGACGCGCAAGAAGGACGTCCAGGCCGCTTACGAAACGATCCTCCGCGATCTCCAGAAGTCGCGCGTGGACGGCGAGGAGTTCATCCGACTTCGGCGCCAGATCGAGGAGCTTCGACCGGAGCGCGAGCGGCACGGCTTAGTGCGCCGTGCGGAGAAGGATTGCGCCGACCGACGCCGGGCACTGTTGGCCGAATGGGAGGACTTCAAGGCCGAGGAGTTCCGCCGTCTGGACCGCGCGGCGAAGAAGGTCAACCAGAAGTTGCGCGACAAGGTGCAGGTCGAGGTCTCGGCGGGCGGCGACCGCGAGCCACTGTTCCGAATCCTGCGTGACGAGGTCGGAGGCCGGTTGTCCGAAGCCATCGACAGCCTGCGGGCTATTCCCGATATCTCCCTCACGCAGTTCGTGGAGGCGTGCCGGGTAGGTAACGACACTCTAACCAAGGCTTTCGGCATCACACCGGCACAAGCAGATCGCCTTACCAAGGCCGAGCCCGAGGTGCTAATGCGCGTCGAGGAGCTCGATCTGCCGCCGACCACGGCGATCCGGCTCAACACCGCGCCGGCCGGGAATCCGCCCGCGTGGCAGGCGCTCGAGGAACTCTCGACCGGACAGAAGGCGACGGCCGTGCTCCTTCTGCTGCTGCTGGAATCCGACGCGCCGCTCATCGTCGATCAGCCGGAAGATGATCTGGACAACCGTTTCATCACCGAGAGCGTCGTCCCGCGCATGCGCGAGGAGAAGCAGCGCCGGCAGTTCATCTTCTCGACCCACAACGCGAACATTCCGGTGCTGGGTGACGCCGAGCTGATCGTGGGGCTCACGGCATCGGGCGAGGCCGAGCACGGCCAGGCGCGCATCGCACCCGAGCACATGGGCTCGATCGACTCCCAGCCGGTCCGCGAGCTGGTGGAGGAGATCCTCGAAGGCGGCAAGGAAGCCTTCGAGCGTCGCCGACGCAAGTACGGGTTCTGAGGAGGTGATCGGAGAATGAACAAGACTGAGCTGCAGGAGATCATCCGTAACGGCGAGGACTCGGGGGTCGAGTTCAAGCGGGACGATGTCCATCCAGACTCGCTTGCCAAAGAGATGGCAGCCTTGCTCAACCTCGAAGGAGGCTGGGTTCTCCTCGGGGTGGAAGACAGTGGCGTGATCACGGGACTCACGCGGAGCCGGGAGGAGGCAGAGCGCTGGGTGATGGACATCGCCCGGCAGAACCTCCAGCCGGAGATCATCCCTGTGTGGAGGTCCGTGACGATGGAGGACGGCAGGACCGTCGGCGTGGTCGGACTCCCCGAGGACAGTCCCGGAAAGCCATACAAAGCGAAGCGGGGGAGCGCTTGGGTTCCCTTCGTGCGAGTCGGCAGCACGTCACGGGAAGCTACCCGCGATGAAGAGGGACGCCTCTACCAGGCTTCTCGACTCGTGCGGTACGACATCAAGCCGGTGCCGGAGATGGGGATAGACAGCCTCGACCTGAATCGCATTGAGAACTACTTCCGCGACATCCTTAAGCGGAAGGCACCGAGTCAAGCGAAGGTCGAAGACTGGCGGCGCTTGCTTCTGAATACAGACCTTCTCGCGGAATCCGGGGGAGAGACTGTCGCGACGGTCGCCGGCCTCCTTCTCTTTGGCGAGAACCCCAATCGCCGTCTCCCGCAGGCAGGCGTCACTGCGACTGCCTTTCCGCGCACCGAGAAGGATTATGACACCACGGACGAAGAGCGAATTCGAGGACCGCTGGTCTCCTTGCTCGCCACACGCGGTCGCCCGACGGAGAAGGGTGTCATCGATCGAACCGTCGATTTTGTGGCAAAGAATGTGGGGACAACGGCCTGGCTTGAAGGGGGGCGCCGACACCGAAGGAAGGCACTCCCGCTCGACGCGGTCCGGGAGGCCGTGGTGAACGCGGCGGCTCACCGCGACTACACGATTCTCGGCACGGATATCGAGGTCTCACTCTATAGCGATCGTCTCGAGGTGATTTCTCCCGGAAGGCTGCCCAACGGTGTGACCGTGGAGAAGATGAAGGAAGGCCTCCGCGCGGCCCGGAACGAGCTGCTGAAGGAGATCCTGCGCGACTACGGCTACGTGGAGCACCTTGGCATGGGCGTACGCAATCGGATCATTGGGTCCATGCGGGCGCATAACGGCACGGAACCGGATCTGATCGAGGAGGAGAACCGTTTCATCGTGCGGCTCTGGAAGGCGCCCAAGCCCGATCGCGGAGGTGTCTCGGCATGTGGCGCGGGGCGCGCTTCTCCCATCGGCGGGTGACCTCGGCGCGGCCAGGCAGGTACATGAGCCACCCCGCTCCGCCTAGCTCCACCCACCCGACCCCCCCACCCACCAAACGCGGCCACCTCCACCCCTTGCAGGTTTCCGCTTCCTCCGTCCCGAATGACCACTCTTCGCGAACGGGGGGTTCGTGTGACCGATCTCAGGAACATGCGCCTAGCCGGGCTCTTGCGCGTCTGCAACCAGGTTCGAGGCCTCCTTGACGCTTTCCAGGCCGGCTCCTACGAGTCCCTGGGAGACAAACCTCGGGACGAAGGCCGGCTTTCGGAGACCTTAGAGACTATCCGCCGTCACGTCCGGCGTGTGCAACAGCTCTGCTTGGGTGTTGGCCTCGCCCCCACCGACCTTCCCGCTCCCTCCCGTCGCGCCTACCAATGGCTCGCCTTCCTGAGTAGCGAAGAGTCTCTGATCGCCCACCTCACGGCGCTGAGAACCGTCTCGGAGACCTTGAAGGCGGCAGAGTCGACCAGACCCGGCGACCCCGCTACCCCCATTCCGAGGATCGCCGCGACCCCCATTCCGCGAATCGGCTTCTTCCATACCGCCACCCTCTACCGCATGTATCCCGCGCTGGACGGTGTCCTCGAGGTCACGGCCAGCGAGGCATTTATCACCGCCCCGCGACCGGTCATCGAGGCCCTAGTCAACCTGGCCCTGATCACGACCGGCCCGTCCCGGCGCCGGAAGGGCGATTCCGACGGTCGCCACCGCACGGTCCTGCGCCAGTACGCCTGCGGCGAAACCTTCACCTGTCTTATCCGGACCATCGAATTCGGCCAGCGAGAGTCCTGGGACATGGGCCCAGACGAGCCGAGGGTCGGCTCTCTCGCTCAGCTCACCTTCGGCCCTCTCTGGTCCCCCGGCGATCCCAAGGCCAGTCTCTCGCGCACTCGGGGCCGGCACTACGACTTGGAGGAGGTCTTCCGCCGCGTCAACGCCGACCACTTTGAGGGCCGGCTGGGGCGGCCGGTGCTTGCCTGGAACACCGTCCCGTCCCGCCGCAAGTTGGGTCGCTACCAGTTCGCCACGGACACGGTTGTGCTCAGCCGCATTCTCGACAGCCCCACTGTTCCCACCTGGGTGGTCGATTTCATCATGTACCATGAGCTTCTTCACAAGAGCCTGGGCGTGCGCATGACCAACGGCCGGCAGCGGGCTCACACCGCGGATTTCCGCCAGGCCGAGAAGGCCTTCCCGCGCTACGCGGAGGCGACCGCCTTTATCAAGCGCCTAAGCGCTTCCGCCCCCCGTCCGCCCCACCCCCGGCCCCGTCCCCCGGCCCCGGCCACCCCCGGCCACCCCCGACACCGTCCCGTCCCCCGGCCCACAAGGTAGTCCTCTCCTCCCGGCGAATACCGGGCCATTGACTGGGCGCGCGGCCGTAGAGCGAGCGCGCCGGCCGCGAGGCCGTGGAAGTGGAACCGGAGGAATATCCAGGGTGCTACACCAGCCGAACGCGGGTCTTCTCAAGCGCTACCGGGCCTGGCTGCCGGTGACGGCGCGGACGCCCGCCCTCACCCTCCAGGAGGGTGGCACGCCCCTACTGCGCCTGGACAAGCTCTCGGCCGAACTCGGTCTCGATCTTTACGCCAAGGTTGAGGGTCTGAACCCGACCGGCTCGTTCAAGGATCGCGGGATGGTCCTGGCCGTGGCCAAGGCCCAAGAAGAAGGGTCCGACACCGTCATCTGCGCCTCAACCGGGAACACGTCGGCCTCGGCCGCCGCCTACGCCGCCCGCCTCGGGCTGCGCTGTGTGATTGTCGTCCCGAGCGGCAAGGTGGCTCTGGGCAAGTTGGCCCAGGCCGTCATTCACGGGGCCCAGGTCGTGGCCATCGAGGGCAACTTCGACACCGCTTTGCGCATCGTGCGGGAGATCGCCGCCACTGAACCTGTCACCCTGGTAAACTCGGTCAACCCCTACCGCATCGAGGGTCAGAAGACGGCGGCCTTCGAGGTCGTGGAGCAGCTTGGGAAGGCCCCCGACATTCTGGCCATTCCGGTCGGAAACGCCGGGAACATCACCGCCTACTGGAAGGGTTTCGTGGAGTGGAACGCCCGTCACGGAACGGGCCTGCCTCGCCTGCACGGCTTCGAGGCCGAGGGCGCGGCGGCCATTGTCCGGGGAGAGCCGATCGCCGAGCCCGAGACCATCGCCACGGCCATCCGCATCGGTAACCCCGCCAGTTGGGAGGGGGCCGTGACCGCCGCCCGCGAGTCCGGGGGGGTCATCGACTCCGTCACCGACGAGGAGATTCTGGCCGCCTATCGCTTCCTGCCTCGGAACGAGGGTATCTTCGCCGAGCCGGCCTCGTGCGCTTCGCTGGCTGGGCTCCGAAAGCACGTGGCCTCCGGGAAGATAAGCCCGGGCCAGACCGTGGTTATCGTTCTCACCGGTAGCGGCCTCAAGGATCCGGGGGCGGCCCTGGAGGCGGCCAAAGTGACGCCCCACACACTGCCCGGCGACCCCGAGAAGGTCAAAGACTATCTCCGCGAGGTTATTGCCCGGTGAATGACCGCGGCCGGGTCTTCACTATCCGTGTCCCGGCCACCTCGGCCAATTTGGGTCCGGGCTTCGACTCTCTTGGCCTGGCCCTGTCCTTCGGGCTGGCGGTGCGGGTGGACCCGACAGTGGCGGCCGATGGCCGGATCGCCGCCGCCGAGGGCGCCGCAGCCACCCGTGGTCTCCCCGGCGCGTGGCGGGTGGACCTCCGTAGCGAGACCCTTCTGGGTCTGCCCACGGACGAGACCAATCTCATTGTCCGCACGGCTCTGGAGGTCGCGGCCGGCTACGGGATAACCCTACCGCCCGGCCACCTCGTGGTGAACTCCGAGATCCCCCTGGCCCGAGGTCTGGGCAGTAGCGCCTCGGCCATCGTGGCCGGGGTGGTCCTGACCAACGAACTTGGGGGGTTGGGCCTGTCGCGGGAGGATATCGTGGCCGTGGCCGCGGCCGTTGAAGGCCACCCCGATAACGTCGCCGCCGCTGTCGTGGGTGGGTTGGTCGTCACCGCCAGCGCCGCCGCCCCCGCGAGCGCCGCAGCCCCCGCGAGCGCCGCCACAGCGGCCCGGGCATCGGCCGGGGCGCCCGCCCTGGTCTTCATCCGAGCCAATCTGCCTCCAGCCGACATCGTCGTGGCCATCCCCGACTACCCCCTCCCGACCGAGTTGGCCCGCTCCGCTCTGCCCGGGAGCTTGCCTCACCCCACGGCCGTCCTG
>Ga0315284_10008917_pt1 | contig 14325 bp, 13 predicted proteins | sample YL17G09_16_MG_FD_203696 | JGI IMG/M metagenome (GOLD analysis project Ga0315284, IMG submission 203696) | Sediment microbial communities from Yellowstone Lake, YNP, Wyoming, USA - YL17G09_16 | ecosystem: Environmental > Aquatic > Freshwater > Lake > Sediment | place: USA: Wyoming | collected... | reverse complement strand
GGATCTAACGATAGCTCGAAAATAGATGTTAATAAGGCAACAACTGAAGAGCTAGACAAACTTTCTGGTATTGGCCCAGTTTATGCAGGAAAGATCATTTTAGGAAGGCCTTACGCGAGCTTTGATGACCTTGTAAAAAAGTCTGGAGTTCCTGCGTCTACCCTTCAGAAAATAAAGGATTCTATAAAATTCTGATGTTTAAATACTATGGCCCACTTTTAGTTTTAGGCTTGGCTTGTTTTATAAGAATGTACCTGGTTTGTTACCGTGGAAACACTTTGTGTGCAAGATCCCAAAATATAGGCGTGGAAGACTCTGAAATTACTAGTTCTATAAAGCGCAGAATTGTTGATGTAAGTAGAAAGTATCTCCCAAGTCCTCATAGTGAGCTTCTTCTTGGCATGACAATTGGTTTAGATGAGCTGAATAAAGTTCCAAAATTTGACAGCGCTTTAAAAGACACTGGGACAATTCACGTGGTTGTAGTTTCTGGTTTTAATATAAGTCTTTTGTTTGGTTTAGTGATAAGGGTGATTGGTTCTAGATATAAACTTAGAAATCTAATCTTGGCGGAGTTTATCACTTTGATCTATTCGGTTTTTAGTGGTTTTAACCCGCCTGTTATACGGGCATGGATTATGGGGAGTGTTGCGGCGTGGGGGAAATATTACGGCCGATCGGTGGATGCCTTAAGGATTCTAATCTTCTCAGGTTTGGTGATGGTGCTTATCAATCCAGTTTTTGCTTTTAGTGCGAGTTTTCAGCTTAGCTTTATGGCAACTTTAGGTCTGGTTTGTTTTTCGGAATATTTTAAAAAGCTTTTTGTTTTTGATGACCTCTGTACATCACTTTCTGCACAGGTACTGGTTTGGCCAATTATTTCGTTTTATTTTGGTCGGTTAAATATTTTAAGCCCACTTGTTAATTTTCTTATTCTTTGGACCGTTCCACTCTCAACTGTCTTTGGGGGAGTTTTCCTAGCCATTTCGTCGGTAAACGGATTATTGGGAGGTCTCCTTGTTATTCCTTTATATCTTCTTCTTGACATATTTGTGAAGGTGATTTCGTTCTTTTCGCGCTTTCCTATAGTAACGATAGATGTAAAAATTTCGATGCTCTTTTTGTGCCTTTATTACCTGTTAGTACTTGTAGGCTATTTTCTTTTAAAGACAAAATATGAAAGTTCGAAATCTTTTGATCGTCACTAGCCTCTATTTTCTTTTTAAAATACTGATCTTTTCCCTTGAAAGTCAGAAGTATTTAGATGTGGTGTTTTTTGATGTTGGACAGGGAGACTCTATTCTTATCACAACGCCCGGAAATAAACGGGTGTTGGTAGATGGGGGAGAAACGTATGATATCGATATGAAAATAGATAAGAGAACAGTATTTCCTTTCTGCAATTTTGATTTGGTTTTTGTGACTCATACGGATTCTGATCATATTGGTGGGCTTACACACCTCCTTCAAAGATGTTTCGCTAAGCACGTTAGATTTAACGACGTCAGCTGTGATTCTAAGACGTGCCAAAACTTTGCTTCTATAATTAGTAAGTTTGATACAAAAAATGTATACGCGGGTGACGAGTTTTGGATCGATAATGTTTACATTAAAGTTTTGTGGCCAACAAAGGAATATATCAACGAAGGTTTGGATAATTCTAACAACTCTTCTACAGTACTTTTTGTGGATTATAAAGATTTTGAAATGCTTCTAACGGGTGATGCGGAAGGAGAAATCCTAGGAAAGATCGATATCATGGGGATTTTGCCGTTAATACAAGGAGATCTAGATGTTTATAAGGTCTCACATCATGGCTCAATCAATGGTTTAAACAAAGAACTATTATTGGAACTAAAGCCAAAGAACTGTGTTATCTCGGTTGGAAAAAATGATTATGGCCACCCCCATCAACAGGTACTCTCCTTTTTTGAAGAAATTGGGTGTGTTGTAAAAAGAACTGATGTTTCTTCCGATATTGAGTTTAAAGTATTTTAAATGATAATATCAATGCGTATGGAAATTCAGAAGTTTCTCGCAGAAAAAATAAAGGAAGCAGTCAAGGATACATACAGCATTGATTTGAAAGAGGTTTTTCTTGAACACCCGCAAGACGAAACCTTTGGTGATTATGCGACTAATGTCGCGATGGTAATCTCCAAACAAGTTGGAAAACCTCCTGTGGAGATCGCTTCCAACCTGTGCTATAAGATCAGTTCGGATATGACAAGAGTTGAAAGACCTCCCATCATAAAAGAAATTTATCCTACCAAACAGGGCTTTATAAATGTGAGATTATCTAATTTATGGTTAAAAGATGTGCTCAAGATAATAGAGAAGGAGAGTGATAACTATGGGGCGCGTAAGAGAGAGAAAAAAGAAACGATCCTAGTCGAGTTCTCACAACCTAATCCGAATAAACCAATGCATATAGGACACGCAAGAAATAACTTTTTGGGCTCTTCCCTATCCAATATCTTTAAGTTTTTGGGTTTTGATGTAATAAGAGTGAATTATATAAATAACTGGGGTACTCACATTTGTAAAGCAATGTTGATGTACAAAAAATATGGGAACAACTCAGAGCCCGATGTGAAGTCGGATCATTTTGTGGGGAAGTTTTATACCAAGTATGAGGAGGAAGAGGCAAAAAATCCCGAAATTAAAAATGAACTGGCAGAAATGTTTCAAAAACTTGAAAAAGGCGATCCTGAAACTGTGGTTCTTTGGAAAAAAATTGTTGATTGGGTTTACAAAGGTTGGGAAAAGACCTATCAGGATGAAAATGTGTCATTTGATGTCTGGCAATATCAGAGTAATTACAAAGATAGCAGTAGGGAGATTGTAAATGTTGCTTTGGAAAAAGGTATAGCAGAAAAAGACGAGACTGGCGCTGTTATAGCTAGATTAGAACGATACGGCATTCCAGATAAAGTTCTGCTAAGAGGTGATGGTACGTCGGTTTATGCTACCCAAGAGATGCAGTTAGCAAAAGATAGTTTTGAAAAATACAACCTTTCTAAACGTTTGTATGTTGTTGATTACCGCCAGTCTGACTACTTTAAGCAGACTTTTAAGATCTTAGAAGTGTTGGGTTTTGGTTGGGCGGATAAGCTTTTTCATGTTGCATATGGAACAGTTGATCTCCCAGGAGGAAAGATGTCATCCCGAAGGATGGGAAGTTTTATTGACGCTGATGAAGTGTTCGAAAAACTTGTGGAGGCTGAAAGGGGTGAGACAAGTGATGTTGATGTGGCGAGAAAAGTTTCCCTAGCTGCATTTAGATATGGGATGTTAAAAATTGACCCTAAACAAGATATCATTTTTAGATATGATCAGGTAACAAAGTTCGAGGGCAACACCGGGCCATATATTCTTTACACTTACGCGAGGGCAAACTCCATTTTAAAAAAGGCAGAAAGCGAAGGAAAGCTGACAGACCACGAACCAAACCAAAAAGAACTAGATGTGTTAAAAGCCTTATACAAGTTTCCTGAAGTGGTGTTTGATGCTTCCGAGAAGTTTTCACCCAATATTATTGCAAACTATGTGTTTGATGTGTGTCAAAGGTTTAATTCTTTCTATTCGGAGGTTCCTGTTTTAAATGCAGAGACGCCCAATGCCAAAGAGTTTAGATTATTTTTAATCAGATCTACTTTGCAGGTGATAAAAAATAGTTTGAGTCTTTTAGGAATAGAAGCAGTTGAGCATATGTAGGTTTGGGCTATATACTATTAAATGATGTTTGGTGGAAAATCAAAGACAAGAAGCGGAGTTTCGGGGAGGCTCTTTCGAGTGATCCTGGCGGTTGTGATTCTTACGGCCTTTGTACTGGCAATTTCCCTTTTAGTTAAAGAGCTTTCCTCTATGAACGCCCAGAAGTTTGCCCGTCTTTCTCGTCCTATTTTGGCAAAATTAAACATACGAGTTAGTGAGGAGAAACTTGGGGAGGTGGCAGGAGAATTTGCTGAGAGAATTACTAGTACAAACATCTCGGCCATATCAACACAGCGAGATGAAGAAAAGCCAGAAGAAACAAGGCCTCAAAGCAAAGTGGTGGCTGAAATTGCCGTGATGTCAGATGTTCATGATGATATTCCCAGCTTTGAGAAGGCTTTGGTTGCCGCCAAAGAGAAAAATATTGAAACAGTGATTGTTCTTGGTGACTTGACAAACTATGGGGATATTGAACATCTTCAGAAGGTGAAAGACGCGTTGGATAAGAATGGACTTAAGTATTACGTTCTTCCGGGAGACCACGATCTGGCTCAAACTTCAAGTCCTGAGAACTTTTTGAAAGTATTTGGGAATGATCACTATTTAGTAGATATTGCTGGAGCTAAGTTTCTTATCCTTAATAATAGTGCCAACTTTACAGTAATTAGTTCCAGTTTAATTAGTTGGTTTGGGGCAAACATCCTAAATGCTGATTTTGTTTTGTTGTCGCAGCCTTTATACACCGAAGGGCTGTCTGTTCCTTTTAGCAAGATGTTTATGGGGAGTACCAAAGAAGATCCAACCGATGCTTTAATGCTTGGAAAACAAGAGCAGGTAAGAAGCCAAAGGGATTCTATTTTGGAGTCTCTTGAAAAGAAAACAAATGTGAAGGCAGTTATTACTGGGGATCACCACAAGTCTAGCGAGACCTCTGACGCAATAAGAAAAGATTTGACACATTATGTTGTGGGGGCGGTTACAGATACCGTAAACGAACTTCCTCAAAAGATCTTGCAAACCCCCCGCTTCTCGACCCTAAAACTTATGGAAGATAAAAGTTTTGAGATTGAGGAAGTCGTATTGTAACACGGTAGAATTCACCTTTATATAGTATAATTTCTATGTTTGTGGAGGGGTGCAAGAGTGGTTTATTTGGCCGGTCTTGAAAACCGTGCGTCTTAACGGACACGAGGGTTCGAATCCCTCCCCCTCCGCCAGGAAATTTGCGTGCAAAGATGGTGGATGAGAACAGCGCAGGCGCGACGGCGCCGAGCTGGGGTCGACGGGCGCACCAGCAGATGCGAACCGGTGACCGAATCCCTCCCCCTCCGCCACTTTGGATTATGGACTATGGATCAAAGAACAATACAAACATACAACCAGCTTGTTGAGGAGTATGACAATGAAACCATAAATTTTTGGGATAAATTTCCCAGAACGTTCTTTGATAAATTTGCCAAATTTGTAAAAGGAAAGATCCTTGATGTTGGTAGTGGCCCGGGAAGAGATGGGATACTGTTAAAACAGAAAGGATTGGGGGTCATTTGTCTTGATGCATCGGAGGCAATGGTCAAACTTTGTATAGAAAGGGGGCTTGAGGCTATAGTGGGGGATTTCAATAAACTGCCTTTTGAGGATAAAATGTTTGATGGTGTTTGGGCGTATACATCGTTGCTTCATGTTCCAAAAGTTGAGGTTGAGAAACCAATAATAGAGATAAGGCGAGTACTTAAAGATAATGGGATCCTCGGTTTAGGTTTTATTGAGGGGAAAATAGAAGGATATAGAGAAAGTGCTGGGGTAAACAAGCCGAGATGGTTTAGTTTCTATACGAAGAAAGAAATCGCTAATTTACTAAGAAGAAGCGGTTTTGAAGTTGTATACTTTGAGTCGTTTAAGCCTAAGTCGAAGAATTTTCTGAATTTTATTGCGAGAAAAACGCTCTCATAGCTCAATAGTAGACAGAGTCTTGGTTTTGTAAGTAGTGTGGCTCCGTAGTTCAAGGGATAGAACGGAGGTTTCCTAAACCTTAAATCTCAGTTCGAGTCTGGGCGGGGCCACCATGTTGGGACTTGTTCGTCGGGGTGTAGCCCTGCCTGCCGGTAGGCAGGGCGCACGTTTCGGGTTGAAAAGTTTTAATATCGGGGTGTAGCTCAGTTGGCTAGAGCGCACGTTTCGGGTACGTGAGGCCGGCGGTTCGAGTCCGCCCACCCCGACCAGAATAAGATTATGAAAATAAAAGATAGGATCTATGGTGATGTAGAAATAAAAAGCCCTGTTTTAGTTAAACTGATAGAATCAAAACCCTTCCAAAGGTTAAAGAAAATAAGCCAGGATGGTGCCCCTCATTTTATTCAACCAGTCAGAGATGTAACTAGATACGAACATAGTATTGGTGTGTGGTATTTATCATATAAGTATGAAAGACCAATAGAAGAACAGATTGCCTCGCTTCTACACGATCTCCCTCATACAGCATTTTCTCACGTAATAGATTTTGTAGTTGAAGATGAAAAACACGAATTTCACGATAAATTCACTAAAAAGATACTATTGGAGTCTGAAATACCTACAATACTAAAGAAAAACAACATAGATATTGATAAGGTACTTCGAGAGAAAAACTTTGATCTTTTAGAAAACGATTTACCTGACATTTCTATAGATCGTTGGGACTACTTTATGCGGGATGGTTACACAATTGGTTTTTTACCACGATCATTAGTACATGAATTCCTAAACGGAATTTACTTATCGGAAGATAAATTTTACTTTGAAGACATAAGGCTAGCCTCTTTGTTCGCCATATTATTTGTAAATTTTTCCAGACTTATATGGTTGGACCCTACTTCTCACGGGTCGTTTTTCCTAATTGCGGAGGCAATTAAAATAGCTATGGAAAACAAAGAAATACACGAGAAAGATTTTTTCACAGACGATGAGATGCTATTAAATAAACTTAAAAGCGTAAATAATAAAAAAATAAATAAACTGCTGAATCGCCTGCAACCTGGCAAAGAATTTATATATGCAGAAGAACACAAAGCAGAGTTTTATGGACCAAATAAACCAAGGTATGTGGACCCGTTGGTAAAAACAGAAAATGGTTTACAAAGAATATCCAAACTCGTTCCTAGTCTAGATTACTTTTTTAAAGAGTTTTCAAGAAACTATAAAAATCTGGGTGTGATTCAGCTGAATTAGCACAATGTGGATATATGGAAGGAAGAGCCGGTCGGTGGTGGCTAAAAAGTTACAAACATTCTGTGCCATAGTCGACCACGTTGTGTGATAAACTTTTGGTAATGCTTTCTACTTCCATCTTCACCAAAAACGGAAAATATTTGATGTTGGCTCTTGATCACAGAGAGAGCCTAAAAAAGCTTATTGATCCACAAAATCCTGAGGGAGTTACATCGGAATTTATAGCCAGATTTAAAAAAGAAATAATTTCCGCCGTCTATGACCAAATAAGTGGACTTTTGATAGACCCAGAATATGGATACGTTGCTTATTTGGATTTAAGTCCCGCTTCTCCAAAGCCGTTTTTGTTACCCTTAGAAAAAAGTGGCTACCAAGAAACCGACGATGGAAGGCTTACTATAATTGAAAAAAACGCAAAAGAAATAAAAGAAATGGGAGCCGCAGGGGCAAAACTTCTAATATATTTCAACCCTTCCATGGAAATAGCAGCAAAACAGATAGAGACTGCAAAAAAAGCCATTGAAAATGCTCATAGTGAAAATCTACCCTTATTTTTAGAAGTTGTTACATATGATTCTATTCCGGTTGTGGAATCGTTAAAAAAGCTTTTAGAAAATGATGTAAAGCCCGACGTTTACAAACTAGAATATCCAGGAAGTAGTAAAGCGTGCGAAGAAATAACAAAACTTTTGGGAGAGATTCCCTGGATTCTTCTTACAAAGGGGGATGATTTTGAAGCTTATTGTACACACCTAAAAGAGGCAACAATGGCTGGTTGTCATGGGTTTTTGGCAGGAAGATCACTTTGGAAAGAAGCTGCAGGTGCGAAAGATCTGAATGAAAGAGAAAAATTTATAAAAGAAATATTACCCAAGAGATTTGAGAGAATCTGCGAAATAGCAGGCTAAGAAAACATCAATAATTCTGGCTTAAAAAGCATAAAGATTCCGATTAAAAGCATGATAATTCCCCCAAGTAGATGCGAATATCTGGAGTATTTGCTTCCAACACCTGTTGCTTGAAAGGTGAGCATAGCAATAACAAAGATAATAATGTCATCAAGCATAAACATAAGAAGGTAAAGAAGTAAGTACAAATAGTATTGCCATGTAGGAAGATGCGCCATAGACAATACTTTTGTATAAATTGCAGGAAGTCCAAGCGAGCAAAGAAGTTCTATAATATTTACGGCAAAGGCTAAGCCAAAAAGACCAATTGCTGCCAATATCAAGCTATCCCTTTGGACAACCTTTTTTACTTTATCAAACCACTTGACTCTGCTTTCTTCTTTTACTGTTTCGCATCCACCATCCTTGTTTACCTTGTAATCCCAAAGATAATACATCCCGATCCCCGAGGCTAAAAACCCTATGGCCACTTTTATTATGTGTGAATATCCAACCAGCAAGAAAAAGTTAAGCCACGCCGAAAGGAACAAAAAATATACGAAAGCAGAAGAAGCAATAAAAGTTCCGCCAAGGATCCACATCTTTTTTCTGTTTTCCATCCCAAGTAAAAGGCTTATCAAAAAAAGGAGTATCCACATCGCACATGGGTTAACACCGTCTAAAAGGCCAATTATTATTGTTAAAACTGGAAGCGAAACCGTTTTTACATTTAACTTTCCAGCTATAGGAAGGCTGATAAACTGCGGTGTTTTTGAAGTTTCTTCTTGAAAATAGTGGCCATCTTTTTCAATAGTGCCTACAAGATCAAACGGGGGATTTTCAAGGGCCTTTAAGATCTTTTGCTCGATCTCGGCTCCCGTTGTCTCATCATCCATATAGCCAATGGTGTAATCGCTGCCAATAACTAGAGAGGGAACACCTCCGGCCGTGATGTTAAGTCTTTTTCCAGTTTCGATAAGGAGCTTTACATTCTCTTTCTTTTCGTTGATCTCATGTCTTTCGATGGAAAGTGTTGGGTATTTTTCTTCCATTTTATCTAAAAAGGCCGATTCTTCTATGCAGTGTGGACAAGTTTTTGAGTAGAAGTAATGTATAGTCAGCGTTTTTGTTTGGGCTCTTATTTTAAATATTGGTAACACCAAAAATGTTAAAAGTATCAAAATGTAGATTTTTATTTTATTCATTTGTCTTTGTTTTCGTTTATAATTTCAAGGAGCTTTTTCTCCGGGATTTCACCAACCATGCAGGCGATCTCAACACCCTTTTTATCAAGGAAAATACAGACGGGGAGCTTCTTTTTTTCTAAACCATATTTTTCTACAATGTCTTTATCGTTGTCGTAATCGTAACCGTGAGTCTCAAGCCATGGATTTTCTTTTTCGATTTTTTGCCATCTTGGGCGCATAACAAGGCATCCTGAACACCAAACCGCCCCAACCTTGATAACTTTCATAACGACCATTATATACTATAATAGGGTTGTGAAGCGTCGTTTTTTGGGGAAAATTCTCTCAAATATTTTTATACTTGCAGGAGTGGTTCTTTTGGCTTCCTCACTTGGGCCTTTTGTTGTAGATGAAGCTTGGTATCTCCTTAAGGAGATAAAAAATCAAAAGTATACAGTAAGCCCAGAACCAAAGGAGGTTGTAATCCCCGATAGTGTTTTTGCAAGATTTCTATCAACAAAGGACGTGAAAATTGAACCGATAAATAGAGATTTTTCATTGGTAATTGAGAAAATTGGGTTAAATGCCCCTATAGTGGCTAACGTAGCAGTGGGTGATCAGGTGGCGTATGTGAAAGCTTTGCAAAGTGGTATTGCTCATGCTTCGGTTTCAGCGTATCCCTCAAAAGAATCTGGAAATGTTTATTTGTTTGCCCACGCTTCATTGAACTTTTGGCAGCTGGGGAAGTATGCATCGGTTTTTAACTTGCTAAGAAAACTTGAAGCGGGGGATAGAATCTACATTTTTTATAATGGCGCCAAATATGTTTATGAGGTTGTAAATAAAGAAACGATGCAAGGTTGGGATATGTTTCCTCTGCAAAGACCAGTTCTCGAACCAATACTAACCCTTCAAACATGTGATCCACCAGGTACAACTTTAAATCGACTTGTTGTTACTGCAAAACTTCTTGAGGTTACCTCAAACTAACGGTGTAAAGATCTGTTTGGTCTCCTGATTTGTATGACGTTAGAATTATTAGTTTATCTCCACCGGGCGCACTAAATACCTGGTCGGAGTAGAGTGTGTTGTTGTAAACCTCAGTTCTATTGCTTCCATCTATTCTGATTATGCTGATTGTGCCCTTCTTGTCGTTCGCAATGTTTCCCTCGACTAAAATTAGATGAAAACTATCTGAATACCAGTTGATCTTTGGTTGAGTAGCATTTCTGTTTGTCGTGAAGACAATACTTTCCATCTTTTCTCCAACCGGAATGGGTTTTTCTAGGTTGTAGACTTTGTACTCAAGGTTGTCGCCGTTTTGATTTATGTATAAGAATTTCTTTTCGTCGGGAGCCCAAATAGCTCTATCTGATAGCGCAACAGTTTTAATATCTTCGGGAAGCTCCACCAGTTTTTCAACAAATGCTTGCCTTTTTTTGAGAAGCCTGTCTGCCCATTGTTTTCTCACTGTGTCTGGGGAATCCATTATTTGCTCGACGTCTGTTTCAAGATTTACGAGGTAGAATCTTTTGTTTATCCCTTCTATTAATAACTCTTTTTCGTCGGGGGACCACTCAATAGATTTTCCATCGGAATATTTTCTCGCTTTTGTGTCTTTTACAGCAGCAGATGGGGTGGATCTTAACATTTCAATAACTCCACCCGTTGGCATAATCATAACGCCGGGGGTACCTTCGTCTTTTGAAAAGTATGCAAGTTTAGAAAGAGAAGGAGAAATGTTTGGAAATGTTGCCCCTGTGTTTGTAAGAGGGTCTAAACGTGGGCTTTGTGTCACAAGAACGGCCGTTATATCAGTTACAAGTTCTTCAAAAACCTCAATATCTTTTTCCCACGGTACAAATCCCCTTCTTTCAATTTTTAAATGTCTTTGTCCAGGCTCAATGCCAGCTATTGTATCGTTTGTTGCTGTAAGAAGGAGTGCATCAATATAAACACTTGCTCCTTCCGGAATTGATTTTGCGCTTACCATGCCTGTTTTTTTAAAATTTATTTCGTGTCTTTTAGATCTTTCTAGTCGGAATCCTGCTGAGTAGAGGTATACCAGTGTGGTGACACCAAAAATTAAGATCATTATTAGTATTGTGTGTATCCAGTTGAATTTTTGCATGATTGGATTCTACCAGAAAATGGCAGCATATCATATATAATAGTAGTTGTATGACATGGAAAATTTTAGGTGTACGTGTGGATTTTGGTCTAAAAATAAAGGACGTCCTGTTTTTGATTGAGGAGAAGTTTTTGAAGGATGAAGCGTCTCATTACATTTGTACTACTAACGCAGAATTCATAATGGAGGCTCAAAAAAGTAGGGAGTTTGTGGATATTATAAACAAATCCGATCTTTCGGTGTCCGATGGTGCCGGAGTTGTATTTGCAAGTCATTATCTAAACAAGGTTTCCAAAATGAAACGCACTATATTTTTTCCTGTTAAGTGTTTGTTTAGTGGTCTTTCAATTGGGTTTTCATCTTTTGGGAATAAGGAAATAATAAGTGAAAGAATCACCGGTGTTGAGTTAACGGAAAAAATTTGTGAGCTATCCGCAAAGAAAGATTACAGCGTTTTTTTCCTTGGAGGATGGCCAAAGAATTTTTTAGGGAGTCCAGTAAAAACACCCAGTTTTGATTTAGCTCAAAAGGCCCGTGAACATGTACATTTGATGTATCCTAAGACAAATATAATAGGTGCTTCCTCTAAGTTTTCTTATAAGAGCCGTGATGATAAGCCCACCGTTGAGTATATTAAAGAATGTATGAGTGCACATGGTGTTAAAACGCTGGACTTTTTGCTTGTAGGTTATGGACATTATAAACAAGAGGCGTGGATAGTTAGGAATATACATAAAATCCCAGTGCGTGTTTCAATTGGTGTTGGTGGAACGTTTGATTACCTAAGTAAGCTAAAGAAAAGGAGCCCCAAGCCCATTGAAAACCTCAATCTTGAATGGTTTTTTAAATTAATCACACAGCCTTGGAGAGTCAGAAGAATTCTCAACGCATCCCTAGTTTTTCCTATAAGAGTGTATATAAACTCCTTAAAACATTAAAGTCCATCATTTCTAGCAAGATCATCTGTTGACATGATAGAAATTACATGCATATTATTGAGTCATGATAAAGCTTGAAGAAAAATTATATACTTCCACAGAGGTCGCACAAATTTTAGGTGTAAGCCTACGTTCCGTCTATAGATATATAGAGGAAGAAAAACTTAATGCAGAGGTAAAGACTGCAACAGGTAGACACAGATTTACGAAAAGAGACATTTTGGAATTTTTATACCCAGGTGGAGTACAAGAGTCAGAAGAAGGAACAAGAAAAGTACCCGTTTCAACAAAAGTTACGACAGAGATATCAACTTCCAAAGTTAAAGAGCCCGCCGAAGAAAAAGAGGAACAAGTAGATTGGTTATCAAAGTTTAGAGAGGCTGCCAGCAAGTTTAGAGAAGAAGAAGCATCGAAGGTCGAGGTAGAGCCTGTTAAAGAGGAGGCCCCTAAATCTAAAGAGGAGTTTTCTGGCTTGGCTGGTGTAGTTGCCGAAGAAGCTTCTGAAAAACCGGAGGAGAAGGTTTCTATGTACTACTACAGAAGTGGACTTGGCGGTTTGAAGGACATTGCACAAAGTATAGATAAAAATTCTAGAGACTCTGGTATTCCATATGCATTTACACTAAACGCGGGTCTATCACTACATGCGCCGATCAAACCATTCTCAATACTACATGCTTACGTAAAACCGTACGACAGAGAATTTTTTGAGGATTCTCTCATGCTTAGTCCTGTAGATGCATCTGGTGCTCAACTGTGTCTCTTAGTTTCCGACGAAGAGGGTGTTTATTCTGATAGGGAAGAACTTCATGGTTTGTACGTTGTATCAAAAGACAGGCTTAAAGAGGATGTAAATTCATTTGGTGACATGGATTTGAAACAAGAGGTGGAAAACGTCATTAAGTAAATAGGATTTTAGTTAGTACTAGAAAAACACAACGGATAGAGAATTAGGAATCTAAACAAAGACCGTGGGCGCGTAGAAACAAAAGGTTTGTCACTATTAGTTTGTAAGTGATAGAAGTTAGAGGCAGATTTAGGACATAGAAAGTTGCTAACCTATAGCGACTTTAGACACGTGTTTGACAAAATAAACCTCGATTGTTATTATCACAGCACCTTTCGAAAAGTCCACCCTGGGTGGGACACTCAAGTTTCTTATACTGTGGGCAGGAGTATAAGAAGCCGTCCTTCCCGGGGTGGACTTTTTGATTTTGACAATAGCCCTTTTCTTCCCCATAATTAACGCTGTGAAGATATCTTTTCTTCTTGATTTATACCAGCCCGAGCCTACGGAGGAGCATACTTTTAGGAAAGTTACTGAGGAGTGTTACATTCCTTTATTAAAGTTTTTAAAGATCCACAAAGGTTTGAATTTTACACTTAATACGCCCCTAAGTCTTCTTGAGCAGATGGACAAGTACGGATATTCTGATTGGTTGAGAACTTTAAAAGAACTCTACACCACCGAGGAGATTGATGTAATTGGTAGTGCAGCGTACCACCCGTTTCTCACTACGATTCCCCAGGAGCTCGTCGAAGAGCAGATTGTGTTAAACGAATATGGTGTGGGGTATTATCTTGGTTCACACAAGGATTTTGAAGGAAATCCCGCTATTCAAATAAGAAATATGCGTGGATTTTTATCTCCTGAAGGCGATATTGATGACAAGGTGATTGGTGTATTGGACGACTTTGGTTACGAATGGGTGGTGGTTCCGTCTGACAAAAGTTCAGACCATCCCTATATATTAAAAGACTATAAGACCCTTATTATTTGCCAAAGTGATTCGACAGAAGATCTTATAGCAAGTGTTTCAGACGCCCATAAGGAAGAACTTACTATACGAATAGATACGATAACGAATAAAATATGTCCATGCATATTTTTAAGTAACGAATTTCTTTCAAAAGCTCCTACGGGGAAAATTCATGCCTTAAAGGAATTTATTGACTTATTAGATAGTTTAGGAGTTAGTTATTTTAAATTAAATGATCTAATCACCTTTAAAGGTTCGGAAGTAGTTAATAATTCCTCTAACATCCTAAAAGCCCCTTTAGTATGTAGAAACGCAGAGGTAAGTAACATAATCTCTAAAGACAAACTCGATAACCCTCTACAGTCTATGGTTAGTCGAGCAGATCAAGTACTAATCCAGAACTATTTAACATACTTAAAAGCACAAGAGAATAGCACTAATCCCCTTAAGAGTAAAAAGGTATTAACAAATACCCAAGTTGTATCAAAAGATGCAAATGAA
>Ga0315284_10008916_pt1 | contig 14325 bp, 16 predicted proteins | sample YL17G09_16_MG_FD_203696 | JGI IMG/M metagenome (GOLD analysis project Ga0315284, IMG submission 203696) | Sediment microbial communities from Yellowstone Lake, YNP, Wyoming, USA - YL17G09_16 | ecosystem: Environmental > Aquatic > Freshwater > Lake > Sediment | place: USA: Wyoming | collected... | reverse complement strand
AGATACTTTCTGTGGAAGTGTTGTACCAAAATTTTCAAATACTTCTTTTTTATCTTCATCATATTTAATTGTACATCTATTAGTAGCATTACCTTTAGTTCTAAATATCTTAACACCCGAATCTAATGTAATAACTATTTGAGTTTCATCAGCTTCATCTCTAACAAAATCTTTAGACCATTCATTGCTAAAAACAAAATTCAATGCTCTTACAATACTAGATTTACCACTTTCATTCCTACCAACAATAACATTAAATGTTGGTTCAAATTCTATTTTAGTATCTTTATAACCTTGAAAGTTTTTTAATCTAACACTTTTAATTTTCATATTTTTATTATACCTTTGATTTCTGTTTCAAACTTTGTTTCCCTACCAAAAATTGCAATAAGTACTATAACTTTATTTTTTGATATTTTAACTATTTTACCATTACAATTATTAAATGGACCTGAAATTAACTTTACAGTATCATCTTCTTTAAAAATACATTTGTCTTCAATTATATTTTGATTTATTAAAAGTTCATTTTCTAAATTTTTTATTATTTCAATTTCACAATCATTAAGATAATAATATTTTTTATGACTTTTTAAAAATCGTATTCTTTCTGTTTCTTCAGAAATTTTATTAGAAGAAATAAATTTAAGACTAGTATAAATAAATAAGTAGTTTGGATAAAATGGAACATATCGAGTTTCATAGATTTTTTTTCTATTATTATATTTTCGTGTAGTATATGTTGGATGCCAAATTTCTTCATTAATAAGACATTTTTTTAATAGAACTAACAACTTATGTAATCTTATACCAGCATAATACAAAATAAACCAATGCTTTTCGGTTATATCTTTTGCTGTATTAGTGTTGTTATCTCTTGCCTCAACTCCTTGTTTTCTTTCAATGCTGTTTTGCATTGTTCTTGTCCATTCCATTTAAAATTTTTATAAATATATGTTCTTCCACCACTAAACTCAATAATTCCTAACTTTGTACCCAAATTAAAAACTTCTTCACTTCTTTTAATTCCTTTAGTATAACTAAGATAAAATTCCCCTTCTCTTAATGGTGGTCCTACTTTATTCTTTACAACTTTAAATTTAACACTATGACCCATTGGTTCTTTATTATCATTTAATCTTTCTGATCTAGAAACTTTTGCAACTCTTATTCTTACTGCACTATAAAATTTTAATGCTCTACCACCCGGTGTATCTTCAGGTGACCCCCACATTGTGCCCACCTTTTCACGTATCTGGTTTATAAAAATAACTACTGCATCAGATTTTTTTATTCGGTTAACAATCTTACGCAAACCTTTAGACATAACTCTTGCTAATGGAGCCATTGTTGGGTCTTCAAGGTTTCCTTCCATTTCTGATTTCGGTACTAAAGCAGCAGTGCTGTCAACAATAATTAAATCAAATCCCCCGTCTATTAATTTAATTACAGTATCTAAAGTTTGTTCAGCATAGTCTGGTTGTGCTATATATAGATTATCAATATTAATACCTAATGACTTTGCCCATTTTATATTAAATGAATTTTCTATATCTAGTAGTGCTACATTACCCTCGGCTTTTTGACATTGTTTTACTGCCAGCAAGGATAATGTAGACTTACCACCAGATTCTGGACCAAAGATTTCAACAAGCATTCCACAAGGATACCCACCAGTTCCTATTGCCATATCTAATGTAAGCGAACCAGTTGGTAATACCTTAATTTTATCATCAACATGGTTGTCAGAAACTTTGCGAATGTCAACACCAAATTTCTTTACTTCGTTGATTGCTTGTTTAATATCTTTTTTTTCCATGTTTTTCACTCTTCCGCTTTAATTTTTATTGTTTTTCCAGCATGATATTTTAATTTACCAGGATCAATTGTAAGTATTGGACCCTCTATTAAAGCCTGTTGTCTGCTCAATGAATTATAACTTGACTCAATAGCTTCTTTTTTATTATCAATGTCACTCATGAATGCTCTAGCTTCTACTAAGTCAGTTATTACTTGATCTTCAATTAACCTTAAGTCTTTAATTTTTTCTTCAGCCTTGGCTTTTCTTTTATCAGCAGAAGATAGTTCTACAATCTCAGGGTCATTAGACTGAAGCTTAAATAATTCTAATTCAATTACAGAAGCTATAGTCTTAGACATATGTTCTTTTCTCATTAAAGAACGCCTTGCTATAGAACTTATTTTTAAAGTCCTTTGGTTATATGCATCAATTTTGGCATAGTTAGCTAATACCTCTTGTAAGTCAGAACATGGGTCTTCATCTAGCTTAACACCGAATTCTTTAATTTCTTCTCGGTATTTTTGATAATCAAGAGGTTTAACAATTGTATCAAAATCAATATCTCTTAATTTCAATTGACCAGCTAACCATTTCTTATCATAAATTATAGCCATGATATTTCTCCTTAGTAATTTTAATTATTCGTCATCATCTTCTAATTCTTTATCACTTATTTCTTCTTCTGCATTTTCATCTTTTGGTTTATTTTTTGATTGTTTTTTGCTATCTCCATCATCTTTAAAATCGTTATCATCATCTACTTTCTTCTTTTTTGTTTCTACTTGCTTTTCTGTAACTTTTTCTGTCGCTTCTTCTTTTTCATAAGGTTCTATTTCAATGATGTTAGCAAATGTTCTATCACCATCAGCATTTTTCTTATGAACTACCTCTATCCAATAAACTTCATCATAGAGAGGTTTAAATTTCATATCTGCAATATCATTGCCTTTATTTAAACCTAATAAGAGTTTGTAACCTGCATCTCTTTCAAACATATGATATTCACCATCTTCATCTTTTCTCATCCAAATCATGCCAGCTACATTTTCGCCCTTAAATTCCTTTGATAAAATTTGAAATGTTAATCGTGTACCTGTGTTTGTTCCTTTCCCTGAAATGCCTGCTTCATGCTTAATAAATCTTGCTTTGTAACGTCCTTCTCCAACTACCGGCTTGTCTTCATCAATGTGGATTTTCATGTCTTCCTCCTTTTAAATTTAACTTCTATTTTGCTTCCTATTATAATTAATAAGCTATTTTATAGCTCTTTATTAGCCTGCTCATCAATTTTATCTGCTATTTTTTTACCCATCTCAAATCTTTTCAAATTTTTTGTTGCTTTTGTAATATACAATTCAAATATTTCTTCAGCTGACATATCAAACTCAATACATAAATCTAAAACATAATGTATTAAATCTATAATTTCTTTTTTTACTTCATCTGCTGGTGCTGCTTCTTCATCTTTCCAATGTCTAAATTTTGTTTTATCCATTACTTCAGCTGCTTCCATTATAATACCACCACAAAACCAATGTGCTCTTTCATTATGTGTTTTTGTTGCTAATACTTTATCTGCTTGATATATTGCATCTTGATACCCCAACATTGTAATTAACTTGTCTTTCACTTCAATCTCATTCTTCATCACTTTTCTCCTTTAGTGTCATTTTTTCACCCAAATGATCTATACTTCTTATCTTTGAAATTAAAAAACTATTTTTTTCTATTTTTGCAAATATAGAATAAACTTTACCTATTTCAAGTTTACCTGGTTCGTAATTTGAAGAAAATACAATACCATCCCTAACATCATTATTAAAATCTATTAATGTTACAAAAGCCATCATACGATTACGACTATCTTTCTTTTCTCTTATAACCATTGGTGATACAATATAAAATTCCTTTTGTTGTTCAAAGCTTCCATTCACTCCTATTTCTAATAGTTGTTCAATTAATAATTTTCTACCTTCAATTAAAAAAGGTGAGTATTTTAGATTAACACCTAACAAATCAAATTCCATATATGACTTTTCTGTCTGAGTATAATCTTCAATATCTTTTGTTTCATTAAACATTTTTTGCATTCTGTTATCCACAAAATCTTTATCATTTTTTTGTTCTTTTGTAAACTTATTTTTTTGTTTTGAATTCCATAAATGATAAAATTCTATTATTCTTTTTCTGTTATTATTAAAAGCAGTTAAAAAATCAAAAGCACCACTTCTAATTAAAATATCCATTGTTCTTTTATTTACAGCTCGCCAATTTATATCACTATTCAAATATATTTTTAAATTATCAAAATTAACAATTTCTCTAGCCCTTACAATTTCTATAGCAGCTTTTTCACCAATACCTTTTATTTTTGAAAATGCCCAATATATTTTTCCATCTTTTAACGAAAAATTAACTTTGCTATATCTAATATCTACTGATTCTATTTTTATATTATTTTTTATCATTTCTCTTATAATAGAATTATAATTAACAAATTGATCATTGTTTAATACTGCAGCATAAAATTCTTTTGGATGATATGTTTTAAGAAAAGCCATTTGATAACCCACCATAGCATAACATACTGAATGAGCTTTATTAAAAGCATATCCTGCAAATTTTACCATTAATTCCCAAATTTGTTCAGCAATATTTTTATCTATTTTATTCTCTTTACATCCTTTTAAAAATCTTATTTTTAATTCAGTTCGAAGTTTTTCATTTTTGTCTATATCTTCTTTACTTGTTTTTATAATTGCTTTACGTAATACGTTCGTTTCTACTAAATCAAAATTAGCCAATTGCTGTGCTATTTGCATCATCTGTTCTTGATATGTAAGAATTCCATATGTCTCTTTTAAAATTGGTTTTAACATCTCATGTAAATATTCAATTTTTGAAGGGTCTCTTTTATTTTTAAAAAAATCAAAATGCATACCACTTCTAATCGGTCCTGGTCTATCCAAAGCATTCAAAGCAACTAGATCTTCAAATGCTGTTATTTTCCCACTGCTTGCAACATCTCTCATACTTTTTGCATCAAATTGGAATATACCTATATAGTCTTTTTTATTATATACTGTTTCAAAAACATGTTTATCTTGAATATTTAAATAATCAGGATCAATATAATCATATGATTTATTTATCATATTTAATGTATCATTAATTATTGATAGAGCATTTAATCCAAGAATATCTAATTTAACAAATCCCATTTTTGAAAGTTCACGCTTTGCTGTACCTTCGACAAATGATGTACACAAAATATTTTTAATTCGTTGTAATGGAAGTTTTGATTTTAAATTTTGACATACTAAAACACCTGCTGCATGTCGTGAAATATGCCGAACTTGTCCATGCAGTATCTTCATTACATTAGCAATCTGTTTATATTTATCTAAAAATATTTTTAATGTTTTAGATGTCTTGTAAGCTAAGTCATATGTTACCATCACAATGCTCTTTGACTGATCTTCATCTTGTGTTATTAAATATGCTAATTCTTTATCAATATCTTTTGTTAGTTTATTAATCTGCAGTGTAGTTAAAGGAATTTCATAAACTCTTATTAAATCTTTTAATAATCCTTTAATCTGAAATGTTCCATATGAAGCAATACTTGCAACATTCTCATAACCAAATCTTTCACTTAAATAACTTTTTACTTTTTCTGGATATTGAAAATCTAAATCAATATCAGGAAGCTCTTTTCTTTCAATATTCAAAAATCTTTCAAAATATAATCCAAATCGTAAAGGATCAATTTCAGTTATGTTTAATAAATAACTAACTAAACAACCAGCAGCAGAACCCCTTCCGCATCCAACTATCATAATTTTTTTAGCATAATCAACAATTATTTTCATGAGTAAAAAATAACTACTAATATCTTTTTCATAGATTACTTTAAGCTCTTTTTCAAGTTGTGTCTTGTATTTTTCATATGCATTTTTTTCTATACGTCTTGATAAACTATTATAACATAATGTTTTTAATTTATCAAAATCATTTTTCCATCTAATAGTATGCTCTGTTTTATATGAAAAATCAATTGTTTCTATTTTTTCATCAATTTCTAATGTATTATGCAAAAATATTTCAAGTTGTTTTTGAGAAAATACTTTACAATATCCAAATTCATTATATGCTTTTAGAACATCATTATAATCTCGAAGAAACATTTGCTCACAATTTATTTCTTTGTCTTTTAATTTAGAACTAATTACTTGTTTTAATCTTAACATTTGTAATGCATCTCTAGCTATATAATCTTCTTTGTCAATATAATGAACATCTCCTGTATAAATTATGGGAATTTTATATTTTTCAGATGCTTTAATAATTGCAGTGTCTGCTTCTTTTTGCTCTGGCATTTCATTCATCATAATTTCAAAATATAAATCATCACCGAATATATCTTTAAAACGATTAATAACTTTTTCTTTTTCTAAGCGCTGATTGAGATAACCTGCTAAACATGCTGAAGTACAAATCAATCCTTCGTGATACTTTTCTATTAGATTTATATCTATTCGTGGTCGATAATAAAAATTTCCTTCAAAATTTGATTGATAACATAATTCATATAAATTTTTAATACCTGTTTTGTTTTTTGCTAATAATACAATATGATATCGTTTACGCAATTCGTCTTGAAATACTTTTAAATCTTTACGTGTTATTTTTTCTTCAGATTTCTTTTTCATCAACTTGATTTTTTCATCAACTTCAGTTTTCTTTACTTTCCACTTTTCTAAATTCGGTACCATATAAAATTCACAACCATAAATTGGTTTTATTTTCATATCTTTAGAATTCAAATAAAGATTAGCTACTGCATTCATATTACCATGATCAGTGATTGCTATAGAGCGAAATCCTAGTTCTTCGGCTTTTTTTAATATGTCTAATGGATATCCAATAGCATCTTGTATTGAATAAGTTGAATGTGTATGCAAGTGTATAAAGGGTTGTTTCATATTTTTAATCTATCTTCTTTATTGCCTCTTTAAAATTATTAAGCCATTTATCGAACAAAAAATTATTTCTTAATATATATGCAGGATGCCAAATGCTTATATAATAAACCGCATTCTTAATGATTACCTTATTATGTATAGGTATATTGAAGCTAGCAGCTGCAGATTGACCCAGAGCAACTACTAGTTTTGGTTTCATTAATTGAATTTCTTGTTCTAAGTACCTATTACAATTCTGAATTTCGTTGAGAAATACTGGTCTATTCTTATAAGTCGGGCACTTAACAAGATTTGTAATATAAAAATCTTCTTTTGTCATATTTAATTTTTTTAAAAATTTTCTAAAAAAAATACCAGAATGTTTTGCATTCTTTTCACTTTCTGTCCATAATCCAAATGGTGAAACATCTTTTGTCTGTAATTTTTTTATAATAAAACCTGGATTTATAGCAACAAACATTATTTTAGAATAGATATTTCCATATCCTATTCCACGATAATGTTCTTTACTTATTTCACATAATTTACAGTATTCAATTTTATTATTTATTTTTAATATCTGAGATTGTCTTAATAATTTCTTTAACATTTTTATTTAAAAACTCCTTTGAAGAAGTATCAATTGTTATATAATTAAATATGGTTTTTTTTAATATAAAATTATAATTTTTAATTAAATCAAAAAGATCTTTACTTTTTTCAAAATTTTCATTTTCTTCAATAAATCTATTTACAATTATATCAGGTCTTGCATATAAGTAAACTATCAAAATTGCATGTTTTATTTTAATTAACTCTTGCTCATAATTTTGAAAATTATTAAATGTATCTTGAAAAGTTAATCTTTTATAAGTATAATTATAAACAAATTCAGATATATGAAATCGATCCATAATAAAAATTTCATTTTTATCAATTAATGACATTATGTCTAACAATGCATAATTATAAATTTGAGAATATAATATGATTTCACTTAATTGACTTACCTGTTCTGGACATAATCTTTTCTTTTGTTCTATAATTTTAATTTCATTCATATTTTTTTTCAATTCTGATATCGTACTTGTTTTTCCTGTTTTACTTACACCTTCAAATATTACAATCATTTATTCTCCTATTAAATCAATTAGTGATTGTTTAATTTTTGGTATATTATATTCAAAACTATCACGTTCATAAATAGATTTTTTTGCTATATCTATTAATGAATTACCTTCTGGAGTTCTACAAATATCAAGTATATAAATTAATGCCTCTTCCAAATCACATAAATTTTGTTTACAAAATCCTTTATAATCTTGCGGCATTAAATGTGCATATTCATTTACTTTTGGAAATACAGGTAAACAACCCGCAGCTTGAAATTCTTTTGAACTTACACCACCATGTCCTTCGTCTGTAAATAATGCAACACCAATATCACATGTAAATAACAAATTGAGATATTCATCTCTATTTAATAATTTTCCGTCATTAATCATTTTTAAATTCGGACATAACTTTTTTATTTCTTCCCAACTCATTGATTGTGTTGGATTATTTACAATTACTTCAAAATCATTTCTTTTTTTTGAGATATATTGAATTGCTTCAAAAAATCGTAGATGATTTGAATAATTTGTACTTGATAATCTATTTGGAAATAATATTCTCTTTTTAATATCCTTTTTATCTACAACCGGTTTTCGTTGGTCTATTTCTTCTTGTGAATATGTTGCATTCCAAATTGTTATATTTTCATTAATTCTACTAGAATCTGAAATATATTGATTAAGATATATATTTATTGCATTCATTGTTTTATCACAAACAGTTTGACTTTGAAATACTGCTAAATCACAAACTAATATCCCATCCATTTGTCTTAAAAAATAAGAGACTTCTTGTGGTACTTTTTTTTCTTTTGGTAAATCTAAAAAGTGCATAAAATTAATAAGCTTAATATTTTTATTTGACAACTGATATATTACTACTTTAAAATTACGTGTTATAGCTGAATTATTGCATACTATAATATCTGGTTTAACATGTTCTATAATATTTTTCATTTTATGAAAATCAAAATTGTATCTTAAAGTAAATGCATCACCATAAAAACTCTGATTTTCATAAATTGTAACTTCGTCAGAAATTATACTTCTGAATTTAACATTGCAATCTTCTTCACGAGGCATCATAATACAAAAATGATAATTATTTTTAAAATGTTTAATAATACCATTCATTATATTTATATTTGAATCTGCATTTATTAAAACTAACTTAGTTGTTTTATCTAATGTAGCAAGCTCTGGTACCCAAAGAATTGTTTTCATTATTTTTTCCTCATCATAATAACAGGTTTATTGTTCCAAAATCGTTTTACTTGTTTAAAATCTTTTTTTATTAATTTTGAAAATATTCGATTAACTTGTTTTTGGGTACATACAATTTCAACTCCACTCTTTAGAGACGGTATTTTGTATTCTTTATAATGTCCTGGAGCATCAATTGAGAATGATGCTGTATACATAAAATATTTTTTTGTAATTTTTTTTATTATATTTTTATAATGTTCATACGGTTTATCAAAATGTTCGAGATTTTCTAAACTTATAACTATATCAAATTTATATTTTTTTAATTCTTCTATATTCTCAATCATATACATATTCTTAATTTTATCTTTTCTTTGTTCTAAAAGATATTTAAAAAATTTTGTTTGCTCTGGAACATCATAATAATAAATCTTTTTATCTGGATTATTTAATGCAAGCAAAATAGTTGTTAATCCTAAACCTGCACCAAAATCTAATATTGTTTTTGATTTATTAAATAAATTAGAACAATTACAAATAATCGTTCTAATATTTTGTAGACTAACACACATGAAGCATACCAATGTATCAATCTTATATATTTTTAATTTATAAATTTCAGCTCCTATTTCTATCCAAGCTTTATATAAAGGATTACTATCTATTCCGCTTGGCATCCAATTATTATAAAGCTCGAAATATTTTTCTCGTTCTACATTATCAAATTCTGCCATACGTTTCAAAATAAATTTAACTAATCGTCCTTTTTTTAAATTAAAATAATCATACAAACTTACCATCTTTTTTTTCATAAAAATATTCCTCCGTCTTTTAATTTGTGATATTCATGATTTACTTCATAATATCTCGGTAAACACCATTTTTTGCAATAATCCAATTGCGCATCCATCAATTTCTTTTTTTGTATTTGAGCTTTTTCACTAAACCATAAATCTAAAAATTTATTATATTCAAATATATTCCCCAAACTCAAATCATTTCTTACTTTATCATATTCATTATTCTCGTCCATAATTATACAGCATGAATGAACATAACCATCACATTCAATTATTGCATATAACAATGGTACTATACATTTCTTAACTTCTGCATTCCATGTACTTCCTAATTCAGTAAATGTATGTACATCATGACATTTAAAACTTATTTTTAATTCTTTAGCAAGATTTTCTATTTTTTGTTTTTCTGTTTCGTTTACTCCTTTAAGATCTACAAAATTCAACCTACATTGATTTTCATTTGTAATTCTCAAACTAACTGCTTTTAAATTTTCCATCAAAAATTTATTTAATACAACTCCTCGAATACTTTTATAGATATTTGCATCTAAAGCATCAACACTAAATCTAATCCACTTAAATGCAGGAACTATTTCATCCCATCTTTTGAAATGAACATTTCCTGCAGTTAACATACCATATGATAATTTTCCTTGATTTTTTAATATTATATCCCATACATCATCTTTTATTAATAAAGGATCTCCACCAGAAAATAAAACTGTTTCAACACCTATATCATTAAATTCTATAAGTAATGATTCTATTCTTTCTTTTGGCATGTCAGGTAAATTCCATTTCCACTTTTTACAAAAAACACATTTTGATGCGCATCTATTAATCACATTCAATTGCATTGATTTTGGTTTACAATCAAATTGCAACTCTTTTACATATTTTATATAAGGTACTATCTTATTCATTTGTTTCTCCTTTTTTTAATATTTTATTTAGATAATCTTCACAATAAGTACATGTATTATTGCAAGCTCTTTCACAACCCCAATATCCCACATGTTTAAGAAAATCAATGTCAATTTTTTCTGCAGGAATATAATTTTTTGCTTTTATATGTTCTTCTTGTGGTGTTCCAATATTTTCTAATTGCCACCACAATTGTATTGTATTTCCATGATAAAATTTTTGCATGTATTGTTGAACTACCCATGTAATATAATCAGTAGTTCCAGTTCTGCCAGTTATTTTAAAATGATTGATACCAAATTCTGTTTCATAAAATTCAAGCCATTGCGGAAGTATAAATCTTGCTTTTAACCATTCTACTAAATTGCTGTCTCGTAATTGAATGCAACGACCCATTGGATAATTTGAAAATCTGTCTTTAGGATCATGAATGTTATGTGTATGTAAATTATAACATGATGCTCTATATATACATTCATAATTACACATTTCATTTGCCATTAATTCAATATCAACATTTTTAGATTTTGCATATATTTGTAATGCATGTAAAAATCGAAAATCCCTGTTCTTCATAAGATTAACACATACTTTAGTTATTGGAAGTTTGCCTGCTAACAAAATATCTAATTGTCGAATTGAAGTCATATGATAAACAGTAGATAATTCAATTTCAAGTTTTGAATTTTGTGCAACTATTTCCATTAATAAAGGATGAGTTATTGTTACACGTTTAATTCCAATATTTTCTAACCATTTTATAAAGTTTACAATTGAATAAAACTTAATATGTAAATCGTCAAGGCTCCCAATACAAGGTGTATTTAATGTATAATTAATATCAATATTATAACTCTTTGCTTTTATAACAAATTCTTCTACTTCTTGCCGTGATTTATTTGCAAGTCTAAATATTGGTCTTGCTGTTCCTATTGGATTATCGATTACCGAACCATAAACTTCTACAATTGTCGGTGGATTTTTCCAGTCAGAATATCCTTTATTCAAAGCATTCAAATTATCTAACAATTTTAAATCCCAATTATTTCCTACCATCAATTTTATCATCAACGTGCCTCCTTATATTGAATTAAATTTATTCCTGCCTCTTTTAACATTATTTGTGCTAATTCGTCAGGATAAATTTCATCATAGATTATAATTGAAATTTTTGCCTGAATTAAACTTTTTGCACAAGTCACACAGGGTGAATGCGTACAATATGTAATTGCATCCTGAGGGTTAGTTTGTTTTATAGCGCATTGAATTAAAGCATTTTCTTCTGCATGTACTGCTCTACAAAGTTCTAGTCTAGTTGCACTTTGAACATTATTAATTTGTCGAAAACATTTTTCACAATGTGCCAAACCAGATGGTGGTCCATTAAATCCTGTTGCAAGTATAATGCCATCTTTAACTAAAACAGCACCTATCTTTCTACGTAAACATGTTCCCCTTGAAGCTATTTGCTTTGCTAAATTTATATAAAACTGGTGAATGTTTTCTCTTTTTTTCATTTTAACCTCTTTAAAAAATGGGGTAGGGTAAAGAGTTAACTACCCTACCCCCATTTAATTAAACAATCCGCGGATAGTTCAAATTATTCATCATCATCATTTGAATTTGCTTCTTTTTTTGCTGGTTCTTTTACTTCACCTTCATCACTTACTGATTCAACTTTCTTTTTTGGTTTTGGTTCAACTTCTTCATCGGGATCTACTTCAGGTTTTGCTTTCTTTTCAACTTTCTTTTCAACTTTCTTTTCAACTTTCTTTTCAACTTTCTTTTCAACTTTCTTTTCAACTTTCTTCTCTGCTTTCTTTTCGGCTTTCTCTTCTTTCTTTTCTTTCTTTTCAGCTTTTAATTCTTTAGCTGCTTGTACTTTAAGTTCAGCAATTTTTATGTTGTTAGCATCTCTCTCTTCACACAACTTTCCAATTCTTGCTGAAATTTCATGCTTTTTTTCCCACAACTTCTTTAATTCTAACTGTGCACTCATACTGACTTTCCTCCTTTTTAATTTTTACTCATTTTTTGCAAACTCTGCTCTTGAAACTGTATCAAAATCTTTGGGTTTGATAGTCATCCTTCTTTCAATCTTTGCTTGTTCTGCTGCTTGTTTTACCATACGTACTACATTCTGTGAAATAACCTCATAACAAGAACCTGAAATTCTCATTTTAAGTTCTTTTTTAACCAAACTATAAACTTTTGATTTCATGATAACTATCACGTTTTTAATTGGTTTATTTCCAGAACATGTTTTACTCACTCTTGCCATTGTCATCACCTCCTTTATTTAATTAATAAGCTTTTTTTCAACTAAATTTCAACTAATTCTAATTGTTTTTTGTTTTGTAAAATATTCACATCTACTTTGATACATACAATATTTACAATCATTTGGTTTAATTGGAAAATTATTGTGAATATGTGAGTCTAATAATTTATCAATAACAGATAATAATAATTCTTCATTTAATTTCTCTATATATTGTCTTTGTTTCAATCTAATAAAATGAAAACAAAATTTTGCTTCTTTTTTATATGTGAGTTTATACAACCACAAATTCAAATGTGCTTGTAAATTTTCGTTAAGTTCTTTTTTACCATATTTATGCCAATTTGTTTTAAAATCATAAATATACATTACGTCTTTCCAATTAATAATCATATCAACTTTTGCTTTAACAACTATACCTCTATAAACAGTTTTTAAATATTTTTCATTAAATAATGGTTTTTTTAATAATCCTTCTTTTTCTTGTTCATTATAAAATGTATTTAATATTTGATAACCTTCAGTTAATATTTTTTGTTGCTCATCTTCAGAAATAACAACTTGCTCTTTTTCTATTGTATGCTTAAACGTTTCTTTCCAATTGGATATAAGATTTTGTCTGTCAAAATTACATGAATTATAAAAATCTTCAATACATTTATGTATAGAAATACCCCTAATAGCTGGAATTCCTTTTTCTTCTGCAAATTCTTCTTTTAAGATATATTGTCTATAATATGAAGATGGACATGAATTATATCTACCTAAAGATGATGTACTAATCGACGGATTTATTCTTCTAAAGAGTTTGCCATAATTAACGATTTTAGCCACGAAATCCTCTTTTCATAACTTCTAGAATTATAAGCTGATACTAATTGTTCTTTGTTTAAATCATTGGGATCTTTTTCTAAAGGTAAAGTCATAATTGAAGTATTAAAATAGTTTCTTAACTTTTTCATATTTCTTTTAGCTGCAGTTTGCCCAACTTTGTTTTTATCAGTATCAAAGCAAATAACTAATTCATCTAATTTAATATTAACTAATAATTTTAATTGTTTTGAACTTAATTCCCTAGCACTAAAGCATGAAACAGCATCAAAATCTTTTTCCCATAAACTCATAGCATTTAAAGAACCTTCAGTAAGCAAAATTATTTTTGAATTCTTAACATTATCATAATTAAATAAAAAGCTTTTAGTATCAAATCCCGATGCAAATAAATATCTTT
>Ga0315284_10008914_pt1 | contig 14327 bp, 11 predicted proteins | sample YL17G09_16_MG_FD_203696 | JGI IMG/M metagenome (GOLD analysis project Ga0315284, IMG submission 203696) | Sediment microbial communities from Yellowstone Lake, YNP, Wyoming, USA - YL17G09_16 | ecosystem: Environmental > Aquatic > Freshwater > Lake > Sediment | place: USA: Wyoming | collected... | reverse complement strand
GGGTCGCCTACTCCGACGTGGAGTGCCTCACGGAGCAGCCCGACGGCTCGGGCGGATACCGCGTGGTCGAGCGCACGGTGTTCGGCGGCGACCTGGATCGCTCGCGCCTGTTCTTCGAGAGCACGCTGCCGATCATGGCCGTACTCATGGACCGCAGGCTCGCGATCGAGGTCGGAGGCTTCGACCCGAACCTGGAGTACTTCGAGGACTGGGACCTGTTCCTGCGCCTGGCGCACCGCACCCGGCTTCACCACTGCGCAGAGGTCACTGCGACCTACCATGTCTGCCCGCCCCTGCAGCAGGGCAAGGGGACCGCCGGGGACCACCGGTGGCCGCACCTCGCCCGGTTCTTCGACAAGCATCGGGAGTGGGTCGGAGGAAAAGACTGGGCGAGGTTCTACGAGCGCCACGTCGAGGCCACGCGGCTGCGGCTGCGCCAGGCCGAGGGCAGGCTGAGCGGGATGGAGGCGCAACTCGAAAACCTCAAGCAACACTTTAGCGTCATCGAGAAGTCTCGCACCTGGAAGGTTTACCAGGCGGTCCAGAGGCTCCTCGGCCGCCGGTGACCGAATGGTTCCGGCATGACCGAGCCGTCCGCAACGCCATCGACGGCGAACCCCCTTTTCCACGTATGATTCCGGCGTGACGGAGACCCCCGGCAACCGCTCCCTGTCGATCGTGATCGTCTCCTGGGAGTCGGGGGAAGACATCGTCGAGTGCGTCCGCTCCCTGGCCGGCGCCCGGGCGGCAGCGGCTTGCACCACCGAGCTGATCGTGGTGGACAACGCCAGCCTTGAGTTCCCAGCTGCCGGGGTCGTGGCCGCGTGGCCGGAGGCGACGATCATCCGCAACCCGAGCAACCGCGGCTTCGGCCCCGCAGCGAACCAAGGCGTCGCGGTGGCACGCGGCGACGTCGTGCTCCTGCTCAACCCCGACACACGCCCGGTGAACAACCCTCTCACCCCGCTGCTCCAGGCGTTCGCGGACCGCCCGGATGCCGTCGCCGTCGCCCCCCGCCTGCTCGAGAGCGAGCCCGCCCCAAGCCAGGGCCTGCGCGTGCATCAGCTCCGCCGCCTCCCCACCCTCGGCCACGCTGCCCGGCAGATGCTCCTGTTCGACCGAGCGTTTCCCCGCAACCGGTGGCTCGCCCGGGACCGCTACCTGGACCGGGACGAGGAGCGGCCGTTCGAGGTCGAGCAGCCCGCCGCAGCGGCGCTGGCGGTGCGGCGCGAAGCCTTCCTCGGCGTGGGCGGTTTCGATGAGGCGTTCGTCCCCGCCTGGTTCGAGGATGTGGACCTCTGCGCACGGCTTCTGCCGCGGGGCAGAATCCTCTACTGGCCTGCCAGCCGCTTCGTCCACGAGGGCGGGGCGGCCGCCGCCGCGCTTGGGTACGATCATTTCCTGCCGATCTACTACCGCAACGCGTTTCGCTTCTGGCGCAAGCATCACGGCGTGGGGGCGGCTCTCGCCTACCGCGCGCTCGTGTGCATGGGCATGGTGCTCCGCCTGCTCGCTGTGCCACTGGGTGCTCGAGTCCCCGCTTCCAGGAGTCAGGCCGTGGTCGCATACTCTCGGGTACTTCGGGAGGCCGCCGGGCTCGGCGGCGTTGCTCACTGAACGGGCCACCCGAGCGCGACGGCGGAGGCAGTCCCACCGCACGGCACACGCGCCACGGCAGGACCAGCAATCAGCGGGGCTATCGCTGCTGCACTTCTGACACGCGCCACCAGCCTTCCAGCAAGTTACGTACCGGCTCGGAACCAGCCGCCAGACGGCACCAGACGGTCATCCAGTAGCCAAACGCGAGGCGATCGAAGAGTCCCAGGTGTGGGACGATCCGTCTGCCGGTCGCGAGGTTCTCGCTGAAGATCGGGTTACCGTTCCGCAACTGGTGGGCTGCCTGCCGAAAGAACTCCCGGAAGAACCGCCGCGAGATCCCATGGGCGCGGCGGCGGTCGGTGCCTCCGGCCGTATGCTCGGCCATCAGCTTCTCCCAGTACCGGAGCCGGCTCCGGACCATCCGCGACGATTGGCTGTAGGCGTCCGCGTGCATCCGCCATTTCAGGGTGGACTCCGGAAGGTAGCGGACGGTCCCGTTCAGGAACACGCGCACGAAGAGGTCGTCGTCCTCGTATCCGGAGAGCGATTCGTCGAAACCGCCGAATCGCTGGAACGCGCTCCGGGAAACGGTCATCAGGCCGGGCATCACGAACACGTCCTTGAAGAGCACGTCTTCTGCGGATCTCTTGGGATTGGGCCAACCGAACCGACGGTCTCGATGCATCCCGCGCATCAGGATCTCGCCGTGGGCGTCGATGGTGTCGGCATCCGTGTACACCAGGTCCACGCCCGGTTCCAGCAGCGCGACAACGCGCTCCAGCTTCTCCGCGTAGAACATGTCGTCCTGATCCAGGAACGAGACGTAATCCCCCCGCGCCCGCGCGATGCCGAAGTTGCGAGCGCTCGATTGGCCCCCGTTCTCCTTCGATAAGTAGTAGATCGGCAAAGCGTTCTGCGCATCAATGACTTCCGTGCAGAGCGTTTTGGTGGCGTCCGTGGACCCGTCGTCCACGATCAGGAGCTCGAGATGCCGATACGTCTGCGAGCACACGCTCGCAAGCGCCTTCCGGAGGAACTCCGGGTCCGTGCGGCAGGCGTTGTAGACGGGCACGACGACGGAGACAAGCGGCGCCTCGGTCAGGACCGCGAAGGCCGGTGCCGGCGACTCGGCCCGTTGACTCGATGAATCCTCGTCGGGTGCGACGGCATCGGCCTTCCCGCTTGGTTGATCGGATCTCCGCAGGCGCGATGCAAGCCAGCGCAAGGGACTGGTGACGCGAATGGACAGCGAGAGCTTTATCTGGGTCAGCTCGCGCTCCAGGTCATCGGTATGCCGCTTGAGCCTGTCGAGCTCCTCCGTGGTCTCGTGGAGACGGGTGCGGACTCTGACCTCCTCTTGGCGACACCCTTCGAACGTCGCATTGAGCTCCTCGCCGCTCCAGACCGTGCGCCACTTCTCGCTCACCAGCGCCTGCCCCACATTGCGGCGATGCTCGTCCGCGGTCAGCCCGACCCCGGATGCGCCACCCGTGCGGTAGCACGCGCTGGCCTGGCCGACGTGAATGAACGGTTCCCTACGAGCAAGTTGCAGCCAGAAGTCCCAGTCCTCGAACGAGTCGAGTCCTTCGTCGAAGCGCGTGCCCCGCGCGAGTACCGACTGCCTGATCAGCGCGGCGTGGATCGGGATGTAGTTGCCGGAGCGCAGTCGAGCGGCGTCAAAGGGAACGTCGAGTACACGTTCGGTCCGACCCGAGTCGGCCATGCACCGCACTCCCGCGTAGGCCACTTCCGCCGACGACGCCTTCTCGAGTGCGGTCACGAGGGCAACGACGTGGCTCGGCAGGAACCAGTCATCGTCATCGAGGAAGATGACATACGCGCCTCGCGCCTCCTCGAGCCCGACGTTCGCGGCCCGGCTGCGGCCCAACCGCTCACCGCGACCGCAGAGGCGCAACGGATGGCTGCCGCAGGTCGCTGGCAACGGTGGGTGGCCCCGGCCGACGGCGTCCACTACGACCACCTCGATGTTCGCGTAGCTCTGCCGAGCGATCGAATCCAGTGCTTGTGCGAGCGTATCGCGACCGACGCTGCGGACGATCACCGACACCAGCGGGGGGTCGCTGACTTCGAGGAGCCGTGCCACCTCGTTACGCAAGCCGGGCCGCGTGTCGTCCGTTTCCACCGCTGTGATGATAGCGCGGAGGACGAGAATGGGTGCTCCGCATGCCCCGGGCAGTCGGCTGGGATGTCGCGGCATGCGACCGGGCCGGTCGAGAAGCACCGGACCGGCGATTGCAGCAGCTCCGCCGAACGCAACCCGGGACCGCGCGTCATGGCTCCCGCGGGTGCCTATCGGGGTCCCGTCGAGGTCCACCCCGTCCCCTCGCCCGGCGTCGGTCCGGAACCGGCTAGAATCAGCACTCATGAGGCTGCCCGCAAACCACGGCGTCGGGAAGCGAGGCGAAGGGGATGCCTGAGGACACCCCTCGGTCCCCGAACGGCGGCTCGCAGGGGGCCCGGAGCCGGGAGGAGGAGCTGGAGAGGGCGCTCGAGGAGCGCGACCGCCGGCTCCAAGCCCTCCGCAGCCAGCTTGCGGAGGGCGAGGCTTTCATCGGGCGGATTCTCGGCAGCAGGAGCTGGCGAGTCCTCCAGTTCCTCCAGAGGGCCCGGCGTTGGCTGCTGCCGAAAGGCTCGTTGCGCGCCCGCGTGCTCCGTGACGCCCTGAGCCGAGCCGCCGCGGCGGCGTCCGCCGTCCATCGCCTGGGCCGGCGACTTGCCCGCCGTCGGGTCTGCGGCCAGGGTGGGCGCGCGCGTGCTCAAACCGGTGAGCCGCTCCCGGAGGGCCTGCCGGTCCACCCGGGCAAGATCCGGCCGCACACGGCCCCGGTGGACATCGTGATCTGCGTCCACGACGCCCTGACCGACGTGAGGGCATGCCTCGAGTCCCTGCTGCGCACCACCATGCCGCCGTTCCGCCTCGTTCTCGTCGATGACGGCAGCGGCGCCGAGACTCGCGACTACCTCGCGGCGTTCGCCGCCGACCAGGCCGCGACCCTGGTGCGCAACGAAAAGGCACGCGGCTATACGGTCGCGGCCAATCAGGGACTCCGCCTGACCTCCGGCGAGTTCATGGTCCTCCTCAACAGCGACACCGTGCTGACCCCAGGCTGGCTCGACCGCCTGGTCGCCTGTGCGGAATCCGATCCGCGGATCGGCATCGTGGGTCCGCTGTCAAACACTGCCTCATGGCAATCCGTGCCCTCCTTCCTCGACGACGATGGCGACTGGGCCGCGAACCCGCTGCCGGTCGGGCAGACCGTCGAAGGGATGGCGCACCTGGTCGCCCAGGCATCACCGGGTGTGTACCCCCGCATCCCGTTCCTCAACGGGTTCTGCTTCCTGATCCGGCGGGAGGTAATCACCGCGATCGGGCTTCTGGACGAAACAACCTTTCCCCGGGGCTACGGGGAGGAGAACGACTACTGCGCGAGGGCGCGGCGGGCGGGCTTCGCGACCGCGGTGGCCGGCGACGCCTACGTGTGGCACAGCCAGTCCCGCAGCTTCTCGCACGACGAGCGCAAGCGCTTCGCCGACGAATCCACCGAAGTGATGTTCGCGCGCTACGGCGCTGCCACGATGAGCAGCGGCGTCGAGGCCTGCCGCACGGACCGGGTGCTTGAAGGGGTCCGCGCTCGGGTGGGCGTCGCGCCGACTCGCGCCGATCTAATCGAGGCCGGGCGACAGCGTTGCGAGGGTAGGCGCCTGGTGTTCCTCCTGCCGATCGCAAAGCCCGGGGGCGGCGGCCACGTCGTGATCCAGGAGGCGCACGCGATGCTCCGCATGGGTGTGGATGTCAGACTGCTGAACCTGCGGGGGGCTCGCCACGCCTTCGAGGGGTGGCATCCCGGCCTCGAGCTGCCGGTCATCTTCGTGGACGAGCCCTCGGGTGTCGCAGAGGCGTGCGCGGGGTTTGACGCCGTTGTCGCCACCGTGTGCTTCTCGGTCGAGTGGATGGAAGGCCTCGTCGGCCGGCAAAGGCCCATACGCGGCTACTACATCCAGGACTTCGAGCCGGCGTTCACCCGGGAGGGGACGGCCGAGTACTCGAGCGCCTTGCGGTCCTACACCCGGTTCCCGGACCTCGTCCGCTTCACGAAGACCGAGTGGAACCGGGAAACCGTGAAGGAGAACGTCGGCGTCGACTGCACCGTCGTAGGTCCGAGCGTTGACCTCGACCTCTTCAGGCCTCGCCCCCGGCTCTGGAACGCCCCCCGCGACGCGCCGCTCCGGGTCGCCGCGATGGTGCGACCCAGCACGCCCTGGCGACAACCGGCCCTGACCATGGAGGTGCTGAGGGAGTTCATGGCACGGCACGATCATGAGGCCGAGGTCATCGTCTTCGGCTGCGAGCCGGGCGACGATGCCTTCCAGGAGCTCGCGACCGATTTCAGGTGGCGCCACGCCGGCATGCTCACGCGGCCGCGCCTCGCCGCCCTGCTCAACGAAATCGACGTGTTCGCCGACTTCTCGGAGTACCAGGCCATGGGCCTCACCGCGATGGAGGCCATGGCGTGCGGGGCAACGGCGATCCTGCCCCGGTCGGGGGGCGCGGGCAGCTTCGCTCGCCACCGCGAGAACGCGCTGCTGGTGGATTCCGACAAGCCGGGCGACTGCGTCGCCGCTCTCGAGAGGCTCGTCGAGGACATCCCGCTGCGTCAACGTCTGGGCAGGCAGGCGACACTCGACGTCTGCCGCTTCCCGCCGGAGCAGGCGGCGTTCCGCATCCTCGCGGCCCTCTTCCCGACCGAGGAGGAGTGACGGGTGGCCACGACCTCGGTTCACGTCATCTCCGAGCACGCCGGCGACCGTCAAGCGTACGGCTGCTCCCATATCCGCAACCTCCTCCCACTCGCCCATCCCGTCAACCGGCCCCACCTTGCGGTGTCGGCCTCCTTCGACTACGCGCCGGCGGACGTCGTGATCGTCGAGCGCGCCTGGGACCCGCACACGAACGTCATCGAGGCCGACGAGCTCGTGGCACGCGCCCGCGCCGACGGCGCGTGTTTCGTTTACACGGTCGACGACGCGCTCCTCGAAGCCCCTTCGATCCCTTCCGCCAGCCGCACGATCGTCCGCACGCTGTGCAGGGCAGCGGCAGGCGTCATCGTGTCCACCCCGTTCCTCCAGAGACGGTTCGCGCGGCTCAACCCCCGCGTGCTCGTGGTCCCCAACGCACTGGACGAGCGACTCTTCTTCGCTGGCACGGCCGACGGTGCGCGCGGGGCCGGCGGAAGGCTCGTCGTCGGTTTCATGGGGACCTTGACGCACGAGTCCGACCTGATGCTCGTCGTCCAGCCGCTCCGGGCGCTCCTGCGCCGGAACGCAGGGACGATCGAGTTCCAGATCGTGGGCGGTGTCTCGGACCCCAGGTGGCTGTGCGTGTTCGACGGCCTCCCCGTGAGGAGGATCGAGGTGCCGCCCGAGAGCGTCGAGTACCCCGCGTTCGTCGGCTGGATGAGGCGGAACCTCCACTGGGACATCGCGATCGCGCCGCTCGCGGATTCACCGCTCAACCGCGGAAAGTCCGACATCAAGTTCCTCGACTACGGCGCACTCGGCTTCCCGGGTGTCTACAGTGCGGTTCCACCATACCTCGAGACCGTTCGCCATGGTGAGACCGGCATCCTCGTAGGCAGCTCGCCCGCCGAGTGGTCCGAGGCGCTCGAGAGGCTCGCCAAGGATGCCGGACTGAGAAGCAGCATCGCTGCCCAGAGCCAGCACTACGTGAGAGCGGAGCGCACTCTCGAGCACTGCGCGGCCGCGTGGCGCGAGGCGATCCTCGCGATCCTTGACGCGCATAGGGCCAGTCGGCGGCAGTAACGCCTTTGGGAGGTGAGGGCCGTCGGCGTTCCGGGATTGGTTGGCGAGGGAACCGAGCAACCAGCGAGTGCTGGACCATCATGTACGGAATCGCACCAAGGAACCTGGTTGAGGTGTAGAAGTCGGCACTTGATCTGACGGTCGGGCTGGGATCCTAGGTCGATGATAGCGCATGTTCGCTGCGCCGTCAGGCAGCGAGCATCTTCTCCTTGGCGAGCGGTACGGTGTCGAGGAACGTCTGCATCGGGGTCTTGCCGTAGCACCACCTCCCTTGATGGGTGCGCACCTCGTTGTACTGCTGCAACCAGGCGTCGAGATCGGCCTGCAGCTCCTCCAAGCCCGCGTAGAGCTTCTTGCGGAAGGTGACCCGGTAGAACTCGTTGAGGACCGTCTTGTGGAAGCGCTCGCAGATGCCGTTGGTCTGTGGGTTCTTGGTCCTGGTGCGCGTGTGGTCGATGTCCTCGATCGCCAGGTAGAGCTCGTACTCGTGATGCTCGGGGTTGCCGCAGAACTCGGTCCCGCGGTCGGTGAGCATCCGGCAGAGCGGAATGCCGTGTTCCTCGAAGAATGGTAGCACCCGGTCGTTGAGGAGATCGGCCGCGGTCAGCGGGGTCTTGCGGTCGTACAGCTTGGCGAACGCCACCTTCGAGTAGGTGTCGATGAAGGTCTGCTGGTAGATCCGCCCCACGCCCTTGAGGGTCCCCACGTAGAAGGTGTCCTGGGCCCCACAGTAGCCCGGGCACTCGCTCTCGAACTCCCCGTGCGTCTCCTTCTCCGCCTTCGCCTTCTCGAGCGCGGCGACCTGCGCTTCCGTCAGGATGATACCTTCCTGGGCGACCTTGGCCTCCAAGGCCTTCAGCCGCAGCTTCATGGTCTGCAGGTCGTGCCGCATCCACACCCCACGGACTCCAGCTGGAGACACCGAGATTCCCTGCTTGCGCAGCTCGTTGGCCACCCGCACCTGACCCCACGCCGGCTGGTCGATCGCCAGCGCCACGATCGCGGCTTCCGTCGCCTCAGCAACCCGGTTCTTGATGATCGGCTTGCGCCGCGAGATCTCCTGCAGCGCCGCCTCACCGCCCTTCTCATACAACTCCTGGAAGCGGTAGAAACTGTCCCGGCTGTACCCCATCACCCGGCACGCCTGCGAGACGTTGCCGAGCTGCTTGGCCAGCTCCAACAACCCCACCTTCGCGCGAATCACCCTACTGTTGCTGCGTCATGGCCGTTCCCTGGTCCCTTCTCCCCTCGCGGGGTCCTTGACCCAGGAAACCAGCCAACTGTCAGCTTAAGTCCCGACTCTTCCACCCCCAAACAGACCACGCCCTAATCGCAGTCGCGCCCCATATCGCGAATATCGGTATCTAAGTGTATAGGAAGGTCGGCGCCCCATCGCTGGGCGTAGGGCAATTTGATCGGGCCGGGGGCGGCTCGAGCCCGAGTAACCTCCCTGGCGAGCCCTATGCTGCGCCGCAAACCCGGAGACCGACCTGCTCATGCATTCAGGTGCCTATTCTATCCACAAGGCAAAGCCAGGCACCCGGTACGTAACGCACAGGATGATCAACGAAACCAACGCGGCTAGAAAGGACAAAAGATAGCCGATTGCTGCATAGCGGTTGATGGACTTATGCGTCTCATTAAGATTGTCCACGAACTTGTTTACTTCGCCTTGGAACTCGACGAACCCTGTGGACACTCCCGACACTTTCGCAATGCCGTGAATGGGGCCAAGGTGAGGGAAAAGGCGTTGGTAATTCCTGACATGGATGATCGTCAGAATAAGAAACGCTACCGTAATTAAACCGAGGGCAATCTCCAGTCCCATCAGTTCCCGCCTGGGCATCTTACTAGTTTCAACTTCAGATTTGATGGCCCATGCGGAGACGCCAGCACGTGCCCATCGTTGTCACCAGGTATCGCTTTCTGACCTCTGTACGCCCGCGGCGTCCTACCAGCGCACGCCAGAACGAGACGAAGAGATCGGAGGCGAGGAAGTCGCCGCGGATACAGGCGCAGAGGCTCTTCCGGCCGTCTAGGCACCAAGGAGTTTCCGGCGAGCTCGACGCTGCGCCGCGGATCGGGAGACCGAACTGTTCATTCAATTAGCGAGCTAGCCATACGATCTAGGAAGCTACGCCGGACCTGGTACCTTTCCCGCCTCAAGCGGCATCGCAGCTTTTAGGCTCTGAGGTGCTACGGCGCACGCCCGCGGGGTTGCTGCTCAGGGCTCTTTTTATTCAATATACCACATCCAGGCGGGATTCATTGCCCACCACAAACGGCGTAGCGGAACCACAGCACGTGCCAAAGTGGATGCGGAAAGTGTGTGTTCCCCCTGCCAGTACAACGCTGTAGGACGCGCCCGTCGAGAACTGGTCCAGGCCGCCGGGAATGGCGTTTCCGATGATGAGCGGACCTACATCCTGACCATCGACCTGCAAATAGGCGACCCGGAGTCCCGAAGCGGTCGACGGATTCGAAGGGAACCACCGGATCGAAGCAATCAAGGTGATCCACTTTCCGGCAGGGACCAAGAAAGTGACAGGCGTCAGGAAGACCTGGCTGGAGCTAATATCAACCGCGGGCACCTGGGTGTCGTTTGCGAGAGATGCGCTGTGTACCTCAAGGGTCCAGCCGTTCACTGCTGACAAGCAGACCAACACAACCCCGAGAATGCATGCTAGACGAACCTTCATTTGCTCTACCCCCTTCTCTTGAGTGGCACTGCGGCCCGCTGCACTTACCACGCAACCGTGATGCGACCGTTGACCGAAAAAGTCTTGCCGGGAAGGTTTGACAGCGCGCCGAAGTGCATCGCGTAGGTGTGAGTCCCCATAGGCAGGGTCGCTGAGTAGCACGCGCCGGTCGAAAACTGAATGAGGCCTAGCGGAGGGGGAAGCGCGCGGTTGATCATGAGCGACCCCACGTCCTGACCATCAAGATTGATGAAGGCGACGCGGTGGTAGTTGGCGGTGGCCCAGTCAGAATCGGGATACACAAGCCAGCGAAATGAAGTACAGATTAGGACGCCGGTGCTCTGAGGCAAAGTGAAGGTCCAGTTACCGACGGGCTGCGTCATGCTGAGTGGCTGCACGGGCACAATCACACCAAAGGCACCCGGTTGGTTGTTTCCATCAAGGGCAAGCGCCGGGGCGCACGTGCAAAGGGCCAAACAGAACGCTATAGCGTGGGTGTTCTTCATACTGGTCTCCTCTCGTGGCAACAAGAAGCTATCAATAGATAACCTGAACCTCGGAGCCTGCCCCGACGTAGAAGGGGTGTCCCTCGATCCCGCAGCAACCCCCAAAGATCACTCGCACGGTGTGCTGTCCTGAGGTCAGCTGCCTGGCATAGAAGAAGACAGTAGATAGTTGCGTGAGGTTGTTGGGGCTGGAGTCGGCGATCTGGAGCGGCTCCGTGTTGGTGCCATCAATCTGGACAAACGCCACGCGGTCTCCGCACGTCGTAGCGGGATACTTCGGCCACCAACGCACTGAGACCGTGATTAGCACAGTGGTCTTCGCCGACAAAGTGAACGTGACGGGCATCAGAGGGACGCCTGGGTGCGTGCTGATATCGTCCTGCGGTATTTCTTGGTCCGCTGTCTGGGAGGTACGAACCACTGTAGTCGCCTGCGCTGGGCTTGCGATCACCCACAAACAGAGCAGGAGCGCTGCCAATATCCGGGTCATAGATGTCTCCTTTCGATCTTGGTCATTCCACCGGGAGTCTGGACGCGCTCGGACCGTGCGTCATCACCCATTTGGGTGATGTGCCGCGGCGTCGTTTGTCTGAACCTATCGGGTTACGAGACCGAGGCAATGACGAAGACCGTGTCGGCAACCGAACACGAGCAAATTGGGCTTGTAACCACTGGGCCCGTCGCGTCGCGGGAAACCAGTGATTCAGCATCAGAAAGGTGAGATGGTGGTACCTCTATGTGTAGAAGTCGGCACTTGATCTGACGGTCGGGCTGGGATCCTAGGTCGATGATAGCGCATGTTCGCTGCGCCGTCAGGCAGCGAGCATCTTCTCCTTGGCGAGCGGTACGGTGTCGAGGAACGTCTGCATCGGGGTCTTGCCGTAGCACCACCTCCCTTGATGGGTGCGCACCTCGTTGTACTGCTGCAACCAGGCGTCGAGATCGGCCTGCAGCTCCTCCAAGCCCGCGTAGAGCTTCTTGCGGAAGGTGACCCGGTAGAACTCGTTGAGGACCGTCTTGTGGAAGCGCTCGCAGATGCCGTTGGTCTGTGGGTTCTTGGTCCTGGTGCGCGTGTGGTCGATGTCCTCGATCGCCAGGTAGAGCTCGTACTCGTGATGCTCGGGGTTGCCGCAGAACTCGGTCCCGCGGTCGGTGAGCATCCGGCAGAGCGGAATGCCGTGTTCCTCGAAGAATGGTAGCACCCGGTCGTTGAGGAGATCGGCCGCGGTCAGCGGGGTCTTGCGGTCGTACAGCTTGGCGAACGCCACCTTCGAGTAGGTGTCGATGAAGGTCTGCTGGTAGATCCGCCCCACGCCCTTGAGGGTCCCCACGTAGAAGGTGTCCTGGGCCCCACAGTAGCCCGGGCACTCGCTCTCGAACTCCCCGTGCGTCTCCTTCTCCGCCTTCGCCTTCTCGAGCGCGGCGACCTGCGCTTCCGTCAGGATGATACCTTCCTGGGCGACCTTGGCCTCCAAGGCCTTCAGCCGCAGCTTCATGGTCTGCAGGTCGTGCCGCATCCACACCCCACGGACTCCAGCTGGAGACACCGAGATTCCCTGCTTGCGCAGCTCGTTGGCCACCCGCACCTGACCCCACGCCGGCTGGTCGATCGCCAGCGCCACGATCGCGGCTTCCGTCGCCTCAGCAACCCGGTTCTTGATGATCGGCTTGCGCCGCGAGATCTCCTGCAGCGCCGCCTCACCGCCCTTCTCATACAACTCCTGGAAGCGGTAGAAACTGTCCCGGCTGTACCCCATCACCCGGCACGCCTGCGAGACGTTGCCGAGCTGCTTGGCCAGCTCCAACAACCCCACCTTCGCGCGAATCACCCTACTGTTGCTGCGTCATGGCCGTTCCCTGGTCCCTTCTCCCCTCGCGGGGTCCTTGACCCAGGAAACCAGCCAACTGTCAGCTTAAGTCCCGACTCTTCCAGTTGAGGGAGGCGTCATTCTAAACCAGACCCGGCGTGCTAGCAGTGGCGAGAACTACGACCCAGAGACGCAGAGGGTACCTTCACTCGAACATCTCCGCCGCCCTCCAAGTTGGGCAGTATCGGTAGAACCACAGACGAGACGATGATTCCCATCCTTGTCACGCTCGGGCCATTACCTCTTGCCTCTCGTTCGCTGCTCGGTCGAGGGATACGGATTCTCGATAAGGATGGGCCCTCGGCAAACGACCGGGTTCATGCGGAGGAGGTAGCTCACAGGAGTGCCATGCAGACGCTTGAATACCTCCAGATGGGGCAGCGCTCCATCGTCCGGACGCAGTACCTCGGAGAAATACCGGCGCAAGAAGTCGTAGAGGCTCCCAGCCGAGTATTCGATCTTGTGGTACTCCCACGACGGCACCGGTATCACAACGTCCCCGCCGCACGGCGTCGACAGCAGGAGACGGCCGCTGCGGCGGAGGTGTCCGACAAGATTCTCGAGCATGATTTCCCGATGGCTAACGTGTTCGAGAGTGTCGAAGCTGGTGATCAGGTCGAACGTATCGCCCCCGATCGTCTCCTCCCATGCGACAGCATCGCCAAGCTTGAAACTGAGGTTGCTGCGTGAGTACATCGAGTTCGCCCGTCTGACGGCTTTTGGATCGTGATCTGCGCCAACCACAGTCGCCTGCGGCAAGGAGGACGCAAGCAGGTGGGTGCCGTACCCTGATCCGCACGCAAGGTCCAGGATCGAGGAGGGGCGCGGCTCGTCCAACGCGCACTCCCGCGCCCAGAGATACCGGATCAGATGATGGACCCCGTCGGCATCGCCGGCTTGGAGATAGGATTCGAGTTCGAAGCCCTTGGCAGGGACATAGTGCTCGTCCTCGACCATTCCTGTCGGCGCCTTTGTGATAGCTGATGCCACGACACTCCGCCACGCCCTCAGAAGCCAGCCCAAAGAAACCCTCCTTTGCACCGACTCAAAGCCCCGTCCCGCGGCAGTGTGTGCACCCCCTGCGCGCGGCCTCACCAGCGCCAGGCTACATCCTCCCCGGCGGCTTGGCACCAGGCGACCTTCTGCGGTTGGATCCGCCGCCATCGTCCGCATGAGGAGGTCGCCTGCCGGTTTGCGCCGTGTTGGCAGTCTACTCCGTGGCGATTCGAAGAAGACCGCACGGGGGGCTACGACGGGTCAGCCTTTCCCTCCTGTTGGTACCTCCGCGCTACAATGGCCGCGGAGGCACCATGGACAAGCGCGAGGGTGGAAGCCAGATCAAGATCGTTGTGAGCGACCAGCAGGCGCTCGGGACGTACGCGAACTTTGCCTCCATCGTCCACAACTTCGCCGAGTTCATCATCGACTTCGGGCGCATGGTCCCGGGCCGCGACGACGTGCAGGTCGTGACGCGAATCGTGATGACCCCGGTCCACCTCAAACAGCTGCTGCGGGCGCTGACCGAGAACGTGGCGATCTACGAGCGCAACTTCGGGGAGATCCCCGAGGGCCCGCAGGTCCCGACCGGCACGCAAACGATGTGACGTCGGGTGCGATGCCGCACCCTCACTCGCAGGAGACGATCCATCCTCCGCCGAGCAGCCTGTCCCCCTCGTAGCAGACCGCCGCCTGCCCCGGCGCGGGCGACAGCACCGGGTGGGCGAACTCGACCTCCGCGGTCCCGTCGTCCGAGAGCCGGACGGTCGCGCTGACGGGCTGGTGGCGGGAGCGCACCTGCACTTCGGCCTCGACCG
>Ga0315284_10008913_pt1 | contig 14330 bp, 14 predicted proteins | sample YL17G09_16_MG_FD_203696 | JGI IMG/M metagenome (GOLD analysis project Ga0315284, IMG submission 203696) | Sediment microbial communities from Yellowstone Lake, YNP, Wyoming, USA - YL17G09_16 | ecosystem: Environmental > Aquatic > Freshwater > Lake > Sediment | place: USA: Wyoming | collected... | reverse complement strand
TCGCTGGCGTAGGTCTTGATCGAGACCCTATCGCCCACCATGAACTTACTCATCAGATGCTCCTAGCCAGCCGGTCGAGTAGGTTCTCCTCCCAACATGTAGGTTGGCCGCCCCTGCATATCGGTAGTGGACGCTCTCGGCCTTTAGAGCATTCTGGCAGCCTTAACCACAGGTTGCCGCACTCAGCGATCAACCAATTTTCCCAGTGACCGCCGCGCCATCGGCGGTAGCGGACAAATCCGCACAGCCAGACATCGACCCAGTCTAGAAACCGCGCCATACGACCTCCCCCACTAAACCAATGGGCGCGATAGAAATGACAAGACCCGGCGTGCTGGCCGGGTCTATATCACTGTGCGGCTTAGTCTTACTTCTTGTTGAGGATCTCGATTAGACGGCTCCACACGACTTCTTGGAGTTCGGGCGAGGCCATGAACTGCGCCTCAACTTCCTTCTGGGTGCGGCCTTCTATCGACTCTACCTTGTGTCCCGCCTCGTCGATGCCATCGACGCGGTAACCGCCTTTGTCTAGCTTCTTCATCAGTTCATACTTCTTGGCGTACTCCCAGACCCAGACGGCGTTGTCAACATCGCCGATCCGGCGCCCGTGCCCGGCCCGGAGCCAGTAATTGAATGTGCCAAACCGACCCGGAGGACAAATGCCGGACTCCGTCACCTTTGCTTCGATTTCGATGAAATCGGCCGTGTCGTCTTCATCGGGCGCGAATCCCGTGTCGCCGTATTTCACGACCTTGTCCTCGAAACCACCCTTGTCGTTGGGCACAAGGTAGTGCCGCTGCCGCTTCGTGAACTTAACGTCACAAGCACTTGCAAACTCTTGACCTAGACCGCCAGGCTGAACGTCCGGACTGCCCATCGAATCAGTCTTGTTGCGGATCTGGTTGATCATGATGATCGTCGGCTTGTTAGGGGCCGCGATGTCCTTGCTTACGATCGAGCAGACCCACTTGCGAAGCGCGCTGTTGATGAGAAGCGCATTGCGGCCAATCGTCATGCCCTTCTCTGCGGCCTTGTTGACCTCAGATAGCGAGGACATCTGCGCAAGTGAGTCAATGATCACAAGACCGATACCCGACTCAGACCTGAGTGCGGCATCGGCCATGTCTACGACCTGCTCGCCACCCTTAGGGGAGACCATCGCAATTCGCGATGGGTGGATTCCGTGGGCCTCGATCCACGGCCTGTTGTCGGAGATACGACCCTCCACATCGACATATAGGACCTTCGCGTAGCGAAACTCCTTGCTGTTGCACTTGCACTGAAGTCGATGCGAGAAGCACGTCGCGCAGTGATTGTTGGTGAACGCCTCTGCGCAATTGAGGGCTGACCCGGTCTTTGCTGACTTAGGCCGACCCCAGAAGCGATAAAGGCGGCCGCGACGCAGGCCTCGATAAGTCATCCGATCGATGATGAAGTTACCAGTAGACATCGTTGGAGTGCCATCGATTGGAAGGTTATCGGCCGTCTCGATCGAACCAGGCCACCGGCCCTTTGCCTGAACCATCCATGCGTCGAATGGATCATCCGATGGCTTCGTCTTCTTAGCCTTCTTCTCAGGCTTCTCGACCTCGTCCTTCGTTTCTGCTGGCGCAGGCTTCGGCTCAGCAGGAACTAAGTCTGAGGGAGACGATTCAGGAATCGTCTGGTCTGAGTCCACGGTCGTCTTATCGGACTCTGTGGACTCTTCTTTTTTCTTTTTTACCATGATCCCCTATCGTCCGTTCAGAGAGCTGGTGCTGAGTCAGCTACGCCGTCAACAATGCCGTTGAGCGCCTTCTGGATGTCCGGAATCTCTCGAAGAATGCGCTCCTTCGCCATGGCGTAAGCAGCCTCGATGGCCTGCGGAAGTTCTTCCTTGTAGCAAGGAAGGTAAACACCAACTTCCATACCAACAGATTGGAACTTGCGGGAGATCTTGATGGGAACGGTCACAACGGCTATGGCGGGCGTCGTCGCGAAGACGTGGACCTCGATCACGTCCTCAGATGAGGCTGCATCGCTGTCGGTCCCGTTCAACTTGACCGTCCGGTGCACACGGATCTTGGTCTCGTAGACAGTGGCGGCGTTGGTATCGGCCAACGCGCTCTTATCGACAGACACAGGCTTCTCAGTAGTGGCAGCCTTACTCATTGTCCAACCTCTCGCAGACTACAGGAATCGGGTTGTTGCTTAGCTGGCGTGCTCGCCAAGCTTCTTTTACCCGTGTTGACCAGGTTGCGAGTCGCTCTTTCTTAATTCGCAAGGCCGCCTGCTCGACCACGAACATAACGAAGTGCATCGGATACCAGCGTCGGCCGACCAGGTCAACGGCATGGTTGACTGGAATTACATCCTGGCGCTCCCACTGGTCGAGCGTCTTGGCAGAGACGCCAATGTGGTGAGCGGCCTTGCCACTGCTGTAAAGGAATACAGAGACTCCATTTACAACGACAACTCTGTCTCTATTGAAGGACCTTTTGCGCTCACTCGGCTGCCTCGACTCTCGACTTCGTTTGACTGAGTCCTTGATGCTCTTCTTGTAGTCCTCGTCTGAAGCGTATCTGGCTCGGCGCTGCGCAAGCGTCTTCTCAGCCGCGTCGCGGTCCTCTCTCCACTTCTCTCTGGAGAGCGAGTTTTGGATGAACTTAGCAATGTTGTAGTGGTTCACTTGATTACCTTTGCAGCCTGCTCAACGTGCGTAACCTTCAGATTCAGCGCCTCGTAAGTCTCAACACGTCGACGGGCCTTATTTCTTGAGTATTCCGGCTGTTCGTGGATGTCTAGCGCCAGAAGCGGCTTTCTATCAGCGCTACCCTTGTCGCGTAGCCGGCCAATAGGCTGTAACGGCTTGCCCGGCGGCGTGGCGAACACAAGCGTATCGATGGTAGGAAGATTGAGAGCGTCTCGGGCGAACGCGTAAGTGGTGAAGATAACATCGCCAGTCATAGCGTCTTCGCGCTTGATGTCGTTGAGCCCACCGACAAGCATGGTGATCTTCGTGGTGGCTCTTGGAGTCGTAGGCGACTCAGTGCCTTCGGCCAGCCTCTGGAGAACGCCCGGATCCCACTCGTGCTCAAACGCTTCGGCAAGCGTGCTCAGATGCTTCTTGAAGCGCGAGAAGATGAGAATACGGCGGCCGGCGGCCCTCGCCTTCACGAGTTCTCCGACGATGAAGGAATTGCGACCCTTATCAGCCTGGAGAAGCTTGTCGTAGCGCATTGGATTGGGCATGTTCGCGCCACGACTGCGGTCCCAATCTACGAACTTGCGAGGTTCATAGTTAGTCTTGTAGAGGATCTGCACGACGGCCGGCTTAGCCGTCTGCATAGTCACCGTGTGACCAACCTTACCGAGGTGCCACTCGACAAGTTTACCGAGTCCGTCATCGCGTTGCGGGTCGGCTGAAAGCGAAAGTCTATATCGCGCCGGAAAAAGACGCATTACCTCATTCCAAGATGGGGCCGCGAACCTAGGGCTCTCGTCAGTTATGAGGAATCCGATCTGATTGAAAAGCTCCTGTGGATAGTTCCTAGCAAGGAGGCTCTGAATCATCATCACCGTGATTGGTTTGCCAAGATCACATTGGTCGCCTTGAACAATACCGACATCAGATTTACTGAGCCCAAAAACCTGATTGGCTGTCTGGACCCAGTTGTCAACCATATGACCGTTGTAGACCAACACTCCGATCGATGTATTGAATCGGGCCGCGATGGAATATCCGAGAATTGTGTTATGCGTGACAGTGAAGTCACCGAGCAGGAACCGACCGTCGCCATCGAGTGTGAAACCGTAATAGTCACCATTCCCAAGCGGAGTGACACTGAATCCAGTTCGCGTCGCGATTTTTTTCTGCTTACGAGGGGAGGCCTGTTTGCGTGGAATCCTGGTAGGAATTTGGTCGGTATTACCGCTGATCGTAACGACGTGATAAGTTCCTTCTGTTCCGTTTTGATCACGCGCTGTTCGTGGGCTCATCGTCGCACAGAGTCCAAGTGATCGCGCGATCCACCATACTGCCTCCGCCCAGTCAATGCGCTTCTGCGTGATGTAGAAGCAGTTTGAACGCATTTCTGCATCGGCATCAAGAAAGCCAGCAAGGAATTGAAGTCTTACTTCGCGACTACCAAGTCTGATCTCAGGCGGAATTTGACTAGTTGTTCCCACAAGATCACGCAAAGCGTTTAGCAGTAGATTATTTCCACTTACAAAAGTGCCGTCTCTTTTATGCCCAGTCGGCTTCTCATCTACAATTGAATAGGTTGGACATTGACCTCCATCGATGTCTGAAACATGAACTCGGAGATCCCATTTATGGGCCATGTCGTAGCAAAGCGCTCTGATCTCTGGATCTGGTTTAGAAATTTGAACACCTGAGATCACATCTACTTCAGCAACACGACGGGTTCCCTTGGTTCCGTCTCCAAACCAGACTCCCAAGAAGTAAGGATCGATTGACGGGTCGGATGATGTTCTCCGGAAGTTATCAACACCAACGCTAAAGAGTTTGTATAGATGCTTAAACCACCTACTCTTCTTGTGCCACTCGTCAAGCCCTACATCAACCACCTCGTCAGATGAAGTGTTTACAAGGGTAAGAACGTGAGCGTCGTTGCACACCCACGGTTGACCTTTAACCGGATCAATGCGGTAGAGTGACCCGTGCCCAACTGTTGTCGAAAGAACAGTTCTTGCGGAGCCATCTGGCCCCATAAGTCTGTCACCAACGCAAACATCTTCTACTGGTCGAGTTTGACCATCGTCCATGAGCACCAGGGTGCCTAACCCGAGGCACTTCCCGCAACCGGTAGGTGCCCTTAAAATACCACCAGAGTTCGACTTAAGATAGTTTTCCATTGCGTCTACGGCAGCCGGTTGACCACGAGCCGGATCAAGGGTTACTTGGCCATTAAGGACTACCGGCGCACCTTCGACCCACTCAAACTTAATTGGGTGTCGCCCGACTAGACCACTCTGGATAGCGCCATCGAAGAAGAACCTTGGCAACCAGAAGTAGCCGTCTTGATTGTAGTAAGCCTTGACCTCTGTGGGTGGAAAGTCACGCCACGCCTTCCCCTGTAGGGATAGGCTCTCCTGCAGGTCCATCTGGACGTTCGGTCGTAGCTTGTCAGCTAGAACGCCAAGATAGCCACTGAGCCGATACACAGCCGGTTCTGAGTCTATGGTCACTGTTGGCCGCATCTCCGCAAGTCGCCTCAACAAGTTTTACCCGATATCCGGATGTTCGGCTGTATCCTTCTACAGGATCACGAATACCGCAAGATGGCGGCCCAACTGGGCCGCCATCTGATCTTACGGAGAAGGATCGTTACTTCTCGTAGGTGGGTGTCGGAATCGTCCAGTCGATTTTATGTGTTTTACCGGTCACCGACTTGGCGGTTCTGAACAAGTGTCGCACCACATCAGGCGGTAAGTCTGACGGATCAACCTTCTTCCTTATGGGTGTGCCATCGGCCTTCGCATCGACTATCGGCCCCCACGGACACTCCATAATGAAGACAGGAAAAAGGCCGTGGAGGGCGTATTCGATCTTACTTGCCATAGCATGGCCAGCCGCGTCTCCATCTGTAAAGATGTAGACGCACGGCGGCCGCACGCTACTCAGTGTCTTTGCATGTTGTTGAGAGAAGCCTTCGCCTAGTGAGGCCACCACACAGGCTTCGCCCTGAAGCGCCTGCTCCGTATTGATCGCGTCAATGCATCCCTCAACGACGACAACCGGCTTACCAAGCTCAAGAAGTTGCGCACCAAACAGGTGCCTGGCCTTATCAAGGCCCATATAGTTGTGGTGCCGACGAGGCGGGTCCTTGAGCACTGATCTACCGACTAGGCCAACAAGCTTGCCATCACGACGCCTGACAGGGAACACTAGGTACTTCTGATCTTTGTCGTAGCCAAGGCCCCATCGCTTAGCCGATGCAACGGTGATTCCACGTTGAATGGCGTAGCCTGGAACGGATCCTCTAAAGGCGTCAAATGATGTCTCCGGTAGAACGTCGCGATCTACTACCGCTTGCCTCTTAAGGGCAATGAATTTCTGCAACGAGTCTGCCCTGCCAGGGTCGCCAGCCATCTCGTTGAAAGCTCGCGCGCGGATAGCATCGAACGTGAGTTTCTCGACGGCCTCTACACTCTTGTAGACCTCGATCAGCTCAGGAGTGCTGCCGCGTATCTCGACTGCGAGCTTAATGAGCCTTTGCAGCTTGCCCTTAAAACCACAATTACCACTAAAGCACCGTGCGCCGCTCGGACCATCATTAACGATCTGGACTGAGCACGACATGTTGCCGTCAAAAGCGTCACTGTGGTTCCTTGGAGCAAGTGGGCACGAAATACTAATGTGCGGCCCCCAGATCGACGACCCTGGGTAGCCGCGCCCGTAGTTCAGACCAAGCGCCTCGCAGACGATAACGATTCCGTCTTCATTCATACGTTACAAGCTCGCCTTAGTCGAAGGTAAGTTCGTCTGGATCGAACGCTGAGCCATCGCCACCGCCTCCAGCGTCATCCAGACTCTTTCCGTCACCTTCTTCTACCTTATCCAAGACTCTGATCTCAGAGTAGTTGTGGGTAGAAGGATCAAACGCAATCTCAAGGTCAATAGTCCTGAACTCACGCGCCTCCATACCTCGCAGGATGCGCTTGCCGTCGTCCCGATACTTGTCGTTGCCGAAGATCCCATCGATCGAGTCAGCGAAGTCTCCGATCGCCTTGGCAAACGAAATAGCGTCAGCCTCCGCGTTGAGGTCGCCTCGCTTGACCTGACCAGACAGCTGTGTGGTAGTCACGATCGGGAGGTTGAACTTTACAGAGAGGTTGAGCTTGATTTCCTTGATGTTCTCAAGCATGCGCTCCCACATCTGCATGCGCTTATCGGCCCTGGTGAGGATGTAGAAGGAGTCAATGAAGATCGCCTTGGGTCGATACTGGGCCGCGAGTCCGACGATGTCATCGACAGTGCGCACGGTGTCCGACGCAACAAAGATGACCTCAGCCCGTGTTGGATTGGGTCGTGCCATCTCATCGCACCAGTCGAAGAACCTGGTCTCTTCGGCCGGGTCAAGTTTCCCAGCCCGGAACTTCTCGTAATCGAGCTTTTTATGAATCGCGAAGAACCGGCGCAGCACTTGCCAGATGGGCATCTCCATCGACACGACGAGGATATTCTCACCTGGCTTAAGCTCAGGTTCGCCCTTCTTGTCCTTTGCGGTCCAGATGTGTTCCGCCCATTTAAGCAGGATCCACGAGTTGTGAACCACGAAATCGTTGGCAACGAAGCAGTGCGTCTCTGGGATCGAGAGATCATAGACCTGCTGTGGCCCGATCGGCTCGACCGACTCGATCTCGTCCCACCAGATGTTCTCGTCCAAGACCCACTTGAGCGGCGAGTCGTAGACTTCGCAGAAGGCTGCGAAGACGTGCTTGCGGATCCTGCCACTCTTGGAGTCGAAGACGTGACCTTTCTGAAAAGGAGCAGCGTATCCGAGTTCCTCACCAACCTCTCTGAGAAGCTCCGGTTGCCCATCCATCTCAGCACGGATCGCGTCACGAAGCTCCTCGTTCTTGAGCCAGCCGACACGCGACCGCCCCTCGAAATGAGTGTCGGCGAGCCTGACGGCCTTCTCGCCGACGAGCTTGATGTTGTTACGGAAGGCTTCAAGGCATTCCTTGTGGACACAGACTTCGTAGTAGGTTCGAGTCTCATGTTCCGCGTTGTTGTCGCGGTAGATTTCCCGAACGCGGGATGTAATTCCGTAGCGGAGCAGCAAATGCTGGATCTGGAAAGCCATCTCGCGTGATCCGGTGCTGTAGCTCACGTTGCCGCGAGCATCGATGCACCCATCTCCTGACCAAAGACGACCAAGAAACAATCCAAGCTGTCCATCATTTAGCGAGAAGATCGCGCCGGGTATCGTCTTCTCAACAGACTTCTTACCGAATACTCCGTGCGCTACGAGCATGTCTTTCACGGTGTTCTGGCCGCCGCCTGAGATGTTGAAGACGCCGTAACGAGGCGTGCTCCTCAATTCACAACCGTAGTAGTCTTCGATGGCTTCGCGAAGATCGACTACGAGCGCCTCATCGTACTTCGTATAAGTGACCCCGTGCGTTAAACCGCCGTCTGCGATCAAATAGGCGAGCGCCTTGACTTCAGCGTGGGGGAGCACGAGACAGCTGAGAGGTGCAGGCAGTCGCCGAACACCAGCTGTGTGGTTGCCGACGGCAAGATCACCGGCCTTGCGCCAGCCGCCAGCCGTGAGGAAGGGGTGCGTTGGAGCAGCATCGACATGACGACCGGACCGCCACGTAATTCGGATGCAGTCCTTCACGCCTGCATCAATGTAATCGGTCGGCTTGGTGGCTGTGATGGGACTGTACTTGTCCCACGTATAGACAAACGTGGACCGACCACGCACGATTGCCTCGATCGTGGTAGGCTTACCAGAAACAGCGTCGTGCATAAGTGTAGACGCCGCCAGAGTTTTTCCCGTCTTGCGCTTAGCAATGAGAACAGTGACTTCACCGGCCTGTAGCCCGAGGCTTCGCTGATCGCGCGACGGCCACGGAGATGAAAATCCAAGGAGTCCACCATCGCGGCCCTTGGCCGCAAGGTAACGTTTCTTGATCTCTTCGACGGCCTGCGCAGAGTTCGTCCGGACGACGGAGCCCTGACTCCAGTTCGTAGACTTGATGAGGGCGTCCATCTGATCGCGAGCCTTGTAAGGGTCTCGCGGGATCAGTTGCTGGATAGGCCCGATCTCTTCGTGGAGCTTAGTTGTGAGCGTCCGCCGAACGATGTCCTGGCCACACAGCTCTACATCGAAGATTGCTCCCGGCTCGATCTCTGGAACGTCGATCCGGAGGTGTTGGCGGATCTGCCCGGTGGTTGGCATGCAGCCCTTGGGCAGAAATACGTCTTGGCAGAACTCAAAGATCGCCTGGTCCTCTTTGTCGAGGAGGTGTGAAGCTACGATCCCAAGATTCTTGGCCGCCTGAAACGCGGTCACACCGCCCTGGAGGAGCGAATAGATGAGTGCCCTGTCAGGAGTTGTATCCATGTTAGTTCCCCGCTCTCCAGTTGCGGCCCTTAACTTCGACTAGCTCGTAGCGACTCTGATCCAAGAAGATTGTCGCGAGCCCGGCGTATTCCTTCATCAGATGCTCCAACGGTCGATTTGTCGTTATGTAAGTCGGAAGACGATCGTTGTAGCGTGCCCTGATGAGAGCCTCAACCATCCGGTTATCGCCGGCTTTGTAACCACTGGTCACCGTCTCATTACCCAGATCATCTATAGTCACGAACTGGCACCTGGTGAGCATGTCCCAGACTTGAATACCCTCAGGTGTGAGATAGAAAATAGTCTTCTCGTAGGCGCGCTCGACGTTGACCGCCGGCTCAAGATAGGCCTGGGCCCCACGCACCATAGCGGCCTTCATGCAAATAACGGCGGAGCTTGTTTTTCCGTGGCCGAAATTGCCATAGAAGATCGCGCCCTTACCGGCGCGCTCGTCGACGTGGATGTTCGCGATGATCTTCTGGAGCTTCGCCCTGTAAGGATATCCGTCATCGATCTGGGCGATGTTCGCGTTCCAGTAAGAGCGGCCAATGTTCGCGTTGCGGAGCCCCCTAGGCGTCAGCTTACTAGTCGGATCCGGCGACAGTGGCGCCCGCATGAACGTGATGTTCCACTCGTCGCTCATTACTTGTTATAGCGCTCTCTCAGCTCGTCGATCGACGAGCTGGGCCGGTCGTTATTCTCAACAGCCGTTGGTGTGGACTTCTCAGGATACCGCAGGCAGTAGCCCTGGAAGTAGGCGCTAAACCTGGCGTTAGGCCCAGTCACACCCTTACCGACAAACGCCTTAAGAGTGTCTGTGTTGGTGTAGAGCTGCTCGAACGTCGGCGTAGGAATGCCCTTGAGATACTTCATGAAGATGCGGGCGTCGTTGAAGTTCTCGTAGTCGTCGACCAAGACCTGGATCATCTCGTAGAGATCGCTGGGTTTGTGATCGCGCAGTAGGTTGGACGAGAACTTCAACAGCTTCTTGTTGGCGCCACCAGGCCCGAACAGGTCAACTAACGAGGCCATGGGCCACTTCTTCTTAACCGCCTTGCAGAAGTGGAAGTAGAGGCCCTTGACAGTGCTAGGAACAGTCTTGGTGAGCGCCGGGTCCTCGACCGTCTGCTGGAGTGACTCTTCCTCTTCCTGCACAGCCTTGGGCTTCCTAGCCCCCTTGGGAGCCCTCTGCTGCGGCTCCGCACCACTCATGGCGCTAGGTTGGCGGCGCAGGTCTTCACCACGCTCCTTGTTGGCGTCGAACTCAGCTGGTGGCCTTCCGCCGCGTTTAGCCCAGTAGTTATCCAGCCGAGCCTTCGTCTGCTCAGGAGTCTCACCCATAATCGGTAACTCGCTCTCTTCGTCGGGTTGTTCTACCCCTGTCGAAGCTTCGTGAGCATTGTCATTGTTTGTGGTGTCGCGCGGAACACACGAAAAACTTTCTGGAGTTTCATCCGACCTCGGCGCCGCCGGGGCGGAAGCGCAACGGCCGAGGGCAACGTGTGGTCCCGCTAGCTCGTCAGAGCGCGGCGGGATGTTCTTAGATTGTTCTTCAAGAGTGTTCTTGTACTCTTGGTGCGACCTGAGTGGCAGTCCTCTATCACTCAGGTGGCAGTCCTCTGCCACCTGAGTGGCAGTCCCCCTATCACCTGAGTGGCAGTCCCCTACCTGATCTCCACCTAACAGATCGGCCTTCTTCGGCCTGGAAGAAGGGACAGGCGGAGCCTTACTTGTGCCGAACAGAGAGGACGTCTTGCGCTGGTTCTTACGGAGTCCGCCTAGCTTGTTGCCGTAGTCGATGGCCGGTTTCCACGACCGACCGCGAAGCTCATCTGGGCAGAGAGAGCTGTTCGGCTTCATGTTGATCGTGTAGACGACGTGCTCTGAGCCTACCTTCGTGCTGGTCTTAAGCAGACCGGCTGCCTTGAGGTTGTCCAGGCAGCGCTTGACGCCGGACATCGACATTCGACTGATAGAGGCTAGTGCTCGTCGGTTAGTCGAGCATCGCCGGATGTCCTTACTGGCGTCGCAGTAAGAAAGAAGGATCGCGTAGATCCCCTTATCGGACATTGTTAGTTGTGGAGAGCGAATCACGTCGTTCGGAATGATCGTGAACGGCGGCAACTTCTTGGTGGGCATTAAATTGCCGCCAATCTGACCAGAGCGCTGAACACGTCCTTGGTTGGCGTGAGTGTGATGTCCACCCCGCCCTGGTGACGACGAATTGCGATAAACCCAGCACCTTCGAGGTCTTTCAAGGCCCTGCGGATCTGGAAAGCCTTCATGCCGAGTTGAGTGGCCATCTCTTCGTAGTCGGCGTGCGGCAACTCCTCACCGTAGCTTCTCGCGTCGATGACTAGCTGTAGATAGACCAACCGCGAGAGCGGTTCGATCCTCTGGTCCTGAAGAACGAACTCCGCCATCTTGACGAACGGTAATTGCCGCTGATCAGGCATGTGACGCCTCGCTCCTAACGGTAAGCAGCGCCGTGTAGCAGCCGCGAAGCTGCTTCTTCACGAAGCCCTTCTCGACAAGCCTCTTGATGGAGTCGACGATGGTGAACTTCGTAACTCCTACCTTTTGGGCAAGGACATCGAAGCCGTCATCGACGGTTCCATCAGGCTTCTTGAGCGCAAGAAGGGTGACGAAGAGCCGGATATCAGAAGCCGTCAAGTCCTCATCGCAGACAAGTTTCGTAGGAAGGAGGACCTGACCATTCGCACGCTGCATCGGTATCTCCGATAGTCGTGGGTCGGGTGGTTGCCACCTTAACCTAGTTGGTAAGGAGGTCAACTTAGTTTTGGAGTTTGAACAGAAGCAGCCAGCCGAAGAAGGCTTCGGCTGGCCGTCCATAGCGGGCTACTTGACTGAGGCTTTGGTGGTCACTTTTTGCTGCGACGACGCCGACGGCGTCTCTTCTTGGCCTGCTTCGGGATCGTCGGAATCGCGGCCGCGAATCTGTCGAGTACGGTGTAGGGCCGCATGATCCTGTCGGCCGCGTTCTTCACCGTCTTGGGCATGTTCAGCATGTAGCTGCGGCCCTTTTTAGTGACCGCCGACGTATCGCGACAATCGTAGTAGAGATCTTCATCGACCTCACCCTTGATGTGGCCTGCACTGATCAGCGCGCCAATCACGTTGGTGAGGTCCTGCATCGCACTGATCCACTCATAGTTGACCTTGGCGTCGGTGAAGAGACTCTTCAACTTCTCATTGACCGCAATCAAAGAAAACGCCGGATTTTCTCGAATGACCCGCATGACCAGCAGCTCTACGAATCCGTATCGCTCGCCGGTTGAATAGGAGTCGAGTCGGACCGCCGGCTTCGTCCTCTCCTCCTTCATCATATGCGCGAGCGTCATTCAGTCCTCCAACACCAGGTCGCGACAGTAGAGAACAAGTTTTCGCTGATAATCAACGTGGCCCATCGCGGCCGACTCAGCCTTCTTGACCTTGGCCAGTTCTACCGGGCCTTTGCCCAGCTGAGCGCGGAGACGGTTTACTTCTTCGTGCATCCGCTCTCGCTCGTAGGTGATCCATCCGGAGTCCTGGTAGTTTGGTCCGTGGATGGGCCGCGAGTCGCGCTCTTTTTGAGATGAGACCCGCTCGAACTCTGCCTCAAGCGTCTTGAGCAGATCTTGATCGCGGTCAATCTTCGGTTCACTCACTTGGGAGCGTCATCGCTTCCAGCACATGCGGTTTGATGTCATCAAGGTATTCCGCTTCGATGACGTTCAGGAGTCCAGACATCTGCTTTTCGAGAGACACCACGTTTGACCCGTCATTGCTACCGTCCTCGTAGAGGAGGAAATCATAGCCGGGAAGAAAGTCCATCGCCTCCTCAAGCATCTTCCTGGCGATGAGTCGGCGGTTCTCGTATTCAGTGACCTTCATCCTGAACACGCCTGCGAGGTACATCCACGGCACCAGGTTATGCTCGACAACATCGATTACTCCGTCGATGGTCTGATCTACGAGACCGCCAGGCCTTATTTCTTCGATGACCACGGCCGCGTATTCTAAGGCGTTGTGGTAATTGAAGCGCGCCTTACGGAGCGCGATCATGGCGCTCACGATAGCCGCGTTGTCGAGTTCTTGAGGCTTCTTCTTGAGGTCCGCTTTGGACAACTTGACCGGCGGGACAAGCAAGACATCATGAATCTTGCCGTTGACGCGATTGGCGAATTCAGCGGGAGGTATCCCAGCCTTGTGGAGCATTTCCGCCAGACGGGCTTCCGCCCTTTCTTTCTTGATGATCGGGACGCTGAGTTTCTGTCCTTTTGCCACCATGATTAGAGACCCTCGATCCACTTGTCGATTGCGAAGAAGGCACGAGAGACGATTCCATAGCTGGCGTCGGAAGATGGTGCCGGCTTGTTCGGAGTCGGCAGCGGAGCATCAGCCTTGCGCGGCTGAATCTCCGGCTTCGACCCGACGATCGCGGATCGGATCGAAGCAGCCGCAGGCGCTGGATTCAGCTTGTCGAACTTGAGCAGGTCGTCGCCGTTCATGGGACCACGGAGATAGCTGTAGGCCCACCGGGTCTTAGTCGCGGTCGTCGTACCATCCTTCTTGAGGACAAGGAAGTTGCGCTGAGGGATCGTGAGCAGGGCGGAAGTTTCGACTCCGCGCGCTTCCAGCACAGCCTCAAGGTCACGAACGCAGTCACGCTCCCGGAGGTTGCCCAGGAGCCACGTCCCGACGTTCGTGAGCGCCTTGTAGTCGATGTCGTTCGGGTTCTGAGTCCCGATCAGGAGACCGATTCCCTGAGCGCGCCCCTGAGCAAGCAGCGCGAGGATCGGCTTCTTGGTCGGAGGATTCTGAACCGGCGGCAGGTAGCCCTTCGCCTCATCGATCACGACAAGGAGCTTGAGGCGGTCTGAAGCGGTCGTCTTGAACATGTACCCGACGATCGCATCGAAGAGCATTGAGCAGAAGAACTGGCGCTCACTCTCGTCCAGGTGACGGAGCGTGAACACTGACACCTTGGGCTTCGACGTGCCGACGAGCTTCTCCACGTTGAGCGGCTCGCCATCGAGCCACTTGGTCGCCTGACGGCGGAAGCCGACAAGTGCGCGAGCGACCTTCATGCGGTCCTTCTTGGGGAAGAACTCATCGATCGTAAGGCCGTCGAACTTCTTGAACTCCGCAGGCGGTTCCGACAGAACCGTCGTCCACTGGTCGAGCCCAAGCGACTTGCCCTTCTTCCACGTCGCGGTGAGGATGTCGGTCAGGTACACGTTGGCCGGA
>Ga0315284_10008912_pt1 | contig 14330 bp, 10 predicted proteins | sample YL17G09_16_MG_FD_203696 | JGI IMG/M metagenome (GOLD analysis project Ga0315284, IMG submission 203696) | Sediment microbial communities from Yellowstone Lake, YNP, Wyoming, USA - YL17G09_16 | ecosystem: Environmental > Aquatic > Freshwater > Lake > Sediment | place: USA: Wyoming | collected... | reverse complement strand
TGGCCAGGTGGCTGCCGAAGATGCCGCGGTAGTTGTGGAGTTCGTCGATGACGATGTACTTCAGGTTCTCGAAGAGCTTGATCCACTTCGTGTGGTGGGGGAGGATGCCGCTGTGGAGCATGTCGGGGTTGGTCAGGACGATGTGCCCCTGGGCCCGGATGGCCCGCCTCGCGTCCTGCGGCGTGTCGCCGTCGTAGGTGAAGATCCGCACCTCCGAAGAGATGAGCTTCGTGATATCGTCGAGCTCCGCCCGCTGGTCCTGGGAGAGGGCCTTGGTCGGGAAGAGGTAGATGGCCCGGCTCGACGGGTTGCGCACGATGGCATCCAGGACAGGCAGGTTGTAACAGAGGGTCTTTCCGGAGGCCGTGGGTGTCACGATGACCACGTTCTTGCCCTGCTTGAGGGACTCCCAGGAGCTGCGCTGGTGGGAATAAAGGCGTGAGTACCCTCTTCCCTTCAGGGCGTTGACGACGGCCGGGTCTGCGTCGTCCGGGTAGTCCTCGAACCGGGCCTCCTGGGCCGGGAGATGTTTGACGGCCGTGATGGAGTCGCTCTTTAAGCCCATCTCCTGGAGCGCCTCCAGGCATTTGAGCAGGTCTTCTTCGCGGGACATTTCGCCTCCCAATTCAGGCCTCATTATATCGGGCTTCCGGCGGCAATGTCCAACAAATGAGCGGGATCGCTAATAGAAACGCAAAAAATAATCTGGCATCTGCCTTTAAGCGGCCTGAAGCCGCCCTCACTCCCCCGACCCCCCGGGAACCAGTCCCGTCGGTTCCCCCCATCGAAAAGCCGACGGGTCCCCCCTCCGCTACGGGGGCTTGAGGACGGCATTCAGTGCCGTTCATGCATTGGTACTTCTTTTATTGCGTTCGTATTAAAAAGGGCGAAAGGGGACGGCGACACACCTAAAAATTTGATTGTATGTATTAATCCCCCCAACCCCCCTTGGCTAATCAAGGAGGGAAAAGAATGAGGTCTGTGTCGCCTGAATTATCGATCGAAGGGCCGAGCGGGCACGGATCCCCGACTCCGGGCGTCGGGCCGAATGACGCCGCAGCCTTTAGGCTGCGTTCTTACATAGCGAAGACGCGTCATTAATCAATATCTTAGGGTCTTAGGGGAACGGAGGGAGGTTGAAGACGCGATAATTTTCGAGAGTGCCGGAATCGCTCGGATTTCATATATCTTTTTGTCCTTTTATCGACCGGAGCGCCAAGCTTCAAAACGACGAAGCGGCCGTCAAAACCGATCGTGCCGTATCGGCCCTGCTGCAGAACGGATTGCAGGAGTGCCCTCTCTTTCTCCTCGGCGTAATGCAGGTCGACCATGATATATTCGCAACCTTTATGTGAACCATAGGAAAATATGGAGAAGTCTCTTCGTTGTGAAAAATGCGGGCCCAGGTTTCGGGTTACTGAAATTGAAGCGTCAGGCGGTATTAAATCTTTTGTTTTCCAGAAATTGAGGACCCGGGAGGTTATTTTATATTTGCCGCGGGGGGTGTCTTGGCTGAGGTAGGGTAGTCTCCCCCACTTATTCATCGCCAGCACTGCGTAGACAATCAGGAACGCCGAAATGAATCTGACCCTGGTCTGGTCTTTTATGCCGGCCAGGACTAAAACCGTGGCATAGAATACGAAAGGCAAATAGGCCGATCCATATTGCGTATATACGGAAGTGTACACGGTCGGAAAACTGGCCAGCATAATGGCGGCCAGAGGGAAAATAAAAAGCATGACCGCCCAGCCGCTGAACAGGGGCAAAAACAGCAGGGGATGAAAGACATAGCCTAAGTAATTGATCTTAAGCTGATTGGTCAGTATCTGTCTGATCACCCGTCCGGTGTTGGCCGCGAGATGGGAGATGATCCCACCTGCGGATGAACCCAGGACGGTGTACCGCTCGGCAAAATAAGGATAAGGGGCACCGGTCAGGGCCGGGACCAGAAGGTGGGTATAGGCCTGGAAAGCCGCCAGGCTGAAGGCCATAAGACCAAAACCCAATAAATACCGCCGTTTGGCCAGGACAAGATAAAGCCCGATGAAAATACCGTTGAGCAGGACGTTTTCTTTGACCACAAAAGACAGACCGGTAAACAGCAAAAATAAGCCCATCTTCTTTTCTTCAAGAAAATAGAGCGACCAGAGGATAAGCAGCGGGGCGAAGTCCAGTTCATGAAAATCGCTGAGCACGGGGCCCAAGAACGGTAGATAAAGAAGATAAGCCAGGATCAGGGATAGATTAAGGTAAACAGGAAGGCTTTTCTTCTCAGCCAAAAGGTAGAGGGGCCAGGCGCTCAGGACCAGGACCAGGGCGCTCAAGATCACCAGGACCGTTGGATTGGCCCAGATCAAATACAACGGGATAAACGGGATGAGGATCAGGTTCAGGTGTTCTCCCAGGTAATTGTGGCCGGCCATGTCGGAATGCCAGAAACGGCCGTGCACACTGTTCCAGAATACATTATCGAAATATGACAGATCAAAGGCCCGGGAAAAAAGAGAATAGTGCCGTAAGATACAGATGCCGGTATAGAACAGGGCAAAGAAGACCAAGATCAGAACCAGCCAGCGCCGGCCTTTGATCCGGGCACCGGCAAAATCCAGCAGGCTGATCTCAGCGGCGATACCCAGACAGAACAAGAAAACAAAAAGATGGTCCAGGGTCCAGGGATGGTTGTGGCCTAACCAGTAAAAAACCCCGGCTAAAAAAGGAAAAACCAGCCACGGTGTCGACGCCAGGGCGACTTTTCTCAAGGCCGACGGCCAGGTTAATCCCAGGCGGACTTTTAGCAGCCAGCTGTACACGGCCATTATCAGGACGACCAGGCCCAGGGCCAGCCAGCCGTTGGGCCTGGTATAAACATCCAATCCCGATTTCAGGAACCCAGGATAGGTCTCGGCTGTATTTTTAACAAGTGAGAAGCTATAGACCAAGATGACTGTCGGGGGAAATAGCGCGGCGAAGCTGGCCGGCCATGGGAGCCGAGAGGTCTTGAACGACATGTCAGAGGAACTTATTAAATATTTTTAATATGCCCTGTTTCCAGGCCACTCGGTGCGTAACGCCTTCCTGGGCGACTTCCTGTGATCGCCAATTTCATGGGCTGAAGGATAACGAAAGACTTGGCATTTGTCAAAAAATATTTGGTCGGCGGACCGGCCCGGTCCTGTTTGATGAAATCGTCACAGGGCATGGTACAATGATTTCATGCTCGAAGAGATCCGGGTCAAGAAGGCGGCCCAGCATAATCTGAAACGCATCGACGTCACGCTGCCGAGGAACAGGCTTGTTGTGGTCACCGGTCCCAGCGGTTCCGGGAAATCGTCCCTGGCCTTCGACACGCTGTTCGCCGAAGGCCAGCGGCGCTACATCGAGTGCCTGTCGACCTACGCCCGGCAGTTCATCGAACAACTGGAAAAGCCGGAGGTCGAGTCCATCGAGGGCCTCTCCCCGTCGATCTCCATCGACCAGAAGACGATTTCGACGAACCCGCGCTCGACGGTCGGCACCATCACCGAGATCTATGACCTTTTCCGCCTGCTCTACGCCCGGGCAGGAACGCCCCATTGCCCGAACTGCGGAAAAGAGGTGAGGACACAGACTCCCGACCAGATCCTTGAGCGGGTCCGGTCCTCTTTCCCCGGCCAGGCGGTGAAGGTCCTGGCGCCCATGATCAAAGGCCGCAAGGGGGAATACCACCGCCTGTTCGAGAGACTGAGGAAAAAGGGTTTTCTTCGCGCTCGAGTCAATGGGGTCATCCGGGAACTGGACGAGCCGATCCCCCTGGAAAAGACGCGTGCGCACACGATCGAGGTCCTCGTGGACGAGATCCGGGTCTCTCCGACCTCCCGGATGAGGTTGAAAGAGGCCGTGGCGAAGGCGGTCGAAGTCTCCGGGGGCGAAGTCCTCGTCCTCAACGGATCAGGCCGAGAGGCCTATTTCTCCCTGAGGCTGTTATGCCCGGACTGCGGGATCAGCCTGTCCGAGCTCGAGCCCAGGAATTTCTCCTTCAACAGTCCCTACGGGGCCTGCCCGGCCTGCCACGGTCTCGGCTACAAAACGTCCGAGAACGACTGGGGCGAGGTGGAACTGACGGATGACGTCTGTCCGGCCTGCCAGGGCGCCCGGCTGAAGAAGGAGAGCCTGACGGTCAAGGTCCAAGGCCGGACGATCATCGAGCTCAGCAGCCTTCCCATCGGCCGTTTGAGGGCGGAAATGTCGTCATTTTCCTTTCCCCCCGCCCGTCGTCCGGTGGCCGAAAAGATCGTCAAGGAGATCCTGGACCGCCTCGGGATCATTGAGGAGCTGGGCATGTCCTACCTCCATCTCGGCAGGTCCACGGCCTCACTTTCAGGCGGGGAGGCCCAGCGGGTCAGGCTGGCTGCCCAGGTTGGGGCCAAGCTGAGAGGGGTCCTTTACGTCCTGGACGAGCCGACGATCGGGCTCCACCAAAGGGACAACGGCCGTCTGATCTCTATGCTCAGAGGGCTTCGCGACGAGGGGAATTCCATCGTCATCGTGGAGCACGACGAACAGACCATACGGGCCGCGGATTACATCCTGGACCTCGGGCCCGGCGCCGGCGAAAGCGGGGGATACAAGGTCGCGGAAGGGACGCTCCCCGAGATTCTGGCCTCGCCGGGCTCGCTTACGGCCCAATACCTTCGGGGCGAGAGGTCCGTTCCCGTCCCCGTAAAACGGCGGGAGCCGAAGGACTGGCTGACCATCCTCGAGGCCAGGGAACATAACCTCAAGGGGATCGACGTCCGGTTGCCTCTATCCGTCATGACGGCCGTCACCGGGGTCTCCGGATCGGGCAAGAGCACGCTCGTTCATGACATCCTCTACAAGAGCCTGCTCCATTCCATCTACAGGGGCGGACATAAGGTGGGGGCCCATGCCGGGATGAGGGGCGCGGACCAGATCGACAAAGTCATTTCCGTCGACCAGAAGCCCATCGGCCGGACCCCGAGGTCCAATCCCGCTACTTACACGGGGCTGTTCACGGCCCTGCGGGACCTCTTCGCGAGGACCCCCGAGGCCCGGTCGAGAGGTTACTCGTCGGGGCGTTTCAGCTTCAATGTCCAGGCCGGCCGCTGCGAGGAATGCCGGGGAGCCGGGGTGAGGAAGATCGAGATGCACTTTCTCCCGGATGTCTTTGTCACCTGCGACCGCTGCGGCGGGAAGAGGTATAATAAGGAGACCCTGGCCGTGACCTACAAGGGGAAAACGATCGCTGACTTCCTGGCGATGACGGTGGATGACGCTTATGAATTCCTCAAGGCCCAGCCCATCCTGAAACGCAAGCTTGCCACCCTGAAGAGGGTGGGCCTGGGCTACATCCACCTCGGCCAGTCCGCCCCGACCCTCTCCGGAGGGGAAGCCCAGCGCATCAAGCTGACCAAGGAGCTGGGACGAAAGAGCACGGGGCGGACCCTTTATCTTCTCGACGAGCCGACGACCGGGCTCCATTTCGATGACGTCCGAAAGCTCCTTGAGGTGCTTTCCGAACTCGCCGGACTGGGCAACACCGTCCTTATCATCGAGCACAACCTTGAAGTCATCAAGTTTTGCGACTATATTATTGACCTCGGCCCGGAAGGGGGCGAAGAGGGCGGGTGGATCGTGGCCCAGGGGACCCCCGAGGACGTCGCCGCGGCCCAAGGCTCGCACACGGGCCGTTTCCTGAAGAAGGCGCTCGCTCCGGGCGCCGCCGGGAGGCAGCATGGGATTTAAGGACATCGCCGGCAACAGCCGTGTGAAGAAGATCCTGAGGACGGCCTTAGAGAGGCACAGGGTCCCGAATTCGCTGTTGTTATGCGGCCCCGAAGGCGTGGGGAAGACGGCGATGGCCATGACCCTGGCCAAGGCCCTGAACTGCAAGGCGGGGAGAGACGACGCCTGCGAAGAATGCGAGTCCTGCAAGGCCATCGAGGCCGGAAGATTTCCTGACGTCCTGGGGATTGCCCCCGAAAAGGACATTATCAAGATCGAACAGATGCGGTTCATCAAGCAGTTTGCCCACCTGAAGCCTTTTTCGGGGACGAAAAGGGTGTTTATCGTCGAACAAGCCGATAAAATGAACGATGAATCAGGCAACTCGCTGCTCAAGGTCTTGGAGGAGCCGCCGTCGTTTACCCATATCATCCTGGTCACGTCCAACCTTTTTCGAATCCTGCCGACCATCCGGTCACGATGCCAGGTCCTGGGTTTTTCCACGATCGGCAGGGAGGAAATCGAGCGGATCCTCGTTGAAAAGGGCTATCCCGGAGAACGGGCGAAGCTCCTCTCGATCATCGTGGGGGGCAATTTGGAGGAAGCCAGGGGTCTAGATTGGGATGAGGTCCGGAAAAGGAGGCAGTCCGCCTGGGAGCTCTTTCTGTCCCTTCTCGGGGGGAAGGGGTCCGTGGACTTTCTTTCCGCCTATGTCTTCCAAAGGCGCGCCGCGGCCAAGGACGAGTTCGAGAAAACAATGGAGTTGTTCGCGTCGTTCTGCAGGGACATCATCCTGATCAAGGAGCATGGGGAAAGCCGGTACCTCCTCAATCCCGATCTTGAGGAGGCGCTCAGGAGTGCGGAAGGGGGATGGAGCCTCGAAAGGATCCAGGATTGTCTGGCCCGCACCGATTCCGTCCTGTCGGGCCTTTCGGGGAATCGAAACCTGAACCTGAACCTGCAGGCCGCGGTCTATTATTCAAATTTCGGGGAATGGAACCATGTCTGAAATCATCTGTTTGCTCTCTGAAACAACGGGAAAGATCATCCGCGCCAGAAGGGGCGACCTGTCCTTGAGCCGCGGGGACCACTGTGTTGTCGAATCGGACCTGGGCGGGGATCTGGGCGTCGTCATCGACGACGTGAGCCCGGTCTGCAAGAATCCCCGGGCTGCGGAACGGGCCGTTCTGGTCATCCGGAAGGCCACGGAGGAGGACCTGAAGAAGTTCCGATGGCTCAGGGAAAAGGAGGACGGGGCGTTCGAGTTCTGCCTCCAGCGGATCCGGGCGCGGAACCTGCCGATGAAGCTTGTCTCCGTGCGCTATTTCTTCAACGAGAAGAAGGGGATCTTCTATTACACGGCGGACGGCCGGATCGATTTCCGTGAGCTCGTCAAGGACCTGGCCAAGGAGCTGAAGATGCGGATCGAGATGCGCCAGGTCGGCGTCCGGGACGAGGCCAAGATGATCGGAGGCCTGGGGACGTGCGGCCGGGTCCTCTGCTGCTCCTCGTTCATGAAGACATTCGAGCCCGTCACCATCCAGAAGGCCCGCAGGCAGCAGATTGTCATCAACCCGACAAAGATCTCGGGCTTGTGCGGACGATTGATGTGCTGTCTGGCCTTCGAGGACCAGAGCAAGGGCCGGCTCTACATCGAAGAAGACGACGACCAGCTGATCGAGGATTAATAAGTAGGGGTCAAACCTACTCTTTTGACAAAAGGTGTCAAAAGAGTAGGTTTGACCCCTACTTGTCAGTTGGCGGGATTGACTGTGAACTGGACCCGGCTGGAGACGGCGATGAGGGTTCCTTGCTTGGAGAACGCCTTGACCTGCCAGGAATATCTCTGGCCGGCGACCATCCTGGACTTGACGTCGTCGGGCAGGGAGACCGTGTTGTCCGTGGTTGAGGTCTTCCAAAGGAGCTTGGCGTTGTAGATGGAGACCTGGTATTCGACGTCCTCGCCGAGCTTCTTCCACTCGAAGTAGGCGGGGACGGCATTGATGTCGATGACCGGGGAGATCAGGGTCAATGAGCCGCCGCGGACGGTTTCGTCGCCGTTCATGACAAACTCCGGGGCCGTGTCGCGAAGAAGGGGGGTGACGATCAGGACCGCGACGAGCAGGGCTGCGGCCGCTCCGGCCAGCACCCACTGTTTGGGCGTGAAGAAAGCGAAGACCCGATCATGCCAGGCGGCCGTCCGGGTTTCGATCGCCGGCCGCTCTTCGGCGGCGAAGACCGATCTCTCCCGCTTCAGGACGCTGATGACCTCGTCCCTCTCGGCCATCTTCGCGAAGCAGGAAGTGCAATTGAAATAATGCTCTTCGAATTCATTCCGTTCGCCTTCCCCCATCCGATTGAGAAGGTATCGGTCGATCAAGCCCTCATACTTGCATTCGGTCATTTTCTTCACCTTTCCTTGATTTCAACCTTTTAGTCGCTCCGGGAGGGGGGAAATGGAAAAGAAATTTACTTTTTCAGGTTCTTTTTGATCAGCTTCAGGGCGTAATTGACCCGTTCGCTGACCCTTTGGGGAGGGATGCCCAGCCGCCTGGCCACCTCCTCCCTGGGCATTTCCTTATAATAGTATAGGTAGAGGACCTCCCGAAACTTCGGCTTGAGGCCCTTGACGGCTTCGGCGATCTGTTCGGCCCGCTCCCGGTTCTCGACGGTCTCATGGGGGTCCGGGAAAGCGCTCGGCTCGGGGGCGTGCCTCAGGACCTTCGTCTTCTGGCGGATGTGGTCGACGATCCGCCGGCTGGTGATGGTGTAGATGAAGGTCCCTATGGAAGACTCCCCCCGGAACTCGCCGTTTTTGACCTTTTCAATGACCTGGGTGATGATCTCATCGGCGACGTCCTCCCAGTCCGGGGTGGCCCCCCCCAGGGCCTTCCTGACCCGGAAGGAGACGACGGGCCTGTATTTGAGGACAAGCTCGTCCAGGTCAATCGCTGGTCGGCTGTTGTTCACAGGCGTATTATATCGGCACGTAGGCGGCTTGACAAGCCGCGAATTTATCAATCTTGTGGTGGCTTTCCCGACTAATCCTATGCTTGATGAAAGGATGGAAGCGTCATGATCCAGGTTGCCGCCAGAAAAAATCCCGCTGAACCCGCCTATCTTGTCGTCAAGAACGAACAGGAGTTCTACTCTTATATCGAAGGCCGGCTCAGGGACGAGGGTTTCGAGCTCCTCGAAACCAGCCCGGGGGTGGGCTGGTCGCAGTGCCTGAGCGCCCAGGCCTGCTCAGGATGACCGGTGCCATGCGCGCGGCTTCGCTGGACAGGGAAAGGCGCCTCGTTCTCGAGGATCCCAAAGGCCTGCGGACCTATTTCTATCCGAACCTGACACCCTGGGAGTACGATCATATCTCCTGCCTGCGGAAGACCGGCTTGGAGACTCCGCCGGGGGACCGGGGCCTCGACCTCGCCTCCGATCAGGCTTCCCGGTTCTCCCGGATCGTTTTCGCGGGGGAGATCCTGAATGACCCGGATCGGCATTGTGAACCAGCCTCCTGTGATGAGCGTTTCACCTTGGGGCGGGATTGGCCGGATGGCCGGCTCTTTTTCAATTCGGGCTTCTTCGATTCGATCGCGGCGGCCGACCGCCATGAGGGCACTCCGGGGCATTCCCGGTTCGTCGCCGTATACTCCGTCCTCCTGGCCGGGGCCCTGGGCATTCGGGACGCCCATGCCTTGAGGTGCATGGAGAGGGGGGCCCTCCTCCATGACATCGGGAAGATCGGCATTCCGGCGGCGATCCTGAACAAGGTCGGACGATTGACGACCATCGAAAGGGAGAGCATCAGGGACCACCCCGTCCTCGGCTACAGGATGATCGAGGAGTTCGGCTTTCTGAAAGAGGCCGCGGAGATCGTCCTCTGCCACCACGAACGGTTCGACGGCCGAGGCTATCCCCGCGGGCTGGCGGGCGAAGAGGTCCCGCTGGGGGCCAGGGTCTTTGCCCTGGCCGACACCCTGGACGCCATCACCTCGGACAGGCCCTACCGCCGGGGAAGGAGTTTCGAGGAGGCGTTCCGAGAGATCGAGCGCTCGAGCGGCAGCCAGTTCGATCCGCGGATCGTGGACGGCTTCATGTCCGTTCCCCGGAGGACATGGGAAAAGGCCAAGGCCGAAACCCGGGGATCGTTGCGGCCGACGCCCATCCTCTAGGCCGCATCCCCGCGGCCCGGCGATCAGTCCCTTCTCTCTTTGGTCCGTTCCTTGTCCCTCAGGTAGGCCTTGGCATCGACCAGGACCTCCCTCGCCTTGCTTCCCTCGGAGGGACCGATGATCCCTTCCTGCTCCATCTGGTCGATGATCCGGGCCGCCCGAGCATAGCCGAGCTTCAGACGGCGCTGCAGGTAGGACGCGGAGGCCTGGCTGGTGAGAAGGACGAGCTCGAGGGCCTTCTCGTAGAGTTCGTCCTTTTCGCCGTATCCCTCCCAGAGCTGGTCGGCGTCGCCCTTGACCGCCTGGACGATGCGCTCGTCGTATTCGGGAGTGCCCTGCTCCTTGACGAACTTGACGAGCCTTCGGACCTCGGGGATGGAGATGTAGGCGCAGTGGAGCCTTATCAGTCGGGGGAAGTTGGGCGGGAGGAAGAGCATGTCGCCCAGCCCCAACAGCTTGTCCGCTCCCCCCGCGTCGATGATGATCCGGGAATCGATCTTGGAGGGAACGCGGAAGGCTATGCGGCAGCCGAAGTTGTTCTTGATGGTGCCCGTGATGACGTCGATGGAGGGGCGCTGGGTCGCCATGACCAGGTGGATGCCGACCGCCCTGGCCAGCTGGGCCAGCCGGGTGATGCTGCTTTCGACCTCCTGGGCGCTGACCATCATGAGCTCGGCCAGCTCGTCGATGATGATGACGATATAGGGCAGAGGTTTGAGGGTCTGCTTCTCCTCCTCGGTCAGCTTCCCCTTCTTCTCCTTGATGAGCTGCTCGATGACCTTGTTGTACTGGACGATGTCCCGGACCTTCATCTGGCCGAGCTTCCTCAACCGCTCCTCCATCTTCCGCACCGCGTCGAAGAGGATGATCCCGGCCTTCTTGGGATCATTGATGACCGGGCAAAGGAGGTGGGGGATTCCCTCGTAGATCGAGAACTCCAGCCGCTTGGGGTCGATGAGGATGAGCTTGACTTCTTCGGGCGTGGCCTTGTAGAGGAGGCTGGCGATCAGGGCGTTGAGGGCGACGCTTTTTCCGGTCCCCGTGGCCCCGGCGATCAGGAGGTGGGGCATGACGGCCAGGTCCGTGATGTAAACTTCGCCGTGGACGGTCTTTCCCAGGGCGAAGGTCAGCTTCGACGGCGAGTTGAGGAACTTCTCGGACTGGATGATGTCCCGGAGCTTGATGACCTCCCGTTTGTTGTTGGGGATCTCGACACCCAGGGACGATTTGCCCGGGATCCTTTGGATGCGGACCGATTCCGCCTCGAGGGCCAGGGACAGGTCCTCGGTCAGGTTGGCCACCTGGGCGACCTTGATGCCCGGGTCGGGGAACAGCTCGTAGGTTGTGATGACGGGGCCGGGGTGGTACTCGCGGACCTCGCCGGCCACGCTGAACTCCTTGAGCTTGTCCTCGATCCGGCGCTTTTTCTCGTAGAGCTCGTTCTTGTCGATCTTCTCCGACGGCTTGCCGAGGTCGAGAAGGCTGAATGGCGGGTAACTATAATCGCCCTTCTTCCCCAGGTTGGGAAACAGGAGGTTCTCGGCCGGAACCTTGGGAGTGGCCTGGGTCGGGGCGCGCTCCTGCCTGGATTTTTTCTTTACTTCCTTGCGTTCGTCGGCCGTTTCGCCGGCGTATTTCTTGTTGACCTTTTCCCTCATCTTCTCCCGTTCCTTTGCCTTTTGATAGCTGGTGACCTTGATCCGGACGTCTTTAAAGGCGGAATCGAACGCCTTCTCAAAGAGGTGGACCGTCCGGGCTAGGGACCACCGGGTGGAGAACAGAAGGAAGAGGACGAACGCCGAGGCGAGCAGGATGAGCGAACCGGCAGCGCTCAGGTAGCGCACAAGGAGCGAGGACACGAGGTCGCCCAGGATGCCGCCGGCTTGGATCTCGGCCTTTCCCCAAGGGAAGTTCGCCAGGAGGAGGAAGATAAGGGGGCAGAGGATCAAGACGAGAAGAAGGACCCCGCCGGTCCTCAGGAGCAGTTTTCTCCCCCCCCGGGGCAGGATGGTCTTGACGCCGACATAACCGAAGGCGAGGGGCAACAGGAACGCGACGAGCCCCATGAACTGGAGGATCGCTTCCGCGAAATAGGCGCCCACGCGTCCCGCGTAATTGTGGATTTTGTGGCCGGCCGGCGGGATGTTGGCCCAGGAGGGGTCGCGCGAGTCATAGCTCGTCAGGCAGATCATGGAAAAAACCGCGAAAGAAATCATGAGAACGGCCGTGATCTCCGCGGCCCGGCCCGCCTTGGGCTTTCCGGCCTTCGGCGCCCGGCCGTTCTTCTTATACGGGTCCTTCATCGCTCGGATTATATCACAAACTCACTTCGGGGAATCGTCCGCCGGGTCGGATGGCGGTCCCTCGACCAGATCGAGCCGGAGAAGAGACACGAAGTATTCATAGCGGCTCGCCGCTTCGATGTCCAGGTCGCTGTATCTTTGCGGGTTGTGGAAGGGTGAGTAAGGGAGCGCGGCGATGAACCGGAAGTTCCCCGGGGTTTCTCCGAGTTCCTTCCGGTAGATCCGGCAACTCCGGAAACGGAAAGGATCCGTGATCTTGGGGCTGTGGCTCCAGGTCAGGTAATTGATGTTCCGGCCGGAGAGCAGGGACCGTTCTATGGACCGGCTGACCGTGACGCTCTGGGGCGGGAATGGGACGTTCCGGATCTCGTTCCACCAGGCCTGGGTCATGACCTCGTATCCGCGCTCATTGGGATGGACATCGTCCGAAAGGAGGGCCCTCCAGCCGCCTTCGGGTTCCGGGAAGTTGAAGTATGTTTCAAACATGTCGACGAAGGGCAGTTTGAGATTCTGGGCGATCCTGCGGATGTTGTCGTTGATGCCGTTGATCCGCTCCCGGTAGATCCCCGCGTCCCAGCGCCAATCCTTCCTGGGGATGATGGTCGCGAGGACGGGGAGCGCGCGAAGGTCCAGGACCTTCCGGACCATCTGCTCGATATTGAAGGCGGTCGCGTCGACCGAGACCTCCAGGGAGATTACGTCGTTCGTCCCCTCCATCAGGAGGAGGTAGCGGGCCGAGTGCAGCGCGAGGACGTCGCTCATCCGGCCGAGGCCGTTCAGCGTGGTATCGCCGGGAACGCCTTCGTTGACGACTTCGGACGGGCCGAAGTTCTCGTTGAGCAGGGCTTCGAGCCTGGGAACATATCCCAATTCGGGGGCTGCCTGCTCGTCGATGAAACCGTATGTGATGCTGTCACCGAAGGCGATGTACTTGTTCTCGTCGAGGGCCTCGCCGGGGCCGTCCGGGGCCGGCGGCGGGACGAAGGTCCCCAGGGCGTTGAGTTCCTGGAAGGCCAGGCTCTTTGAGACGACGGCGTCTCCGGATTGCCAGGAGAAGATGAGCCGGCCGTCCCGGACGAAGGCCCTCGGATCGGTGATCACCCGGCCTGGTCCGCCGGCGACCTTGAGCTCCGGGCCCCAAACACCGGCTTCCATGAACCTGGCGTGAACGGCGCCGCTCCGTCCGGACCGGCTCCAGACGACGACGGGGCCGACGCCCCGAAGAAAAGCGAGGGTTGGGAACGCGTCCGCATCCCGGTTGTCCGTGAGTTTCTCCTCTCCGGACCAGGCGCTTCCGTTCCATCGGGCCCAATAGATCTCGTAATCCTCTCCGTCGTAAGCAGACCAGACGAGCCAGGGCCGGCCCGCCGGATCCGCGGCCGCGTCCAGGTAGAGGTGGGGGACAGCGTTCGTCGCGTTGAGTCGCGCGGCCGGGGACCAGTTCGCTCCGTCGAAACGGCTGAAGAAGATCTCGTCCCTGCCGAGTTCCCTTCCCGTCCAGAAAACCCAGGGCCCTTCGGGCCGGCTTGCGATCACCCGGACGCCGGATGCCGACAGGAGGGTCGGCGGGCTGACGATCCAAGTCCTGCCGGTCCCGGCATCCCGGACCGAGACCCGGAAGGCACCCCCGGAATGATGGACCCAGGCGATCCAGGCCGAGTTCGACGGGCTGAAGTCGAAATCGGGCGAGAAAGCCATTCCCCGCGGGGTGGGCACGAGGTCCCTCTCCGGCAGGCCGCTCTCCCTGACACGGCCGAAAAACAGGGCGTTCCCCCGCGGGCCTTCTTCGACCCAGAGGGCCCAGAGAGATCCGTTCCGGTCTTCCTTGAGCCTCGGGGAAACAGGCCTTTCGGCGGCAGCCGCCAGGAGGACCGGAAAGATGGAAACCAGGACTGCGAACCTTAAAACTTTCATATACTGGTCAATATATCACAGGCGAAAAAAAAGCAAAAACCGTCAAGTAGGGGTCAAACCTACTCTTTTGACAAAAGATGTCAAAAGAGTAGGCTTGACCCCTACCTCTTACGGCATCTTTTTGAGAAGGAGTTTCCAGATGTATTCCCGGGGGACGCCCAGGAACATGTCCCTCCACGGCCTGTCACAGCCGGAGCAGGGCTTGAGGTCCGCGATGTCG
>Ga0315284_10008911_pt1 | contig 14330 bp, 15 predicted proteins | sample YL17G09_16_MG_FD_203696 | JGI IMG/M metagenome (GOLD analysis project Ga0315284, IMG submission 203696) | Sediment microbial communities from Yellowstone Lake, YNP, Wyoming, USA - YL17G09_16 | ecosystem: Environmental > Aquatic > Freshwater > Lake > Sediment | place: USA: Wyoming | collected... | reverse complement strand
CCGGACTATACTACCAGGGCTATCATTGGCCTAAGGCGCCGAATGAATAGGAATTGATTTGGCTAATTAAGCTTTCTCGGCTAGTTTCAGGACAAAGATTTGGTTATTGTATGATTATTTGGGTTCCACAGTATTCGCATTTCACCGATGTCTGCCCTTTGAAGATCTCCTGTGTGTACGGCGCATCGCAGTGGGTACAGCGGACAACTTTGATCGCAGGCGTTACGTTGGATGGGATGCCTCTGATTTTGGCGATGTCTCTCTCTGCTTCTCCGCCGATGATGTAATTGAAGAACCTGCTTATGACATCGGCTTCCCACCCTTTAACGTCAAAAGATGTTTCTTCTACTCTACATTCTGGTTTAAACTTAACATATTTAACGATAATTTAATTATACTTTTTCCTCATTGGTTCTGACACATTTTCGGTCTTATGAAAAGCTGATTCGCGAAACTTTGCCTTTACTCGGCACGCCTTATGTGGAGATGGTTGCGGTGATGGCTAAGTATAATCCGTTTGGTGAGAGAGCGGGGATGAAGAAGGTTACTGAGCAGGAGCCTTCGAGGGAGATTTTACGGGTTTCCAAGGTCCTTCAAGAGGTCGAGTTCAATGTTCAGCTGCTTGGAAGCGGGAACTGTTCTCCAGAAACTTCAAGGATTCAATGCTGATGACCTGGAAAGGGTTAGGGAGGCCTTCATTAAAGCCGACCATCCACGCTTCTTCAAGTTTTTCAGCTCAGGGCTTCCATTCGGGCATATGGGGGATTACGAGAAAAAGGTGAATGCTGCAACCTTAGAGCAGCTTGCAGGACTCATCAAGATCTGCGGTTTCCTGATGCAGACGAAGGTCTATCTATTTTGGACTAAAGCACCTCGATAATTTTCAGACAAGCAGTATTCACCATTTTCATGGATTTTTTCGTTTCCTCGTACAATATCACGAATTTACAGGATAGAAGCTGAATTCACACAACTTTTAAGTTCTGAACGATTCATATTCCGTGGCGTGTGGAGTGGAAACAAGCGAGTGGCCTCTTCAACTCTTGAAAAAATGCAGTTTGTTACAACGAAACCATTGCGCGTTCAGCGTTACAGGGAGAAATGAGGACTAATGAGCCTCCGGGATCTCGACCTGAAAAATGCTTATGATTCGGACACTGACAATATCTTGGTTGATTTCTACTCTCCTGCGTTGGCTGTTTCTATTCGCTATGCCCGGCTAACAGGTTTTTTCTCTTCAACCAGCCTTGCTGCTGCTGCAAAAGGAATCTCCGGACTAATCCTGAACGGGGGGAGCATAAGGCTAATCACTGGAGCGACCTTTCAAGAGCAGGACATAATCGCGATTAGAGAAGCGATTGATAATCCAGAAGGAGTGCTGGAGAGGACGATGCTGAGGGAACTTGACAATCTTGAAGATGAATTCGTTAAGGACCATGTCCGAGCCTTAGGGTGGATGGTGGCCAAAGATAGGCTAAAGATTAAGGTGGCTCTTGTTCTTGGTCACAATGGTTGTCCCCTTGAACCAAAAGACGCCCACAAACAAGGAATTTTCCATCAAAAAGTAGGCATTCTTGAGGACATAAACGGAAATCGAATTTCTTTCAGCGGTTCAGATAACGAAAGTGCCATGGGATGGCAAAGCAACATAGAAGAATTCAAAGTATTCAGGAATTGGATTGAAGCTGAAAAAGATTACTTTGAAGCAGACTTATCGAAGTTCAACAAATTCTGGCAAGCGAACGCCAAAAGGACGAGGATTATCGACATACCCAAGGCAATAGAGGAGAGATTGATTGAGATTGCTCCTAACACTATCGAAGAATTAGATCTGGACAAATGGATTCGAGGCAATAAGCGTGTTGCAGGTATTGGACTCAGAGACTATCAGAAGGAAGCTGTTCAAAGTTGGCTAAAAAATGAGAAGAAAGGAATTTTTGAGATGGCCACAGGAACGGGCAAAACCATCACGGCATTAAGTTGTCTCGACCGCATTTTTATGGAAGAGAGCAATATAGTCACAATCATAAGCAGCCCTTTTGTTCATCTAGGTGAACAATGGCTTAAAGAGTCCAACAAATTTGGCATTGATGGCGAAAAGCTCATTGCTGACAGCAGCCAAAGCAAATGGAAAGACAAAATGGTCGACGGCATTCTTGACGTCGAAAATGGCGTGAGCCAAAGGCTACTAATATTCACAACTCATAACACTTTTTCCTCGAACGACTTTATCAACATAATTAAAGAAAGCAAGAAGAGAGCGCAAAACCAAAAACTGTTTTTAATTGTTGACGAGGTACATGGCATAGGCGCTCCAGAGAGAAGATTAGGCCTAATTAATGAATATGACTACAGATTGGGCTTAAGTGCTACTCCAAAAAGGTGGTTTGACCTTGAGGGCACTGACAGAATTTTTGAATACTTTGGGGACGTTGTCTTTGAATTCTCATTAAAGAAGGCCATAGACGCTGGATACTTGACTCCTTACATATACAAACCTCATTTCACTTCTCTCACACAAGAAGAATTGGAACGTTACGAGGCTGAGACTCGCAAAATATCCAGAGCATACTATTGCAGCAAGAACGAAGACGAAAAAGACGAGGTGTACACTTTGCTTTGCATAAAAAGACAGAAAATAATACGAAATGCCAGCAATAAGCTCGTTGTTTTCAAAGAGATATTAAACGAAATTCATGAGGTAAAATATTGCCTTGTTTACTGTTCGCCTCAACAGATCAGAAACGTTCAGGATATTCTTAACAGCAAAAATGTCATTCAGCATAAATTCACAGAGAGTGAAGGGACCAGAGCTGACGAAAAATTTGATGGAATCTCAGAAAGGGATTTCCTGATTAAGCAGTTCTCTTTAGGAATTTATCATGCTTTGGTCTCAATGAGATGCCTAGATGAAGGTGTAGATGTGCCTCCGGCTCGTTTAGCAATTATGCTTGATAACTCGGGAAATCCAAGGGAGTATATACAGAGGAGAGGCCGAGTCCTAAGGAAATTTCCGGGGAAGACAAATGCAGTTATCCACGACATCATTGTGGAGCCCGTGTTGAAACCCAACATTTCGAGGGAGCTAGGAGACCTCGAAAGGAAAATCATAGCGAAGGAACTGGAGAGATATAGGGACTTCGCAAGCTCAGCAGAAAATGCGACTGAATGTTTGAAAACAATGGAGAATGTTGAGGCCAAATATGGAATATAGGTGAGAAATTGTCAAATGTGAATAAAAGAATCATCGATACAATCGAAGGGAGCAACTTTCCTAAAGAAATCAAAGATTTGCTTAAAACGCTACTAAACATAGAGCTGAGGAATTTCCAAAACAAGACGTTTCTTTACGGAAAAGATTATGATCGCGTAATTAAGGAACTTGCAGAATCGTGGCGTCGCAGGGAGGGACAATGATGGACTTAGATTGCATACGGATGAAAAACTTCCGCCAGTACATGGATGTGAAAATAGAGTTTGCCCGCGATCCTGCAAAGAATTTTACCATAATTCAAGGAGTAAACGGAGCCGGAAAGACTAATCTTCTCAATGCCATAACTTGGTGCCTTTTCGGAGACGAACTTCATGTAGATACCAAATACAAAGGTTTACCAATCGTGAATACGACTGCACTCAATCAGAGTACTGATAATACATTCGAGGTCAAGGTTGAGATACAGTTCATCGAAAAAGACGGCAACAAAATTGTGGTGACACGCGCTAACCAATACAAGAAAAAAGAAAATGGGGAGGTTGTTGAGGTTCCCTATCCTCACTCTTTAGCTGTTATGCAACAAAGAGGAAGGGATTGGATAGGACCCATCTATGGTGATGACGCCCAGTACATTATAAACAATCGTATTCCTCCTACTATAGAGGAGTATTTCTTTTTTGACGGAGAAAGAATGGATGACTACTTCAAGGAGAATACTGGTAAAGAGATAAAGGAAGCAGTGTTTCAAATCTCACAACTTGAACTCTTTGAAAAGCTCATCGATCATCTGACAGCAAGACGAACTGATTTTCTCAAGGCAGCCAGAGGGCTAAGCTCTAGGGCTGAGGAGATAAGTGAACTACTGCAGCTCCATACTCGCTCCTTGGAGACAGACAAGAAGATCCTGGAAGAACTCATACAGAAGAAATCCGAAGCCGAGCAGTTGGAGAGAGATTATAGTGAGAAGCTCAAGAATTCGTCTCTAGAACATATCCAGCAGCTTGAAGACCAAAGAGATGCATTGAACTCAGATATTTCAGATACGGAACGTCAAATCGCGGAAATCGAAGACGAGAGACTGCAACTGTTACACAAAGCTATGCCCATCATTCTCTCATATAATGCGCTTTTAAGAACTAAAAGCATGATTGATGGAAGACGAGAAGCAGGATTGATCCCACCCCTTTTCCAAAGGATATTCATTGAGAGCCTCTTGAAAAAGGAAAAATGTATCTGCGGAAGCGATATCTCGGGAAAAGATGAATACTCAACAACGCGGCGAAAAAGAGTGGAAACTTTTCTTGAGAGCAGCCAGCTTTCAGAAAAAAGCAACGAACTCATTGAATCCAATACTCTCATAAGGAAAATGATGGAGAACGTTGCTAACTTCCCAGAACTTGTTATTGAAATGAATAGAAAGCTGAAAGGCTTAGAGGAAATAAACGAAGGAAAAGAGCAAAAAATAAGGAAAATTGAACAGGAGATAAAGCAGAGTAACGTGGAGAACATCAAACTATGGGAGCAAGAACGTGAGAAATATTCCAAAGAAAAGGAGCACTTCGTAGGTGAAGTAGCAAAAATTCAAACGCAAATGGAAAAGCGACGAAAAATCATGAGTGCATGCAATTCCGAACTTAAGCATGAGTTGGAGAAAGAAACGAAACACAAATCCCTTTTAGAAGTTTTGGCATTTTGTGACGAAGGAATGAAAAGCGCCCAACAAGTCATGGATACGATAATGATAAATGTCAAAGAAGAAATCGAGAAGAAAACTAGTGAACAATTTTTGGCTTTGATATGGAAAAAAGACACTTACACGGCGGTGCGAATAGATGACGATTACAATATCTCAGTTCCACATATCTCTGGCAGAGAGGCATTAGGAACACTCTCAGCTGGAGAAAGACAAGTGTGTGCTTTATCTTTCATGACAGCACTAAACAGCGTCTCAGGATTTGAGGTCCCAATCATAATTGACACGCCGCTTGCAAGGATTTCGTCTGAACCTAGTAGAAATATTGCCCGAAATCTTCCAAACTATCTTCAAAACAAACAAGTCACCTTACTTGTGACGGAAAAAGAGTACACACCAGAAGTTAAGAACGAGCTATCGGGAAGAGTTGGAATGACTTACATAATCAATGTTACTGAAAAGGAACAAGGAAACCTCGCTGAGGTGAAACTGTTAGAATGACAGAAAAAAAGAAAGTTGACAGAGTCTATGTTGATAGAAAAGACCTTGCTGATTTTAATAGGCTAAAAGAAAAAGACAGCCCTTTTTCAAATTGTCAAAACAAAGACATATTCTTAGCTGCCTTAGTCGTTGGATACCACGAAGGCGGCAGAATACCACTCAAAAACAGAGAAGGCTATTTCAGAACTGAATATTTGACAGACGAGGAACGAACTCTAATAAAAGCAGTTGCGATTGCGACAGAGGGCGACCTAAATGTTTTGCTGGATGAGCAAAAAATCTACTCAATTGCTGAGGAGTATGTAACAGGAGGCATATCACTTCTCAAGGCTAGGGTCTTCAGTGATGAGTATGGTTCATATGTGAAGAAGCTTGAAAGCGACTTGCTCAGAACATATGAGAAGGTGGTCCAGATTCAACCAAAGAAGACGGAAACGCTGGAATCCGTCGAGGCTATTCCGATAGTTGATTTGATTAAGAATGGTGAATCAAACGCAGTTGAGTTTAAGGCGTCATTAGCATGGGACTATAAGAGGCAGCAATTAAGTAAGGAACTGAAAGTAGTTGTGGCGAGAACCGTTTCTTCTTTTATGAACTCAAACGGTGGCATTCTTCTAGTAGGAGTTGGGGATGACGGAACCGTCTTAGGACTGGAAAAGGACCTTAAGCTTTACAATAGTCATGATGAGTTTGAACGTACATTTACAAACGCAGTGAATACATACCTCGGAAAACTATATGGGGCGTATGTGAACATGAAGTTCCATAAAATTGAAGACAAAGAAATTGCTGTTGTTATCGTCAAGAAATCTCCACACCCGGTCTATGTTACATGTGACGGCAAGGAAACGTTCTTTATTCGTTCAGGTAACACTTGTCAACAGCTTGAACTGAGTGAGGCAAATCTATACATCAAGGACCACTGGCCTAGCCCTCAATAGATGCTTATGGCTCCCTCTTTGGTAATTCCTGAAACGTATTCAATTACATTGCTGACACTAGAAAATTTCTTTCTTGTATCTTTTCCTAAAGATAAACGAGTTCAGGGTCTACAATCAGAAACGGCAGAATATCTTAATTTTGCATGCTTGGTGTCACATAGAAGTTGTGAATAATCCTGTTTTGGTCTATTGGCAAATCACATTCTTGTGTGGCAAAGATTTAAAATCCCTCCCACTGAATACCTTACGATCGGGAAAATGGCAGACAGGCTAGGTGGAGATCGTGAAGGCTAAACACGTGCTCTTGGTGGAACCAAAATATTACTCAAAGTATCCGCCTTTGGGATTGCTTAAACTCTCTGCGTATCACAAGAATCTTGGCGATACGACTGAGCTTGTTCAAGGAACAACAATTCCCAATTGCGAACCCGACATAGTTTACGTTACAAGCCTCTTTACGTGGGCCTGGCATCCAGTGTGGGAAGCTGTCCAATTCTATTTAGCGAAGTTTCCTGATGTAGAACTTTGGTTGGGAGGACTGTATGCGTCACTAATGCCGGAGCATGCGGCTTTGAGTGGAGTGAATCCAAAACGAATTTTTGAGGGAATATTCACCGAAGCTGAGTGTTTCTGTCCAGATTACAGCTTGGTGCCTGAATGGAATGAAAAAGCAAAGGCAAGTATAGTTTTTGCTTCAAGAGGTTGCATAAGATCATGCACTTTCTGCGGTGTTTCGCGCATTGAGGGTAAGCTTAACTCAGAAAAGAGTAGCATTAAAGACTTAGTCTGGCCAGAACACAAACGGGTCATTTTCTTTGACAACAACTTTCTGGCAAGCTGTGCATGGGAAAGCGTTTTGTTAGAGGTTCAAGAGCTTGGCCTTGCAGTCGATTTTAATCAAGGATTAGATGCAAGGCTTATCACAGACCGCGTTGCCAAAAAAATTACCGAAGTCAAAATCGATCGCTTCGTCAGACTTTCGTATGATACGTTGGATGTGGGTCCTTCCGTCAAAAAAGCAATTGAACTTTTGATATCCCGAGGAATTGATGGAAGAAACATTCTTGTTTACGCTCTCTACAACTTTACTGATAGCCCACAGGATCTTTTCATACGCATCAAAAATATATTAAGTTGGGGTGCTGTGGCCTATCCGATGCGGTTTCAGCCCGTGAATACGCTAAAAAAGAACAGTTATGTAGCGCCAAAATGGGATGAGATACGGCTAAACGCAGTTCAGAGCGCCCGCAGAATTATCGGTAGTGGCGGTGCCTTCCCACCATACGAAGGAATGATCAAAGTCAAGGTCGAGGGATGTAAAACTTTTGACAAAGCCTTCGAGGAGTTTATGCAGCCTGTGGAGGTAGTGCAATGATCTGTTCTTGTTGTGGCTATGAAATCAAAGACAAAGGGCATCTGGTTGAAAACGGAACAAGACATGTTTGTGACAATTGCTGGAATGATCCTGAAATGTTCTTCCCAGAGAAGATTAGTGAAGATAAGAGACTCAAAATGCTTTCTGAGATGGCAAGTGCAACAAGAAATCAGAACGGGTCAATTGAGGTAGAAGTCATCAAGCTTGTGCAAAAGGAAATCCAAATGTATATTGGAAAAATGAAAGTAAACGACATCCTAAGACTTTATGAATTGGACAAGTTCAAAGAGGAGGAACTTGAGGGTTACCAACGCGAGCAATATGAAGAAAGGACTTCAGAGCTCGTCGAGTACCTAGAAAAATGTCCGCTTGCTGTGATGCCCGCCCTATTGGTAAGCCTAAGAAATACCTGCTTCATCTCACAAAATGGTGATTTTGGGACGCTAAAAATACCGAGAAGAAAAGGCTCACTTTGGATAATAGATGGACAGCACCGAGTCGGAGGTTTCAGCAAGATTAGAGACAAGTTCATATTCTCGAAAAGTATAGACCCGTCTCTCTTTTCTGATCTGATGGATTACGAGTTTCCAATAGTATTCATCGATTCCACTGCAGCAGCTGAAGAAGTCCAGAGGAAAGCAACCCAAAAAATGGACGGGTTCTCCTCAGAGGATATTGAAAGAACGATCTTCTTTATCGTTAACAAAACTCAAAAAGGTATAAGCCCCTCACTGAAAGATGCACTGCTCTACAGAATTAAAACAAGCGGAATTGAAGGCTTGGCATTGGTTGATAAGGAAGGCTGGAGAATATTGGGCGCACAAATAGGGATAACCTTGAACTGCAAAGAGAGCTCTTCTCTCAGCGCCAAAATTAACATAAGTGGAAAGAGAAACAGTGGAAAACCAATACAACTCAATTCATTTGTATCCTCATTAGAGACGCTATTTAAAGACAAAGAATTTTCAAGTCTATCTGACGAAGACCAAGTTTGTTTCTTAGAGGCTTATTGGTCGTCACTAAGAGAGTTATTTCCGGAAGCATTTGAAAACAAAGAAAACTGCAAGGTAGACTGCAACAAAATCGGCAAGAAACCTGCTACAGGCATCGGCAAGAACAGGAGTAAGAAAAATGCTCAGCGAAACGAAAAGGAAGAAAGAAAGTATCTACTATTGACGGCGCTTGGAATTTTCACTGTTCATCGACTTGCAAGGGATTTACTGCATTCAGCTATCAAAGAAGGCATCGACTTTAGGCGAGCTGAGCTCCTGAAGGAAAAACTGAGCCCTATAAAGTCATTCGACTGGAATGCAAAGACGTCACCACTTTCCGCCTTGGGCGGAATGAAGGGCGTTAGCAAAGCATACGAATTGATCGAAGCATACTTTGATCAAGGAAAAAACCTGCCGCCCACTGGGCAATCTCTAACGAATTACATGAAAGAAAGTCATCAACAGACTGAAACCTATTGAACGTTGGCTTTGCTGCCCACTGCATCGAGATAGCTCTCAAATTTGCTTGGAACAAAGGAATACTCCGTGTTTCCTTTTATTAACCAAGCCGTGGGTTCTGCCAATCGAACGATATCTTCTACTATTTGAGATCCCTCTCGGAGGATAATTCCTTTGAGTCCTGCCCACTCCTCAGCATCCCTTTCAAAGCGTGTATTCGTCATGACCATTGGTGTCAGTGGTCCCAACCCATCAAGAAACCATTTGTGTTTTGCGTGAACAAATTCATAGGCAACTCCTCTTTTGTTTTGAAAATCTTCAAAATGACTGAGAAAAGATCGAACTTCATCTCCATTTACAGGGGATCTTCTACGATGTTTGGCTTGTCCGAAAACTCTTAGGTTCATATCCGTCAAGAACCCCTTATATCTTAACTGATCCTGTAACGGCCATAACCCGAAGAAATCAAGACCCCCATCCTGTCTTCTCCTTCCTATTGCGCTCTTGAAGCCCAATGTCTCTAATGTATAAAAGCAAAGGTTTTCGAATTTCTCCCATTTGAGATTATTTATCAATCTCTGCAGTTCCTTCCTGTGACGAAGCTTCAAACGAACTTCTACATCTTTTTCCGAAATTAACATACCAATGAGTCTATTGTCAGATGTTCTGCTAAACCTGAAATTTGGAGTTACTTTTTTTTCCTCGCAATATTGGATTTGCTTATAAAGAATAGCTTTGACGCAAGGCACCATTTGTACAGCTCGCTCAATTGCTTCGAGTTCTGTGTTTCCCTCAGCCTCAAGACTTTTCTGTAGTTCATCTGCAAGCTCGACTATTTTGTCAGGAGCGTCTTCCCACATTTTCTTTACAAACACTTGGGGTGAAATCATCGGAATCCTACTTGACTAGAGCTTGGACAAAATGCCTAGATGAGCCTGTATGATCTTCTGTGTTTCCTCCAATTTTGCCTTGAAATCAGCTTTTTTGTCCTTGATCTTTAACACTGGGAGCTCCTTCATGTCATCGTTGAAATCATCTATCTTTTCCAGCCATCCACTAACATCTATTGCCGCATGCTTCGCCAATTCCTTACCCAACTCAATGTTGAGTATCTTAATCGTCATGTTTGGGTCATTTTCCCAGCGTTCGAAAAGTTCAGGATGGCGGTACATTGCCGGAACCAAATCATCTCTCAGCTGCATAGCTCTCGTTATTTTAGGTTCCTTTCCTTCTTCGGGAAAAACCCATGAGAGCAATTTCTTAAAATTTGTCTCATTCTTGAATCGCTTGCTCTTTTCATCCCAACCTAGATATTTCTGAAGAACTGGTTCCTTGAAAATGACTTCAGCAAAGTAAGCAAAATGGTCGGGTTTGATGTTTTCCCCATATTCTTCATCTGCCTTTGCCTGTTGGTACCCATTCATGGCTTTAATCAGTCTTACAGCAGGAATGGCCTTTATTCCGACGATTTCTGCAGCGTCTTTCACCTTAGCTCCCTGACGAGCAAGTTTTATCAGCGTCTGAGCTTGTTGGTACGCTGGCCAATTTCTAATCCCTGAAATGTGCCTTATTCCCTGGATTACCCATGCTATGTCTTTATCATGTCCAGTGTAGACGAACACCCTAAACTTGAGGATAGTGTTCAGGATCTCTGGTTCTATAGTGACTTCTGCATCAGTGACCTCCTTTGCAAGGACCTTGAGTGCGGCAATTCTTCTGTTACCTTCTAGAACCACAAAAGCGTCGGGTTTCAAAGGTCTAACCACGACTTTGTCGACTTGAACGAATCCTACTTTCTTAATGCTCTCCTTAAGTTCATCTATTCCGTAATCTCTCATCCTAATGAGACATTTCTCTTGAACTGCTGGTTCGGCGATCTTGTCATCAGACGTTGCGCCATCTTTTTCGTTCGCGAACCTTGGATTATTTGGATCCAAGAAAATACCCTTTAGTTCAACTTCTTTTTCCAAGAAATCTTTCGGTGGCAGCAACAATACTTATCCCCTCCTTAGTCTGACATGCTATTCTTGCTCAGACGTATTTAGCACTTCTCAAAAAGAATATCGCTAGTCTTTTCGTCTGCCTGAGTCATGGGGGCTTTGATGACTGTCAAAGCTACTAGTGCGCTATTGACAACACGACTTCACTTTGACTCAGCTCTCTGCCCTATTCAAGAATGTCTTTCTGTCACCACTCTTTTAAGCGAAGAACAAACAAGCTGCACATGGTCAGACGTCACAGTGATTATGGCTAGAGAGCGGGTGGAAAAACTTGCAACAGAAGAGACTAATCCGTTTCCAAGAATCCGACAATTACAGGCTCGTAGATGATTTGTTCGTTGATTTGACAATTCATGATGTCTCGGCCATCCTGCTTGACTCAGTAAACTTGGAAGATCTGATCACGCACATGGACGAAGCTACAACCTTAACAATCTTGGCAGCCTTGACACACAGCCTGTAGGAGGCTGACAGAGTCCCATAGCGTGCGCCATCACCGCCCAAACGTTACCTTGAATGTTTTCTTGTTGTATCTATCGCCGCATTTGCCGCATGACCACCACTCGCCCCTGTCTGCCATAAAGACTCCTTCACCGCATCTTGGACAGAATGGATTAGTGCGGATGATTTTTCCATCCTTGACTAGATAATGACGTTGCACCGTTCTATCTCCGCGCACGTTCATGTCTGAAGTACGACCATACGTCTTTCATGCCGAAGAAGATCAAGGTTATCCCTACCATGAAGAGCACACAGATGAATGGAGTGCGAGTTCCGAAAAAGGCCTAATCGTGGGAGTATCCTTGCTCAATCAAGGCACATACTCGGCCTGCAACGTCTAATATAAGCCACAGTTTGGTTCCGTCTTCCCAACGAAAGACTGGAACAAGATAATAGAGAATTGCATAACCACATGCGGACAAATCAGAGTCAGGCAAAAGAAGGAGAATTTCTGACGGCTGAAAACCCAGCAAGAGAGCAACATGGAATAGGAGATTAGCAAGAACCCAAACAGACAAGACGACGACATAGGAATACCGCAAAATCGCAAGCTTCTGAGTCGTATATGGATGACGATGTGCCTTGGGATACGAGAAGCTACGTTCGGAAGGCACGACCCAACTCCATCGCACTTGAAAAAGGGAATTTAGGAACACACATGCGCGCTACATAACCAGAGAAAAATACAAAGAATTAAGACTGACTTAGACCGTCAGCCAGCACTCAGTAAGTTTATAACAAACAAGTCACATAGTTTGGTATTCAGAATAGTTGCTGTGGCGCAGGATTCACGAAACAGGTGGAGGGGCTCTAGTCCTTGTTATTTCTTCCAGATGAGTATAAGATCCAATTTGAAGTCTTTAAGAAACTAGACAGTCTGACTTATCCATTCACTTTCGGTGAGTTTTGGAAACGGAAACTCGCTACGGAAAATGAAACGGCAAATATCCTAGACGCTGGAAACATGGAAATTACGTACAACAAGCTTAGCATAACATTAGGAAAATGGCGATGGGCACGCCCTTACAGTTTAACACGTCTCGCTGAAGGTCTGAGGCTTTCTCTTCAAAATATGCAAGATGCCTACGACGAACTTAGGAGATACAGCTTGCTCGAAATCGAGGAAATTCCTGATGATCTGCTAAAAAAAGTCTGGCATGAGATAGGTTGCGTTAAAGACTTCGGAAAGAATTCTGACGGATACTACCTAGTTATGGGGGCAACGAAACCTCTAATGTTTCTTTGGGGGCAAACACCCGCTTTTGATTCGGTAGTCAGGAGGCGCATGCCCAGATTTGGTATGACTGGACTGACATATGATCATTGGAGTTATGAAACCTGGAAGAAAGTGCTTGTAAAGTTTAAAGAGAACCTGGAGCGGCAGCAAGGATTAATAGATTTCCTGAAAGCAACCTCCAAAGAAGAATACAAAACAGATAAGATCGTCCCATATGGACAGTTAATCGATCTATACTATTGGACTCAACCTAAACCATGTTGTGCGCATTAGATTTCGATTCTGAAACTCAATCAATCATTTTGTCCGACGGATTGCGTAGTGTGGTTTTTCCACCTCTATTCGTTCTGATTAGTTTAGATACTGCAACATTAACGCTTTCTAAGCATTAATGAGCCACTTTTCCTGTACTCTCTCTAGAGAGCGGAGAGGTCGCTGCGACACTTGTCGGTAGTAGAGGTCGAAGGATTCAACAATGTTTGCAATGTACCACGATTGAAAACGGAAAAGCAAGGGACAATTGATCAATTCAGATAATCCCTACTAGCAAGACACAAGCAGAAAACTAATCCTCCATTCTTTTTTAGTAAACAAAAGCTAACAGCACGTTAAGCTCTTTTGCCTTCAAAGACAAATCGTTGATTTGTGAAGTACAGTGTGCCTTCGCTTTTGTCTCCTTTCATGATTTTTCCGTCAATAGCCAAAACTGGGCTTTCCTCAGGTTTTAGCGGAAAAGATGCTTGCGAAAACAATGCTACCGTGTTTTCAGCTATTCTCAAGTCTCGGTCTATTGCAGAGGGGCTTGCGGCTAACTCGTTGAGCGGAGCGCTAACTTTGGCAGCGTCAGACGAACTTCTGGCTCTGAGAGAAGAAGCGTCTATTGACAGACGGCTGGCCAGCGATTGGCTCACCGCGGTGTTGCCCAGGTTTATTGTGGTTCGCAGTTTCTGGGCTTCAGCTTCAAGTGTGCAGATTTGGGTGGTTAAGGGTTGGACGTTGCTGAAGAATGCCTGTTTGATCATTGGAGCGGATTCTGACCATTTCTTGCTGAGCAGATCGACACTTTTCTCAAGGTGTCCCATCGCCGCGTAGCCGCGGCCTCTAATCGTCGCAAGTCTGCTTTGAAGAGTGCCAACCGCCGTTTCGACATGGTTTATTTTGCTCTCTACCTCGCTTATTGCTCCAGACGCGCTTGCAAGGTCTGATTCTATTGCACGTAGCCTAGAGTACAAGGCTTCTCTTTCTCTGTCAACTTGCGTTATACTCGTAGCCACACTTAACCTAGTTTAGACATTTTTCAAGCTTAGGAAGCATCAAAGATTGCCTGATCTCATTCTGTTTTTCAGAAAATAAGACTTGCGAATTCCAAATCATATTATCGTTCTCAACACTTACCGAGACCCTTTTTCAAGTTGAC
>Ga0315284_10008910_pt1 | contig 14332 bp, 13 predicted proteins | sample YL17G09_16_MG_FD_203696 | JGI IMG/M metagenome (GOLD analysis project Ga0315284, IMG submission 203696) | Sediment microbial communities from Yellowstone Lake, YNP, Wyoming, USA - YL17G09_16 | ecosystem: Environmental > Aquatic > Freshwater > Lake > Sediment | place: USA: Wyoming | collected... | reverse complement strand
AGCATTGCTTGACAAGCTTCGAAACTCTAGGTATACTTATGCCTGGTTTTACTAGGCATTTCCGAGGAGGGTAAGGTCATGCCGTTTCTCATGGGAATCTTCGTCCACGGCGGGGACAGTTCCCTGCGCTTTTCACTATCATACCCACCCACCCCGATTATAGCGCACCGGCCGGGATCTTTCCCCGTTTTCATAACTTTTTCATCATTTACCAGTAATCTATACCATGAGGGGATGAGTGAGTATGTGATGGCCGGCAAGCGCAGCGACCGTCGGGGTGCAGTGTAATGTTGCGCACACAGGGGTATGCAACTATAATGTTGTTCTGGTGTCTTATATTCAGTCAGGACTGCACCCCCCCGGTGGAGAGACGCCGTGCCGATCGACCATTCTTCACACGCCAGTAATATGCTGACCAGTGACCAGTTACGCCAGGCGCAGGCCGTGCAACACGAGACCGGCCAGACCTTCGACGAGATATTAGTGAATCTCGGGTTCTGCACGCAGGAGTCGGCGCTGGAAGTGCTGGCCAGGCAGGCCGGGTTGCCGCTGGTGCATCTCGTCGAGCGCGATCTCGACCCGCAGGTGATCGCGCTGATCCCCACCGAGCTGGCGTTTCGCCACCAGGTGCTGCCGCTGCAGGCGACCGCCGCCACGCTGCGCGTGGCCATCGCCGACCCATTCAACACCGCCGCCGCGGATGACCTGCGCCTGGTCACCGGGCGGGATGTCGAGCTTGTCTTCGCGCCGCCGCAGGAAATCCGCCGTTTCGTCGAGGAGTTTTACACCCGCCGCATGATCGCCGACACCTCCGAGGACGACGTGCAGGTGCTCGACGACACCAGCGACGAGATCGGCGACCTGGAGACGATGGCGCGGGAAGCGACCGTGGTCAAGCTGGTCAACCTGATCCTGCGGCAGGCGGTGCAGGAGCGCGCCAGCGACGTGCACGTGGAGCCTTTCGAGAAAGGGATGAAGGTGCGCTACCGCATCGACGGCATCCTGCACGAAGCGCCTCCCGCCCCGCGGCGTCTGCAGGCGGCCATCATCTCCCGTTTGAAAATCATGGCCAACCTGGACATCGCCGAACGGCGCAAGCCGCAGGATGGGCGCATCAAAACGCGCATCGCCGGCCGCGATATCGACATCCGCGTCTCCACCGTGCCCACTCTGTATGGGGAGAGCGTGGTGCTCCGCCTGCTCGACCGCAGCGCGATGAACTACACGCTGACGGAGATCGGCATGCTGCCGGGCACGCTGCGCAAGATCGAGCGCCTGATCACGCTGCCGCACGGCATGATCCTCGCCACCGGGCCGACGGGCAGCGGCAAGACCACCACCCTGTACGCCTCGCTGCGCGCCACCTACTCGACAGAAAAGAAGATCCTCACTATCGAGGACCCGATCGAATACCAGCTCGACGGCGTCAACCAGATCCAGGTGCATCCGCAGATCGGGCTGACCTTCGCCACCGGGCTGCGGCACATCCTGCGCCAGGACCCGGACATCATCATGGTCGGCGAAATCCGCGACGCGGAGACGGCGGAGATCGCCGTGCACTCCGCCCTCACCGGCCACCTGGTGTTCAGCACGCTGCACACCAATGACGCCTCCAGCGCGGTGACCCGCCTGCTGGAGATGGGCATCGCACCCTACCTGGTCGCCTCCTCGGTGGAGGCGGTGGTCGCGCAGCGGCTGGTGCGCATTATCTGTCCGAACTGCAAGGAGCCGCGCCGCGATCTCGACATCCTGGAGACTAAACTGTCCGAGGCTGACTTCCCCATTTCGCGCCGCGACACCCTGTATATCGGGCGCGGGTGCGAACAGTGCAAGCACAGCGGATACCGCGGGCGCACCGGCATTTACGAGCTGCTGCTGATGGACAACGCCATCCGCCCGCTGGTGATGGAGCACGCCCCCGCCACCGCCATCCGCTCTCTCGCCTGCCAGCAGGGGATGAAGACCATGCGCGAGGACGGCCGGCAGAAGGTGCTGCGCGGCATCACCACCGTCGAGGAGGTGCTCCGTGTCACGCGCCAGGATGATATCGAGCCGGTCGAGGACTAGCGACAGGTTAGTGAAAGGCTTAAGCGTTGTCGGCGGGCTTTTCTGTCACTTGTAAGGTTAGTTCCAAGTTCCAAGTTCCAAGTTCCTAGTTTCGAGTTGTTGCGGTATGACCGGGAACTTGGAACCAGGAACTTGGAACTTGGAACTGTTTTATGTCCACCACATTCATCTACCGGGGATTGGATAACGCCGGCGCCACGGTGCGCGGGGAGTTGACCGCGGACGACGCGCAAAGCGCCATCGCGCTGCTGAAGACGCGCGCCATCTTCCCCACTGAGGTGAAGCCGGCGGATGGACGCGCACAAGCGGCTCCCACCGGCTCGGGCAGCCTCTTCGGCGGTCGCAACATGGCGGCGGACATCACGATTTTCACCCGGCAGCTCGCCAACCTGGCGGCGGGCGGCGTGCCATTGATGTCGGCCTTCGCCGCGCTCTCCGCGCACACGGAAAACCCGCGGTTGCGCGCCATTCTGGAGCGGATGCAGCAGGATGTGCACGGGGGCAAGACGCTGTGGGAAGCGATGGACGCCCACCCGGCCGCCTTTCCACCCCTGTATGTCAACATGGTGAAAGCAGGCGAGGCGAGCGGCCAGCTTGCTGCCGTGCTCGACTGGCTGGCCGACTATCAGGAGAAGGAGCAATCCCGGCGCATGCAGATTCGCGGCGCGCTCGCTTATCCGATCCTGCTCACCATCGCCGGCACGCTGGCGATCACCCTATTGATCACCTTCGTCGTGCCGAAATTCGCCGTCATGTTCGAGGAGTTCAACCAGGCGCTGCCGCTGCCCACCGTGATCCTGCTGGGCGCCGCGCGCTTCCTGGGGCACTGGGGGTGGGCGTTGCTGCTGGGCATCGTCGTGATAGTGTTCGGGTTCTCGCGCTACGCGCGCACGCCGGGCGGCAAGCTGCGGGTGGACAAGTGGCGATTGCACATCCCCATCTTCGGCAAGCTCATTATGCGCGCGGCGATGTCGCGGTTCGCCCGCACCACCGCCACGCTGCTGCGCGGGGGCGTGCCGCTGCTGGACACGCTGGCGGTGGTGCGCGACGTGATGGACAACGACGTGCTGGCGCGCGCCACCGATCATGCCCGCGAGGGCATGCGCGAAGGCGAGCGCTTTGGCGAGCGCCTGCAGCAGACCGGCGTCTTCCCCGGCCTGCTCACGCATATGATCGGCATCGGGGAAGAGACCGGCGACCTGCAGAGCATGCTGCTGACGGTCGCCAACTCATACGATATCGAAGTGGAGACTACATTGAAAAGTCTGGTCTCGCTGTTGGAGCCGGTGATCATCATCACCATCGGCTGCATCATGGGGTTCGTCATCCTCTCCATGCTGCTGCCGATCTTCCAGATCAACCTGTTGGGGAGTTGAGGTAAGAAAATGAAAATTGCAAAATGCAAAGTGTAAAATGCTTATCAGATCCAGCGATTTCGTAGGGGGGCTCCCGAAAGGGTGGACGAAACGATACCTGTTGGGGACAGTCCCTATAGGCGTTAAGATAAGATGAATCACCGAGTTTTTTCATGCTCTTGCTCTTGCTCTTACTCTTGCTCTTGCTCTAAAAACGTTTTTAGAGCAAGAGTAAGAGTAAGAGCAAGAGCATGAAAAATGCTTAACTTAACGCGTATGGGGACAGTCCCTGCGGCGGGCATAGTTTTTTCCAGCCGGGCATTGGAGGCGGGGACAGTCCCCCATCATGCTACGGCAAATGAGCTTACGACTTGAGGGTGGAAACGGTTACGGTTGAGGACAGTCCCTGCAGCGGCGCTGTATCTTCCAGCCGAGCACTAAAGGCGGGGACAGTCCCCGGAAAGGCCAATGCTGGGCGAGGGGGAGGAGAAGGCCTGACCATATCACTATTTCAGGAAACGAGGTTTGGCATGTATTCACGATGCATAATGAGACGCCGGCGGGGCTTTACCCTGCTCGAACTGCTGGTGGTGATGTTCATCCTGGTGCTGCTGGCCGGGGTGGTGACGATGGTCGTCACCAAACGCGTGGAAGACGCCAGACATGCGAAGGCGAAGGTAGACATCGATACCCTAGAAAGCGCTATCGATATCTATCACCTGAAAAACAAGGCCTACCCGACCATACTGGAGGCGTTGCGCACCAAGCCGTCGGGAGAGGACCTGCCCAACTGGGACGGGCCATATATCAAAAAGCCGGTGCCGGACGACCCCTGGGGACAGCCATATCTTTATGTCGTGCCGGGAGAGCATAATACGGATTCCTTCGATCTGTATACGCTTGGCCGCGATGGGATAGAGGGCGGCAACGGGAGCGATGCCGACATCAACAACTGGGATAAGGACTAGTGTGAAGCGCGGTTTCAGCCTGCTGGAGCTGCTGGTGGCGCTCGTCATCATGACGATCATGAGTGGCGTGGTGATGACGTCCATCTGGCCGGCGCTGGGTGACGCGCGGATGCGAGCGGGCGCCGGCATGGTCATCGCGGCGCTGCGTTATGCCCGCAGCTATGCCGTTACGCACCGGACCGAGACGAAGACGTCATTCGATACCGAACGCCAGGGCGTGTCGGTGCTGATCCCGGAGCGCGACGAGCAGGATGAAGAGACCTGGCGCGTCATCACGACGCCGGCCGGGCGCTTCCGTTCCCTGCCGTCGGGGGTGACGATTACGGTCAGCCGCCCGGATGCGACGGGCCAGATTCCGGCGGAGGTGAACGCGACGGATCAACACGAGAACCAGGAGACCATCACCTTTACCGCCCTGGGGCAGGCGGAGGACGCCCGCATCACCCTCGACGATACGCGCGGAAACTCGCGGGTCATCCGGGTGGACGCCATTACCGGGCATTGCGAGTTGGTGAGCGAGGAACCATGACCGGATGCCGACGCACGAGACCTGTTCGCCGATTGCGCGGTCTGACGCTCATCGAAGTGATTGTGGCGATGACGCTGCTCGCCGTCGGGATCGCCGCGGCGCTGGGCGCCATCTCCGCCTGCGTGCGGAGCAGCGACGCGGCGTCCGGTTACTCGCGGGGCGCCCTCTTCGCGGGGCAGGTGGCCGCGGAGCTGGAGCGCAGCGAGTCGCTGGAGCCCGGGAACCTGAACGGCATATTCGATGATCTGGCGACCGGCTATACCTGGACCGCGGACATCGCCCAACCCGACGAGCAGGGGTTGTATCCGGCGCTGATCACCGTTTACTGGGAGAACGGGCAGCGGCAGTATCGCCTGACCACGATGCTGCGCCCGCGGCAGCTTCCGTCCGCGCCTGCGCCCGCTGCGCCGGCGCCGGGTCCGCCACAGGGAGGGCCGGGATGAACGGACACCGGCACGCGCGCGGCTTTACGCTGATCGAGATGGTGGTGGCCATCGTGATCTTCATGCTGTTCGTCACGGCGGTCTACGGGGTATACTCCGCGGCGAACATGGCGATCACGCGCGTGGACGAGCAGGAGGAAATCTTCCAGACCGGACGGGTGCTGCTCGAGCAGATCAATACCGAGCTGACCAGCGCCTACCAGGCATCGACGGCGACCGTCAGCTCGCTGACCGGCGAGGATACGGACGGCGCGAGCGACGTCCCGCAGCAGGATACGCTCACTTTCCTCACCACCGCGCACGCCGCGTATGGCGACGCGCCGGCGGGGGACGTGAGCCAGGTGATATACGAGATGGGGGGTGACACGCCGGACGACACTCCCGGCCTGTATGTGGAGGAAAATTTTCACCCCGGCCTGGAGACGCCGGAGGAAACGCCGGCGCGGCGGCTGCTCTCCCCGCTGGTGGTGGGCTTCAATTGCAAGTATCTGCCAGCCGGCGCCGATTGGCTGACGGAGTGGGTGGGGCAGTCCACGCTGCCCGTCGCCGTGCGGGTCGAGCTGACGCTGCGCCCGCCGCGGGAGGATGCCATCCCCATCGTGCTGGTGACGACGGCGAACCTGATGCTGGCGACCGCGCCGGCGGGAGGAGGGAACAATGCGCCTCCGTAAGCACCGCGGCATTGCCCTGCTTACCGCCATCTGGATCATGGTGGTGCTGCTCATCCTGGTCGGCGGCATCGCGGCGATGACGCACAGCGAGTTGGAGGTGGCGAGCAACTTCGGCGACCTGACCCGCGCCCGCTGGGCCGCCCGCGCGGGAGTCCGTTGTGCGGAGGTCGATGTGGGCAATGTGGCCACGCTGCCGTATACCGCGCTGACGGACGATCAGCGCCTGCTCACCTCGCCGGAGGGGACGGGAACGCCGGACGAAATGACTTACCAGGCGACCGTCGAGGATGAGGCCGGGAAGCTGAACCTGAACACGGCGACGCCGGAGGCGCTGGCCCTCTTCTTTCCGCCGGAGGTGGCGGATGCCATCGTGGATTGGCGCGACGCGGACAGCGTGCCGGGGGCGCAGGGGGCGGAAGATGACTATTACGCCACGTTGACGCCGCCGTATTATTGCAAGAACGCGCCCTTCACCACGGTGGAGGAGCTGCTGCTGGTGCGCGGGGTGACGCGCGATTTGCTATCGGCACAGGTGACGGAGGACGGGCAGACGCTGGAGGATCTGCTGACCGTTTCATCGACGGATGACAACACCGACATGGAGGGTCAGCCGCGCTTGAATATCAAGACGGCGACCAATGCGGAGCTGACGGACCGCTGCGGCGACGTGCTCACCTCCGCGGACATCGACGCCATTATCCGGCGGCGGACGTCGTCGCCGTTCAACACGCCGGCCGACCTGCTGACGGTGCCGAACCTGGCAAAGAACAAGGTGGCGCAGATTTACGATCGCCTGACCGCGACGACGGCGACGGTGCGCCCGGGCCTGGTCAACATCAACACGGCGCCGCTGGAGGTGCTGGCGTCGCTGACCGGGATGGATGACGCGACGGCGCAGGCCATCATCAAGCAGCGCGACGAGCAGGGACCGCTCACCGATGTCGGGCAATTGCTGACGCTGAGCAGCGTGAGCAACAGCACCTTTCGGCAGGTGGCGGATTTGCTGACGACGCGCTCAAAAACCTTCTGCGTGCGCTCCACCGGGCAGGCCGCGGACGGAATCACGCACACGGTCACCTGCCTGCTGCAGGTCGAGGGAAACGGCGGGGAGGCGACGACGCGGACGCTTTACTGGCGAGAGTGAGTAGTTAGTAGTGATAAGTAATAAGGTTGGTGGTTGAGTAGGCAGGTGAGCCTTTTCGAACCTTTTCATAGCTTTCAAGCCGTATCGCATCCACCGCGTGAATAGGAGAACCTTGCGGGAACGGACGTTATGAGTGCGGTGGTTTAACGAACGGCGTACCATTTCGATACGGCATGAGAGCTGCGGAAAGAAGCGAAGAAGCTTTCCCGCCCACTCAACCACCGAACCGGGCACAATGGTGGTTCGTAAAACGACTACCAATCACTCCTGATTTGACAGAAGCAGAAACGGATTTTGGACTGGGGAAAGTCATGTTCGGACACAGACAGGCCGTAGGACTGGACATCGGCGATGACGCCTGGCGCATCGTGGCCCTGCGCGCGAACGGCGGGGGATACGAGCTGGCGTATGCGACGCAGCTTCCGCTCCCAGACGATCCCGCAGGGGTATTGGCGGCGATCATGCGGGAAGCGGGCAGCGGGCGGCGCGTCGCCGTCGGATTGCCGGCGTCCGGGTGCGCCTTCAAAACCGCCAGCCTGCCGCCCGGCAAGCCGGCCGCGCTGGCCCAGGTGGTGCGCTTCGAAGCGGAAAACCAGTTTCCGCTGCCGCTGCAGGAGTTGGTATGGGGGTATACATTGACGCCGGAGCCGACGGGCCGCCGGCATGCCGTCATCGCCGGCGCGCGCCGCGCGCTGGTGGACGATCGGCTGGCGCTGCTCCGGGAGACGGGCGCCACGCCGGCGGTGCTGCTCCCCGCGCCACTCGCCGCCGCCGGGACGGTGGAAGTATCGAACGAAGCATATCTCCTGGTGCTGGCGGGGGCCGAGTGGAGCGACCTGTGCCTGTACCACGGCGAGCGGTTGCAGGCGTGCCGCAGCGTGCTGGCCGGCGACCCGAGCGCGGAGGGATGGGCGGAACGGCTGGCACGGGAAATCCGTCCCTGGCAGCTCGGCAATGCGGGATTGCGCCGGATCGTGCTGCTCGGCACAGCGACCGCGGAGGCGCTGGCGCGCGAGACGGGCCTGACGGTGACGCCGGGCGACCCCTGGCTCGGTATCCGCGATCCGCAGGGGTATTTGCACGAGCTGGAAGATCCTCCCACGGCGTATGCGACGGCGATCGGCCTGGCGATGGCCGCGCTGGCCCGCCGGCCCGGCATCAACCTACTGCCCGCGCAGCTGGTGGAGACGCGCCGGCACGAGCGCAAGCTGGCCTGGATGCTGGCCGCGTGGTTGCTGGCGCTGGCCGTGCTGGTGCCGGCGGCGTGGACGGGCCACGCGAAGCTGGAGAACCAGCAGGCAGCGCTGCGGAACTTGCGGTTGCGGGTACGCGAGGAGCAACGGCATATCGTGGTTCCGGCACCCGGGATGCAGGCCGCGCAGGGGATGGCGGTGTCGCTGCGCCGCCCGGAAAACCGACCGCTGGAGATCCTGCGCTCCCTCAGCGCCAGCCTGCCGGCGGGCATCACGCTGTCGAATCTTGCATACGATCGTGGTAAAACGGTGGTGCTGAAGGGCCGCGCCGTGTCCAACCCCGCGCTGGCCACCGCTGTAGGCGCCATCAACCGGCTGGCGATTTTCGATCATGCCATCCTCGATTACTCGACCCTGGCCAAAGGGGATGCCGGCAAGGGGTACGACTTTCAGATCACCTGCGTGCTGCCCGCGGATCAGACCCTCGGCGCCGGGACGACGCAGCGCAACACGCAATCCGGGAAAGGACTCGTCGTACGATGAAGAGATTGCACATACTACGCATCGCGGCGATGGCGTTCGGTCTGGCGGCCGCCGGATTGGCCGGCGCCTGCATCTACCAGTATGCGGCGACCGCCGCCACGGCGCGCGCGCTGGCGGATCAGCGGGATGCCCTGGTGCAGGTCAAGCGCAACGCGACGGAGCTGGCCAGGATGCAGGCCGACGGCCGGCAGTTGAGCGAAAAGGTGCTGAAGCGCAAGGCGCCGTGGTCCTGGAGCGAGCAGCTTCCCGTGATGGTGACGCAAATCTCCGGCATCGTGGAGCAGAGCGGGGCGAAGATCGACACGCTGCAGCCGTCCCCGGTCGTGGAGCGCGATCGCCTGACGCGCTTCCCGCTCCGGTTGACGCTGACAACCGAGCTGGCGCGCGAAACCGGCCTGACGGTCATCCTGCAGCGCCTGCAACAGGCCGTCCCGCTGCTGGGGGTGGAGCATTTCGCGGTGCGCGCCGGCCAGAAGCCCAGCGAGCCGCTGCAGGTGGAGCTGACGCTTTCGTCCTACGTCATCATCGAGGGACGGGCGGGGGGAGGACGACCATGAGCCTGATGACTAAACTGCGATCGACGGAGGTGACGCCACGGACCGCGCTGTTGAGCATCGCGGTATTGGTGCTGGCGACGGCCGGCGTGTTGACGGCGGTGGTGAAGCTGATGAACGGCGCGCACGCCGACAAACCTGATCATACTGATCGACCGGCGCCACCGGTCGCGATGGAAACCTACGATCCCGGAAAGATCGCGGACCTGCCGCCGGGGAAGCCGGATTACACCATCATTATCAAACGAAATCTCTTCCGCCCGGTGGAGGGCGCCGTCGCGACGATTGTGCCGCCGGCGACGGCGAATCCGCTGCCCCCGCCGCTGGGCAAGAAGCCCGCGTCCGTGCCGCCGTTCCAACCGTTCGCGAATTCCACCCCGGCGGCGCCGACCGTCACCCCGCCGAAGCTGGCGTATACCGGCGTGGTCGAGATCGCCGGGGAGACCTACGCGCTGATCGAGCACCTGGAATCGCATGAGGCGAAGTATGTGCGGCTGGGCGGCACGGCATTCGACTGCAAGGCCACGGAGATTACCGCCCGCGCCGTCGATCTCGAATACGCCGGCATGCCGTTCACGCTCAACCTTGGCGAGAATAAAACCGAGCCGGCGCCCACGCCGCCGCCCGCGGCGCAGCCGAACAATCAACCGCCCCCCGGCGGAGGCCAGCCGCCCGCGGCGGGCAATACCGGGGCGGAAGGGCCGCGGCCGGATGGAGGCGGACGGCCGGCAGGTCGCGGCGGCCGGGACAATCGCGGAAGTAACCCGGAGAACAATCCTTCGGGTGGAGGATAAGCCATGCATAGGTATCTGTTGACATTGCTGTTCATCTGCGCGCTTGCCGGATCGGTCGCGCTGATCGCCTTCGGTCAGACGGCGCCCGTCATACCGACGCCGCCTGCCGCGCCGGCGCCCGCGGTCCCGGCGACGCCTACGACTCCAACGCCGCCGCGCGCGCCCTTTCAAACCGACGATACCACGGCGACGATGCCGGACCGGCCCATCGACCTGGAAAAGGACCAGGTGTCCATCGCCTTCGCCAAGGCGGACTTGCTCAACGTGCTGAACTTCCTGAGCATGGCCACCGGCATCCCCATCGTGGTCGATGCCGAGGTCAAGGGCACGGTCACCATCAACAGCATGAAAAAGGTATCGCTGCCGCTGGCCTATGAAGTCATCAACTCGGCGCTGCGCGCGCGCGGCTACACCATGGTCGGCACCCTGAAGGATAAAATGATCCGCGTGGTGACGCTGAAAAAGGCGGTGTCCGACAAGGCGGTGGTGCAGCAAGGCGCCGATTACACCAAGCTCGGCACCAGCGACAGCTTCGTCACCCAGGTGATCCCGGTGCAATACATCAGCGCCGCGAAACTGAAGGATGATTTGAAGCCGCTGGTGGCGGACGACCAGGCCAACCTGCTGGCGGTAAGCAGCACCAATACCCTCATTGTGACCGATACCGAAGGCAACGTGCGGCGACTGATGGAGATCATCAGCCTGCTGGATACGAACACAACGGATATCCTGGACGTGGATGTCTACCAGTGCAAATATGCCAGCGCCGCCGCCCTCATCACGTCACTGGAAAAGGTCTTCGGCGTGACCAGCACGCCGGTCGGAGGGCAACCGAACCGCGGGCAACCCCAGGGGGGAGGACAGCCCAACCAGCCTGGTGGCCAGCCGACCGTCCGCACCGACGAAGGAGTCTTCAGCCTGAAAGGCGAATTGCACCTTGCCTCCGACGAGCGCACGAACTCCATCATTATCTCGGCTGCCCGAGAAAAGATCACCCTGGTGCTCACCCTGGTGAAAAAGCTGGACATCAACACCTCCTCGGAGGTGAAGGCGCGGATTTTTCCCTTGAAATTCGCCGACGCCACCCTGGTCGCAACCCAGTTGAATTCGCTGTTCGAGCAGCCGCAGGGCGGCACCGGCACCACTCGCAGTCCCTTCTTCTTCGGAGGAGGGCAACCGCAGCCGGCATCGGCGGCCAACAATTACGCGAGCCTGAAGCGGAATCTCGTGGTGGCGGATGTGCGCACGAACTCGGTGGTGGTGACGGCCACCGAACAGAACATGCAGCAGTTCGAGGAGCTGATCGCGCAGCTCGATACGCCCAATTTGCTGAGTGACGTTGCACGCACCTTCCAGCTCAAATACGCCAGTGCCACCACCGTGGCCACCACGCTGAACAATCTCTTCCGCGGCAATACGCGGGGCATGTCCTTCTTCGATATCATCATGGGCAACCGGGGCACCTCGGGCGATCCGATCTCCCAGTTGCGCAACATCACGGTGGTCGCGGAAACGAAGACGAACACGCTGCTCATCACCGGGCCGCCGCAGGCCTTTTCGATGGTGGAAAGCATTATCGCGCAGCTCGACCGCCGCACCCCGCAGGTGTTCATCCAGGTGGCCATCGTGGACGTGACGCTGGACGACACTACCAAGTTCGGAGTGGAGTGGCAGTGGTCGAATGGTGATTCGACTACGCACGAGGTCGGTCCGGCATTCGGGTTGGCCGAGGAAAAATACGGCCTGAAGTACAGCATCATCAGCGACAACCTGCAGGTGCTGCTGCACGCGCTGACCACGCGCTCCAACGTGAAGGTCTACTCGACACCGAGCATCACTACCGCAGATAACGTGGCGGCGACCATCAGCATAGGGCAGGACATACCCTTCGTGTCGACCTCGGAAGAGACGAATAGCGGGAATCTCCGGCAGACGGTCGATTTCAAGAACGTCTCGATCACGCTCAACGTCACCCCGCACGTGACTGCGGCCAATGACGATATCCCTCTTATCACCCTGGATGTCCAGCAGACCATCAATGAGCTGATGGGGCGGGAGATCGAGCTGAACGCGCCGATTATTGCCAACCGCCAGGCCAAGACGACGGTGATGGTGAAGGACGGCCAGACCATCGTCATCGGCGGCATCATCAAGGAGAACACGGAGGAGCTGAAAAAAGCCGTGCCGATCCTCTCGAAGATCCCGCTGATCGGGGAAGCGTTCAAGTCACGCACGAAGATTAGGTCGAAGAGCGAACTGATGGTCTTCCTCACGCCGCGAATACTGAAGGACGACACGGATGTCGAACAGTTGAAGGAGACGGAGCGCAACAAGCTCTCCGATCCGCTGCCGCCCAGCTCGGAAATGAAGTGACGGAAACGTCCCTGTGGCGCGCCGATTGAAATCGGTCTCCGACCGACTTCGTCTCGGAGCTGCCGGGCCGTCCATCCTGGCCGTCCGAGGGCCGTCCATCCTGGCCGTCCGAGGGCCGTCCATCCTGGCCGTCCGAGGGCCGTCCATCCTGGCCGTCCGAGGGCCGTCCATCCTGGCCGTCCGAGGGCCGTCCATCCTGGCCGTCCGAGGGCCGTGCGGCCGGGCGTCCCTCTGCAGGGACGCAAGGAGAGTAGGAATACGAATACGAGCAATAAAAATTAATGTTTGCAGTAACCTAAGCATAGGGAAAGGGCAAATAGCGGCGTTCCGTTTTCATAACTTTTTCAGATGCGGCTGGTATGCTGCAGGATAGCTCGCTGGTGCGTAACCGGCGCAGACGATGAACGGGGGAGGTTGCGATGAAGCAAAAGCTTGCTCTTGCCCTGTATTCACTGGCGCTCCTGCTGATCGGCGGGGCCGCTGGGGTATTGATCGGCATGCGGCTGCCGCCGGGCATCGCGAAAAACGCACCGCCGGCACAGCGGATCGCCGGCGTGCCGGCGTCACCCGTCACGGCGCCGCCGCGGACGCAGGAGACGGGACCCCGGACGCCGGTGACAGCGCCGCAAAAAACGGCGAAGGCGCCACCGAACGTTCCGATGCCGCCACGCGTGGCCGGCACCCTGCCGCCCACCAATACCGGCAACGCCAATTCGCCGAGTCGGCCGCCGTTTGCCGGCGGGCAGCAGCGTAATTCGGCGGCGTTCGAGAAATTGCGCCCGAAAACGGAGTTGATGCGCCTGTTCCAAGGCGTCGGCCGGCTGGATGAACTGAAAGCGCCGCTGACGCCCGCGCAGGCGAAGGCGATCCTGGTCGTCATAAATCCGCTGCGCAAACAGGCTATCCTGTCGGCGGACCAGGCCGCGAAGGTGCTGCCGGAATTGCAGGCCCAGTTGACCAAAGCACAGCAGGACGCCATCGCGCAGGCCCCGCGCAACCGCATGCGACGCGGCGGCGCGGGCAGGCCGGGCGGAAATCAGCCCGGTGGGCCGAACGCCGCGGGAAACAACGGCGGTGAACCGCCGCGCGCGCCGGGGACGGACGGCCCCCCGCGCCGACGCAGGGGTGATGGGGAGGGCGGTCCGGGCGGTGGAGAACCCGGCGGATTCTTCGCGCAGATGGAGACGATGAACCCATTCAATACAAGCGGCGAAACCCCCATGGCAGACCGCTATAAAGCCATCTTCGATGCGCTGGAAGCAAAGGCGCATCAATAAGCAGGGGAGCGAAGATGGGCGGAAGAGGAGCACTGTTACCCTCTGCGATCAAACGGAAAGGGGTTATGAACATGAAGCATCTTTTCTCGGCGCTGTTGCTGGTGTTGGCAACCGGCATCCTGTTCGCCCAGGGATTTGGCGGCGGCATGCCGGGGGGAAACAGCGGAAACACCCTGCTGGTCAATTCCCCCAAGGGATTGTTCGCGCTGCGCGCCGGAGTGCTGGCCAAATTCGATGCGGCCACGCTGAAATCCGCGCTGGTGTTCGAGTTGTTCGGTCCGATGCCGGAACGGCCCACGGATAATAATAACCGTGACGCCATGCAGAAGTATGTCACCGAGCTGCAGCGCCGGATGGCGCCGCCCATCATGCTGGTGAAGGACGATGCGCTCCTCGTCGTCATCGGCGACGGCTTCGCCCG